>Ga0209826_1000556_pt1 | contig 26378 bp, 21 predicted proteins | sample GOMGulsemesocosm_5_FD_184637 | JGI IMG/M metagenome (GOLD analysis project Ga0209826, IMG submission 184637) | Methane-oxidizing microbial communities from mesocosms in the Gulf of Mexico - GOM15C Gulf of Mexico (SPAdes) (version 2) | ecosystem: Environmental > Aquatic > Marine > Cold seeps... | reverse complement strand
TGTAGGTCGTACTTTAGTGCGACAAAAGTAATTTGTTAGAATAAATTCTAACCTACAATCGCCCTTTACCACATCACCTAATACTTGCTTTTCAATTTAACTCACCTGTAGGTCGTACTTTAGTGCGACAAAAGTAATTTGTTAGAATAAATGCGAATCTACAATCGCCCTTTTATCACATCACCTAACACTTGTAATTTACCTTGCCATGAATAATGTTCATTAATTAAGTTAAGCGCATTGTTTTTAATTCTTTGGCAAAAAACGTCATTGTTTTCTAGGTTCTCAATACAAGTCAGAAACTCATCACTGTTATTTGCAATTAAAATACTTTCATCGGCTATACAATCAATTCCTTCTGCACCCATAGGTGTTGAAATAACAGGTAAGCCACAGGCGAAAGCTTGTAACACCTTGTTTTGAACACCTCTAGCTAACCTAAAAGGTGCTACAAAATAGTCAGACTGATGATAATAAGGCAAAATATCATCAACAAACCCAGTAACCTCTATTCCTGAGCTTTTTTCTAATGCTTTAACCTGAGCTGATGGATTCATTCCTGCAATAATAAACTTAGCTGCTGGAAATTTATTTATAATAGCAGGCCATATTTTTTCAACAAACCAAACAACAGCATCAATATTGGGCTTGTAATCCATTACACCAGTAAACAAAAATACAGGTGCTTTGTTGTTAGGTTTTATTTCTGCTGGAGTGAATAACTCTGTATCCATACCATTACCTAAAGTGTGTACTTTACCTGAACTTTTTTCTAAGTCTTGTACTTGAGATTTAAATAACTCAACCTCTGCATCAGCTATAAAAAAACTACAGTCAAAATCACAAGTGATTTTTTGTTCATATTCAGATAACAATTTTGCTTCTCGTTGATAAATCCACTTCATAGGCCATGAGGAGGTGTTTGCATACTGCTGCCATTTGTCTGAATCTAAATCCATGAAGTCCATTAACAATTGTGGCTTTGTCTCAAGTATATTTAAAGCTTTACTTCGATAGATATATTCAGCCATAGCCGAGCTTGTGCAAATGATAGTTTGATAATCGCCTTTAATTAGCATGTTATCAAACTGGTTTTGTAGGTTTGCAGAGTAAAAGTTAGCAACACTTAATGCTTTGCCTGAGAGCAATCCTCTAGTTAACCGAATAAGCTTATTAGACAATGCACTAAAGCTAACAGAATGACAATATTGCTCTCTTAACTCTTTAAAAAAAGCCAGTTCCTCCTCATGCTCTAAAGGAGCGCAAACACTTATTTTATTTTCTGCTTCAGTTAAGTACTTTACCTGATTAAAAGTACGGATTTTTTCACCTTTGTTAGCGGGAAAAGGAACTCTGTGGGCTAGAAAAAGAATATTCACTCATAAAACCATAATATCAATAATAAAGATAAGTTTAAATGGCTACACTTGTTAATACCAGTGTTTTGTCATAATGAATTTTAATCTATGTTAGGGTCAGGGAGAAGTGACAAATTCATACTTGTAGGCCGTACTTCAGTGCAATATTGCTATAAATGTAGGTCGTACTTCAGGGCGACAAAAGTAATTTGTTAGAATAAATTCTAACCTACAATCGCCCTTTACCACATCACCTAACACTTGCTTCTCAATTTAACTCACCTGTAGGTCGTACTTCCCCCCCCGTGTCAGAATAGTTGTCACCACCATCGTCATTCCGGTTGTGACTTAGGCCGGAATCTAGCACTTGCACTTCGTTTTATCTCTTACTGATAGCTGACAGCTCAAAACTACCCACCTCTATTCATAGTCATTTTCGACATAACTTCATTCATCTTTATTATAAAATCGACTTTATCTAAATCTTCATTATTGTCAGTTAATGTTGCATTACCGCCATTTCTAGAGCTTATAGACTTATTTGTGTGATTATTTAATATGGAAACCTCGCGTGTTTGCGAGAATCTATATTCAAGTGCTCTAGAGTATTTGTGCTCTAAATAAATATAATTACCTTCTATAGCTGTTTTAGGGCTGTTTTCAATAACAATACCCGTATCGGCAAAAGGATGATTGTTATCAGAATGGTAAATTATATTATTTTTAATCAATCCACCATAATTTGAAAATTTAATATTTGCATTGTTATTACGTTGAGATTTTTGCCACATACCAAAGCCAATACCTCGGTCAGAATCAATAATCACATTACTTTCAACAGTGTTATTTTCAGTATTATTCCATAAATGAATGGCATGCTCAGCAATATGCTTACTAGGGCTAGCAATGTTTTTAAATATATTATGTCGAATTATCCAGTTTCTAATACCGTGAGCATCAATACCACCAATATAATAATGAGGGCCAATACTCTTTGTGTATTGAAATAAACATTGTTCAATTAGCCCGCTGTCTGAATAATTATCAGGGTGTGAATTTTTGTCATAACTTACTTTAATTAATTGCTCATAGGCATCTTGAATAATACAATTGCGAATAATTGGAAAACTAGCACCTTTTTCTGCTTTTATTTGAATTAAATGATTAGGTGTTTCTTGTAGGGTTATTCCATCTAAGACAAAGCCACTTGAATGAACTTCAATAAGGCTTTCTGCACGCCTTGTTGCTTTCATACCATTACCTTTTAAGATCACACCTTTTGGATTTTTTGACTTAGATAACAACATTACATTTGGTTTTTTAATGCGTATTGTTTTTGTAAAGTGGTATGTTCCATCGTCAAATATAATAGCAGCTTGGCCACTATTTTTATGTATAGAAGAAAGTGCCTTATAGAACTCTTCTGTATTTGAAATATTATATTGTTTATATGAATCAGGAATAGCTATTTGAGAATTACCTGAAATATATTGTACTAATGGATTCACTTGTTTTGCGTGTGGTTTATATGTTGCAATATTTATTTTTAATGGCTCAGCATCTTCAAATAAACTTAATATTGAAGTAAGGCGAGTTGAAGGTATATGTTCAGTGATATTAATACCTAAAAGCAAGGCAACAACAACCGCAGTAAAGCCAGCGCCTAATGCCATCCCAATACATTGAAGAGTATTGAGTAAAAATTTAGAAATGAGGCTCTTTTTTGAAAAACTATTCATTTATATTCCTTTTTTAGAAAAGTTAAAATTTTCCCTTAAATTCATTGTAGGTAACTCAATAGTACGATATAAAACTTCTGAAATAATTAAGGTAACAGTAAAGCGGTTACGTTGGATAAACTATTTGATGCTTTTGAATGAAATCATATTTCATTTCTTTCGCAAAGAAGGGCGCGCCTTTTGAAAGGTTTGTTGATCTTTCCTGTTATAAATTAGCTTTGTTGAAACACCTAAAAATTTAGCAGTTTTTGTCACGATGTAACCTTGCTGAGTGACTAGAGCTATAACCTTTTATCTAAGTTCATTGTATATTTTCTAATTGTTCTTTTTTGAGCCACTTTCACACTTTTATTTTAATGGATTAATTATCCTTCATAAAAGTGTGTGGTGCTATTAGAGCAGATCATTCTTAAATGCACCACGGATATAGAATTTTATTTGTATAGGTGCTCAACAAGCGGTAACAACTTGGTTACACGAATGTTTAAAAGAGCATCTGGATGTATTTCTACCAGAAGATAAAGATCTTTATTTTACATTTATACTATATCCGATAATTATGGGTGGAGTAGCATATTTTGTAACTTGTCCTGCTTGACTCAAGCTAAAATAAATAATATTTTTTTTACTATCAAAAGTAGCACCACTAATGCCTCGAAATTTGTTTTTTTGTTCATAATAATTAAATTGAAATGGAGCGTTAAATATTCCATATTTATACGGCTTGACTTCATAAGGTTTCATTTCTTTATTTTTTACAGCTAAAAAATCATTGACGTCAAACAACCAATAGTAATTATAGTAATCCGTATTGTCATATGCACAAGGCCCTGAGCATAAGGTCCCGTTTTTTTGATTAATTTTATAGCCTATTTTTGAATGTAATCCCCCTGTGGAGCCGAATACCGCATAAGTACTGGTATTAGGAATGATAAAACCGTACGCAGCTTGAGATAGCTCATTCCATAAATAATTCCCCCCATTTATATTATACAAATCTTTATTTAGAGGATGATCAAGGCTAAAGTCCATCAAAGGTATTGTTGGTATTTTTATACTTCTATCGTTGTAAATATTTTTAGGGGTAAATGCAAAAGCGGTAGGGCCAATACTTAGTCTACTGTTGATAGGAACATTGCTAGCAAACCCTGTTAAATGAGTGCCTCCTAACTGTTGTTGCCAAAGGAGTGGAATTTTAGAAATCCAACCTGCAGCATGAGCAGCCCCTTCCAAAGAGAAGAAGCCCTTAATATCTGAAGAATTCAGAACAGCGGGGTTTGAAACAATTAAAGATGTATGCGTATTGTCGGCTTGAGCATCATAATACTCCACAGCATTAATGAATAGACTATCATTTATTACTATTAATCCCGTAATACCACTGATTTTCTGAGGGTTGGAGCTTTCTGCACGATTCAATACAGTTGAGAAAGACTGGATAGGCTTTTTAGCAACCTGAAGTACGCGTAAATTATAACTGTTTGTTAGTTTTGGAATAGTGAACTCGGCTATCGCCATTTTGTGTACGTGGCCAATAATGAATATAGAGTTGCGTTTTTTATTGATAGCTATTTTTCCGGCAGAAAAATTTGTGCTTGATACTCCGTATTCTTGTGAAGGCAATCGGAATGCTCCTATATATTTAAAGTTCTCAATATATGCACGGGGCAATAAAGTTGGATCCATATTGTTATTTTTTGAAACATAGCCCTCAGTTATATCTCTAGAGTATAAATCTATAGAGATTAAAAGAAAAAAAACGGTTATCACGCTTCTAATTTTTATCATGTTTTTTGTCCTAAACAATAGAGTTATCAATGACATTCCCCCCGATCGAATACAGAAAATTAATGTATAGATTTTAAGTGATAAATGTTAATCTAAGTTAGTTGTAGTCTAATGATATCAATGTAACGCTCTTTTATCAGTAAAATACATGATTAATAAGTGAGGAAATATGAAATCAACTAAGGATGATGGATTTGAAGTATTCTATTTTAATACCCACATATAACCGAGCAAGTGAGTTAAGTTTAACTATTGAAAGTCTTGTGATACATATCGAAGAAGGGATTTATAAAAATGATGTAGAAATATTGATTATTGATAATAATAGCTCAGATAACACAAAGTTAGTTGTGCAAAGCTATGAAAAATATAATTTCGTTCATTATTTTTTAGAAAAGCAACAAGGTAAAAATTTCGCTTTAAACTTAGGTATTGAAAGGTCGAGAGGCGAGCTATTGATTTTTGTTGATGATGACATTTGTCCTAAATTGAATTGGCTGCATAATATTGTAAAATCATTAAAAGATTGGCCAGATGATAATATATTTGGAGGTCGAGTTATTCCTAACTTTCCTGACCATACGCCTACTTGGGTTATGGAGGGAAAATTTGCTGATTTTGTTTTTGCTATTCATATGCCTCAAAAAAGCGAGGGGTTATATAAAAATGAGGCTACACCTAGTGGGCCAAATTGTTGGATAAGAAAATGCCTGTTTGAAAAAGGTATTAGATACGACACGGAAATTGGACCTAAAGGGAAAGGTCGGGTTTCAGGTAGTGAGTTAGAATTTTTTAATCGAATGAAGGGGCTGGGAGAACTGCCTGTTTTTATTCCTGGAGCCGCAGTAGAACATAGGATTCAAACTTTTCAAACCTCTAAAAGGTATTTATTGAAAAGAAGTTTTGCGTCCGGAGCCGGTTTTGCCTACATATATGGTTTTGGAGATGTGCCACGTTCACATGGCATTCCTAGGTATTTATTTAAGCAATTGTTTTTATTCTTAGTAAGCGGAGTGTCAAAGCTTTTAACGTTGAATGGGAAAAAGGCATTTGAGTCTTTTATGGATGCATCCCATCGGCTTGGTTGTATTAATGCTTGTCGACATAATAACGATAAACAGTGAACTAATTAAAAATTTCATAAAGATAATAAGGTGAACTGATTATGGACATTGAAGGGGGGGGGAAGCTACTTGCTGCCTTTTTGATATTGGTTGTGGTTGTTTTTTATTCTAAAAAAGATGATGATAAATCATGATCACTGATCTACTTGCACTATTTGTTTTGATAGTTTTTATTGGTTACGGTTTTAAACGTCCTTATATAGCATTATGCGGTGTAGTCTGGATTGATCTGTATAAACCACAGTCAACATCTTATAGCTTTTTAGCAGGTAAGCCTCTATCTCTTATTTTTACCATTTTTTTCTTAGCACTCTTAATATTCAACCATAAATCCGTTAAGCCTCCTAAAATATTCGCATATCACTTTTTCATGCTGTTCTTTATTTTTTGGATAACAATGACAACTGTTTATTCAGAGTTTCCTACAATAGCTTGGTTGAAACATGATATAGCATATAAAACCTTGCTGATTGCGTATTTCATCCCTTTTGTACTTGTAGACAGAAGATCTATAGAGGCTTTTATTTGGATTTCTATTGTTTCATTTGGCACTTATGCTTTTTTTGCAGGAGTTAAAACTCTTTTCGGAGGAGGGGGATATGGTCTCGATTTAGTTGGCCAAGGATTTATGTGGTCTGAGGGGAGTACGTTAGCAAATCAGGTCATCTCTATGTTACCTGTATTTTGGTTTGCAGCAAAATTTTCATTATTAGGCGTTAGCAATTATAAGTATTATTTAGTTAATATTGGCTTTAGTATTTGTGCTATTTTAACTCTTATTGGAACTCAAGCTAGATCTGGAATTGTTTGTTTACTTGTGTATATTATACTTTTAATCAAACAATCTAAAAAGAAATTTTCTGCATTAGCTGTAGCATGTATTATTCCTTTAATTATCATTCCACTAGCTCCGGAATCTTTTTTTGATAGGATGAATAGCTTCTCCTCTGAAGAGGCTGTTTCTGAAGATACTTCAGCACTTGGACGTTTGGTTGTCTGGAGATGGACATTGGATTATGTCGCTGAACGCCCTTTTATGGGGGGGGGGTTTTATGCTTATAAAGCTAATGCTGGAAAATTATCAAAATATAGTAAAGATAGCGAAGTAGCGATTACTACTCCTCATCCTAAAGCATTTCACAGTATTTTTTTTGAAGTGCTCGGTGGGCATGGTTATGTCGGACTCATAATATTTCTTTTGATAATAGGGCACTCCTATTTACTCAATTATAGTACACATTCTAAGGCTATTTTGAATGAAATAGTATGGAAGCAGGAATTGGCAAAAGCATTAAACATGTCTCTACTTATATATTGTGCAGGAGGCTTATTTGTTGGAATTGCTTTTTATCCGTGGCTTTATTATATCTATGGTTTAAGTATTGCGCTTAATGTAGTAGAAGAATAATGCTTTAATGGTTTTATGTGAAGTTTTCCAAATTATATTTAGAATAAATAATGAGTGTAGAGAATAAGTATATGAAAAAAATTGCCATAGACGCTAGGTTTTTATTGCGAGCTCAGCGAGGGATGCCCTTGTATGTTTTTATGTTGTGTCGCTTGCTGCCCTCTATTATGCGAAATGTTCACTTTTATTTATTGATAAATAAAGGTTTTGAACACAATGAAAGTGCAGATGATTATACCGAAAGGTTAAAGTTAATTGGTGAGCACAATAACGTTACTTTTATTAATATTGAAACTGAAGATGAAAACTCATGGGAGCAATTTCATTTAGCTAAGTGGCTCAAAACCCATAGTCCTGATCTTTTACACATGCCCACTAATAGAGTCTGTTTGTTGAGCTCTGTTCCCCAAATTTCCACCATTCACGATTGTATGGAATGGACCAATTTACGTCAGATTTATGCAATTCCCTCACATACAAATATGAAGTTACGCTTGTATATATACCGTCAACGGTTTAACGTTTGGTTAAATTACCGGTTTGGTTTGAAAAAGCTGTGTAAAGTTTTAACTATTTCTAACTACTCAGCTAAATCAATTATCAAATACTTTCCATTTTTAGAAAATAAACTAGCTTATGTTTATCATGGTGTTCCAGAAGGTTTTGAGAGTGATAATAGTAAAAATGCTTTAACAAAGCGAAAAGGGGTTTTAATGCTTGGTGGTGAGAGTCATCATAAAAACCCTAAAAATGCGATTCGTGCTTGGGCCTTATTGTCAAAAAAGTTACGAGAATTACACCCTTTAACTATTGCTGGCTTTACTGGTGATAATGACTCGCCGATTATGAAAACCATTAAGGAACTAAATATTATTGATGAAGTACAAATACATCGCTGGGTTTCTCAGCAAGAGTTGGTTAAGTTGTTTCAAACATCGGCATCATTAATATTTGTCTCACGAGAAGAAGGCTTTGGTTTTCCTTTATTACAAGCGATGGCTTGCGGCACTCCAGTAGTTTGTTCTCAAGTAGAAGTCTTACCTGAAATAGGTGGAGATGCAGTATTAGTTGCGAATGCTGAAGATCCTAACGAAATAAACAAACAATTAAATGAAATCTTATCTGATGATGATGTATGGCTTTCGTACCATCATAAAGCACTTGAACGAGCAAAAGAGTTTAGTTGGCAAGTGGCAGTTAAAAATATAGCGGAAATTTATCAACAACATCTGACTCCATAGAGTTTAATTAAGGTTAAATCTAACCTTTAAAGAAATAAAGTTATAGTAAATAGGTAATAAATAATGCTAAAAATCACTTGTATCATCCCTACATTAAACCGGCCTGATGACGTTGCACGACTAGCTAATTCTTTTAAAACGGCCACTCATGTATCAACAATTAGTTTCAACATAGTGCTCGTAGATAATAGTGCAGATGCAAACTTTAGAGAACAATTTGCGATACTAGATTTTGGGTATCCTGCCACCTATATTCATGAAGAAAAACCAGGGCTAAGTAATGCCCGTAATGCAGCTATAAAATGTGATAATGAACAAGTTGATTATTACTGTACAATAGATGATGACATTATTGTACCTTCAGATTTTTTTTCGCGTATGTATAAAGCTATTATGGATAACCCAAAGGCAACTATTATCGGTGGTAGAGTTGAACTCTTTGATGAAAGAGACTTACCGGTAACAATAAAAACAGATACAGAAAGAAGTATTTATAATGGCATGGAATTATTTGGCTTTATCTTTGGTTGTGCAATGATTATTAAAGCTAATGTATTTCAAGATGTGGGTTTATTTGACCCTAAACTTGGTGCAGGCACAAAAAATGGAGGATCTGAAGATAGTGATTTAATGTATCGTACATGGGAGTTTTATCAACGAAAACGCCCTATCATCTACGAACCACATTATTTTGTTTATCATAATCATGGCCGTCGTGACCCTCGCTATATTCGTAATTTACTGATTAACTATTCTCGTGGTCAGGGCGGTTTTTTTGTTAAACATTTAATTTTTCAACCTAAACGGTATATTTTAAAATATCTATGGTGGGAATTATTATCTGATTTCAAGCAAAGAAAAGAGCTTAAAAAACACATATCTAAAAGTAGAAAATGGTATTCAAGATTTATTGGTGCTTTGATTTTTTCTAAAGAAAAAATATTCAGTAAACAGTAAACAGTAAACAGATATGGTTTGTTGTTAATCTAACTCCATTAAGCATGTAATCAAATTAGATTATTTGGATTATATGCAAGTTATTTAATCATTATTAGGAAAACTATGAAACATATTGAACTTAATCCGTTACCGTCGGAAATAAAAGGCGAAAATGTTATTAGACGTTGTGTTATCAAAAGGTTTGATAACAGTGAATTAGTGAATGAAGTCGATTTATGGTTTCAGTTCAATAAATCTATTCTCCAACCTGATGATAATGATTGTGATAGTTATTTGTTAGGCGTGATCATGGATGCGATGCTTGAAGGGCGAAATATTATAATTAAAGGTTCAGTATCGAAGTTACTGCTAAGTAATTTAGTAGAGTATCAGTCAATATGGTGTAAATGGGTGCCTCATTTATATAGTAAAATAGAAATTAAAGCGGATAGTATTTTTGAAGATGAATCAGCTAAAATTGGAGCGCTTTGTGCATTTTCTGGGGGGGTTGATGCTACATTTTCAGTATGGCGTCATGCTAAAAAGAAATGGAGCTATAGATCACAAGAAATTAAATTATGTACAATGGTTCATGGTTTTGATATACCACTTGAAAATGAGGCTGCCTTTGAAAATTCTTTAAATAGATCTTCAAATACGTTAAAAGAGCTTGATATTAAGTTAACTCCTATTAAGACAAATTGTAAGGTAATTACTAACAGTAATTGGGAGCACTCATTTATGTGTTTGTTAGTTGCAGCATTAAGTAATTTTAAAAATATAGCGGGTACAATTGTTGTCGGCAGCAGTAGCCCATATGATTGTAATATAACGGCATGGGGTTCAACCACAATGTCAGATCATTTATTAAGCGCTGGTAGCTTTAATGTGTTGCATGATGGTGCTTCACATAGTCGCACAGAAAAGGTTGGTGAGATTGCTGAGTGGAAAACAGGGATAGATAATTTAAGGGTTTGTTGGGAAGGTGATTTGAAAGATAGTAATTGTGGAAAATGTGAAAAGTGTATACGAACTAAGTGCAATTTTATGGCGAGTTGTGAACCTGTTCCTAGTTGTTTTCCAAAAAGTGATATGAATTACTCTGCCCTTAAAAATATAACGATGAGTTATCCTGTTAAATTAGAATGGTTGCAAATTATTGAAACAGCAGAACGTAATAAAATTAATGATCCTTGGGTGCGAGAGGTGACGTGGTTTGTCGATAAGAAAAAATTTATGATTGATACTGTGTTACCCCAGAAGAGTTATCGTAGATTAATATTTAGGAGACTTTTTTCAATGGTTAACAGAATGTTTAGTGTCTCCTAAGGAGTTTTACTTTATTGTGGATGTACTTAAGTGAGTAAATTTAACGGTTGAATGCTAATCTTACTCTGATTAATTAGATAAATATTTAAGAATTACGGTGGAAGGTAACATTCTTAAACTTTTTAGCTATTGAATGATCATAAATTGCTTCATTCTTCCAATAAGAATTAGGGTAAAAATTTACCTGCTTACCCAACAAGGCTGCTGCAATGGAGATGTGTAAGCGGTTAGTATTAATTTGATCAAATTTGGAAATTAAATTAAAAATATCAGCGACAGATTTGTTCACTAAAATTTCATTAGACATCATGGCATCGTAGTTAATCTCACGTGATATATCAATATTATCAGGTGGAATGATGATATCTGTTTTCTCTATATCTAAACGAAATGCATTTAGCTCCTTAATATTAAAGTTAAATTTAGATAATTTCTTTAGTAATATTTTAATTTTTTCAATTACAGGCTGATTACTCCCATATTTCTTAAAGTCACTTGGCTTTAATTCAAGTGCCATATCATGATCTAGGAAAAACTCACATTTTAAGTCTAACGTTTGTAAGAATTTAAGTGATTTAAGTTCTCGCGCAAACAGTGTGACGTTTGTACCAAAGCTTTTCAATAAGTCTTTATGACCGTTGATGGTGTGTGGCAACAATATAATTTTTTTTGCGAGCTTATGGCTGTATTCGAAAAACTCTGCGCCGTTATTATAATCATCAATAAGATTACCACCGCCAGCATAAAAAATTATTTTTCCTGTGGGATCGAAAGTGTCAGTATCAGAAATAATTCCGGCTAACTCGATATGGAATTGTTTAAATTTTTGAAATGCCGCTGCAGCAATCAAAGCATCACCGCCATTACCCCGGTTAGCTTTATAATAAACCTTTTGGTTGGAATATTGTTTGAATAATTCATCTAATTTCACAGGGAACTGCCTTTATATATTTAATTTATAAAACACTGAAGAGTGCTATTTTTATTTTGGTTTGATTATTCGTCTGTTGTATCTTTACCGCTTTAGATTTCTAAAACATTCATAATATCATTTTATTTTTTAAACATAGCTAATTGACTAATATGAATTGGATGTTTGATTAGTTCAGTTATGCTCACCCAACAAACTAGCGATAAGATAGCACTTAACCCAAGAGCATAAAATGCAGTAAATGTTGTCAATTTTATTATTAATAAAGCGGGTAAAATAGTAACACCCAATACAACTATGTTTTGCAATAGGACTTTAATGAAATCTCTGTATTCGATGCCAATTAATTTGAATATATTGAAGCTGGCATAAAACAATCTAGTGAAAGAAGCTAATAATAATGATGCTACTATGGCTTCAAGCCCTAAATGAGAAAAAACTGCAACGCTCAACAGACTAATACAAACAACTATTATATTGGTCGTTAATACCTGCTTTTCGAAACCGCAACTAATTAGCAATTCATTATGATATCGAGTTATGTTAAATATTGCAGCCCCTAAACATAAGTATGGAATTAAAGGTACTGCTGCTAACCATTGGTCGCCGTATAGGGTGGTAATTATTAATTCTGAAAATAGCTGCAAATAGGCTAAAAAAGGCCATGCGATAGCTAAACATATCGACGTTATTTTCAAATAACTAGCCTTATAGGCTTCTCCTGTTTTAGCTTGCTCAGAAAAAAGTGGCAATAGTACTTTCTGAATTGCTGAAAATAATACTTCATTTAATAATTGAATGACAGCAAACCCTTTATCGAAATATGCCACTGCTTGTGGGCCTAATACTTTTCCGATAAACAACGGTTGCCCTTGTTGCCCGATGAGGGTGATTATATTTGCGCCGCCAATTCTTAATATACTAGGGGTAACAAGTTTTAATCCTTTAGTATTAGGGAAATACGTTGAATTATTAGTTGAACACAACCTTAGTCCTATTACCGATGCAATTTGGCTTGCCATGGCTGCATAGGCTAATGAAATAGCACCAAATCCGTTGAGAGCTAATACAACAGCTATTATTACATTAGCTACTGCACTGCCAGCCTCAATGGCGGCTAAGCGCTTAAAACGCATCTCACGCACAATATTACTTTCAGCCACTACGCCGAATGGAATTATTAACACCGTGAATGACAATACTACAATGAGCTCTGTTAGCGCCAGGCTTTCATAAAACTGTGCTAGAAGCGAAGAGCCGAAATATAGAAAAGCGCTTAATAATAGGCAGCCAATCCATGATATGAATAATGCCGCTTCAATTTTTTCACGTGTTAGGTCTTCTTCTCTTACTAAATACTGTGCTATGCCCATATTACGAAAAGCTTGGCCAAGAGCTAAAATAGAGGCGGCTATGGCAAACAAACCAATTTCGTTGGGCGTTAATAACCGAGCAATTACAATAACGGCGATGGTGCGCATGGTAACAACAAAATATTGCCCTATAAACGACCATAAAAAAGCTGCTTTCAAACTTTATTCCTTAGCTGTGTTGAAGATGGAGAATTTATGTAAGCCCAATAAATTAAGAAACATTATTACCTCAGAGACTTTTTGTATCTTTATACAATAAATTGAAAGAAAGATTGTATAAAGCAAACAGAATAAAATGCCATTCGATAATAAATCAAATATTGGCCATATAAAGTCGGGTAACTGGATGAACTTAATAATCAAAACTGTACAATAAGCGACTAAAAATATTGGAAAAATAAGTAAACATAGTCGCGTGATACTAAGCTGAATATAGTATTTTAATATAGCGAGTAATATAATGGTAGTGATAAGGCCTAACAGACCACGGAGCAAGGCGAAATTAGCTAAGTTACTATCTAGGTTTAAAAAAGTTAGTAAACCTAAGGTAACAAATGCCAAACTCAATATATCAAAATAAAAGAGCAATTTAACTTTTTGTAATGCGAGCAAAGCTTGTTCAATCACTAAAATAAAGCTGAAATAAAGAAAAAGCAATGCCATAAAACTCAATATTTTTTCAGTATCAAGCCATTGTTCACCTAAAATGGTTTCCAATATAGGTATAGGAAAATGCCAAATAAAGAAAAAAATAGGCACCGCAACAGTAGCAGTAGCATATAAGCTAGCACTTGTTTGTATCCTAAATCGATTAATATCACTTCTGGTTGATCTTAATGCCGTTAATAGAGGTTCAGAGGCCGGGGCAAGTATATTATGACTAGGCATCATAGCTAAGTCTCTATTCATTTGATATTTTCCTAATTGACCTGCCGGGAAAAATTTCGCTACAATTAAGGTGTCAATTTGAGAGCGTGTATAACCAACTATGCCTTTTAGCAGTAGCCATTGGGAAAACGACCACTGTTCTTTAAGTTGAATAAATCGCAATTTAGGTCTGTGTGGGTGGATGAAGTACGTGCCTAGACTAAAAATAATACCTGAAATAATCTCACCAATGATTAATGCCCAGTAACTTCGATAATAAAAGGCGATGACAATCACAGTGAAAAAACTAATAACTTTTTGAATTATTGATATTTTAAAAATGCCAGTATATTTTAAGTCACGCTTTAAAATAAATATACTTGGACTCTTTAATGCACCAATTATTAATACTGTTGAAGCGAGTATTAAAGCGGGTGTTAAATTAGGCTTTTCAAAAAACGTTGCAATTGCAGGGCTTGTTAATGCAAGTAACAACCATAATATGACTTTAGCAATTAAATTAAGTGTCCATGCAGTATTTAGATCTTGACTAGTGACTTCTTCTTTCTGAATGATGTACTGCTCACTACCTACATTCGATATAGTGTCGAAAAAGTGCACCACTATAGATACTATAGCAACTAAACCAAAATCGCTGGGAGTTAAGATACGTGCCAAAAAAAGTATGCTAACAAGGCCAATAAAGCGATGGATAAACCTTATGGCAATAAGTGTACCAGCACTCTTGAATATTTTATTTCCATGGGACATCAGTTAATTAATCTTATTCATTTTAGTTATGAAATAAGATTAAGGGTTGTACGAAGTAGTCTTTTCCAGTTTGCTAATTGTAGCGGCTGGTGTTTTAGTCCTTTAATAGAACAATAAAAAGAATAACTGTAATCCTTAGAGTCTTCAGCGATGTAAGAGCAAATAAAATAAGATTTAGCAATAGCTTTATTCCTCAACTTTGCATAGTTACTTTTTACTGAAGAGATCTGAAATACTTGCTCGATAAGTTGCAAGTGCATGGGTAGCACCTCTCTTGCTTTTCGTGATGTTGAGCCTGAATACACTCGATATTGGGCTAATATTTCTGGGCAATAATGAAGTTTTTCATGCTCAGCTATGGTGAGCCAAAGTTTCCAGTCCTCCATTGCTTTCATAGATTCGTCGAAACCACCTGATTCTAAAAAAAGTTTTTTTTCAATGATGACAGTTGATGTAGTAATGAAATTATCTACAAGTAAATGGCTAAAAACCCAATCACCAAATTGAGGAGACAAATCTGATCGGGAAGTTTTACCGTCTTGCTCTTCACCTATATATAAAGAGTTTGTATGGGACCAACGTCTGTTACCTAAGTTGCACATTTGTAGTTCTAACTTATTAACTTCCCATAAATCATCTGCATCTATAAATGCTAGCCAGTCACCTTTAGCTTTTTCTACTGCAAAATTTCTTGCCCGAGAAACACCTGAATTAGCTGTTTTGAATAGTTTTATTTTATCTCCGAACCCAGAGGCAATCTCAAAAGTGCTATCGTTTGACCCGTCATCTACAACAATAATTTCAATGTTAGTATATGTTTGTGCTAAAGCGCTATTAATCGTTTCTTCTATATATTCCTGAGCATTATAAGCTGGAATAATAATAGTCACATGAATAGGCATTGAAAGTTGAGAATTGTCCATCTAGCTTGTTTACCTTTATTATTTAAAGAAGAGTCCATCATGTTGGCTTATTATTTAGGTACAATGTTTGATATTGTTTATTCACACTACTTCCAGAGAAATATTCATTAAACCTAAACTTGGAATTTTCCCATAAATGATTATTTGTTATTTGTTATTTGTATTAGCCGAATTACTCTTTGAAAAAATGTATTTGCATCATCGTTTAAAGTAACAACGCATAGTTTCCCCAGAGACATTACCTCTAACAATGTCATTGAGGTGCCTTCGCTAAATGATAATAACAAGTAAACATTCATAAGTGTTAACAATTTTTGAAACAGCATTATTTTGTCAGAATGAATTCCGACCTACATTGGTTTCACCTTTAGGTTGTACTTCAGTGCAAGGGGTTTGTGGTGTGGTATTGTTTTATCGGAATGAATTCCGACCTACATTTATTTCATCTGTAGGTTGTACTTCAGTGCAACGGGTTGGTGGTAATCCGTAAATATTATATTTTTCCTAATTTTTAGTTTTTGAATGCTGGTTCAATGTTTGTGTTCCTTACAATCATTCTTATGCACTTACTTGTATTATATTGATTAACGCAACATAACTATGCATTAAAATAGTTGACATTATTTAGTGCATGGTTATTATGCAGTTATCCTTGTGTTATTATTTTATGCATTAAATTATGATTTCTGATGAACTAAAACGAAATTTATCATCTCGCTCTTTTTGGGATAATAAAACGGCTATTTATATACTCCCGAAAGATAATATTCCAAGAAATGCCTACATAGAAAAAATAAGTACCTTGGAGCGTACTAATGTTGTTGTTACGCTTATGGGGCAAAGGCGTTGTGGTAAAAGTATTATTGCAAGGCAATATATAAAATACCTTTGGGAGAACAACGTCCCTAAAACTAATATTTTTTATATTAATTTATTTTTGAAATCACTTGCTGACGTTAAAAATACAATTACTTTTTTTCAAGCGATATCTTGGTGGATAGAAGAAATGGCGGTTGTTGATCAACCCTGCTATTTAATACTGGATGAAGTTCAAGAGCTTGAAGATTGGGATGAAAATATTGCCTCTATTTTTGAAGATCCAGTCATTAATTGCCAAATAATTATCACGGGTTCAAATTCAAAAATGCTCTCGGAGGAATTAGCTACTGAACTTAGCGGCAGATATACTTCATTGCAAATATTTCCATTTTCTTTTGAGGAGTACTGTAATTATACTCAAAGAGAGCAAAATATAACAAATTTTCAGTTATACCTTGGCATTGGAGGAATGCCTGAAGTGATAAAAACAGTTGATGAAGAGCAGAGGCAAAGGCTAATCACCGATATTATAAACTCAACGGTTAAACATGATATTGTTGCTAGATATAATCCAACTAACCCTAGGTTATTAAATGATCTTATTGATTATTGTAGAACATCCTTCTCAAAAGAATTATCAATAAAAAGAATTGGCAACGAAGTGCTTAGCAAGCAATTATCTCAACATAGTAGCTCATTAGTAAGTGAGTACTTACAATATATGGAGGATGTTTTTTTTATTTCATTGCCTGAAACATACTCTTACCGTGCGAAAGACATTCTTAAACGTAGTATAAATAAGCTTTATATTGGAGATCTGTGTTTTGGTGATTATAAAGAAAATACTGAAAAAGGACGCTTACTAGAAAATTTTGTTTTTTTAGAATTACGCCGTAATAACTATCAAGTAAAGCGTTATTTTGCTTATAAAAACCGTAATTTAGAAATTGATTTTTATGCCGAAAAACCGAGCAAATCAATATTGTTACAAGTTTGCTGGCGTTTAGGCGATAAAGCGGAAAATCCATCCCTTTGGGAAAGAGAATTTGGGAATTTAAATGAAGCGAAGTTAGATGTTGATAAGTTTGTTATATCATTGGATGAAAACATCCCTTCTGTTTATCGAGATATAAAACATGTCAATATTTTAGATTTTATTAATATGTTGTAGATAGAATTTATATGGTTATGTTTTAACCCTGCATTTTTAATGCTGCTTTGTTATGGGTCATACTTCAGGGTGACAAGTCTTATGTATATTTTTAATATAACTTTTTATATTGCTGATTCATCGCTTGTTCTGCAAAATATTGATCAAATCGTTTTTTAGATGCTGCACCTAAATTATTATCAGTTTTTATTTCTGTTATTGTATTGAGAATACCTTTAGCAAATTGCTCAGCATTATCATTTTCAGTTACATAACCATTCTCGCCATTAATGACTACTTCAGGGTTTCCCCCGACGTTTGTCACAACACAGGGTTTACTTAATGACATGGCCTCTAAAAGAGTCATAGAGGTGCCTTCACTGAAAGACGATAACAAGTAAACATCCATTAAAGCTAAGTAGTTTTTAGGTTGCGTTTGGTAGCCAGTTAACATTACGTTGTTATTTATTCCAAGCTCACTAATGCAGGTTTCAATATTGCTTCGCTCTTCACCGTCACCCACTATTATTAATGTGGTGTTTGGTTGTTGCTTTAGCACAAGTGCAAATGCTCTTAGCATCATGGTGTGATTTTTTATTGGATCAAAGCGGGCAATAGTGCCAAGTATGGTATGGCTTTCAGGTATTGATAACTCTGCTCTTAGTTTATCCACTTCAATTTTGTTAACTTTTAATGGCGTGATGCCGTTGTATATAACGTCTATAGATTTTTCAGGAATATTTTCAAATTCAATTAAGGCTTGTTTGGTTGCTTTAGATATTGCGGTTACTTGATCGGTAAATACATTAAGAATAGGGTTAATTAACTTACGTTTCCATGTACTTGAGTCAGGGTAGAATCTGCCATGTTCGGTGAATATTACTTTGGTATTGGTAAAGGCTGCTGCGATAACGCCGTAGACCCAAGGCGTGTATTGATGACAGTGAATAATATCAACTTTGTTATCTTTTAAGGTTTGGCGTATTTGTTTGATTAAATTGGTGTCAAAACCGGGTTGACGGTTGAGTTGGTGGAATTCTATGTCATTGTTTTGTAGTTCTTTAGCGAACGGGCCGAGAGGGGATTCTATGCAGAGAACTGACATTTTGAATCCTTCGGGGGATTCAGGGCAAACGGAAGTAGGCTGTTTATCTTGATTGATTGATTCGTTTTGTCGGAATGAATTCCGACCTACATTGGGTTCATTTTGCTGCATTGAGTTCCGATCTATATTTATTTCACCTGTAGGTTGTACTTCAGTGCAACGGGTTTTTGGATTATGCAAACCATCTATGATGTTTTTAATCACCATTTCTGTGCCGCCAATTCGCATGTCGTATGTTATGTGCATTACATGAATTGTACTCAATTGACTACGCCTCATTCATGTATTTATCCCACCACATTTGAAACATTAACATGCTCCATAATACGGTGGCGTGATCTTTTTGTTTATTTTTGTGCTCTTGCCATAGTTTTTTAATTTGTTCTTTTTTGAAAAATTGTACTAGGCCATATTCTCGGTTTAATAATCGATCTTCAGTAATTGTTTTTAATTCATTTCTAAGCCATGAAGCAAGTGGTACAGAAAAACCCATTTTTTTACGATATAAAATATCATCAGGCAAGTAATCTTTAAATGCTTCTTTTAATATATATTTTTTCTCTGGCTTGCTTTTACTTGTATTAAATTTGAATTTAGACGGTATGGTTGCAGCAAACTCTATTATTTTATGATCTAACAAGGGCGCTCTCACTTCTAGTGAATTAGCCATGCTCATTCTATCAACCTTAACTAAAATCCCACCGGGTAGGTAAGTTTTCATGTCGGTATATAGAATTTTAGATAAATGATCTTGCCCGTCACATTGATTATAAAAATCCGTTGTTATTTTTGATGGGTGATAATCACTTAATATTTCTTTGGTTTTATCGTTTATTAATGACTGCCAAGTAGTGTCTTTAATAAATGAGTTGGTTATATAAAAACCCATTGCAGGGTCAACACTTAAGCTATTCAATAATGAACTTGCTTTTTTACAGGGTGAAATATTTATATTTTTAAGTGTGCCGGCTAAAACAGGGAATATATTCTTTCTGATTATTTTGGGTATTTTATTTCTAAGTTTATTTTCTATATGGTCAACACTGTACTTTTCATAGCCGGCGAATACTTCGTCACCACCATCACCAGCAACGGCAACGGTTACTTTTTCTCTTGCAAGTTGTGATACAAAAAAAGTAGGTACTAAGGAGGGATCTGCAAAGGGTTCATCGAAAAAAGAGACGATATGCTCTAAACTTTTTGCTACATCTTGGTGGACTGTCAGTTCATGATGTTTGGTGTGATATTTTTTAGCTACCATTTTAGCGAACTCTGTTTCGTCAAACTTCTTGTCATCAAAGCCAATAGAGCAGGTGGTTATTGATTCAGCATTGTTCTTTTTAGCTGTTTTGGCCATTAAAGCAACAATGCCGCTTGAGTCTACACCACCACTGAGAAATGCGCCTAACGGTACGTCTGAAATCATGCGCTGTTCAGTGCATTGGCTGGTTATGTCTTGTACTTGTTTTTTTATACTTTGTTCTGAATCGTTAATGGTTTTGGCAAACGAAATATCCCAATACTGGTGTTTACTCATGCCTTCACTGTTAAATAGTAGATAATGTCCAGGTTCTAATTTGTGTATATTTTGATATATTGTTTTTGGGTCGGGTATGTATTGATAAGCAAAAAAGTCATAAACAGCTTCCGTACAAATTTCTTGCGGGATATCTTTTATTGTTAATAGCGCTTTTAACTCGGAAGCAAAAATTATGTCATTTTTATGCTGACAATAATAAAGTGGCTTTTTTCCAATTCTGTCGCGGGCAATAAAAAGCTGCTGTTTTTGTTTGTCCCATAATGCAAACGCGAACATGCCATTAATTTTTTTGAGTAGTTCAGTGCCTTCATATTGATATAGTGCAAGAATCACTTCAGTGTCGGTATGGGTTTTGAAAGGGTAACCTTTTGCTTTTAGTTCGGCACGCAGTTCAAGGAAGTTATATATTTCACCATTAAAAGCAATAACGTATTGTTCATCGTGAGATTGCATTGGTTGAATGCCAGCGTCAGATAAATCTATAATTGCTAAGCGGCGGTGGCTAAGGCCAATATTGTCATCAAGGTATTCAGAGCCCGCATCAGGCCCACGGTGATAAATGGCTTGCCCCATATTTTTTAGGGTTTCAATAGTTCCAATTGAGTTGTGAAATTGGCTAAAGCCAGCAATACCGCACATTTATTTATTCCTTTGTAAACGTTGTCGCACTGAAGTACGACCTACAAGTGCGCGTTTTATCTTTTTTATGTAGGCCGGAATTTATTCCGACAAAATTGGTTATAAATATACGCTATTCCAATAAGGGTATTGATTAATATTATCAACAATATGTTTCCTTAGTGGATTGGCAACAATATATCTCGCTATTTTTTTTCTATCTTCTGTTTTTCTTAATGCTCTATCAAAATAATTAGTCTGCCAAATTGTTTGTGAAGAGCCATTTGCTATATTTATGCTTCTGGAACTGGCACCTTTCAAATGCTTAATTACTTGTGATAAATCATGTGTATTACCTAGTTGTAACAAACCATGAAAATGATCTGGCATTAAAACCCAAGTTAACCACTTACAATTATTCAGTTGTTCATTACATGAAATTATTTTACAAAAAGCGACTGCTAATTCATGCTGAGCAAAGATGTTTTTTCTATTCTTGCATACAAACGTAATGAAGTACTCACGTTGTGGTTCACTAAATCTACCTTTTCGTAAGTCATTCCATGACATATACGCTCCTTTTATTTACTTTAATTTTATCGATTTATCGCACTGAAGTACGACCTACAGGTGTTGCTATATTTGTTTTATGTAGGTTGGAATTTATTCCGACATCACAACTTTATAAACTAATATACTTTCTTATTTTTGGTCCAATAAATATAGTCAATTTTAGTGGCAATTTGCGCCAAATATTTTCAACCATATTTCTTAGGCTATTACTGCCTGATGTTTTACTTCCGTTTTCTTGGTTAGTTTCTTGCAGATTAATAACTTGCCAATCTAACAGGGCGGGTTTAGCCCCCCATTGTTGTTTAAACTTGAAGGTGCCTTCGCCAAAACTAGAGCGGCCGAAGTCAAATTCACTGACATTATTATCACATAAGTATTCTAATAATGACCAGTAAAGCATCATGTTGGGAGATAAACGATTATATTCTGCTTTTGTAGAGGCCCAAGGTATTGCTGCTTTATTGCCAGCAATAAGTACAATACCACCACCAACGGGGATATCATCTTTATATACGATGGAAATCACCATGCTTTTTTTATAATGCTCTAATAAAGACACAAACCATTTTTTTGCATGAACAGGAGATCCTAAAGCTTTCATATTATGGGAAAACACGTGATAAAAATCATCAAGCATAATTTTTTCTGAGCCTACTTTATGTGTTAAACCATTCTTTTCAGCTTTTCTTATTTGACTACGTAACTTTGATTTAAAACTTGAGAATAATACTTGTGAGTCATCTGGTAAAGTCATCATCATGCTAACTTTTTCAGATTTTCTTTTAGCTTGCTCTGCCTCTTCGTCGCTTAAAGCTTTGCCGGTAGAAGAGCGTAGTTCAATCACGTTTGCTTGATACTGTGAGGCCACTTTTTTGCTTTCAATTAACAATTGGCTTTTAATTTCATTATTGTTAGCTAGTATGCCGCCAACATCACAAAAAGGTAGTGCACATAAGGTTGGCTTGCTTAGTAGTTTTGAGAAAACAATAAGAGGAAATACGCCAACGACTTCCACTGCATCATTTATTTCTTCTTCTGCGATCAGGTAGTGATTTGCATGGCTATAAGCGTCACACACGGCCTTTTTCCATGCAAAAAAATGGTAAGGAGAATGTTCATCATGCTGAATAACATAATTATTCCAACATAATTCGTCAGTTTGAGTTGCTTGTCTAATGTTTATCATAGCTAATTAATGGGGCTTTTTTTGAGCGAGCAAAACTTTTGCTTCTGAGATGGTACAAAATGTCACGTTAGCTTTCTCTTTTAAATGTTCTATGGCGATTTTAATTTGCTGGCAGTGATGTTCACGAGCATTTTGGTGGCAAGAAAGCCCTGTTATATCTTCAATTAAGCTAGAGCTATGCAAGTACATATGGAAAACATCTTGTTTTTTTTGTAGTTGTTTATCAATTAATATTTTCATCTCGTTACCTGAACATAATTCAGGTGATAAATAGAGCTTTCGTAATAGCTTTGTATGCCAAAGAATACCGTTAATCCTCAACCAAGAAAAAGGTCTGCATTCGAATAGCTTGTGAAACATTTGGCTTAAAGGGTTATTACTTCGGTTAAAGCCTACAGTTACTGGTATTTCTAGAATATCTTTTTGCTTTCCATGAGTATTTGTATTATCAAAGCTTGGCCAATAAGGCTTTCCGGGGGCTTTTTCACAAGAGAAGTGATCCGTACGGTAAAGAGGATAAATACTTGAATCTACGTTAACACCTTTTGAGTGGAGCAATTGCAGTATTTCACCATTAACCCCCCAACGGCCCGTTCGAAATGATTTAGCTTGAACGTTAAACTCGCTAGATATTTTTGTTAATAACATATCTAGCTTCTGTCCAACCGCATCTACAGGTAAATTTATAACGTGAGAAGATTCTTCGGTCGTTTCATTAAAAAAGGGAGGGTTCGCCCAGGGGTGCAAATGAGCGCCAATTTCACAATAGTTTTGATTTAGCTCTTTAAGTACCTGAGCAGCATTTGAATTATTTGCTACAGCGTAATCAACAAAATAGGTTGGCTTAATACCTAATTCTTGACAGAAAGATTGAAAAGCAGGTATCTCTTTTATGTTATTGACAGAAAAATTTTCATTCGGGAAAGGTCCAGACCAATCCCACTCTTCTTCTGTATCTACAGATAAAATAAAGAGAACAGGCTTTTTCATTACTTGGATACCATCGCTTGAAATAACTCGATATATTCATTAGCCATACGTTGTGCGGAGTAATGAGTGTTTACATATTTTCTTGCATTATCTGAAAGCTCTGTTGCGTATTCAGAATCAAAAAGTAATTTTTCCCAATAAGACGATAACGTTTCTTTATCACCAAGCTTAGCGAGTAAACCACTTTTTTCATGGGTAATAAGTTGATCTATTCCGGCAATATCGTATGCCGCGACAGGAACACCCATCGCAGTTGCTTCCATTAAGCAACGCGGTATGCCCTCCAAGCTTGATGTCATAACGAATAAATCGAAACTTTGCAGTAATTCTAATCGATCATCCCTAAAGCCCAAAAATTCTATTTTATGCTGGTGTGGTAGTTGCTCACTATATTTTTCTAGCTCCTGCCTTTGATCTCCATCACCAAGGAGAATAAGCTTCAAATTATGGTGTTTAGCACATAGATCATTAAATATATCTAGAATATCAAAAATGTTTTTTCGGCTGATCATCTGACCAACAAAGCCAATACGCTTTTCTGGTGATGTTGAACATTTTGGCAATAATCGTTGCTCTTCCACTTCAGATAAATCAACCCCGTTTTGAATGTAAACTAATTTACTTTCTTTTACACCATGCCTACGAGAGTCATCACAAAGTTGTTTCGACAATGGCACAACTTTGCTAGCAAACTTCATGCTTTTACAGCCAAGCCAAATAAAAAAGCGTAACTTTATGTCATCAGCATTTTCAAAACCATGTGGAGTGACTATGCTTTGAATACCTGCCTTCTTTGCTGCAATAACACCTAAAATATCTGATTTGTATCCATGAGTATGAATAATATGAATATTTCTTTCTTTAATTAAAGTGACTAGTTTATTGATAACATTAAGATCAAACCGCCCGTTCATTGGAAGTTCGAAGGTTTCACCACAATGTTTTTTATACTGTTTTACTAACTTTAAATCTTGGGAGTTTTCTTCTAAGGTTACGGCTAAATCGCAACGAACTTGAGAACTGTCTAAATGTTTAGCCAGTGCTAGAATCCAGCGTTCTGCACCATAAAATCCAGTAGAGCAAATAAATTGTAAAACGTTAATTTTATTAGTCATTGTTATTATCTTTTTAATATGTAGGTCGTACTTCAGTGCGACAAAAACTGTCTTTTTGTTGGAATAAATTCCAACCTACCTTGAGCGGTGTAGGTCGTACTTCAGTGCGACAAAAACTGTCTTTTTGTTGGAATAAATTCCAACCTATCTTGAGCGGTGTAGGTCGTACTTCAGTGCGACAAAAATATCATCTATTTAATACCTGAATTTGTGAATGATTTAAATACACCGCCAATAGTCCCCACAGCTCTTGCAGGAAAGTATACTAAGTAAAATTTAAACACGTACCAAAAACTTACTTCGCCTTTAGTTAAATTATGTAAACGAAAACTATATGCAATAACAGGAATAATTAACAGTATAAAACTCACAAATGCGATTAAATAGCTATCTAATGCTAATGCAAATATACAAATTGTTAATAATAAAAGTAATCCAGGAGGAATAATAAAGCTAGGTATTTCTCTTAAAGGGATACTACGGCCTTTAATTGATTGTAAATTTGATTGACCTCGCCAAATTTCTTTTTTGAATAGCTGCCTATAAGAACTATCTTCCCCTAAGTGAATGTGAGAGGTAACTCCTGTGACAAACAATTTGCCTTTTTTAGCTAATTCACTTGTAAAATATATATCTTCACAGGTTTTCATATGTTCTGGAAATTTATGAGAATCTTGAAAATCAATTCTTCTCATAAAAAGGTTACTTCCAGGAAGACTGTCAACATTTAAATTTGTATTAATATTATTTAATGCTGTTCTTACTTGTTCAACTTCGGATGATTGAAGTGAATTTTTTTGGGTTGAACTGATGATAATTTGAGTTTCATCAGAGTCTATTATTTTTATCATACAGGCTAACCAATCATCATCTAACTCTACATCGGCATCTAAAAATGCTAAATATTTCCCCTTTGCCTGGGAGGCTCCAAAATTTCTTAGGGTTGAAATTGATTTATCTTCGTCTAGATGGAAAATTAGAATAGTTGAAGAAGAATCGTTTAATTTTTGTGAAAAATGTAATTTAGTATTTTGAGTAACAACTATTATCTCTATCGTCGAAAGATTAATATTTTGATTAATGAGTGACTCTACAGTCTTGTTTAATAATTCCTCTCTTCCTTTGTGAGGGATAATAATCGATATGTTCATTATAAATATTATTTTCCTATACTATTTAAGAAAGAATCGACTTTAGGTATACGCTTTCTTAGCCATGACAATTCATTAGATAGCGAAGTATTACTTAAAGTTTCCCAAAATGCACTACGTAAATTTGACACTGTATTATTAAAATATTTCTTATCTTTTAAATGATAGTTATCATCGGGTAATAGTTTTTGTTGATTTGTTAATTCACTAGTATTTTCAACAAAACTTTTAATGCCATGGTTCTGCATTAATATACTTAAAATTCGAGTGAAATCACGAGTAGGCTCTTGTGTAAAGGTATCTACAACATATTGATAAATATCATCGGCTTTGAGTCTAT
>Ga0209826_1000555_pt1 | contig 26412 bp, 27 predicted proteins | sample GOMGulsemesocosm_5_FD_184637 | JGI IMG/M metagenome (GOLD analysis project Ga0209826, IMG submission 184637) | Methane-oxidizing microbial communities from mesocosms in the Gulf of Mexico - GOM15C Gulf of Mexico (SPAdes) (version 2) | ecosystem: Environmental > Aquatic > Marine > Cold seeps... | reverse complement strand
GCTTCGTCTTCTGCTGTTATTCCCATTCAATCGTTGCGGGTGGCTTACCTGAAATATCGTAAGTCACACGGGAAATACCATCGACTTCATTGATGATCCGGTTAGAAATTAAGCCTAAAAAGTCATATGGTAAATGCGCCCAGCGTGCGGTCATAAAATCAATCGTTTCTACCGCGCGAATCGCAACTACATAATCATAACGTCGACCATCACCCATTACACCCACCGATTTAACTGGTAAGAACACGGCAAAGGCTTGACTAACAGTATGATACAAATCATGTCTGTATAATTCTTCAATGAAAATAGCATCCGCTTTACGCAATAAATCCGCGTATTCTTTTTTCACTTCACCCAAAATACGCACGCCTAAACCCGGCCCCGGAAATGGATGACGCTGAATCATATTGGCGGGCAAACCTAATTCCAAACCGAGTTTACGCACTTCATCTTTAAATAATTCACGTAATGGTTCAAGTAGTTTCAGCTTCATATTCTCCGGTAATCCACCGACATTATGATGCGATTTAATCAAATGCGCTTTACCGTTTGCCGCGCCTGCTGATTCAATCACATCGGGATAAATCGTACCTTGTGCGAGCCATTTCGCATCAGTTAGTTTAGCCGCTTCTTCATCAAAAATTTCAATAAATAAGTTACCGATAATTTTGCGCTTTTGCTCTGGATCACTTTTACCTGCTAAAGCCTCTAAATAACGCTGTTCCGCATTAACACGAATTACATTGACGCCCATGCTTTCAGCAAACATAGCCATCACTTGATCGCCTTCGTTTAAGCGCAATAAGCCCGTATCGACAAACACACAAGTTAATTGTTCGCCAATAGATTTATGCAATAAAGCCGCTACAACAGAGGAATCAACCCCTCCTGACAAGCCTAAAATAACCTGATCGGTACCGACTTTTTCTTTAATAATTTGAATATTTTCATCAATAATATGTGCAGAATCCCATAAGGCATCACAGCCACAAATATCCAAGACAAAACGGCTTAACATCCGGCCACCTTGTTTGGTGTGGGTCACTTCAGGGTGAAATTGCACACCATAAAAATCTTTTTCTTCATTGGCAATTCCAGCAATTGGTGCGCCATCAGAACTGGCAATCAGCTTAAAGCCTTCTGGTAATTCGACTACGCGATCACCATGGCTCATCCACACATCTAATAAGCCAAAACCTTCGGCTGTGACAGCATCTTCTATGTCTTTTAATAATTTAGAATGCCCGCGCGCACGGACTTGCGCATAACCAAATTCACGATGATCTGACGACTCCACTTTACCATTGAGTTGCTCAGTCATAGTTTGCATACCATAACAAATACCTAGTACAGGCACGCCAACCTCAAACACAGCTTGCGGGGCTCTCGGTGTATTGCCTAAAGTCACTGACTCAGGACCACCCGATAAAATAATACCTTTAGCGCCAAAGTTACGCACCTCATCATCGGAACAATCACAGGCGTAAATTTCACAATAAACGCCAATTTCACGAATACGTCGTGCAATAAGCTGTGTGTACTGCGAGCCAAAATCTAAAATAAGGATTTTGTGGGCATGAATATCTGTAGTTGAATGTTGATTCACGGTAAATCTCTTTAATGTTTAATATATCTAGTTCTATAAACAAAACGAGGCTCACTAGGAGCCTCGTTTTATAACAATTTCGCGCTAAAACTAAGTCCGATAATTCGGTGCTTCTTTAGTAATGGTGACATCATGCACATGGCTTTCACGCATTCCAGCGCTAGTTACGCGGACAAATTCTGCTTTGTCATGCATGATTTCAATTGTCGAACTACCCGTGTAGCCCATACTGGCACGAATACCCCCAATGGATTGATGAATAATGGCTAACAAAGTACCTTTATAAGGAACACGACCTTCAATACCTTCAGGGACTAATTTATCTGAAGAGTCGGCATCCTCCTGAAAATAGCGATCACTGGAGCCTTGTTGCTGTGCCATTGCACCAATTGAGCCCATACCGCGATACGATTTATAAGATCGGCCTTGATACAATTCAATTTCACCTGGCGCTTCTTCTGTTCCAGCAAAAAGACCACCCAGCATCACTGAGTGCGCGCCCGCAGCTAAGGCTTTTGCCATATCACCTGAATAACGAATACCGCCATCAGCAATCAAAGGAACACCCGTACCTTTTAAGGCTTGAGCAACATTATCAACCGCAGATATTTGTGGCACACCGACACCAGCAACAATACGGGTGGTACAAATAGAACCCGGACCAATACCTACTTTAACGCCATCTGCACCGGCTTCTACTAAAGCAAGGGCCGCAGCAGCCGTAGCAATATTGCCACCAATTACTTGTAAATCTGGATAGTTTTGTTTAGCCCACCGTACACGCTCTAATACACCTTGCGAATGTCCGTGTGCAGTATCAACCACAATCACATCAACACCCGCCGCAACTAATGCCGCAATACGTTCTTCTGTGCCTTCCCCTGTACCCACTGCTGCACCTACACGCAAACGCTCTAGCTGATCTTTACAAGCATAGGGGTAATCTTTCGCTTTTTGGATATCTTTAACCGTAACCATGCCGCGCAAATGAAATTCATCATTCACAATGAGTACTTTTTCAATTCGGTGTTCATGCAGCAAAGTTAATGCTTCTTGCTTAGTAAAGTCTTCTTTTACTGTCACTAAGCGTCCTTTCGGTGTCATGACATTGGCAATCGATTCATCAAGTCGCGTTTCAAAACGTAAATCACGACTGGTAACAATACCGACTAGCTCATTGCCATCAACGACAGGCACGCCGGAAATATTCTTTTGTTTAGTCAGCGCCATAACGTCACGCACAGTTGCTGTCGAAGCGACTGTAATAGGCTCTCTGATAACGCCACTCTCATACTTTTTAACGCGACGCACTTCGTGCGCTTGTTGCTCTACGGTCATATTCTTATGAATAATACCGATACCGCCTTCTTGAGCTATCGCGATAGCCAATCTTGACTCGGTAACAGTATCCATTGCCGCTGAAACTAGCGGAATATTCAATGAAATATTGCGTGTCAGCTTGGTAGCCATTGACACTTCACGCGGCATCACAGTTGAGTGAGCCGGTACTAATAACACATCATCAAAAGTTAAGGCTTCCTGGATAATTTGCATGATATTTTCCGTTCAAGAAATAAAAATTAACCCATGATTATACTATAAGTAATCAACTTGTTAATAGTTGTTTATTAGCACGGCTAATACTGACTTATACCAATTCCAATATATTTATACCTGAACTGAGAAATCGTCACCCTGCAGGCTCTTAGAAGGAATCTATGTGTGCACATGGATTCCCGATTAAAGATTTCGGGAATGACGACCATTACCGTGATTATTTATTGGGATTGGTATTACTCAAGCTAGACAATCAATTCATAAAAGCTTTTCGGCGCACCACAAATAGGGCACGCCCAATCATCAGGAATATCAGCCCACAATGTACCTGGAGCAAGGCCACTATCTGGATCGCCTTCCGCTTCATCATAAATATGTTCACACTCTAAACACCGATATTTTTTGAATTCTGCCATGACTCTCTCCCAATCAATTAATAAAAGGCCATAATAATTTTCCGGCCACGATAAATAACAAGATAGAAAAATACTGCTTTAGCTTTTGAGTTGGTAGGCGATTTGCCCATTTAGCACCAATAGGAGCAACTAACATACTACTCATCACCACACCTAAAAATGCCGGCAAATAAACATAACCAAAACTGCCCTCTGGCAAGCCGATCTTTTGCCAGCCCAACAATGCATAACTAATACTTCCTGCAAGCGCAATCGGCAAACCACAAGCACTAGAAACAGCCACAGCATTACGCATAGGAACTTGATGCTTAGCTAGCAAAGGAACCGTTAGCGTCCCTCCCCCAATACCCAAGACAGCAGAAACAAAACCTATCGCTAGCCCTGCTGTATTTAAAGTCAGCCCAACCAAACCTTTTTTCTGCACAGCTACTTTTGGCCTTAATTGCATTGCCATCTGTACTGCTACATATAACATATACAAGGCAAAGATAAAACGTAAGTTTGCCGACAGAAGATAATCAGCTGCATAAGCGCCCGCGACAACACCAAACACAATACCGCCGGAAAGCTGCCATACATACGGCCAAATAACCGCACCCAAACGCTGATGCGCCAATACCGTCGCTATGGAAGTGACAATAATCGTTGCTAATGATGTTGCCACCGCCATTAACATAGTTAATTCACTAACAATACCCTGCTGCTCAAATAAAAGCGCAAAAAATGGCACTAAAACCAAGCCACCACCGACACCAAAAAGCCCAGCCAAAACCCCCGAAACACAACCAAAGGCCAAACAAACCAATACAACATCTAACATGAAAATTTTTTCACCATTACATTCAAGCCCTTAATAAACATCAAATATCAATACGACATCTCATTGCCAAATTAGCACTGAATCCTTTATCATGCATCTTAATATTAAAAAGATAATAAACTTAACATGATGAAAGCCTATTTAGTTGGCGGCGCTGTACGTGACACACTTCTCAATCTACCTGTGCGCGAACGCGACTGGGTGGTCCTAGAAGAAACACCAGAAGCTATGCTGCAAAAAGGCTTTACTGAAGTAGGCAAAGACTTCCCCGTTTTCCTGCATCCCAAAACAAAAGACGAATACGCACTTGCTCGTACCGAAAGAAAAACTACCCACGGCTACAAAGGCTTTGCTGTTTACGCTACGCCTGACGTTAGCCTAGAAGAAGATTTACTGCGCCGCGATTTAACTATTAATGCCATGGCCATGCTAGATAATGGCGAGATTATCGATCCTTATGGCGGCCAAGAAGATCTCAAAAACAGAGTGTTCCGTCATATATCCCCTGCTTTTTGCGAAGATCCTGTACGCGTCTTACGCATCGCGCGTTTTTGTGCTCGCTATCAACACCTTGGCTTTCATATTGCACCAGAAACACAAAAACTGATGCAGGACATGGTTACGCAAGGCGAAATTAATCACCTCGTTCCCGATCGTGTTTGGGCAGAAACAGCCAAAGCCCTGAGCGAACAATCACCTTCCGCTTACTTTCAAGCTTTGCGTGATTGTGGCGCCTTAGCACGCATCTTTCCAGAAATTGACGCTTTATTTGGCGTACCGCAAACAGCTGTCTACCACCCTGAAATTGATACCGGTATACATACGCTAATGGTTTTAGATCAAGCCGTTTTATTAAGCGATAAAACCACAGTACGCTTTGCAGCCTTAACCCACGACCTAGGCAAAGCACTCACCCCTAGAGCTAATTGGCCTAGCCATCATGGCCATGAAACATTAGGCTTAAGCGCATTAACGGCACTCTGCACTCGACTACGCGTACCCAATAATTATCAGAAACTAGCGCAACAAGTAATGCAATACCATACTCACTGCCATCGCGCCTTTGAATTAAAAGCATCAACACTCTGCGCAACACTAGCCAGCCTGAATGCCTTTAAAGCAGACAATCAGCTCAACGATTTTTTACTCGCTTGTGAAGCTGATGCTAAGGGGCGCTTGGGATTTGAAAACTCAGCTTACCCTCAAGCCAATTATATTTTAGCTGCGCAAAAAGCAGGATCTGATATAGACAGCTCAACTGTTCTAAATGGAACTTTACAAGGCAAAGAAATCGGCATAGCAATTAGCAGGCTACGCACGGCTGAAATCAGTAAAATAAAAACCCAATACACTCAAAATTAAGACCATAGGATTTAACATGCCCTCTTTTGATATTGTTTCAGAATTAGATATGCACGAAGCACAAAATGCCCTTGACCAAGCCAACAAAGGAGTAGGCGCTCGCTTTGATTTTAAAGGCTCTAATGCAGAGTTTGAACTGAAAGATGACACCATCGTGATGAAAGCCGCATCGATATTCCAGCTACAACAAATGCTGCCCATTTTATTCTCTAAAATGACTAAGCGCGGCATTGATATTAGTTGCTTAGAAACAGGCGATGCAAAAGAAGGCGTAAAAACGGCACAACAGCCCATTTCACTAAAAGAAGGTATCGACAAACCTTTAGCAAAAAAGATCGTTAAAGCCATTAAAGATAGCAAGATCAAAGTGCAGACCGCAATTGAAGGTGAAAAAATCCGGGTAAATGGCAAAAAAAGAGATGATCTACAAGCCGCTATGCAATTATTACGTAAACAAGATTTAGAGCAGCCGCTACAGTTTAATAATTTTAGAGATTAATACTCACCATAACCAACCCAAAATAATGACTGTTCTGAATTTATTCACGCAATACAAATAAATTCAGAACTACAAACCAATCAACCAGCCAGCCTAGACATTTCTAGGTAGCACAATAATCACCTTAGTTCCCCGCCCTTCTACAGAGTCAATTTTTATTGTGCCCTGCTGAGCCGCAATAAAACTATGGGCAACTGACAAACCAAGCCCTACCCCCTGACCAACAGGTTTACTGGTAAAAAATGGATCAAATACCTTACTTTGTATTTCCTCCGGTATTCCCACACCAGTATCCTCAACTTCTATACGCAAACCTTTATCTACCTCAGTGGCGGTTCTTATATAAATAGTTCCCTTCCCTTCAATAGCTTGGCTTGCATTTAATATTAAACCCATAAACACCTGATTTAACTGCGCCTCATTGCAACGAATCGATTCAATCCCTGAAAACTCTTTAATCACAGTAATACGCTTTGTAAGTGTATCCTCTAAAATATCGAGAGTTGCTTCTAGCGCCCTTTCCAGGCAAACCATCTGACTTTCCCGCTTATCCACTGCAGTAAACTCGCGCAAGTTCGTTATCACTTTTATAGCCTTTGCCGCTCCGTCTAGAGACTCATCAATCAAATCACCTGCATCCTCAAGAATAAAATCGACGTCTAAATCCACTCTCATTTGGCGTAATTTAGCTTTACCCAAGGCATCGTTATTTAATATTTCACTCTGCGCCTCCACCTCGCCTATAAAGCGCTCAAGGTCTTCCGAATACCGCTTTAAAGTAGTCAGATTAGAACAGATATAACCTAAAGGGTTATTTATTTCGTGAGCTACTCCAGCCGCTAACTGACCTAAGGCTGCCATTTTCTCAGCTTGAACTAAATGCACTTGAGCTTGCTTTAATTCTGCATTCAACTCTTGCTCTAACTGTTTTTCTTTGGTCAATTTTCGATTAAGTTTCGCTACTTTTTTATGGTGTGCATAGTTAATATCATTCATTCTAAGCAATAAAAACATCATGAATAACGCTGACACAGCAATCATCACATTATTTTCCAATGCTTTGCGCTGCAACCATTCAATTTCTTGCTTAAAGCCCGTAGTAAGACTAGAAACTCTTATACCTCCACGAATATCACCCACTTTATACCCTTGTTTCTCATGGCAACTAAGGCAAGCCTCTGTTGTTACCAATGACCCCATAAAATCCAGGTGTAAATAATCCTCGCTAAATCGGTAATAATGCTTTTGTTGTTTATTTTTCTCAAAAAACTGCAAGGCCTCAGTTTCAAACTCATCAGCAGAATTTGCTGGATTAAGCGGTTTAAGACTAGTTATTTTAAAAAAATGATCATCTCGCATATTAGCAAGCTCAGAAATCTGACGCGTCATCCATGCAGGGTTAACTTTAATAAGAACCTTATTGTCAGCCGCCATAAGCTTATTATTTTTTAAGTAAGGATTTGGCTTAACACTCTTATCCTTAGGGTCAATATAAACCCCATGATTCATTGCATTCCACTGCCGCATCATAACTAAGTCAGAATAATGTGTCTCGACATTAGCTACTTCTTTCTGCTTAGCTAGCTCAATTTGCGTAAGCCTTGCATCGTCAAGTCTATTAATTACTAGGCCTGTCGCCAAAATCATTAAAAACACCAAAAAAGCATCTATTCTTAATTTATTACTATAGTTCATAAATCCTCGCACAAAATCGACTACGCTTTAAATTAACCCGCCTATCTAGGCATTTATTATTTTTCTGTCATATAGCGTTCATAGCCAAAATAAATAGCAATCACCACTGTTAACCAGATAGCCACCATCGGCCCTATCACCCCATCATAAGAACTGACTAAATAAGTTAAATCTGAATGGGGGTTAACATTCATCAAGTGATGCGCCATTTTAATTTGCCACACCCATGCCGCATGACAACCTATACACCAAGCTAGGCTCAATTGCAGGCGCGTACGCATAACCGCCAAAAATACACCCACCATCAATAAAGCCCACAAAGCACCTAAATGCTCCGGCTTTAATAGGTTTTGAAAAGCTTCTATTGCAAGATAAAAACCATCACTCAACCGTGCATCTTCAACAGAGATAGAAGTGCGTGCTTTAATAAAATGCAATATGGCATAATAAAACGAGCTAATAAATATCGTCGCCGCAACACCTATACGTTTTACGTATGCCGAGATTAAAATGCCTCGAAACATCGGCTCCTCTAAAAGAGAAATCAACAAAGCTAACAGGAAAGCTACCAATAATTTAACCAAGATTTTTTCTAGCGTCCAGACCTTAGTTTCATCAAAAATCGTAATATCTAAAGCATAACTTAATAATACAACAGGCAGCAAAGTACACAAGCCTAAGATAATTCCGCCTGACATTTGCTTAAGAAACCGCTTAAACGGCACAAACCCCAGTTGCTTTGCGCTAATATTCAAATAACGCATAGCTGGATAAATACTCAGTATTAATAGCGCCTGCGTCACTCTACTAATAACTCGATGTAACTCTGCCGCACCATTAATAAGTACAAAAATACCATAGCCAACGACACAAGCAATACAGGTATAGAGCAACAGCATGCCAAAAGGCACGAAGCTAATGCCTATTTTTTTAAGCATCACCACCCCCTAAATCACCCCATAGAACCTGAACCGCAGTTAAAGCTGACAACGCAGCAGTTTCTGTGCGTAACACCCTCGGCCCTAGTCGCACCGGAATAAAACCTGCTTGCTTCGCTATTTCTCGCTCTTGCTCAGAAAACCCACCTTCAGGCCCTGCCAATAAAGTCACTGTATTATCTTTCGGCTTTAAATCTTGCAACACGTGCGCAGCAAAAGGATCCAAGAAAACTTTAAGCCCAGATTGCTGCTCCACCCAGTTAATTAAAGACTCAACAGCTTCAATAGCTGGCATAACTGTTCGCCTACTTTGCTCACTCGCATGCTGTGAAATCTTCTGCCAGTGCCGAATTTTATTGCTTTCTTTACCCCCTTTTAACTGCACTACACAATGATCCGTTATTAAAGGCGTAATCTTCGCAATCCCTAGTTCCACTGATTTCTGCACTGCAAAATCCATCCGTTCGCCACGCGACACACCTAAACCTAATACGACTTGCAAGGGAGATTCAACATCACGCTCAATAAAACTTAGTACTTTCACTAAAACCTGCTTACGTGATACCTCAACGATTTCGGCCTGATATTCACCGCCCAGCCCATTAAACAGCACAACTAAATACTCTTTTTTTAACCGTAAAACAGTACGCACATAATGCGCGCAGTCTTCATCTAATGCTATTGTTTCTTGTACAACCAAGAGCATGTCTACATATAGTCTTGATACTCTCATTTACTCTCCCGCACCAATAAAAAAGGCAGGCAAAACATAAGCTGCCTTGCCTGCCTTTATAATCTACTCAAAACTCTTTTAGAATTTTAAATTATTCCAAACCGCCAAAGTGGGTTTTGCTTGATTCATGGTATAAAAATGCAGCCCTGGCGCGCCATTATCCAGCAGCTCTTGGCATAACTTAGAAACCACTTCTTCACCAAAAGCAATAATCGAATCTCGATCATCACCAAAACCTTCCAATGTTTTACGCATCCAGCGTGGAATATCAGCACCACACATATCAGAAAAACGGAACAATTGAGAGTAGTTAGTAACCGGCATAATGCCTGGCACGATAGGAATATCAATACCGCTTTTTTCACATTTATCTAAAAAGTAGAAATAAGCCTCAGCATTATAAAAATACTGGGTAATAACTGCGTTAGCTCCAGCATCCACTTTTCGCTTAAAATTATCAAAATCGTCCTGCGCACTACTTGCCTGCGGATGCACTTCAGGGTAGCCAGCAACATGAATCTGAAAATGGTCACCCGTTTCTTTACGGATAAATTCAACTAATTCATTTGCATAACGAAATTCACCAGCAGACATCATTCCCGATGGCAAATCACCGCGCAAAGCGACAATTTTAGAAACGCCATGCTCGCGGTAATTTTGTAGAATTTCTAAAATATTTTCTTTCGTCGAAGCGACACAAGATAAATGCGGCGCGGCAGAAACGCCATTTTGCTGAATTTTAACCACTGTATCGTAGGTATTATCGCGCGTTGAACCACCCGCACCAAACGTAACCGAGAAAAAGTCAGGGTTTAACTGGGCCAATTCTTGGTGAACTTTCTCTAAGTTTTTCGCCCCTTCTACCGTCTTAGGCGGATAAAATTCAAAACTAAATAAGTCTGCTTTGTTTTCTTTGGTCATAATATTTTCAGCATCAGAGGAATAATAAAAAGCAAAAAGGGCTTATAGACACAACATAAACATGCGCAGCTAAAGCCCTTTTTACAACAAACCCGTTAGCGAAATCGCTTAGTAACGGTAATGGTCCGCTTTGTATGGACCTTCAACTGGCACACTAATATATTTAGCTTGCTCTGCAGTTAGTTGTGTTAATTGCACACCTAACTGCGCCAAATGTGAACGAGCCACTTTTTCATCTAATTTCTTAGGCAAGATATACACTTCATTTTTATAATCAGAAGCATTTTCCCATAATTCCATTTGCGCTAGCACTTGGTTACAGAATGAATTAGACATCACAAAACTAGGATGCCCAGTTCCACAACCTAAGTTTACTAAACGGCCTTCTGCCAAGATAATCAGCTTTTTACCATCAGGAAAAATAACATGATCAACTTGTGGCTTGATGTTATCCCAAGTGTATTGACGCAATGCTGCAATTTCGATTTCTGAATCAAAGTGACCAATATTACATACGATAGCGTTATTACGCATTGCTTTCATATGCTCATGATTGATAATGTGATAGTTACCTGTTGCCGTCACAAAGATATTCCCTTGTGGAGCAGCCTCTTCCATCGTTACAACACGGAAACCTTCCATTGATGCTTGCAGCGCACAAATTGGATCAATTTCTGTGACCCAAACTGTAGCACCTAAGCCACGTAGCGATTGCGCACAACCTTTACCTACATCACCATAACCACAAACAACCGCAATTTTACCTGCAACCATGACATCAGTTGCACGCTTAATACCGTCAACTAATGATTCACGACAACCATAAAGGTTATCAAATTTTGATTTAGTAACAGAATCATTAACGTTAAACGCAGGTACTTTCAAGGTTCCAGCTGTGACCATCTCGTATAAACGCAATACACCCGTTGTAGTTTCTTCAGAAAGCCCTTTCACATCAGCCATTAATTCTGGGAATTTTTCATGCATTAGCACAGTTAAATCACCACCATCATCCAAAATCATATTTGGACGCCAACCATTAGGCCCGACAATAGTCTGCTCAATACACCATTCTGCTTCTTCTTCTGTTTCGCCTTTCCAAGCAAATACAGGAATACCTGCCGCCGCCATTGCTGCTGCTGCTTGATCTTGGGTAGAAAAAATATTACATGAAGACCAACGTACTTCAGCACCCAGAGCTGTTAAAGTTTCAATTAAAACCGCTGTTTGAATGGTCATATGCAAACAGCCCGCAATACGCGCACCTCTTAAAGGCTGTGCCGCACCGAACTCTTCACGTAAAGCCATTAATCCTGGCATTTCTGTTTCAGCAATTAAGGTTTCTTTACGACCCCATTCAGCCAAAGACATATCTGCAACTTTATAATCTTGTTCGCTCATGTTTAAATCCTGATTTTATTTGAAACTAATTAAAGGCCAGCCGCGCTTTTTAAAGCATCGACTTTATCGATTTTTTCCCAACTAAAGGTATCTTCCGTACGACCAAAATGACCATAAGCGGCCGTTGGTTGATAAATAGGTTTTAGTAAGTCGAGCATAGCAATTAAGCCTTTAGGCCTCAAATCAAATACATCTCTAATGATTTGCACTAACCGGTCTTCGCTAATTTTGCCTGTACCAAAGGTTTCTACGCTGATAGAAGTAGGTTCAGCAACACCAATCGCATAAGAAACTTGAATTTCACAACGCTCTGCTAATTCAGCCGCCACGATATTTTTAGCCACATAACGACACATATATGCCGCTGACCGATCTACTTTTGATGGGTCTTTACCAGAAAAAGCACCACCACCATGCCTTGCCATACCACCGTAAGTATCAACAATAATTTTACGACCAGTTAAACCGCAGTCCCCCACTGGCCCACCGATAATAAACTGACCCGTTGGGTTAATAAAATATTGAGTGCCCGCATGCAACCATTCTTTAGGTAAAGTTGGCAGGATAATTTCATCCATCACCGCTTCTTCCAATTGCTTACCGCCCATTTCAGGCGAATGCTGCGTTGATAAAACAACAGCATCAATGGCAACCGGCTTGTTATTTTCATAACGGAAAGTAATCTGGCTTTTTGCATCAGGACGTAACCAAGGTAAAGTACCATTTTTACGTACTTCTGCTTGACGCTTCATTAACAGATGCGAATAAGTAATCGGAGCGGGCATTAACACATCTGTTTCATTGCTTGCATAACCGAACATTAAACCTTGATCACCTGCACCCTGCTCATGATCTTCGCTATCGTCCACACCTTGAGCAATATCAGGCGATTGTTTACCAATCGCATTTAATACCGCACAACTTGCCGCATCAAAACCTATCTCCGAACTGTTATAGCCTATATCATGAACAACCTTTCTAACGACCTCTTCTGTATCAACCCAAGCATCAGTAGTAATTTCACCAGCAATAATAACCATGCCGGTCTTAACTAAAGTCTCACAAGCAACTCTGGACTTAGGATCTTGCGCTAGTAGCGCATCTAAAATAGCATCAGAAATCTGATCAGCAACCTTATCCGGGTGCCCTTCTGAAACGGATTCAGAAGTAAAAATATAGTTATTGCTCATAAATATGGTCCTTTTTTATACAAGGGATAGATATAAAGACTGAAAACAGCTAGAGCTTGAATTTCAGATAAAAAAAAAGGCTGCATCAGCAACCTTTAATATATGGTGGGCCCTCCCAGACTCGAACTGGGGACCTGCCGATTATGAGTCGGATGCTCTAACCAACTGAGCTAAGGGCCCTAAACTATTTACAAAAACTTACGTCGAACTTATTCTGCATCCAAAAAGCATTTAAGCTGATCTGAACGAGAAGGGTGTCGCAATTTACGTAATGCCTTTGCCTCAATTTGACGGATACGTTCGCGCGTCACATCAAACTGTTTTCCAACTTCTTCTAAGGTATGGTCAGTATTCATATTGATACCAAAACGCATACGTAGGACTTTCGACTCTCTTGCCGTCAATCCCGCCAACACACTTTGCGTCGACTCTTTTAGACCGGCAATTGTAGCAGACTCCACGGGAGAAAGCATCTTAGAATCCTCAATAAAATCACCTAAATGCGAATCTTCATCATCGCCAATTGGTGTCTCCATAGAGATCGGTTCTTTAGCAATCTTAAGGACCTTGCGCACCTTGTCTTCCGGCATCTCCATATGCACTGCCAATTCTTCAGGCGTTGCTTCACGACCTTTCTCTTGCATAATTTGACGTGAAATACGATTTAACTTATTAATCGTTTCAATCATATGCACAGGAATACGAATAGTTCTCGCCTGATCAGCAATAGATCGCGTAATTGCTTGGCGTATCCACCATGTCGCATAAGTTGAAAACTTATAGCCTCGACGATACTCAAACTTATCAACTGCTTTCATTAAGCCAATATTACCTTCCTGAATTAAATCCAAGAACTGCAACCCACGATTAGTGTATTTCTTTGCAATCGAAATAACTAGGCGCAAATTAGCCTCGATCATATCTTTTTTCGCACGCCTTGCCTTTGCCTCACCGATCGACACTCGACGACTAATATCTTTTATTTCAACAATAGCTAAGCCATGCGCCTCTTCCATTGCACTAAATTGAGCCTGAGCTCTTTTAATTTCTTTTTTGTTAGCCGTCAGTACTGACGCAACAAACTCATCCTTATCTGCATACTCGGATAACCACGTTAAATCAGCTTCATTAGCAATAAATCTATCAATAAATTCTTTACGATTTATTTTTGCTTGTTTAACGCAGATTCCTAAAACGACTCTTTCTTGCTCACGAATACTCTGCGTAACCACATCAAGTAACGCGACTTTCTTTTTAAAGTATTGCGGAGTCCACTTCACCTCAAGAAATCGCTCAGACAGCGCGGCCATTGCCTTCTCTGTTTTTTCGTGCTTATAGCCATTTTTCTTCAACGAAGCAGTAACCAGCTTATAAGCCGCCCTAATTTCCTCAATTTTCGCTTGGGCCTCTTCATAGGTAATGCCAGTAGGCTCAACTACCTCATCCTCATCCTCGTCATCATCCTCAGATCCTGCGATAACCGCAACTTTCGAGTCATCATAGTCAGGCTCGTTAAGGTCGATAAAATCGCTAAGAATATCTGTCAAACGCAAACCATTCTCTTTGCCTACCGTCTCAAAATCAGCGAACAAAGACTCTAATACCAAGCCAGACCGAGCAACTGCACGCACAATTTGACGCTGCCCCTCTTCGATTCGGCGTGCAATTTTTAATTCTTCAGGTCGCGTCAGTAGGCCAACCGAGCCCATTTCACGCATATACATTCTGACTGGATCAGTTGTACGACCAAATTCACTATCGACCGATGCAAGTGCGGCAACCTCTTCCGCATCATCATCATCAGCAGTCACCTCATCATTAGAAAGATCCTCATTATCTTCTGGCGCACTTTCATGAACCTTAATGCCAAGGTCATTAATCATGCCGATAATATCTTCAATTTGCTCAGGATCGACAATATCATTTGGTAAGTGGTCATTGACCTCCGCATAAGTTAAATAACCTTGCGACTTACCTTTTGCAATTAATTGCTTAAGCTGGGACTGCTGCTGTTCTTGATTCATTATTTACCTTAAAGACACTACATCAAAAATTTCTGATATAGAAAAATTGCTTTACTTACGGTTCGCCAACATATCTAACAATTCCTTTCGTTCATGCTCGCTCAAACCACTCGCCCTTTCCTTTGCAATTAATTGATCCAGGCGACTCTCCTGCCCCTGATTAATTAACCTGTCAATTGCTCCTGAAAACTCCTCTTTTAACTCATCTCCAGAGATAAAAAAGTCATGATTCATCATTACACCTATATAACCTTCTTCCTCTTGCCCCCTAAAATACTCCAGCAAGCTAGGTAAATTAATATTAGGGCTCTCAACAATAATTTCAACTATTGTTTTCAATAAGCTTACGCCTGGAAAATCCAAACTTTGCCAATCTATATTTTTTGCTTCAAGCACATCAATCAAGCTAGGATTCTGCAATAATAAAGAGATCGCTATCCTTACTGGTGACAACTTTACATCCGCTTGATTTTGCTTATGCCTTAGTGACTTAAGCGTAGTCGGCTTTTCAAAAAAGTCCAACTGATCTACCTTAGATAACTCTTTTAACTTTTCAAGCATTAGATCTTGAAAAACACCGCTCGGTATCTTTTCCAAATATCCTTTTGCCTTACTCGCCAAACTTGCACGCCCTTCCAAATCATTAAGATTTAAACCCTGGTTTAACCGATCAAAAAAGAATGCAGATAAACTAGTTGCAGACGCTATGCGTTGTTCAAAAGCAGCAAGCCCCTCCTGCCTAACCAACACATCAGGGTCATCTCCCGCTGGCAACTGCATGATCTTTACTTGCCGCCCATCTTTGAGACTAGGCAAAGCAGCCTCGACAGCTCGCCAAGAGGCAGCCCTTCCCGCCTTGTCACCATCAAAGCACAAGACAATCTCTGAACTAAATCGAAATAATAGCTCCAAATGCTCTTTAGAAGTTGCCGTGCCTAAGGTTGCTACAGCATAGCCCAAATTAAACTGAGACAATGCAATTACATCCATATACCCCTCAACGACAAGAATTCGTTCAGGCTTGGCATTTTTGGCCAATAACTCATACAGCCCATAAACCTCTCGGCCTTTATGAAATACAGCTGTCTCAGGAGAGTTCAAATATTTGGGTAAGGAGTCATCTAAAACTCGCCCACCAAAACCCAGCACCCGACCACGACGATCACGAATAGGAAAAATAACTCGATCACGAAAACGGTCATAAACCGAACCATTATCCTTAGTAACCACCAAGCCAGCCTCAATCAACTGCTGCGGCTTAAAACGCTTGCTTAGAACATCCCAGCCTGCAGGCGCATAACCTAGCTGAAACTCACGCGCCACCTCACCACTTAAACCCCGCGATTTAAAATAATCGACAGCAACTTTAGCACTTACATTATCGCGTAATTGATCTATATAGAAGCCCGTCACCTGCTCGAGCACCTGCAAAATCTCTGCAGTATTATTCTTTTTTACTGGACCTAAACTAGCTTCCCTTGGTACTTCTACACCAACAAAATCAGCTAAATCCTCTACCGCCTCAACAAAATTAAGATGGCTATAATCCATCAAAAAACTAATAGCATTGCCACCCGCACCACAACCGAAGCAATGATACAGTTGCTTATTGCGAGTTACTGCAAAGCTAGGCGTTTTTTCAGTATGAAAAGGGCAGCGCGCTACATAGCTGCTTCCCGTTTTTTTTAATGGAACATAAGTATCAACAAGATCAACAATATCAACCCTGACCAATAAATCATCAATAAACGATCGTGGGATCTTGCCTGCCATAATCAGCTAAAAATCAAATACCTAGTGCTGCCTTTATTTTTACACCGACTACAGACATATCCGCTCGACCCAGCATAGCTGGTTTTAATAAAGCCATCACCTTGCCCATATCCTTAATCGAGCTTGCCGAACAGTCCGCAATAGCTGCGTTAACCATTTCCACAATCTCATCTTCAGTCAACGCTTGAGGCAAAAAGTCTTGAATGACAACTATCTCAGACTCTTCAACTTCAGCCAAATCTTCACGGCCTGCATCGAGGTATTGTCTTATCGACTCTCTGCGTTGCTTAAGCATTTTATCTAATGTCGCGATAACCTGCCCATCATCTAAAACAATACGCTGATCAACTTCTATCTGCTTAATCGCAGCCATGATTAACCGAATAGTCCCTAAGCGAGATTTTTCTTTGTTTCTCATTGCCTGCTTCATTTCGTCTTTAAGACGACTTTGCATAGTAGTCATAGCTTACAGCTGAGGGCGACCACGACGTAAGTTTTTCAACGCATAACGCTCACGAGATAATTTTTTAAGGTGACGTTTTACCGCTGCTGCTGCTTTGCGTTTACGCTCTGCCGTTGGCTTTTCATAAAACTCACGACGACGTACTTCCGACAAAACACCCGCTTTTTCACAAGAACGCTTAAAGCGACGCAGAGCGATATCAAATGGTTCGTTTTCTTTAATTTTAATTGCAGGCATAAATTTTTCCAGTTTGCTAAAATTCAGTTCTTGAATTCTAAAGGGTTTAAGATTTATTGGGCCAGCCAAAACAAATATATGTCAGCCAGCGAAACCCTCGATTATAGCAGCAATTTTTTTAAAATCAAACCAATGCACATTTTAGGTATAGAGACATCTTGCGATGAAACTGGCGTTGCCATTTATCATAGCGAAAAAGGGTTAATTCATCACTGCTTATATAGCCAAATAGCCATGCATAACCTGTATGGCGGAATCGTTCCCGAGCTCGCTTCGCGCGATCATATTCGCAAACTTATTCCACTGATCGACGAATGCCTAAAGCGCAGCCAGCTAACCAAAGCAGATATAGGCGGCATTGCCTATACTGCCGGCCCTGGCTTAGTCGGCGCGCTATTAGTAGGCGCAGCAACAGCAAAGAGCCTAGCTTGGACATGGGGCATTCCAGCCATTGCGGTACATCATATGGAAGGCCATTTATTAGCCCCCATGCTAGAAGATAAACCACCAGCATTTCCTTTTGTCGCACTACTTATTTCAGGCGGGCACACCTTACTAGTCAAAGTTGCCGACATTGGTCAGTATGAATTACTTGGCGAATCACTAGATGATGCTGCAGGCGAAGCCTTTGACAAAGCAGCAAAAATGTTAGGACTTGCCTATCCCGGCGGCCCTTTATTAGCGAAAATGGCAGAGCAAGGCAACCCTGAACGCTTTAAATTTCCACGCCCAATGACCGACCGCCCAGGCTTGGATTTTAGCTTTAGCGGACTAAAAACCTTTACCATGAACACCCTTAACAGCACAGAGCAAACAGACCAGGATAAAGCCGATGTTGCTCTTGCCTTCCAAAAGGCTACCGCAGAAACCCTCGCCATAAAGTGCAAACGAGCGCTAAAGCAAACCGGACTGAAACGCCTAGTTGTTGCTGGCGGTGTCAGCGCCAACACACACATCCGCCAAACATTAACCAGCATGACTAACAAAGAAAGAGCAGAAATCTTTTTTCCCAGACCCGAATTCTGTACCGATAACGGCGCAATGATTGCCTACGCAGGCAGTCAACACTTAAAAGCACAGCAATCTGAATCTCTAGCTATTCAAGCAAAACCTCGCTGGCCTATCAACGAACTCTACAAGGCATAAGACTACTTTTCCTCACCAGCCAAAAGTCGTTGAATATTTCCTTTATGACGCCAAATCAAAATCACCGAAATAAGCACAGCCACATAAATGAGTGGCTGCATACCCATAATAAAATAGACGTAAATAGGTGCCAATACCGAAGCAACAAGAGCAGATAAGGAAGAAATTTTGGACAATTTATAAACCACATACCAAGTTACCGCGACCGCAGCGCCAAGCACCCAGTGAGCGCCCAAAAACACACCAAATGAAGTTGCCACACCCTTCCCTCCCTTGAAGCCAAAGAAAACCGGATACAAATGCCCGATAAAAGCAGAAAAAACCACAGCAGATAAAATTAACGGCTCCACATTGAGCGCTTGCGCAAGCAAAACCGGAACCAAGCCCTTTAACATATCACCTAACAACGTAATTCCCGCCGCTTTCTTTCCGCCAATACGCATCACATTAGTAGCCCCCGGATTTCCAGAGCCTTGCCCTCGCGGATCAGGCAAGCCCATCACCCGACACACAAGAATTGCACTAGAAATAGAGCCCAATAAATATGCAGCCGGGACTAACAACCATTCAACCATTTTTTTATCCTATTTTTTAAAAATATAAGCTCATTACTTGTATGACAGAGACATTTCCCTGATACTTACCTGAATCTGTAATTATTATAATAACTGGAGCGTTAATGGACATTATTTTTTTAGGCGGCTTACAAATCGAGACAATTATCGGTATTTATGATTGGGAACGAGAAACCAAACAAACCGTTATCTTAGATATCGAAATGGCGCACGACATAAAAAAAGCCGCTGCAACAGATGACATAGAAGATACGCTCGATTATAAAGCCGTTTCACAACAAGTTATTAGCTTTGTCGAACAAAGTGATTTTTTCCTAGTGGAAAAACTTGCCGAAGAAATTAACCGTCTAATCCGCGAAGAATTTAATGTACCTTGGGTCAAATTAACACTCAACAAAAAAGGCGCTATCAGCGGCGCAAGTGATGTTGGCATTATCATTGAACGCGGAACAAAATAAACATGCCTCTTTGCTTTATCAGCATAGGCAGCAATATCAACCGAGAGCACAATATCAACTCAGCTCTCGGCGTATTACAGCTGCAATTCGGCGAATTCCAACACTCCAGCATATACGAATCCACTGCCGTTGGCTTTACTGGCGATGCTTTTTATAACCTAGTTAGCGCCTTTAATTGCAACCAAGAAGCAAGCCACATCGCCTCACAGCTCAAACAAATAGAAGCGGATCACGGACGCATACGCAGTAAAGAGAAATTTTCAGCGCGCACCCTAGACTTAGATTTACTTTTATATGACCAGCAGATCATTAACACTGAAAATCTCAATATCCCACACCATGACATTTTAAATTATGCTTTCGTGCTCGAACCTTTAGCCGAAATCGCACCAAATCACCAACACCCGATAAACAAACTAAGTTACGCACAACTTTGGCAAGACTTTGATAAAAGAAAATATCAACAGCAGCGACTAAAACACCCTCTAAGTAAATAAGGTACGCCCTCCATCTACGGTTATCACCTGCCCCGTCACATAACTTGCATCGTTAATTAAAAAAGCAATTGCCCTAGCAATATCTTCAGGAGAGCCCACCCGCTGCAATGCAACTTTAGCCTCTATTTCCTGTTTCTGCTGCTTGTTCATTTCACCTTGCTCAGGCCATAAAATTGCACCTGGCGCCACCGCATTAACTCTTATTTCTGGAGCCAGCTCTTTAGCAAGAATCTTAGTTAAAGCTACTAAGCCCGCCTTAGCTATACTATAAACAGAAAAACCCAGCAAACCGCGCTCAGCATGAATATCAACAATATTAACCACACAGCCATTTTTTTTCTTCAATGCAGGCACCAACGCCTGCACCAAAAAATAAGGCGCCTTTAAATTACTCGCCAATAACTCCTCCCACTGCTCTTCGCTTACCGACCCAAATTCTGTCGCATAAAAAGCAGAAGCATTATTAATAAGCACATCAGCACCGCCCCAAGCATCGCTAGCCACATCCACCAGAACCTTTAAAGACTCAGAATCAACCAAATCCGCTTGCACTAAACGCACAGAATCAGCTCTTTGCTCATTTAACTCAGCAGCCAATTCCTTAGCCTCCAACCCGGACGAGCGATAATGCAGCAAAACATTATGCCCTTGCGCATGAAAATAACGCACACACTTCGCCCCAACCCGCTTTGCTCCACCTGTGATCAAAATATTTTTACGCACTTACTCTATTCCTGTTCAAATCCAATTAAGCGAATAGCATAGCTTAATCAAATAAATCCACCTGCTGATAATATAAGCTCCGTTTTTCTAATGATGACAAGGTAACACCTAACAAACGCACTTTAGTTTGCCCTATGCCTTCACTTTTCAATAATTGCTGAAACACGGGAAGCATTATCATCTGCTTTTTAATTGGCTTATTAAAGCTTAAGCTACGCGTAATCTGCTGAAAATCATGATATTTAATCTTCACTGTTAGCGTATGTGCATACAAGGCCTTAGCAAAAACTTTATCTAAGGCTTTATCCATCAATTCTATTAACTGCTGATATATTTCAGGACTATCTTCAAGGTCATGCGCATAAGTAATTTCAACACCTATCGACTTACTTTCTCCACGCACCCTTACAGGCCGCTCATCAATTCCTTGCGCTATGTGATAAAAAAACACTGCCGACTTTCCAAAATGTCGCTGCAGTTCAGGTAAAGAAAAGCGCAATAAATCCGCGCCCTTACGAATACCTAAAGCATGCATTTTCTTCTCAGTGGCTTTACCTACTCCATGAAACCTACCAATTGGCAATTGAGCAATAAAATCAACGCCTTGTTTTGGCGTTATCAAACACTGACCATTAGGCTTGTTTATATCAGAAGCTAATTTTGCCAAAAATTTATTGTACGATATACCAGCAGAAGCAACTAAACCGGTTTCATTTAAAATCTGCTGCCTGATTTGTTCCGCTAAACGCGACGCTGAACCTTGACACAAAAAACTATCCGTCACATCTAAATAGGCCTCATCCAAGGACAACGGCTCAACCTGCGAAGTATATTGATAAAAGATACGCTGTATCTGCTGCGAAGCTTCTTTGTACTGCGCGAAACGCGGCTTAATAAAAATTGCATGAGGGCAGAGCCGAAAAGCTCTGGAAGAAGACATAGCCGAATGAATACCATATTTTCTGGCTTCATAGCTACAGGTTGCAACAACACCCCGGCCATCTGGCGGACCACCAACAATGATCGGTTTATTTTGATAGTTTGGATTATCTCGCTGCTCTACCGCCGCGAAAAAAGCATCCATATCAATGTGAATGATTTTACGCGGCGATGTCGACATAGCATTATTTTTTAGGAACTAAATCCTTCTGCGCAGTAATTTCCTCTGTTAGACCCCAATCTGAAAAAGGAAAAGGAATTTCATCAGTATTAAAAGTAAGAAACAATAAAATATGGTAAGTATAAGCCGCTAATTTTTGACCAAAACTTAAAATATTCTGATTAGCATTACCCGTCAATAAGGCAGACGCTATTTGCAATAGCACAACCACCCATAACAAAGTACGCACCACGCCAATAATAATGGCAAAAATAAGGATAAATGCAATACGCTTCCAAGTACCCACTTGCTTAAGATTGTTATTTAATTCCTCATCCATTAGCTATTAACCTCTGTTCATCACATCACGTAAATCAAGCGCTGCCGCATTTGCACGCGACACATAACTCGCCATTGCTAAAGAGTAGTTGGCAAAAATACCGTAACCATTACCATTAAGAATGACCGGGCTAGTAATTGGAGCTAAGGCATTCTCCATTTCGTGAATCATAATATTCACCGTTTCCATAGCTCTTTTATCTTCTAAAATTAACCTAAAATCATGCTTAATAGCTTTCAAGATGTGCAATAACGCCCAACAAGAACCTCGCGCCTGCCAGAAAACATTATCCAGCATCAACCAGCTAGTCTGAGAAATAGCAGCTGATTTTTCTAATTTAATATCGTAGGCTTCATAACGATCAGTACTCGCACTTAATTGCGTCGAAAGCCCTCCTAAGCGCTTGATAATAATTTCAACATACTGCCATAAGTTATCTGCTCGAGAGTAAAAATGACCTGGATTTTTATTATTAATATCTGCTAAACGCACCATATACTTATGTAGCGAATCAACTCCTTTCTGGTACTCAGATTCAGAAGAAGGTAAAGCCCATGAATTATGTTCATAATAGAAGTAAGGCTCAGCATTAGCTAAATCAGGATCCTCTGCAGACTGAGACTGTGAACGCGCCAAATGATTTCGTAACGCAGAGGTTGCATCACGTAACATCACCAAAACCCCATACTCCCAGCTGGTAATATTATCTAAATAAACCCCAGGAACACCTACATCATTAGTAATATAGCCGCCCGGCTTATACAACAAGGTATCTGCAATATGAGCTAAGGTATTAGCATACACATAGCCTACCGGCAAGTCTTCAATATCATCTTCTTGCTGGCGAATTTTTGCTTCTTCGACCACATCAAAAGAAGCTGGCTCAATACTCCAATAGCCACCTAGCACAATCACAACTATTACCGCAATTACTCCTATGACCCCTAGGAACCACGTCACCCCTTTTGTTTCTGCTTCCTGCGAAAAGTCGCTTGCTGCCATTTTATAACCCTATTCAATTAAATAATCATACACTTCTACATCCACACTAATGCATTTTTGCGAAGTACAATCCATTACATTCCCACTAATAAATTTTATTTATAGTAACATTTTTTCTTGATAAAGCAGATCATTAGCTAGTTTTTTTTGCCCGCGGATGCGCTTGATCATAAACTTCAGCTAAATGCTGAAAGTCTAAGTGCGTATAAATCTGCGTAGTGCTAATATTTTCATGGCCTAACAACTCTTGAACCGATCTTAAATCCTGACTCGCCTCTAATAAATGGCTAGCAAAAGAGTGACGCAACATATGCGGGTGCACTGCTTCAGTCACACCTTTTTTAATACACCATTGTTTTAAACGTAGCTGAATACTACGATTACCTAGACGCTTACCCTTTACGCTGGTAAACACTGCATTTTCTTGCGTATCTATTACTGGTGGCCGGACTTTCAGCCATGCTTGCAGCGCACTAATAGCTTTAGCACCTACCGGCAAAAGCCGAGACTTCCCCCCTTTGCCTTTGACTACTTTTAATTGCTTATCATGCAAATCTATATCTTCCACGTTAAGCTCATGCAGCTCACTCAAACGCAAGCCAGAAGAATAAAATAATTCAAACATCGCAACATCGCGCACCTCCAGAGTGGAACTTGCATCAGCACCCAATAAAGCACTCACTTGATCAACATCTAAGGTTTTGGGTAATTTTCGCGCTTGTTTCGGTGCCTTTACATGCAGTGCAGGATTAATATCAGCCTGCTCAGTCTTCATTAAAAATAAGTAAAAACTTCTACTCGCCGAAAGCTCACGCTGCAAGCTCGTACTACTTAAACCTAATCGGTGCCGTTCTGCGATATGCTTAAGCACATCCGTCGAACTTAAATCAGCCCAACAATCAACATTATGCAGTTCACAATAAGCCACTAAACGCTGCAAATCCCTTTGATAGCTTTTCACTGTATGCTCAGAAGCACGCTTTTCAATTTTTAGCTGCTGTAAAAAATCTAACAGCTGCTGCTGCGCAAGGGCCTGCATAGTTAAGCAGTTTTTAATAACGAAGCAAAGCGTGTTCCTATAATTTCACTCATCTGAGTTAAAAATAAATGCCCCATACTGTAATGAAAACGACTATCATCTCGACTGCCAATAGCCAGCAAGCCTTCTATTTCCGTAAATGACATAGGAATAATCGCGCAGGATTGAACCTCTAAAGCATTATCACCAAAGAGAAATTGGGCTTGCGCTAAAGTGGGCTTGCCACAGCTAGCTTGATTACTGCCCAGCTCTTTAACAAAATGGGTTAATTCTTCACAATCAGGCGCAACAAATAAATCAGCCAATGCAGAGTCATGCTCTCCAGCAGAAATTATTTTTACCGAGAAAAAATCCGTTAAAAAACATTCCGCTAAAACTACATTTAGGTTTTCGATAGCCGCATCCAAAGTATCTACTTCAATAACAGCCAACGTTAACTCATGCATTTGATTAGCAGAATGATCATTATCACGCGCTATTTCAATCAAGCCATTTAACTGCACTTCCATATCATGATGCCGCTGCCGAAATAACTCTAACTGCTTAGAAATTAATGACACCGCATTTCCACTCGGATGTGGAACAGTAATATGCTCCAACAGCTCTAAATGCTCATTAAAAAACTCTGGGTGCTGTTTTAAATAGCCCTCTACAGCGTTTGAATCAATTTCACTCATATTTCTATCCGTCCCTCAAATACACTTACTGCCGGCCCTGTCATAAAAACAGGATTTTCCCGACCTTCCCAATGAATTTTAAGCTTACCGCCTGGCAACTCGACAACAACATCTTGATCCAATAATTTCTGCTCAATACCAATCACCACAGCAGCACAAGCACCACTACCACAAGCTAGGGTTTCCGCAGCACCTCGTTCATAAACACGCAATTTTATATTATTACGACCAATAACTTGCATAAAGCCTATATTCGCCCTTTCAGGAAAAAAAGGGTGACTTTCCAGCGCTTCACCGACGTCAGTAACTTGTGCAAGCTGCACATCATTAACCTTTAACACTGCATGTGGATTACCCATAGAAACCGCGCCAAAAGCCTTTTCTACACCATTAACATCGACGGTATAAAACTTTTCTTCCTGCTCGGTACGTAATGGAATGGCCGCTGGATTATGGCGTGGAATACCCATATTAACCGTAATCAAGCCATCATCATCAAAGCTTAATAGTAACTGCCCTCCATGCGTATCAACCAGAATATTATCTTTATAAGACAGTTTTTTATCTCTAACAAAGCGAGCAAAACAACGAGCACCATTGCCACATTGCGCAACCTCACTGCCATCCGCATTAAAAATTCGATACCGAAAATCTGCATCAGAATGCTTCGCAGCCAACTCTACCAACAGCAACTGATCACACCCGACACCAAAGTGCCGTGTCGCAATAAATCGAATCTGCTCGGGCGTTAAAGAAATTTTCTGACGAATCGCATCGATAACAACAAAGTCATTACCTAGTCCATGCATTTTTGTAAATTCAACAACCATAGTAAGCCACCGCTTTAAGGTAGTAAGTGCTCGCCAAGCCATAATTGAGCAATCGTTTCACGTTCACGTATAAGGTGCATCTCTTGTTTATCGACCATTACTTCCGCCACTTTAGGGCGCGAATTATAATTAGAGCTCATAGTAAAGCCATAAGCTCCAGAAGAACGAATTGCCAATAAATCGCCTTGCGCTAAAGCTAGCGAACGATTTTTACCTAAGAAATCCCCCGTTTCACAGACAGGGCCAACAATATCCCACTCTTTCTCTGCTTCAACACTAGCTAATTGCACCGGAATAATTGCCTGCCATGAACTATATAAAGACGGACGCACTAAGTCGTTCATCGCCGCATCAACAATAGCAAAATTCTTATGCTCAGTGGGCTTTAAAT
>Ga0209826_1000554_pt1 | contig 26492 bp, 23 predicted proteins | sample GOMGulsemesocosm_5_FD_184637 | JGI IMG/M metagenome (GOLD analysis project Ga0209826, IMG submission 184637) | Methane-oxidizing microbial communities from mesocosms in the Gulf of Mexico - GOM15C Gulf of Mexico (SPAdes) (version 2) | ecosystem: Environmental > Aquatic > Marine > Cold seeps... | reverse complement strand
GAGCGGTTGACGATAAAGCACTTGTTCACCCGCATCAGGTCCGACACATAAGGCTTGGTCAGTAAGTTATCACCAATGGCGATACGCACCGAGTCAAAGCCGCTTTTTATCAGCGCCAGATTTACAAAAGCAGGGTCCATGGCAATATCGCGGTGGTTACTGATGAACAAATAAGACTTGTCCGCCTGCAACTGATCCAAGCCCGAATAGGTCAACTCAGACACGGTCGATGCGATCATGGAATCCATATAACCGGCCAACAACTCTTGCAACTGACGTACCGAATCAATACCGGCCAGTTGGCGATTGAGTAATTGCTTCACAATGGGCCGCAACAACCAAGGCAAGCGCTTGGCTAGGCGAGGAAACTTTAAGCTAGCGACCGCCTGCTGTAGCTCAGGGTTGTTAAGTAGGCGCGCTAAGACAGCGCCAACTTCGGAATCATTGTAGGGACGAATATCGTCAAAGTTGGTCATAGGGTGTAACTAGGAGCCTAAGCCCCTCTCTTGCTGCAAACATTAAATGGCTACCCCCGCTGCTGCCGGTGGCGCTAAAATAGCCGCTCAAAATACCGAATTTACCTGCGGATTACCACCAATGAAGCCCCTGAACGCCCAAGCCCCCTGCCCCTGTGGTCAAACCGCGAGTTTTGCCAGCTGCTGCCAGCCCGTCATTCAGGGGCTGCGTCACGCCGAAAGCGCGGAGCAGTTGATGCGCTCGCGCTACAGTGCACACGCCTGCGCGGCGTTGGACTACCTCATGGCGTCCTGGTGGCCAGAACAACGCGCCGAGATCAACCCCGCTGATGTCGCGCATTGGGTGGAAGGGTCAGACTGGCTGCGCCTAGATGTCCTGAAGACAGAGGCGGGCCAACACCATGACTGTGAGGGCTGGGTGGAATTTATAGCCTACTATCGCAAGCGGCCGCAGCCGCTCAGCAGCTCTCACAGCGAAGGCTTAGAAAGCCATGCTGAGCGCTCTTATTTCCGCAAGCTTGACGAGCGCTGGTACTTTGTCGACGGTGTCGATCTACCGCCGTCCAGCCAACCCAAGAAACTGGGTCGCAATGACCCCTGCCCCTGTGGAAGCGGTAAAAAATTCAAACGTTGTTGTGGATGAGCGGTTGTGGATAAACAGTTGTGGGGGGCAATGGCGGTGCAGTATCAGCCCCTCGCCAACTCTGCAACGGACTCTTGCAAAGCCAGCATGCCATCCTCTAGCTGCTCATCGCATAAGTAAGGGGCCGGACCTAAACGCAGCCAATGCTGACAATAATCGGTGTGCACACCTCTGTCGCGCATATGCTCACTGATAAGCTGAGCATGGGGGCTCTTGAGTGCCATAAATCCGCCCATGTATTCAACATCCACAGGCAGCGTAATCAACGCTGGGTCGAGTTCTAAATTGAGAAACTGCTTGGCCATAAAGCTCAGTTGATGGTGGTTAACGTCCGCGAGGAAATCCACATTGAGCCCACGCTGGGAAAAGTAGTCGAGCACGTGGCAGGCGCGAAACAATGGCAAAGCGTCGTTGCTCGAACCATTAAAACGACTGGCACCATCACTGTAAACGACGGGCATTGCCGCTGGGTTATCCAGTACCGGATCAAAATTACCAAACCAACCTGTAACCTGCGGGCGGAAATCTCGCCCGGGAGGCACGTTCATAAAACAAATACCGTTGCCCATCTGGCAGTATTTAGCGCCACCGCCCACAACAAACGCCTGCTCAAGATTGTAGTCCTGCAGTGAAAACGGCAAGACATTCACACTCTGGTAGGCATCGACAAATAACTCGGCCCCAAACTTTTGGCAAACCGGCAGCAGGGTATCCAGCTCGAGGGTCTGCTGCCCATTTTCAAAATTCACCGACGACACACACACCGCCAGAGTCTTGTCATTGATATGCTCCGCCAGTCGCTCAACCAAATTATCCACTGGCGCCGAGGCCACTTGAACCACTTCAACACGCCCGGTCTCATGAAAACGAGCCAACTGACGACCAATCGAAGGGTGCTCAGCGTCGGTGGTGACAATCCGCCCGCCCTTAACAAACGGCAGTGCAGAAACAAAGCGTACAAACAGCTCATGAACACTGGCGGCTAGAGCCAAGTTTTCAGGCTGGCTGTCAATCATTTGTGCAAAGCCACGGCGCACCTGCTCCGTTTTATCAAACACTAGATCCCAGCGTTCTTCCCCCTGCTTATTGAGGGCATCCCAATGTTCTGCGTAGGCTTGCTCACATACATCCGGCAGGGCTTGGTGTATGTGACCGGTCAGTTGGATGCGCTGAGCAACCGCAGCGTGCTGATAGTCAGCAGATAATACATTCGGGAACTTGCGAATCTCATCAAGCGTGGGCATGAAAAGCCTTATTTACAGTCAATGTCTGTCGTTGAGTAGCGAGTGTTAATCAACGACCAAATTGGAGTTCAGCTGCGTCAACATGCACGGTTGTAGCCTGCCACAATGCGCTAAGGATGACACGGGCACCACTTAATCACCACTTGCAGTATAGCGAAGCCTGCAACTTCCCACGACTCAGGCTAAAATAGCCCATTGTGTTCGGCTAGTAACACTGCCAACGCCAACCACGACGCCTAGGTCTTTATAAACACAGGTCTAACCACGAGCTTTCAGTATGATAACCAGCATTGGCCAATTTCTTGACAACATGGGCGTGAACAGCCGCATATTTGATTTGGGGCGCCACATCAGTGAACTGCCCAGCCAACACTTTCAAAGTTTTGAAGCAGGCCAAGTAGCCTACCCAGCACCCTACCTACACCACGCATGGATAGGTTTGTTGTTCTGGGAACCCGACGCTACCGAAACACCGTCACTTTGGTTCCTCAAGCTACCGCTCGATGAGCAGGGGAAATTAGACCTCGCCGCCCGCGATCTCTTTTTGAAACAACTGCTGACAGCCGTGGGCACTAATATCGAAGCCGTTAAAGAGGGCAAGCAACTGCAAGCGGTTTTGGAGGGCAACCCGTTTGTGTTTACGCCCACACCCGAGCGCCAAGCTTGTCTGCACGCAAAGGTTAAAACACTGTTACAGCTTCCACCCAGTCAGCATTATCAAGTTTGCTTAGACTACCTTCAAGGAGACCTACAGCAGTGGCAAGCACTAGCAGTGCAAGGCTTTGCAGACGTGGCAGTACGCTGTTCCAAACATCAAAGCGCGCTATTAGAAGCAATACCCAAGCTGCCCAGCACACCGCTTAAAAGTTTAGCCTTGTGCCTAGAGAGCGAACCTATGAGTGGCGCCCTGTGTAGGGTGATAGGGCAAAGACTTCAGCAAGAAAGCGCTAAAGAGCAGCTGGACATTGACCTGATCGCCTCGCTTATTCGCGCGATGTCACGCAGCCAAGCGGTTGAACTGCGACAAAAAAACCTACTGCAATTGCTCAACGACAGAGCTGGGCAACCACAAGCCATCGAGTGTTTAGCGGCCATTGCCACACGCTGCCACCTAGACCTCACCCAGCCTGAGCTATGCTCAGCTTTTTTAGAGCATTTAGCGCAACACAATCAGGATACCTTTAACCGTATATTGACCGATCTACTGTTTTTGCCTGCCATAAGGCCACACCTGATGGCTCGTTTCCGCCATGCCGAACGCAGCCCACAATTAGGCGCCGCGATTGGCGGGTTGATACACACAGCCCCTGCGCAAAATACATCATTACACTAAGTTCTAACACTTGCGCAGTATATATCTGCACGGTGTGTCAATTGTGCGTTAGACTTGAGCGAGCACACCAGTAGTCGACAGGATGACAGATACGCCAATATGAAAATTTTGCTGGTCGAAGACAGCGCAACCCTGAGACACGCCACCACCAGCTACATCCGCGCGGCCGGACACGCGGCCGTGGTGGCCGAAAGCGGCGAAGAAGCTCTGCAGCTGGTTGAGAAAGAGCCGGTGGATTTAATCATCATGGACGTCGAAATGCCGGGACTCAACGGTTTTGAAACGACACGTCTGATGCGCGAATGGCTCGGTGAGCACTGGATACCCATCATATTTCTAACCGGAAAGAATGACGACGCCAGCTATAAAGAAGGCATTGAGGCCGGCGGCGACGACTATCTGATAAAGCCCGTAAGCGAAGTCATACTCACGGCTAAAATACGCGCCATGGAACGCATCACCGACATGCGTGACCAGCTTCATAAACTCAATGCCGAATTGGAAAATTTGAGCCAGCGAGACGGTTTAACGCGCCTTTACAACCGCCGCACCTTTAATGAGCTGTCCAAACAGCAGTGGTCCATCGCCACACGAAGCCATCAGCCGCTGTCACTGATCATGCTCGACATTGATCACTTCAAGCCCTACAACGACTTCTACGGCCACCCAGCGGGTGATGAATGTCTGCGTCGTATATCCAAAAGTATCAGCGATGCATTGCAACGCCCTGCCGATATAGTGGCGCGCTACGGTGGAGAAGAATTCATTATTTTACTGCCTGAGACTGAGTTACACGGCGCCAAACTGGTCGGGGAGAATATCCGCCACGCCATCAATCAACTTGAACTATCACACGAGCGCTCCAACACCGCCGCACATGTCACCGCCAGCATCGGCATTGCCAGCTGTCAGCACACCACCGGGCGCACGCTAGACGACATGATCAAGCAAGCCGACAACATGCTCTACCAAGCTAAAAACAGTGGCCGCAACCGTGTAGCGGCGCAAGAGTCCGCACTGTTTAAGACAATTCTAGTCGCCGATGATGATCCCGACACGCTCTTGCTGCTCAATGATCAGTTGCGTGACCACTGCAATATTGTCACCGCCGCAAGCGGTCAAGAATGCCTAGACCTAGCGCGTGCCATCCAACCAGATCTTTTGTTAGTGGATATCCACATGCCCAGCATGAGTGGCCTAGAGGTGTGTAAAGAGCTGAAAGAGGCCACCGCCACCGCCAGCATACCGATTATTTTAATTTCGGGAGAAGAGCGCAGTGAGCAGCTGCGGCTCGGGAAAAAAGTTGGCGCCAATGAATGCTTACAAAAACCGCTGCAAGAAAACCAACTGCTCGCTAAAGTAAATCATTTCTTGCTATAACCGTCGACTCAATAGCCCGCGGTCATGTTGGGAATATCAGGAGTACTACAAGCTACCGCGCACGCATAGCCAAAGGAAACAACGGGTTACCTGAGTCCGAGCGACTTGGTGGCCACCCATTTCTGTCGCCGTTAAGGTGCCATCACCGTCGCTATCAATGCTGCGGAACATGCCTAAAAACGAACCGTACTCTGCCGCTGATACACGCCCATCATGATCTTCATCAAGCTTATTAAACCGAGAGTGCAGCAAGGCCTGACGCTTAACGATATCCATCTGCTCATACTCGTCAAAATTAATACCTCCATCGCTGTCTGTGTCCATGCGCGTAAATAAGCGCTGTTTCTTATCACTGACTTCCTGCTCGGTAATACGCGCATCACCATTTAGATCGTACTTCGCCAGCAGCCACTGACCGGTCGACTCATAGTCGCCCTCAGCCTGAACCCCAGCAGCGTAAACCCCACCGACAAAGACACTGGTGCATAGGGCGAGTGTGCGAAGAACAGGGCGAGAACAGACCCCTAGCTTGATCAATTTCATAGAAATACCCCTGCGCCGCCATAAACAAAATATGTATTAGATACCTGCTAACAGTCTATGCTGATGGGGAATTAGACGACAGGCCCTAGGTCACAGATCCAAGGAAGAGGCTAAACCGCTTTGCTCTATTAAACGGACAAACGGTAACGCTGGGGTCTAAGCAAAGCGGGGAGTTTAAGCGTACGGGGGCAGGGCTGCCGAGTTTATCCGTGTACAGAACAGACTGAAGCAAGGCAAGTTACAACAGCCACTCGCAGGTATAAAGCAGACCGCTCAGGCAGGTGGTCATCACTAGCGACCGCTGTACCAATTCACATCACGTGCGCATTTATCGACCTGCTCAACTACGTCCAGCACCAACGCGAACAATGCCATACGCACCAGCACACCATTATCGGCCTGCCGAAAGATGGCTAGATTAGGGTTTTGGTTAAGGTCATTATCCAGCTCATTCGCATCTTCACGGGAATCACGGGGCAGCGGATGCATGATGACGGTATTCGGTTCACAGAACTTGGTATAGATGGCTTGATTCAAACGGAAGCGCCCTCGGTAGAGGTCCGCTTCACCTTTTGAAGCAAAGCGTTCTTCCTGAATCCGTGTTGAATAGGCGATATCCACATGGCCGATGCTCTGCGTCAGATCTTCCGACACCAGTACCTGGTGACCTGCTTCACGCAACATGGCAATGACATAGTCCGGCATAGCCAGTTCTTTTGGAGAGACCAACGTCAGCTGAATACGATCAAACAAGCACAAGAGCTTACACAGGGAATGGACCGTACGACCGTGTTTCAAATCGCCAATCATAGCAATTCGCAAACCATCAACACTGCGGCCGCGGTCAACTAACTCTTGTCGAATCGTGTAGAGGTCAAGCAATGCCTGGCTGGGGTGCTCATTAGAGCCATCACCACCATTAATGACCGGCACGCGGCTCGCAGCCGCAAATTCAGCCACAGACCCAGCTTCTGGATGGCGCATACAAATAACGTCGCTGTAGCCCGATAATACCCGCGCGGTATCATAAAGGGACTCACCCTTGGCAATAGCTGAGCTTTGAAAGCCCGTCGTTTCACGCACCTCACCGCCGAGCAAATTAAAGGCTGCACCGAAGCTAACCCGCGTCCGCGTACTCGGCTCAAAAAACATGTTGCCGAGGATCGCGCCCTCCAGCACCCGTGTCACCTTACGACGCTGGGCATAGGGTTCCATGCTGTCCGCCACCGCAAAAACCCGTTCAATATCGGCTCGTACAAATTGCTTAATCGAGAGAATATGCGAACCGGTAAATTCCATGAAAAGCGCCTTATGATTGTCAATTTTTATTGCTAAGAGCGGTAAAACAAGTGGCCGCCATTGTAGCCTCAGGTCGTCAGCGACGCCATGTCGATTTTTCAATTTATCCGACTAGACTAATACCTACATCAGCTAACACCGTCTAGTGATTAATATGATCCGGCCACAAAAGGCTGCGGATTATACCTAAGTCGGTGCTAACATAGACGGATAAGCAGAAAGCGAGTGCCTTTCAGGTAAAACAATCCCTTTAGCGGCCGATAGCAAGGGTTAGAAGCAACAATTTGAGACAACAACCTCATACGCTTGCCTCCTGAAGACAAAATAGAAACGCACTGCGTACCACAACAGCACGCGAACCGCGGGCAGAACAAACCGTGAAGGACCTTGAGTGGCAAACGATACCCCTGAACATCTGGTTAAATTTTGCACCACAGATACAGCGAAGAAAATTCTCCAATCACAGTCGCTGCGCTGGAGTGCACCACACCTTTTCTCGGACCCTTTTGAACTCACCCATGAGACTCAATTAGGTTTTGATCCGCATGTTTTACTGCAAGCGGCGATCAAGATGGCCGCGGCCATGATTTTTGGCAAGGATGCCCCTCAAGGGAGCACACCACTGCTCAACGCTATACGCCGCTGGCGTGAAGAAGAACGCTTTGCTTCTCCTGATGAGGCCGAAGACGTCATGAAGGACCTGCTCAGTCAGGTGGTTGATGGGCGCCAAAAGGTCATTGAGCACATGATGACTGAATGGCGTAAATATGTGCGCACCATGCGCATCGCCAGTTTCTCAGCTAAGCCAGATAACCTAGCCGCTTGGCAGTACTTTGCCGACAATCACACAGGCGTCGCTATTCGTTTTGAAGCCGGTGAGGGCACTGGCCTTCCCAAACCCAAAAAAATCGCCTACAAGGCCGTACGCCCAGAGGTCAGCACGTTAAAAGAAGAGATGGGTGTCATTATGAAAGGCGGTCAATATATCGCCCAGGAGCACTTCCTAGAGAAGTTTACCTGTAAACCACTGACGTGCTCCAACGAGCAGGAATGGCGCTGCTTTTTCCATAGCCAAGAGAGCTTAAGCGAAGAAAGTAAGCCTGAGTCCGAGTGGTATGAAGACCGGCGCTTCGAACGCAGTGACATCAACGCGGTCTACTTTGGCGCCTTCACCCCTATCGCAGAAAAACGCGCAATTTTTGAGTTGATCAAGGAAAAATACGGTCAAGCCAGAATATTCCAAAGTAAAACCATTGCCGGCAAGTACGAGATCGAGTTTGAGCGCATCACTAAAGCCGCGCGCTAAGCACACAACGTAAGGCCAGTGAAGCACTGGCCTTACTCGACTAGACCAGCCGCGTAGCATTCTAAATCCGTCAGCAATTGTTGCTGCTCACGACTTATTGGCGTTAGCCGCAGCTCAGCAATACGAGCAGAAAAAGGTTCTAGGGTAATACCCGCACCATAGGCCGGATTCACTAGGCGCTCACGGCGCCACTCTTCCCACTGCCCTCGTTCTTCAGCACTCAAACTTTCAGGAAAATGCCGCGCGCGGTAGCGCAACAACATGGCATTTAATCTCGCATCTTGAAAAACAAACTGCTGCTCGGAGAATGCCTGCGCACTCGCATGGCGCACTCGCTCACAGGTTTGCTTGTCAGCGTCCTTCAAGAACCCGTTATAAAGCTGCTGCTCTGGGTCATCTGACGGGGTAAAACTCAGCTCGTTAAAAACCTGCTGAACCTTCGCTTGAATATCGGCGCTGCGCAACAACTGCCAGTTCGCCTCGCACACAGTTTTATCGATCTGCAAGCGCTGCGCGGACTGATCGTCCAACAGCTTGACGGTGGTCAGCACTGGGCATTTATTCAAGTGCACCACCTTAAGCGGCACACGCTCTACGCCCTCAGGAAGGTCCGCCGTTTTGGTAAAAATACGCGCAGCGATGTCTTGCGCCGACAATTCCAGCAGTGGTCTAGGGTCAACCGATAGGTTGTAGACGATAACGCCATTCTTGTTGGTCGGGTGCATGGCCAGTGGCGCGACTATGGCAGCGCAGCCGTTCTCGGCAGGAAACATAGATGAAATATGCAACATCGGTTTGCGGTTTAGTAAATCGAGCAGCGCCCCCACCTTTTGTTTTTGACGCAACTCATAGATATGTTGATAGAGTGCGGGTTGCTTGTCGCGAATTAGCTTGGCGACTGCAATGGTCGCATAAACATCGCTCATGGCGTCGTGAGCCGCTTCATGGGCCAGCCCATTGGCCTGGGTAATGTGCTCTAATTTAAAGCTCGGTCGACCGTCATCATGGTTGGGCCATACAATTCCCTCAGGGCGCAACGCACGGGTTAAACGCACCATATCGATAATATCCCAGCGTGAATTACCGCTGCGCCACTCTCGCTCGTAGGGGTCAAAAAAGTTTCGATACAGCCCGTAGCGTGTCACTTCGTCGTCAAAACGCAGGGAGTTGTAACCGACGCCGCAGGTGCCAGGGATAGAGAATTCTGCGTGGATTTGACGCATAAACTCGGGTTCACTCAGTCCCTCGGCCAAGGCTTTTTGTGGGGTTAGATTGGTAATCAAACAGGCATCGGGTTTAGGCAGAACATCACGGGTTGGCCGACAATAAATCATCAAGGGCGCGCCAATAATATTCAGCGCCTCATCTGTTCGAACACCAGCAAATTGTGAAGGGCGATCCTGCGCTGGTACTTCACCCCAAGTTTCATAATCGTGCCAGTAGAGAGTCTTCATGATTGCGCTGCCTTGTTATCCATAACGGAGTTATGCACAACATGGTATCACCCTAAGGCATCGATATTCAGCAACCGAGACAAAGCACGCACACCGCAACAGCTCAGCTCGATACAAACCTCAGCTCAGTGAATATACTGGTAGTACTCTAGAGTATCGGGCGTACAACTCATGGTGAGCCCGTCTGCGTCGTCAAGCAGTTGCATTAAATCATCGCGCTGCATGCGAATCAGCGTCTGATGATCCCCCCCCTCAAAATACAATTCTTCAGACTCACGCAGCGCGAAGTCCCACAACATGGGTAAATGATAAGCACTGGCAAAACCTGGAATCGCTCCCTCCTCGCAGTCATCAAACAGCATGTGTAATTCCGCTTCCGTGGCCAGACGGTGGCGGCCAGGTCGGTCGCGATTGAGCCAGTTGATAACCAGCATATGCGCCGCTGGCACCAGCGCCATTAGGTATTGTGAACCATTCCAAAGCACCACCGACTTAACCAGCTGCAATGGTGAGATGTGGGCTGAGTGAGCGGTTTGCATCGCATTGCTTGACTCAGGGTGAGTCAAAATAACGTAGGGTGCTTTGCGCTCATTAAGAAACGATGTAACCGCCGCCGACACGGACATAACAAGATCTCCTCACTGTGGCATAACACCCAGTATAGAAGCAGATAAAGGCGACTCCAGCCATCAGACCATATCCGTCTAAACACGTGCGGCATGAGACATTTAAGCAGTAGCCAGACGCAAAAAAGCCCCGTCTGCTACTAGCAGACGGGGCTTTTTTAGTGGCTAGTCGCTTGTTTTTACCATTAGGCAAGTAGGTCCGTCGCCACGCGGTATTGAGGGTCAGAGCGCTCATCCACTTCAACATCGACCAAGCTGCCCGCTCGCTGTAGCAGCTGCACACAGTCTGCACTTAGGTGCCGTAAGTGCAGACGTTTACCCTGCGCCGCGTACTTTTCAGCCAAGCCTTGGATGGCCTCAATACCCGAGTGATCGCTGATGCGTGAACGCTTAAATTCAATGACAACATCTTCAGGGTCGCCGTTTACATCAAACAACTCTTTGAAGTTAGACACTGAGCCAAAGAAAATAGGGCCGCGTAGATCGTAAACCTTTTGACCATTCTCATCGGTCGAGGTATCCACCAAAATATGCTGAGCGTGTTTCCAGGCAAACACCAGCGCCGATACAATCACCCCGACAATCACCGCAATGGCCAGGTCATAGGCAACGGTTACGCCCGAAACCAAGACAATCACGAAGGCATCGGTGAAAGGAATCTTTCGAATAACGCGGAACGACGACCATTCGAACGTCCCCAAGACCACCATAAACATGATCCCCACCAGCGCCCCCAACGGGATCATCTCAATGAACTCAGCACCAAAGAGGATAAAGGCCAACAGTACCAAAGCCGCCGAAATACCCGACAGTCGACCACGACCACCCGAATTCATGTTGATCATCGACTGACCAATCATGGCACAGCCGCCCATCGCCCCGAAGAAACCGTTGGTGGTGTTGGCAATGCCCTGACCAATACATTCGCGGTTACCGCGGCCACGGGTGTTGGTAATTTCGTCAATCAAACTCAAGGTCAGCAACGACTCAATCAAGCCAATCGCCGCAATCACCAGTGCGTAAGGGAAGATGATCTTCAGGGTTTCCAGTGTCATAGGTACATCGGGAATCGCAAAGCTTGGAAGCTCGCCTTTCAAGGTGGCGGAGGCGGCTTCGGATGCGGGCAACATGTCACGAACAAAGTCGATCACAGTGCGCGCTTCCATATCCAAACCAACAACTGCAAGCGTGATGGCTACAATGGCCACCAGGCCTGACGGCACAGCGGTGGTGAGCTTCGGCAAGAAGTGCATGATCATCATGGTCGCGATAATCAGACCGCCCATGGTGTAGAGCATTTCACCCTGCATCCAGACCATGTCCCCCTCGGCGCCCAGCAACTTAAACTGCCCCAACTGCGCGAGAAAGATCACAATAGCCAAACCGTTTACAAAACCGAGCATCACTGGATGTGGCACGAGACGAATAAATTTACCGAGTTTCAACACACCCGCGAGTATTTGCAGCACACCGGTTAACACCACACAGGCAAACAAATACTGGACGCCGTATCCGGCCACCAGAGCCACCATCACCACAGCGGTGGCACCGGTGGCGCCGGAGATCATGCCTGGGCGACCACCAAAGATAGAGGTCAGTAACCCCATCATAAAAGCCGCATACAAACCGACCATCGGCTCAACACCGGCGACAAAAGCAAAGGCTACCGCTTCCGGCACAAGTGCCAGCGCTACGGTAAAACCGGATAAAACGTCGTTCTTGACGTTATTTTGATTGGATGTAATCAGCTTAAACATCGGGGCCTCATAGTCTGAGAGGAAAAGCCCAACCTCGGTGTGCTGGGCAAAAGCAGCGCCGTGATCAGCGCGCATGTATCAAAAGGTGCCGGATACTAACAAACATCGCCGATAGCGCCAAGCAAGCCGGTTATTTTTCAACCAAAGCATAGCCAAAGAAGCCATCTGAAGGGATTAAAACAGCGGGAGGAGGAAAGCAGAAACGTTTAATTTAACCAGCTTAAAAGCGGGTCCCACTGCTCAAGGTCTGCGGCAACGCGGCTTTTAGGCAGGTCAAACACGCTCACACCGGTATCCATCGCACGGATATAGTTCTGAGTATCGCGAATGCTGGCCACCAACGGAATATTCACCTGCTCTAAAAAAGCATCGAGGACCTTCGCATAGTTGGTATTAGCCCTCACGCGGTTCGCCACAAGCGCAATGGATAAACCCGACGCCAACAGGGCATCGTCGCGATTAATCGACATTAAGAATCGTACCCCCGCCTTGATGTCCGTCGGCGACGGCAACATAGGAATTACTAATCGGTCACCCTCGCGGGTGAAATCTCGCAGGTCATCAACCCCGCAGGCGGCGGGCATATCGTGAATAATGTAGTCATAGTCCCAGTCGGCCTCTTCACCGCGAAACGCCGCCACCGGAACGATGCCAGCGCATTTATTAGGCCGGACGCGCAACCAATCAAGTGATGACTGCTGTCGATCGTGGTCAACCAGAGCCACACTGGCCCCCTGTTTGGCATAGAAGCTGGCCAGCTGAGTCGCTAGGGTTGTTTTGCCGCAACCGCCTTTGGGGTTAGCAACGAAGACTTGAGGCATGACGATCGATTATCCCTTCCGTTAGAACAGCCAACTCAAAACCAAATATGGTATGGCGACTGCCAAGTAATGCTTATGAGCATAGTGTTATTTAATTAGATCGGCCACTTCTCAGAACATTTAGGAATAATCGAAAATAATGTGATGACACTGATCCTAACGAGCAATAACCCCCCACAGGACTCATATTGCGAATGAGGTGTGAAGCCGCGCTCAATAACCCTCGGTATCCGCCGCGACATCCTGCGGGTGGCGGTGTAAATACTCCATCAATTGATGGTTGGTGATATAAAGACGCCGGCATGACTCCCGGGCAATATTGAGAATGAGCATGGAAAATAAGTTGAGGTCTATGTCGTAAAACTCATTGAGCGTTTCACCCGACAAGACCAGCAAATCACAGCGCCCCACCGCTACTGCCGAAGCCGAGTGGGGTTGAATACCAATCACCGAGGTCTCCCCAAAACAAGCCCCTGCCTCCAGCTCTGCCTTGGGTATCAGCTGTACGCCGTTATCAAAGACCAGGCGTACCTTGCCCGTCTGCACGATATAAATATAAGACGCCGCGTCGCCCTCGTGAAAAATCTCTTCACCATCGGCATAGTGAACCAGCTTCAGGCGTTGAAAGATCTTAAACAATTGCGACTCATCCAGCCCGCCAAAAATGGAAATCCGATCGAGGATCGGCAATACCGTTTCCACCTCAAGCAGTGGCTCGCGGGGTACATGTTCGGTCATACCTTAGCTCCTGAAGAACAGGCTACTAATGAGCACTGTTGCTTAGACACACCATCAGCCAGTTCATTCCAGACGGGCACCTGTAAACGTAAGCACCTGAATTAGGCTTTCTCTGAGAGCAGCTCAATCTTGTAGCCGTCTGGGTCTTCGACAAAAGCCAGAATCGTCGCTCCGTGCTGCATGGGACCTGGCTCACGGACAATATTGCCACCGTTTTGGCGAATTTTTTCACAGGCCGCATAGACATCGTCAACCGCAATGGCGATATGACCATAAGCATCACCCAGCTGATAGTCGCCCTTGTCCCAATTATGGGTCAATTCCAGCACGCTGTTAGTGGCTTCTTCGCCATAGCCGACAAACGCGAGCGTGAAGCGACCATCGGGGTAATCTTGACGCCGCAGAAGGCGCATGCCCAAGACGTCAGTGTAAAAAGACAGGGACGCATCGAGGTCGGCAACCCGTAACATGGTGTGCAATAAACGCATAATTTCTCAACTCAATGTTATGTATTAATGGTGTGCGTGGGGGTTATTCCCAACCGGTTGCAGACTATCGTTAGCGCTCGTCGGTTGCGTAGCCTGCATGGGGTGCTGCAAGTGATCCATGCCAGCATGTTCTCCATGCCCCGCGTGCTGCAGCGCCGCGGCCAAGGTCCAGCCGCCGAAAGCCATGATAGTCAGCGCCATCGCAAGGCGAAAACCACGGCGCTGCAAGAGCGCCTTGGTGCGCTCGGCCATCAGTCCGCCCATCAGCACAGCGGGTAATGTCCCCAGACCAAAGGCCAACATCACCATCGCCGCACGCCAGCCATCTGCTTGCGCCAACGCATAGGCGACGGCAGTGTAAACAAGGCCGCAGGGCAGCCAGCCCCATAGCCCACCCAGCAGGAAGGCCGCCCAGCCACTGCGCACCGGCATCAACGATTTCCCCAAAGGCTGTATACGGCGCCAAAGGCTGCCACCGGCTTTTTCCAAGTAACTAAGGCCGCGCCACCAGTCGGCGAGGTAAAGGCCCATGGCGATTAATAACAGAGCCGCCAGCACGCGCAGTACGCTGACGCCCCCAACACCTGACAGTTGATATCCAAGGCTGCCAGCCAGCGCGCCGATTAAGGTGTAACTGCTGATACGACCTATATTGTAGGACAGTAAAATGCGCAGACGTTTGCGCGGCTGCGTATCCGGCACGGAAAAGCTCAGCGCCGACATGATGCCACCGCACATACCTAAGCAGTGCGCGCCCCCCATCAAACCGATGGCAAATGCAGCGGCATAGGTCAGCATATGGGGTGTCAGATGGGTCAGCAATTCAGACAAGAGCAATCTCTTTCAGTGGCGGCTTGATTCAGCGCGCAGGACAGCCGTCCTAAGCCTTCGGCGAAGCAGCGGGTGGCTTTTACGGCGCTGGCTTTTTTATTTCTGAGGAAACTGCGTCCAGAGGCTGCTTTTCTAGAGACGGTTGTTTTAAAGACTTCCGCTCTAGAGGTTTGGCCGGGCTGTCATCAAATAGAATTCGATGGGCTTCCGTGTCCAAATCATCGTATTGGCCCGAATGTACAGCCCAAGAGAACACCTTGATCGCCACCACAATAAAAATCAGCGCCAAGGGCACCAGTACAAACAAACTTTCCACGGCAATTTCAACTCATTCAATTGATGAGAGCATTATGTCTATTTTCAGCCTTTCAGTCGATTAATCCTTAGCGCATTGCCCACAACAATCAGCGAACTGCTCGACATGCCGATGGCCGCAGCCCAAGGCGGCACCCAACCTACGGCCGCCAAGGGCAAAGCAATAAGGTTGTATGCCAGCGCCCAAGTGAAGTTCTGGCGAATCACTCGACGCGTCATATGTGCGCAGCGCAAGGCCTTTTCCAGCGCATACAGGTCATTGCCGAGCAACACACTGTCGGCGCAGGTTTGCGCCAGGTCGGTGGCCCCGCCCATAGCAACCGATACAAATGCACCACTGAGTACGGGCACATCATTTATGCCATCACCTACCATCAGTACACGCTCGCCCTGTGACTGCAGTTGCTGCAAGTGCGCAAGTTTTTCATCTGGACCGACATCACTGCGCCAGTGCTGTAAACCCAGTTCAGAGGCCACCCGCGCCACGGCAGGCTCGGCATCACCACTGAGGAGTTCAACCTTCAAGCCGCGCTGCGCCAACGCCGCCAACAGGGGCTTGGCGCTATCGCGCAGCTCATCGCGCAATTGTATCCAGGCCCGCGGCTGACCCGCCTGTGCTAGCAATAGCCACTGCCCAGGAAAAGGTGGCTCCGAAACTGTTTGACCGGCGGTCACAAAGATGGGCTTGCCCAACTGCCAGTGTTCGTCATCGATGATGCCTGCAACACCAGCGCCCACAGTTTGCGCAATACTTTCTGCTCTCAGTTGGCCTATATGTGTATCAAATGCCTTGCCAAGCGGATGTGACGAACCTACCTCCAACGCCGCTGCACAGGCAAGGCAATCGGTCTGTTCTCGGGGGGGCAGCGGCTGACCATCGAGACCAAACACCCCCACTACCTGCGGTGCACCCACAGTAAGCGTGCCGGTTTTATCGAACACCACTCGATCAATTTTATCCAAACCTTCCAATACATGACCACGGGTCACCAGCAAGCCCTGCCCCCTCAACCAGCTGGCGGCGGCTGTCAGCGCCGCAGGGGATGCCAGTGACAGCGCACACGGGCAGGTCACCACCAACACCGACAGGGTAATCCACACGGCCTCGCTTGGCTCAAGCTGCCACCACACGCTAAAGACCAGCGCGGAGACCAGCAATACCGCCGCCACAAAGTAGACCGACAGGCGGTCTGCCATCGCCACCAGCGCGGGTTTATGTTGCTGGGCCTGATCGACCAGCTGTTCAACGGCCGACAGGCGTGTCGCCGCGCCAACCGCCGTCAACTCAACGACCAGTACCGAGTCTGTATTGGTACTGCCAGCAATGACCGTATCGCCGGTCTTTTTTAATACCGCATCCGGTTCGCCGGTCATTAAGGTTTCTACCACCCCACTGCAACCGCTCAACACCAGACCATCACCTGGCAAGGTACTACCCGCCGCCACCCGGATCACATCCCCGCACAGCAATGCTTTAACCGGCACGCCGCCCCACTCATAACCCGACATCATATCGGCGCTGGCACTGCCCTCTGAATCGGCCTGCCTTGCGCCACGCTTCTCGGCCGTCACCGGCAAGAGCTGCGCCATGCGACCGCTCTCAATACCGTTGCGGTGGCGCGCCCGCATCTCTAAATAGCGTCCCCATAAGAGGAAAAAGGTAAACATGGAAACCGAGTCGAAATAGACCTCACCACCACCAAAAACCGTGGCCCAGCTACTGGCGCCATAAGCGCCGCCTATGGCCAAAGCAACGGGTACATCCATGGTGAGACTACGACTCAGCAGAGCGCGCTTGGCATTGGCAAAGAAAGGCGCAGCACTGTAAAAAACCACCGGCGTGGCGATCAGCCAACTGAGCCAACGCAGAAAACTTTGCCAACTGGCATCGGCACCTGTGTAGAGCGCCACCGCCACCATGCCCACCTGCATCATGCCAAAGCCGGCAATGGCCAAACGCATCAACGCCTGACGGTTTTCTTTTTCACGCAGTGCCTGCTGGCGGTCCTCCGTGGCTGGCATAGGCTGATAACCAATGTCGCCGATGGCAGCCATTAATTCACTCAAACGGCAGATGCCACTCTGCCACTGCACCCAACAGCGGTGGGTCGAGGCATTGACCCGCACCTCACTGACACCGTCGATGGATTGAAGGTGATGCTCAATTAGCCAGACACAAGCCGCGCAGGAAATACCCTCAATAAGCAGCTGCGCCGAGCGCTGGCCACCCTCTTTCGACTGCACAAACTCCGCCTGAACGTCCTCAAGGTCAAATGCCTCAAAACGTTGACGGCTGGCAACAGATGCTGGATTCACATCTGGGCGCAGGCTGTTTTGTGCGCGAAAGCGGTAAAAACCCTCAAGGCCACCCGCCACGATCGACTCAGCCACCGCCTGACAACCTGGGCAGCAAAAATGCTGGGTGCACTCATCAATCAGTAGCTCAAAGCCGCTGTTCGCCGGTACATTCAGACCACAGTGGTAACAGTCGGTCATAGACGGGAGCGCTGCTGCAGAGGAAGCATCATGCGTCGCTTACTGATGTTGTGCGGCCGCTTTGGCTGCTGTGACCTCAACCGGTTCAACCCCGGGCGGCAGGTCAATTATGTGCGATGGGCTCGGCTCGTTGAACACCAAGCGCGAGCCTATGGCTAGGTTCAACTCACCGTTGAGGCGCCAAGCAGCAACACCCGGCTGTCCATCAAGGGGGTCAATGGCTGCAGCACTTAAGCGCACGTACCAACGATTTTCCAATCGTTTTTCCAAGCCTCCCACATAGCGCCCAGGCGCCACTTCTTTCAGCAAAAGGGTTAAATCCTCAGCGGACTCAATAGGGTGACTCAGCTCCAGTGATAATTGCGCTGGCAATGCTGCCAGTGAACGCAAGTCCAACACAACATCGCCTACCCGCAGATCGATCTCTAACTGGCCGTCCAACTCTAACGCCTTGGCTGTTTCATCCAAGGTAAAGTGCTGGTTAATGGTTCGCCCTTCTTTGTAATAATCATCCATCACCACATCGTCCTGGTGACTGAATGCAATATATACAAAATTCATTGAGGCTATCACCACCACAATCAGTGGGGTCAACACAAACCAAGCCCAGGTTTGCTTATACCAGGGGCCAGTGTCTCGATCGGCAGTATGGGTCATAAATATCCTCTGTAACTTTTTTGTGGGACCGCACTGTCTCGACGATGGAGGTCAGCGCTTACCTATCATATTAATGTTTTATGCAAACTATTTTTTCGTTGGGCCAATAAACGTGGTCATTTGGTTAGCCATAACATCACTGTCATCATTACTGGTGACAATGATGTTTATTTTCATTTTGGTTTCTTGCAGCTGTTCTTTAGGCACCGCAATACGAATAGGAAAGGTAAACACCTCGCCCTCTTCCAACTCCATGGCTCTATAACCACCAACCTTAAAGTCGAGGTCACCCTCAACGGCGATGTTATAGGTGTGAGCAAGGCGATCCATATTGTTAATCTTCACCGTATAAACATTCTGCACCTGTCCGCCACTGACTCGATACATGCGCACACCTCGGTCACGAATAACATCCACTGACAGGGGCTCACGTACCGCCACCCTGTAGCCAAACGCCGAAACCATAAGTATCAACACCAGCGCATAACCAAATAAACGCGGGCGAATAAAGTGGGTCGTGCCGCTCTGCAGTGCATCTTCAGAGGTAAAGCGAATCAAGCCCGGCTCATAATCCATCTTTTCCATGACCTGATTACAAGCGTCGACGCACAAACCACAGTTAATGCATTCGTATTGCAAACCGTCACGGATATCGATATCCACTGGGCAGACCTGCACACACCAAGAGCAGTCGATGCAATCGCCCTTGCCCTCGGACTTATAATCATCGCCCGTTTTGCGTGCACCCCGTGACTCACCACGCGCGGCATCGTAATGCACAGCTAAGGTATCTTCGTCATACATCACCGATTGAAAGCGCGCATAGGGGCACATGTACTTACACACTTGCTCGCGCAACCAACCGGCGTTCAGGTAGGTCATACCCATAAAAAAGAACGTCCAAAATGCGGCCACCGATGAAACATCAAAGGTAACAAAGCCCGCATGACCAACCCTTGGCCAGAAGCCCAGCAGCAGTTCCCCGATGGGCGTAAAGTAGCCGACAAAGGTGATACCGGTAATGAATGAAATCGACAACCAGAGAGTATGTTTACTGCCTTTGCGCAATATTTTTTCTGCGCTCCAGCCCTGCTTATCGAGTTTGATCATTTTATTGCGATCGCCCTCACAAAAATGCTCGGCCCAAATAAACATCAGCGTCCATACAGTTTGCGGGCAGGTAAAACCACACCAAACACGCCCCACCAGCACAGTGACCGTAAACAGCGCAAAGGCCGCAATGATTAATAACCAAGCGAGGAACATGCCGTCCTGTGGCCAGAAGGTCATCCAAAGAATATGAAACTGGCGCTCGGGGAGATCAAACAAGATGGCGGGTCGACTGTCGATTGTCAGCCAAGGCATCAATAAAAAGCCAATGATGAGCGGCAATCCAGTGTAGCGACGCACGCTCTGGAAAAAGCCGGATACCTTACGTGTGTATATCCGCCCCTCAGACTCGTAGAGGTTGGTATAACGCACCTCTTTCACGTCGTCTTGTATTTCAACGACTTGAATCTTCTCACTCATTGAGTACACCCTTAACGGCTATATAATTCTAAAAAGTCTACGTTACCCCTAGCAATCGCTCGCGCGTCATTGCTCAGTTCGAGAAGTTATATTTTACGATAAACACACCACCACACTTGTTGCCATTATTGATTATCCGCTTTTTGATTACCTCTAACGCCAGCGTTTAAAGGACGTTTTCAGAAATAATTAAAAAACAGACACGTCTATCCACTAAAAATGTCCATTAACAATCTATAAATACAACAAAGCCCCGCGGGCGGGGCTTTGTCTAAGGGCTAGGTCAGGTCTCCGATGAACAGTTCACGACCTAAAAGCCCAATCACTCAACTTCCGCATCAAGTGACAAGCCATACACATAACCCGACAACAAATGAATCTTGTCTTCATTCAACATGTCTTTCTGAGCGGGCATGATACCGGCGCGGCCGTAACGAACTGAGTGACGAATCTCCTTTGCCAGAGTTTCATCATTACCCGTTCCATACAACCAGATGTCATCGGTCAGGTTCGGCGCGCCCATCGACTGCTTACCCTTACCATCAGCGCCGTGACAAGCGGCACAGGTCTGGAATACATCCTGACCTAATACGGCCTTATCTGTATCGTGGTTCTTACCACCCAGACTCAACACGTATTCAGTCACGTTAACGACCGCTTCCTCACCCAGTGCGTCACCCCAAGCTGCCATACCGCTGGCCATACGACCGTGGGTAATGGTCTGCTTGATCTGCTCAGCGCTGCCGCCGTACAACCAGTCAGTGTCCGTCAGGTTAGGGAAACCGTAGTTACCACCACCGTCAGCGCCGTGACAAACCGCACAGTTGTTGGCAAAAAGACGCAACCCCATCTTCTGAGCGCCAGCATCTTGCGCCAACTCTTCAACACTCATCGCTGAGTACTTGGCAAAGACTTCACCGTAGCGCTCATTGGCTTTTTCCTGCTCACGCTCCAGCTGGTTCACGGAGGTCCAGCCAATAACGCCCTTCCAGCTGCCCATTCCTGGGTAGACGATCAGGTAACCAATCGCGAATATAAAGGTCGCGATAAACAACTGAAACCACCACTTGGGCAGCGGGTTATCGTATTCCTCAATACCGTCGTAAACGTGACCGGTGGTTTTATCTTCCGGGTCAGCATCATCATCGACAGCGACCTTGCGGTTGGCCATTAAGACCCAAAACAAAAGGATCAAATTGACGCTGGTCAATATAATGATCCACAAACTCCAAAAAGTACTCATAATCAATCCTGCCTTTTCTCGTCATCCCCAACAGGCTTTTTGGGGCGTTCTTGTGCGTCGATCTCATCGGCAAATGGGGCATTCGCCGCATCTTCAAATTGCTTCTTGCGGCTGGGGCCAAAAGCCCACCAGCACACACCTACAAAAGCGATCATCACCAATACGGTCGAAAAGCCACGTAAGTCATTAATATCCATGATCGACACCCAGCTTTAATTAGCGTTTTTGCTGCAGTAAAAGACCCAGCTGCTGTAAATAAGCAACCAGCGCATCCATCTCATTGACGCCTTTAACTGCATCCGCAGCACCGGCAATGTCAGCATCCGTGTAAGGCACACCCACAGAGCGCAGTGCCGCCATTTTCTTACCAGTATCTTCGCCGTCAAGAACGTTATCGAACAACCAAGGGAAGGCAGGCATATTGGATTCTGGCACTACATTGCGCGGGTTGTACAAGTGCGCTTTGTGCCACGCATCAGAGTAACGACCGCCAACACGCGCCAAATCAGGTCCAGTACGCTTTGAGCCCCACAGGAACGGGTGATCGTAAACAGACTCACCGGCTACCGAATAGTGACCGTAACGCTCAACTTCCGCACGCAGAGGGCGAACCATCTGAGTGTGACAGACGTGACAACCTTCGCGGATGTAAATATCACGGCCTTCAAGCTGCACCGCATTCCAAGGCTCCATGCCCTCTAGCGGCTCAGTGGTACTCTTAAGGAAAAACTGCGGTACGATTTCCACCAGGCCACCGAAGCTGATCGCCACAACAACCAGTACGGCCATCAGTCCAATATTCTTTTCTACAATGTCATGATTCTTCACTGTCGCGACTCCTTAAGCGGCTTGCGGCTGTGCGTTGTCGGCTTCTTCATTAGAAGCCGCAACGGTGCGATAAGTGTTGTACGCCATCAGCAGCATACCGGTGAGGAACATAGCGCCGCCCAGTACACGTACAAAGTAACCTGGGTAACTGGCTTCAACCGATTCAACAAAGCTATAGGTCAAGGTGCCGTCGGCGTTAAACGCACGCCACATCAAGCCCTGCATAATGCCGTTAACCCACATGGCCGCGATGTACAAAACTGTACCTACAGTGGCCAACCAGAAGTGCGCATTGATCAAGCCAGTGCTCCACATTTCCTTGCGGTTGGTCAAAATAGGCAACAGGTGATACATAGCGCCAATGGATATCATTGCAACCCAACCCAGTGCTCCCGAGTGTACGTGGCCGATGGTCCAGTCCGTGTTGTGTGACAAAGCGTTCACGGTTTTGATCGCCATCATCGGGCCTTCGAAGGTCGACATGCCGTAGAAAGACAGAGAAACCACCAAGAAGCGCAAGGTAGGGTCGGTACGCAGCTTATGCCAAGCGCCCGAGAGAGTCATAATGCCGTTGATCATGCCACCCCAAGACGGAGCCAACAGAATCAGTGACATCACCATACCCAAGCTCTGCGCCCAGTCAGGCAGTGCTGAATAGTGCAGGTGATGAGAACCGGCCCAGATGTACAGGGAGATCAGCGCCCAGAAATGTACGATCGACAGCTGATAAGAGTAAACCGGACGTCCGGCCTGCTTAGGCACGAAGTAGTACATCATGCCCAAGAAACCCGCCGTCAAGAAGAAGCCCACGGCGTTGTGGCCGTACCACCACTGCACCATGGCATCCATCGCACCGGAGTAAGCCGAGTAAGACTTGGTCAGCGTTACCGGAACCGCCATGCTGTTGACTACATGCAGTAAAGCAACGGTAATAATGAAAGCACCAAAGAACCAGTTGGCCACATAGATATGAGGCGTTTTACGCTTAACGACCGTGCCGAAGAACACAGCCGCGTAAGACAACCAAACAATCGTCATGAGAATGTCGATTGGCCATTCCATCTCTGCGTATTCTTTCGTAGAGGTGTAGCCCATTGGCAGCGTGATCGCGGCAAGCACAATAACCAACTGCCAGCCCCAGAAAGTAAAGGGTATCAACCAACCACCCCAGAGTCTCGCCTGACAGGTACGCTGCACTATGTAAAAAGACGAGGCCATCAAAGCACAGCCGCCAAATGCAAAAATAACTGTATTGGTGTGCAGTGGGCGCAGACGACCAAAGTGTGTATACGGCTGAAACAGATCATTCAACTCAGGCCACACCAATTGTGAGGCGATCAGCACACCAATAGACATTCCAACCACGCCCCAAACGACGGTCATAATGGCAAATTGGCGTACTATGTTGTAGTTATATGCAGGCTGCTCTCCAGCCGCTGCCAAATTACTACTCATAGTGACTTTCCTAATTAATTTTAAAATATTCGAAAGTAGGTAACGCTTACAGGATTTCTGCTGTCCTATCTCTGCTGGCTTGCAGTGCGCAATGATCGCTGCGCGGATTGTGTCCTAAGCGAGTGTATTAACGCTTGATACGGATCAAACATTCGTCACGACGCATGCACAAACAGCCTCAGCACTGGCCTATTGAGAAACAAACCGCCTCTCAAAAGTGCCAACACTGAAGCTGGTATACGGGTGTTAGGTCGAGGCCAAGCCTGCGATTTAACCTGTTAAGCCAGTAGCGGCCTGCACAAAGTGTAGGCCATAGGACATGCTTTGCTGCGGTTGCGAATAAGCCTATTAATTCACTCTAAAGTGTCATAACACGCTTATTTCTCACACTTTTCTCGCACTCACAGCAAGTGAGCGCCCCCCTTAGGTTGGCGCTCGGCAGATTACAGCAGGTCGCGACCTTTGCTAGCGGCAATCTTCATACGCAGAGCGTTCAATTTAATGAAGCCCTCTGCGTCTTTCTGATCGTAAGCACCGGCATCGTCTTCAAAGGTGGCGATTCGCTCGTCGAACAAGCTATCTTCTGAGCGACGGCCTACGGCTGTCACAGAACCCTTATAAAGTTTTATACGCACGTCGCCATTGACGTCCTTTTGGGACTCATCAATCGCGGCCTGCAGCATTTTGCGCTCTGGGGACCACCAGAAGCCGTTGTATACCAGCTTGGCGTACTTAGGCATTAATTCATCTTTCAGGTGAGCCGCTTCACGGTCCAGGGTCAGTGATTCAATGGCGCGGTGAGCGCGCATCATCACGGTACCGGCTGGGGTTTCATAACAACCGCGGGACTTCATGCCGACAAAGCGGTTCTCAACTATGTCCAAACGACCAACGCCGTTAGCACCGGCCACCTTGTTCAGGTACTCCATCACGGTGGCTGGGCTCATGGCCTTGCCATCGATCGCAACTATGTCGCCCTTCTCGTAGGTCAGCTCCAGGTAAGTTGGCTTATCTGGCGCCTCTTCTGGAGAAACGGTCCACAGCCACATTTCTGGGTCATTGGCTTCCCACCAAGGGTCTTCCAGGTTGCCGCCCTCGTAAGAGATGTGCAGCAGGTTGGCGTCCATTGAGTAGGGAGAGCGCTTTTTGTCTTTGGCGCGATCAACCGGGATGCCGCGTTCGTCACAGTAGGCCATCAAGCTTTCGCGGGACGTCAGGTCCCACTCACGCCATGGTGCTATCACCTGAATGCCAGGCATCAGTGCGTAGGCACCCAGCTCGAAGCGCACCTGATCGTTACCCTTGCCGGTCGCACCGTGGGAGATGGCGTCAGCGCCTGTCTCTTTGGCGATCTCGATCAAGCGCTTAGAAATCAGTGGGCGAGCGATGGAAGTACCCAGCAGGTACTCGCCTTCATAGATGGCGTTGGCACGGAACATCGGGAATACGAAATCGCGGGCAAACTCTTCGCGCATATCGTCGATGTAAATTTCTTTAACGCCCATGGCCTTGGCCTTAGCACGCGCAGGCTCTATCTCTTCGCCCTGACCCAGGTCAGCGGTAAAGGTAACAACTTCACAGTTGTAAGTTTCTTGCAGCCATTTAACGATAACTGTCGTATCCAGACCACCTGAGTAGGCCAGTACGACTTTTTTCACGGATGACATAAGTATCTCCACGTAACCAGAGTCTTGTTGGCTCTAGCGTCAAACGACGCTAAAACGCATGAAATTTTGGGCGCGAATTGTAGCCCGTCTGCGAGTTAAAACCTAGAAAAATTAGGGACTTTAATTGCGTCAGTCTATGGAATGCTTGAGCGCTTGCAGGCAGCGACCGCCGAACGGCCGCAACTGAAACCGATGAAATGGCATCGACAGGCTGAGCTTAGCAGACACACCCTGTGACGACGCCTGAATCCTAAGGGTTGGCAGCCAGTGTCGGCAGCTTATCGTTTCTCGGCGGGATACTCGGGCCGCCCTCTTTCTCCAAACGGATGGTCACACGGCGGTTTTGCGCCCGGCCCTTGCGGGTACGATTGGTCGTCACTGGGTAGCGTTCACCGTGCCAACGGGTAGCTACTTGGTCGGAGGGGATGCCTTGATCGGTTAAAAACTTGGTGACTCGCTCAGCTCGCAACTTCGACAGGTCAAGGTTTTCACCACGACCGCCGACACCGTCGGTGTGACCATCAATAAAGAACGAGGTTACGCTGGGATCGGCCGCCACATAGGTGATGATGTGCTGCAACTTAAGCATTTCACTGGGTTTGAGCTCTTCGCGCCCGGAGGGAAAGTAGATCGCCGTTCGGGCAATCTGCTCAAAATTAACCGGCAATAGCGTGGCCAAGCAATCGAGATACTGCCGGTAAGCCGCCTGAAAGCTGACCGTGCTCAATGATACCCGCAGCGATTCCTCGTCCCCATACCAAGGTTTACGGGTGATGGTGATTTCCTGCCCCTGCGAGAGCTCAGCCAGCATGCGCATGGATTGGCGTGAGCCAACCAATACCGGCTGCTTACCTTGCGCCACATCAACCCAACCTAGATTGTCCCTTTGGCCATAGGGCTTCCACACGGGGGCCGTTGCCTCCAGTGAAGCTTTACCCGTGCGCATACGTGCGGTTTTCGAATTCAAATAGAAGCTTGAGGCTTCGCCTGCTAGACGCTCGAACACCGCCTGACCAAAATACGGAATGTCTTGGGTCATGCGACACTCAAAGATTGAGCCATCAACCGCCCAGGACGATTCATCCATCGGCGCTTGAAAATTAATCGCCCCGGCTGACATAGACAGCAAACTGGCACTCAGTAGTGCCGTCATCACCCCCAACTTGCTCCACACCCAGCTCAACCTATTCATGACCCATACCCCACTACAGCCTTCACTCGATGCACGCCCAACCTATGAGCGTGACACTATAAGTCCGCTATCGGCCCCCGCTGCTCATCCTTTAACCAACGGAGTAAACAATGCCCAAGACTAGCGCTCTATACTGTTCGCAGAGGGCCCTGTAATTTAAGGCCAATTTT
>Ga0209826_1000553_pt1 | contig 26500 bp, 15 predicted proteins | sample GOMGulsemesocosm_5_FD_184637 | JGI IMG/M metagenome (GOLD analysis project Ga0209826, IMG submission 184637) | Methane-oxidizing microbial communities from mesocosms in the Gulf of Mexico - GOM15C Gulf of Mexico (SPAdes) (version 2) | ecosystem: Environmental > Aquatic > Marine > Cold seeps... | reverse complement strand
TGCGCTCTTTTACAGCGGGTGTGGAAACAGCGATGGTTGTAACAATGGTGGTGTTTAGTACGCTGGAATAAAGCACATTAATTGAATTTTCATTGATATAGGTCATTTCTAGCGAGTGTTTTTTTAGTAGTCTAGAGTAGTTGTTTGAACAACTGTTGAGAGATTAGTAAATAAAGCTATTGGCTCCAAGCATGTTGAAGATCTTGATATTTGTTCATTTTCTGGTAGAAGTCTAAAACTTGAGGAATGACTTTAATAAGGTTACATAGTTAATTGTTATTTAAGGTTTTAATAAAGGTGGTATGGATACATTAGTTTACGATATTGACGATAGTCGCTATATAAATTTAAGTGACCGCTGTACCTTACGTTGTGATTTCTGTCCAAAAACACATGATGAGTTTGAGGTGCACGAGTACAACTTAAGGTTAAAACATCGTCCCAGTGCAGCCGACATTATCACGGCTATAGGCGACCCAACAAAGTACAAAGAAATCGTTTTTTGCGGCTTTGGTGAGCCAACTTTACGTTTAAAAGTGCTGTTTGAGATTGCTCATGCTATTAAAAAGCAAGGTGGTCGAGTGCGAATTAATACCGACGGTTTAGCTAATTTGGTCAATAAACGTAATGTATTACCCGAGCTAGCACGTTGTGTTGATGCCTTATGTATATCACTAAATGCGCAAAATGAAACTATTTATGATCGACACTGCAAACCTTTATTGGAAGGTGCTTATACGGCAATGCTAGAGTTCTTGTCGCTTGCTCCGCACTATATCTCCGATGTAACCGCAACAGCTATTGATGGACTTGAAGGTGTTGATATTGATGCGTGTGAAAAAATGGCAATAGAGCGCGGAGTTAAGTTTCGTCGTCGTGAACTTGATATTGTAGGCTGATTTTTCAGTCGCTTAACTATGCGTTGGAGCTTAGGTAAACCCTTCTATGCTTACCTTCTCGTCAGTAGTGCCTAAAAAAAGCACTGCTGTACTACTTTGCTAGCTGTCTACCTTTAGTGGCTTTAATGATAATTAAAAGGCCTTTTTAATCTACTTTTCGATCACCATCCCGCCAATAGGGTTTGCGAAGCTCATTCTTCATTATTTTACCAGCGCCTGAAACTGGCAAGGGTTGTTCACGAATAACCACACTCCGTGGGCATTTAAATGAGGTCATTTGGCTTTTGCAGTGAGCGATAACCTCAGCTTCGGTAATATGGTGGTTCGGTTTTATGACCACTTCAACATGCACTGACTCGATCCAATCAACATGAGGGATGCCGAACACAGCGCATTCACTCACTGCTTCAAGTTGATAGATACAGTTCTCAACCTCGACTGAAGAAATGTTTTCACCACCACTAATCACTAGGTCTTTAATGCGATCAACCATAAAGAAAAAGCCTGAGTCATCCCGATAAGCGGCATCACCGGTATGCATCCAACCATCCTGTATAGCCTCAGATGTTGCCTGTGGATTATTCCAATAACCCTGCATAACCATCGGCCCTTTGACAATAATTTCACCAACTTCACCATTTGGTAATGTTTTACCGTGTTCATCGACAATACGTATATCGGCATTGAAAACAGCTTGTCCACAAGAAGCCAAGCGACCCGCATCAGGGCCTTCTAGTACGTGGTAGCGAGCCTCTAGAAAAGTTGCTGCTGGTGATAACTCGGTCATCCCGTAAGCTTGGCAAAAGGCAACATTGGGTAGTTCCTTCAAGGCTTTTTTAAGCACCGTCTGTGGCATAGGGGATGCGCCATAACCAATATTAACTAGGCTTGATAGATCGTACTTATGCAAATCTTCATGGTGAACCAAGCGATTAATCATCGTTGGAACTAATAATAATGAGGTTACACGGTGTTGCTGAATGGCTGCTAACAGCGAGCTTACATCAAAGGTAGGGAGAATGATGTTGGTGGTTCCGGCTGCGATCATGCTGTATACCCGCGAAGCTCCGGATGAGTGAAATAAGGGCGCGGCGTGTAGGTAAACGGTGTCTTCATTAAAACCAAAATTCAATGAGGAACCCATTGAATTGGCGATTAAATTTCGATGGCTCAGTACAGCTCCCTTGGGACGTCCAGTGGTGCCGCTGGTGTATAAAATGCCAGCCACATCTTCGTAACCACGTTGTTGATCCTCAAGTGGTTGATGCTGTTTAATTAGGGCTTCGTAATCACTGTTGCTGTTTTCAGGGTCAAAATAAATAACTCGTTCAAGATTTGGTGCTTGCTCTAAGAATCCGTCGATGACGCTTTTAAAGTGGCTATCGGCAATAAGTATACGAGCGCCGGAATCAGCAAGGATATAGTTTAATTCGTCGCTACCTAACCGGTTGTTTAACGGCACAATGGCACCACCTGCCCAAGGTACAGCAAAGCTATACTCAAAATATTCGGCACAGTTGTGGGAGAGCATGGCCACTCGATCATTTGCTTGCAAACCCTCGGCAACTAACCCCGCGGCTAGACGAGAGCAGCGATCTTCAAACGCACTCCAGCTCAGGCTTTTTTCACCACAGATTAATACCGTATCATTTTTTCGCCGCTGAGCAGAGCGCCGCAATGTTTGCGTTAAATACATAAATCCCTTAAATTTTTAAGCAGCGTTAATTCTAACGTAAACAATAAAATTGGAGGGGGTAATTGAGCGTCATTACTGATTTTATTGTTTTTCTGGTTAGGGTTTTCGGGCAGTAAAAATGAGTGATAATTAGAGTGGATTAGTCGTGAATAAAAGCCTTTATGCTAAATAAAGTAAGTCAACTGAAACCATTGGTTTTCAAGATATTGTTTCAAAACAAGCATGTTATGCTTCTTTGTTAGTTAACCTCTTAGCATTGGTAAATATATTATTAAAAACCTCTATCAAACGACATGGCTTGCACAGTTATTTTCTAAAAATAGTGGTGTTACATCACTTGAAATCCATAAGAATAAGCTTTCTTATACATTCAAGTCTATGACCCGAAGTATTCTATTTTTAGACATTGAATCTATTGAAATAACGCCCGGATTTTTATGGACTAGCTGCTCTATTCATTTGCAGGATACTCAACAAGATATCCACTTGGGTGGGTTTGGTAAATCGGCAGCAACGGAGCTTAAAGAATACTTTAATCACCAACAAAGTGTTTATTTTGGTGAGCTGGCAAAAAAATTATCACCAACCGTTAATGAAGCGTTTAACCGCTCCAGCTTGTTTCTTAAGGAAAGCAGGTATATACGACATGAAACACCTCAGCAATGGCTGAAAATGTACGTTAGGCCCTTATCAATATTTATTACACGTGCACAGTTAGTCGCCCAGCTAACTTCTACCGGGCAAACTCAAATTAAGAAACTACAACCCTTTTTAGTTAATAAACATAAGTATATTGAGGCGTTTAATCATGCTTATATCGAGCGGCAATTAGACACTTATCAAGATTTTTTTGATACGGTTGAAGATAACCCGCTTACTCAAAACCAAAGGCTGTCTTGTGTAATAGATGAGCGTTTCAATCTTGTTCTTGCTGGCGCAGGTACGGGGAAAACGAGCACTATTGTGGCCCGTGCGGGTTACTTAGTTAAAGCAGGGCAGGCATCACCTAAGGATATATTATTGCTTGCTTTTGGAAATGAAGCCGCTAAAGAAATGGATGAACGTATACGTGAAAAACTAGGGTTTAATAACCTAACGGCGAAAACATTTCACTCCTTTGGGCAACATATTATTAGTCAGGTGGAGAATAAAAAGCCGAGTATTAGCGTTATGGCGACAGATACTAAGGCTTTTACAGGTTTTATCGATGATAACCTTAAAAAGCTGATAACAATTGATGAATACCAGTCATCGGCTTTAAATTATCTACTGTATGAAAAATACCCTTACAAGAACCCTTTCTCTTTTAAAACAAAAAAGGCGTATGAGCAGTATATTTTAGATACGGAGTTAAGAACGTTTAATAAAGATCTGGTTAAAAGTTATGAAGAGTTACTCATTGCTAATTTTTTATTTCAACAAGGTATCAATTACCAATATGAAGCAAACTATGAAGTTGATACGGGAACGCCTGATCACAGAGATTATCAACCTGATTTTTATTTACCCGATCATGGACTTTATATCGAACATTTCGGTATTGATGAAAATAATAAAACAGCACCTTTTGTTCCAAGAAAAAAGTATCTTGAGGGCATGGAGTGGAAGCGTAATCTACACCAAAAACATAAAACAAGGTTGGTTGAAACGTACAGTTATGAACAAAGCCAGGGTGTTTTGCTTGAATCGTTAGCCAGCAAGTTAAAAGAACAAGGTGTTGAGTTTAGACCTGTCGCCAACTATTTGGTACTGAAACAACTTGAGGCACTAGGGGAGGTATTAAAACTTTCTGAACTTTTAGCCGACTTGGTTAGCCAATTTAAAATTTCAATGGCTAGTTTTAACGAGTTTTCTCAAACGGCAGAAAAAGCTAGTTACAAAGCAATATTGAAAATTTTTAAACCAATATATGACTTATATGAAAGCCAACTAAAAAAATCAAACACAATTGATTTTAATGACATGATTATTAAAGCAACAGCCTATGTGATAAGTGGTGAATATAAATCACCTTATAAGTACATTATGGTTGATGAATTTCAAGATATTTCAGCGCCGCGTAACGCGTTAATTAAAGCGTTATTGGCACAAAACTCTTTAAATGGTTTTTATTGTGTCGGGGATGACTGGCAATCTATTTATCGTTTTACAGGTAGCGATATTAATATTATTAATAATTTTGAAACGCACTATGGTTATACCGTAACAACCATTTTGGATAAAACATTTAGATTCAATAATAAAATTGGTCATGTTGCCTCAAGGTTTATTCAATGTAATAGCAAGCAATTTAAGAAGGATATTAAAAGCCATAAAAATATTGAAAACACGGCGGTTTCATTATTAAAAACGGTGAATATTAATAATGGGGTGCATACGGCTTTAACAGCTATTAGTTCAAAAAGCACCAAGCCTGCGAGCGTGTTGATTCTTTCAAGGTTCCACTTTAGGTTTAAGGATTTAAACCTCAATAGCCTTAAAAATAGCTACCCTCATTTAAAAATAAGCACTCAAAGTATCCATGCCTCAAAAGGTAAAGAGGCTGATTATGTGATCGTTATTGGTTTGGAAAAGGGGCGGCTTGGCTTGCCATCAACACAAGCATCACACCCTTTATTAACACTCCTTCTGCCAAATCTTGAGGCCTTCCCTTATGCAGAAGAGCGACGGGTGTTTTATGTTGCGTTAACTCGCGCCAAGAACCATGTTTACTTAATTACAGACCCGAATAAACCATCACCATTTGTTCGTGAACTTTTAAATGATAAATATGATATTAATAATGGGGAGTTTAGTAATAATTCGAACTCTAAATTAGTTGAAAAAAACTGTGAACACTGTGAAGTTGGTTATATGGTCCCACGTACTGGGAAATACGGTAAATTCCTTGGATGTGATAACCCGACCTGTCACCATACCGAAGCTGGGTGTGATCGGTGTAATAGCGCCTTAATTGCAAAGGGAGAATTCCGCCTGTGTGAAAATACAGATTGCGATTTTAAAGAACCAATCTGTGCTGAATGTGGTTCTGGAATGAAACTTAGAAAAAGTCGTTATGGAAAATTTTGGGGCTGTAATAATTATAAATCAGGTAACGAGTTTTCTTGTGGCCATACTGAAAAGTTTATTCAGTTTTAACTGACGCCTTTCTAGGAAAGAAGGTTTTGCTTTTAGGCTACCAACATTAGGCAGCGTTAGGCTATGTATGCAACGGAGTAGCTTAGCTGTGTAAAAGCCTCTTGATTTTTAAATATGCTTATTTACCTTGATGGCTATTGTGCTGATAGCAAAAAATATGACACCCATTAAAATAAGCGTAATTGGCCAACCTAATGAATTTGAAAAATGTTCTGTTGAGTAATAGCCAATAAAGCCAAGCATGGCCAGTACAGTGGTTAACAATAGTGCTCGGCTTTGTAACACAACGCAGGCGTACAGAATAGTGGCTGTTACCGCAAGGTAGAGCAATTCAATTGGAGTCTGTTGTATAAGATCAAACAAGCCGCTATAGGCCATAGCTGAACCGACTAAATAAGTAAGGCTTATCAGGCGCGGATAGCGAGCAGCCTTTTGTAAACCATAAGCCGTTAACATAACGCATATACCAATAATTAGACTAGCCCAGTTGGCTTGTGTAAATACGGTTATACGGTCAAATAAACCACTGTTCATCCAGCAAATACCAACAAACAAAGCAGGCTCAGTGAGTAAACGTTGAGTTGTTTTCTCAAGGGCGGTAGCGACCAAAAATATTGAGGCACCCAAAGTAATCGCTATATAGGCATCCGGTAGCCCAAGCAGGTCGAGCGCTACTTGCATAAAACCATAGATAAAAAATAGGCTTATAAATGCCAACACTGTGCGACGATATTTGCTAAACAAAAGGCCTTCTTGTAAAGCCATTATGCCAAAGACAAAAAGTGCTGCGACACGCCAGTTTCCACCACGAGGAAACACTTCATGGATAAGCACAAACCAGCCGCTTGTCATCATAAGAACAGACACGAGAGAAAGAGGTAAAATGAGTCTTGGGTATTTTTTCTCATACAGGGCTGAAATCAACACAATCAAAAGAATATAGCCAACGCCGAGCGTTACGAAAACTCGCATGATACTGCCCATGCTATCCCAAAACATGCCGATGTAAGTACCGATACCTGAGAGGATGAAAATAGCACCTAGGTAGGTAAAGAGAGTCTTAGCTATATCACCTTTGTTACGTTTAATCGTTGTTGAATCACCAAAAGCAGGTGATTGAAAGGCGGTTTCAACTTCAGCAGGTGAAATATCATACGTTTTCATGAGCTGTGCAATACTCTTTAATGCACCGGGCTTATCAGTAACGCTTGATAGTCCTAAAATCCCCGCTATTAATGGCCAGCCCCATACCCCACCACCGATTAACAATAATATGATAAGTAGAATAAAGAGCGAAATCATGGTGATACGATCCAGCCAATGAAATGCGTATGACGACTATAATAGCGACCAGAAGCGTTAGGTAAGCGGATACTACGACCATTTTTGGTTAATACACCTTCATGATGGTTGCGTGAGGAATAAAATAGAGAGCGAAATATATTATTTGAATAACGATCTTGGCCTAGGTTAAATTCATATCCATCGGGTGCGATACTGGATGAGTCAATAATCAATTCTTCAAGCTCAGGAATGTTGATAACCGTTCTATTTAAAATGCCTTTAGCCGAGTTATTTGTTTTTTGCGGCGTTAAGCTAAGGCCAACGGGTAGTATGATAGGAACTTCCTGCACAGCACCCGTTTTAGATTGGTAGCGCCAAAGATGTGGTTTACGGCCATTTTGTACATTATCTTGGTGAATAACCTGAACCCTTTGCTCAACAACATCTATTTGTATCCGCTGTATGCGGCCTTGGTAATCGTAGTAATCGGTTGCATAAAGTAGGTCGTACTGAGGCGGCGCGACTAAAAGACTCGGAATGCCTGAAACCAAAAGAAAAGTAATAACTAGCAATAATGGAAAACCCAGGCCGAAGGCAATTGTAGGGTTTTCTCGAAGGAATGACTTCATGTCGGTAGCTCCTCTAACTTGGCAGTGTGATGTAATTGACTTGATACTACTTTAGTTAGCTCTTTAATTCATCAACTTGATCAGTCTTGGTATATTAATAAAGAGAGCTCTGATGTACGAAAGTGCTTTTGCGCAAAGGCCTTAATGTTTTTTATTAAATTAGATATGGAGTAGTAAATAAGCAGCATGAAGCGTTTATCAAACTATATAAAAAGTATCGATTCTGAAAAGCCCATTAACCTAAATGCGTTTTATAAATTGGTTGATACGCTGGAATTGACTTACCGACGCGAAACGCAAGATGTTGATGCAACAAAATATAAAGGCCAGCTTTATATTGTTACTCGAATAAATGATGAGTTGATGAGTGAGCTTCGTGCTCTTGTTGCTGATAAAGGAAACAGTCGGGCAGCGGCAGCCACTCAAAATAAAAGCCATTCGGTTAATGTGAATGGCTCGTTTCTACTCATAAGAGAACAATTTGCACACCCCGTGGTAGTTACGATGGATGCTAATGGTGAATATCACTGCCCAATTCCACAATCACAAGAAGTATTGGTGATTGAAAACAGGCAAAACTTCATTGATATTGATCAGATGGTGGGGTTTCTTGAAAAATACACCCCCTTCAAATTAGCGTCCAATATGAATATTATTTTTTCTGAAGGTAATGAAATAAGCAATGCCCTGCATCAACAGTTTTTAGTAAAATATAACCGTATACACCTTTGCATGGATGTTGATTTAGGTGGTTTAACCATTGCCAAAAACCTAATGTCGCTACTGCCCAATACTCACTTTAACTTTTTAATACCCGATGATATTGAGAAAAGATTGGATAGGGTGGTTGAGCGTGAAAAAGCATCTTATATTGATGATGTTATCAATATTGGCTTATCAACACCCGCGCTTGAGATATACGCAAAACTAATCAAAGATAAACAAAAAACCTTAGAACAAGAGAGTTACTTACATGAGCAATGATTTATTTGACCAGAGCATATTGGCAGAAGAGTATTTATTGAATCGGCTAGTGTACGTTAACTCTGCGAATCACGCCTATTCAGAACTTATGTTGAATACGCACATGGCAATGTTTGGAAACAACAACGTGGGTAAAACAGCCAGCTTGGCAGGGATGAAGCTCTTACTTTTTCCTGAGGTGGATTTTTATAGTTGCGAAAGCAAGTTTAAATTCAAGGGGAAGGAGGGCGTTTATTCGATGGAAGAATCGTATGACTTCTATTTCCCTGATGCGCGCTCGTTTATTATTTTAGAAGTGAACAACCCCGAGGGTGCCTTTTGTATGGTGCTTTATAAGTCGAATAATTATGGTTATGGGCGCTTTTTTGTTCCCGTACCATACGATCAAATGCGGGCATTGTTTTGGAATAGTGAGACGGATCAATTTGCTGACAATATCAGCATTACATCACTTAGCCAATTTACTAAAAAAAATGCAGGGCAACAGCTAACCGATTCCAAGGAAATAACCCGTTTAATGTTTTCTAGTTACCGTGATGTACCGGCTAGAAAGCGCTTTTGTGTGCTTCCTTTAAAAGATGACCGACCCAATTCAATTAATGCGTTTCGCAATATTTACCAACTTGCATTTGAGGCTGGCAGCCTTAAATCAAACACCTTGCCCAATGCGATTGCTGCGCTACTAGAAATGGGCCGCAGCCGAGATCAAGAAAGGCTTGATGCCAATTTAACGGAATTGACTGAGCAGCATGCAGAGCTTTATAAACAAGGTGAATGGTTACAGAGAATAAGCAACACAAAACCGGAATATGATGTTGTTCAAGCAAGGTATACACGGGCTAGTGAGGCGATGCTTGATTACTCAAGTCACTATCACTCAACTCAAATAGCACTGGATTTAGCTAAGAAAAACCATGCGCCCAATCAGCAAAAAATCAGCAAGGAGTACTTGAGCAAGTCGGATAGTTTGAAAGCCATGAAAACGCAGTTATCAGCCAGCACTAATGACGCGAATAAAAGTAAGGGTGCTGTAGAGCAAATAAGTAAACAATTAGAAAAAAAACAAGACTTGCTGGTAAAGGCTAAGTCCTTAAAAGCTCGGTATGGTGGTATGAACAGCGCTGAGATATTAGAGATTCTTCATGATGCGCTAGCAACCGAAAGCGAGAAATTTACAACGCTAAAAAAAGAGGGTGGTGTTGCGGTATTATTACAGATGAACCTTGATAAACAACGCCAACTAAGGGAAGAAATAAAGAGACTCAATGTGCTGGTAGCTAATGAGAAATCATTAATATTCAATCAGTTGGGTAAGCCGGAGTTGGCGAGTATTCTTTATGCTATTAATCCTTTGTTTTCCGAAGCATCAGCAACATTAAGTGATGCGGATAAGTCTACTATTTTAGATTTTACAAGCTTATTCCAGCAAGATAACGCTGGCTACCTTAGATTTTTGGGTGAAGCCTTTGGCAGCACAAAAGCAAGTCCATTCAATTTACAAAAAAAGCAGCTTGAATGGGAGCAAGCAATCACTAAGCATGAAAATAGCCTTGAAGATGTTGATAGTGAAATAGATGTTCATCGCAAAGTTAGCAGCAAGAAAAACATAGATGAGCTAATTAAAACCACCGAGCAAAATATTAAACAAAATAAGATCGAGATTCAATCTATCGAAAGCCTTAGCACCTTAGAGGGCGATATTAGCGAACTAGAAGCAGACCTTTTAGCTAAAGAAGCCGAACTGAAAGCTAATACTAAGAACAAGGATGAACTTGGTGATCAGCACGGGGCTCTTCGAGGTGAGGTGGATAAATTAGATAGAGAACTAGTACGATTAAAAGCTCAACAAGATAAGTTTACAACGATTGAAAACAATTTAAGCCTCGCAAGGCAACAGGTTACACCAATTTTTATAGAAATTGACCCCGTCAATGATGCGTTATTAACCATTGATTCTGCGTTAGATGTTTATAAAAAATCGACAGACTACGGTAAATGGCTGAGTGGCTTTAAAAACAAGTTTGATGCCTTAGTCAGAGACTTACCGCATCCAGAGATAGAGACACATAAAGAGCTGCTAACACTCGCGGATTATGATCAAGCCATTCGCATCTACGGATCGGCTTTTGAAACGTTAGGTTATGATCTAAATAAACAAAAGCAGGCGGTTCAAAGCCATAACCAATTGTTTAATAATCAGATTAGTGAAATTAAAGGCTCAGCAACCTTATTAAACAACTTTGTTGCTGAAATTAATAAAGAGCTTAATGGCAAAGGGGTCTCAAACTTATCAAAAATAAGCCTTCATTTAACACTTAACCCCGCTTTTCTATCGTTAATGTCGGTGCTGGAAAAACATGATATTCAAGGCGATGCCTTACTGGAGCCGCAGCTTTATGAATCACTGAATAAATTTGTTGAAAAGTTTTTTAACAAGAAAAGTCGCCGTTTAAAAATGGAGGATATCATCGCAGAAATAAATTACCATTATCAACTAGAAGCAACCGGCGAAGTTGTTACCAAAAGCCAATCGGGCGGTACAACCAGCGTTATCACCGCGTTTGTTCTTGCGGTGTTATTGAGGCGCATCACACCAAAGTATGTTCAACTACAAATGCCCATTATTGTGGATGAAATTAGTACTCTAGACTCGATCAATACCGACTCAACCATTGAGCAAATTACCGAACATGGGTTCTCTATATTCTGTGCAACGCCTAGTTTTTCAGCTTTTGTTAGTCATAAAGTTGGCCGCTGGGTGATGATAGACCGTTCAACGATTCAGCACCCTATGGTACAAAGTTGCCACCTTAATATATTACCTGAGCACGTAGAGTCTTATGGAGCAGCCCAAGGGTGAAGCTTAATAGGGAAGTATTAATTGGCGCGATTATTCGTCATCAGAAGGTGTTCTTCAATATGCTCGATTATATCGACCAGCATGATGGCTCGTTGGAAATTCCAGAGCAACTATACATCAATGATTACAATCGCATTATTTGTGCAGGTGAGGGCAGTGATGACCAGTACTTGAACATTCCCACGCTGGTTGAAAATGGTGTTTTCATCCATCACGATAAAAATAGCGGCATGATTACCGTTGAACGTGTGATTGTTGATTTACTTAGGTTCCTTGATATAAAAAGGGCGAAAGAACTAACCGATGCTGACTTTGAGCAAATGCGTGCGCAACTGGTTAGTGCCGTTAATCATGTCATGGTGCAACCCTTAGATTCTCAACCGTACACCGACGCGCTGAGTACATTTAATAATTTAATGAGCGAAATACATTCCAAAGTAAAAGAAAATGTTTACGCGCTTACGGCTCAGGTTGATTCCTTAGCACAAGAATATAAACTTTATGACACTGGGACGCAGCAAATAAATGTATCCGAGCTGTATCGCAAGGTATCAGATTTATACGATCGGTTTGTATTACCATGCTACGAATTTATAAACCCATCGATGGACATGGTGCAAACAGAATCGTTCTCAAAATCGGTTCAAACCTTGAGTGATTACTACGCCTTTGGTGAAATAAAACGCTATGACATGGCGAATAAAATTCAGTTGAAAAAAACTGTTATCACCAGTTATTACAAAGATATTGCTTTATTAACAAAGAAGCTTGAGCAGTTTTCAAGCCATCTTAAAAAAGATAGGAGCTACTTTTTAGCGATGGAAAGTGCCTATAGCGAACTACTCAATAGCATCATACCGTTGCGCCATGGCCGGAAGAAAAACAAATACTTAACACTCGATTCTAATGTGTTTTCCAATCATTCAGCATTAGATGGATTAACCAGTCAGAAGCAAAAGTTTTCTAAAAATCTCACATGGAACGAGCAAACAAAACTACGATTTAAAGAATACCTAGCCACCGTTCAAGAAAAGCATATTAAGAAAAGAAATCCTACTTTAAAACCATTAATGGCGAGCAATAAACTCGATCAGGATAGGTTAATGCTAATCAGTAAAATACTGTATGCCGCACCCGAGCAAAATAATATTCCCGATGTACACCAGTTTATTTTCAACTTACTGAATGAAGCGCTGGACGATTTCCGCTTATTAGACATCCTCTACGGCATAGAAGCGGTGCTCCCCATGTACCATACTAAATTAGCAAGCAAGCCTATAAAGTGCCGAATTGATGATGGTGTTCACTTTATTGATTATCTTCAAATTGAATACAAAAAAGAGCCAGCCCATGTATAACGCAGCCATAAGCCAACGCATTTTTAGCGAATTAATGAATGGCAGAATTATCAATAAAACAATTATTGATAACAGCAATAGCTTTACTGTAAATCCATTATTCACCGAAATAATGGATAATCTCGATGACTACAGAACCCAATATAAAATGTCGGGTTACGAGTTTGTGGAAAGCCCCGATTATATTTACATAAGAGAGCGTACAGGAGATACAAATAACTTAAAAACCGATATAACCATGAAAGCGTGTGTACTGCTGCTATTAATGGGTAAATATCTAACCGAAAATAACTACAGAATCAGCAAGCTTATAGACCCAACGGGTGGGCTAACAGAGGCAGATTTTGAAGCCATTCAAGACATGCCCGATACCGCAGAAATCCTCGAAAAATCATCAATGAAACGAGATTTTAGTGCCTCAATAAAGCCTATTTTAGTTGAACGAAACATCATGCTTCAAAAAATAGGGGAGAGCACCTTCATCTTATCAGATTCAGGCAGAGCGTTTTTTGATGAGATTGTGGGTAATTACCAAGGTTAATAACCGAACATTTAACTTAAAAGAATCGTTTGGAAGGCGTAAGTAACCAGCTCTTACGAAAACTAATAATATTTCAGGACATTTTACCCATGATAATAAATTAGTTTTACGTCTTTACCTGTAAGCATATTTTTATGTAAAACGTTAGCTCCGTATTTAAACGTTTTACTTGTCACTGTTAAACCCGGTGTGATTCCTTAAATTACCAGTGACCGTTGTTAAAAGGCCGTTAATTTTAATTAAGGGTTTGTATCGATAAATACCGATTAAGGCCGAATCACCTGGTAAGGCTTTTATAAAAAAATAATTTGCCCTTTGTTGAAAAATTATTTGTTTAACCATGATTAAAAATCATCAGGTTTTTTTTAGCAATACCTATGGCACTTCAAAAAAAATCGTAAAATTCGGTACTATTACTCTTGAATATGTTTTTTGGTTTTAAATAATGAAGCCATGGCTTTAAAACAAGAAAACGAGCGCTTAGAGTCGTGTACGGCTTTTCCTAAGAGAGTGACATTTTGAATACATAATATTATTTGTACATGTTGTGAGGCCTTACAGAGCCTCGTTTTTATCTATTTCCTACTTCGTATAAAGTATATTATGTTAAATTGACTATTTGTTCAATTAAGCTAACTGACTGTTTTATCTGTTATTTTGTGTTTTATGAGATGTTAGTTACTTTATTTTTCCACTTCCTGCTCTAATTCACTTTTATGATGAGATACAAAATATTAATAGCTATATAGGGATCACTAAGAAGTTATTTTAAGTTGCTAAGCTTAATGTGTAACTTTGTTAGTAACTCCCGTTAAATACTATCTGACAGGTACGAGTTATACGTTAGATTTATTTTGAATAACCAATAAGGTGTTTAAAGCAAGTTCTAGGGCTGATGCTTAATTTTTAAATATATTCAGTTTGTTCTGCTGATATTACAAAAAAAGCCGTTGATAATTAATTTGTCATTATATAGATGCTGCTTAATTCATCGCTGAGTAAATGCGACATTGCGCAAACGTTTGTTTTCTTCAATAATAAGATGAAACCATGCATAGAACATGGCACTTATCATTTATAGAAACGTTACTCGTCAGGAGTGTTTCTTCAGGGAGGTTTTTATGTCTGAATCAACAGACAATTATTGGGCTGAAAATGTACGGCTCATCATTAAGTTACTCGTTATCTGGTTTCTCGTATCCTTTGTGTTTGGGATTATTTTAGTTGAACCACTCAATATGATTGAATTTGCAGGCTTTAAATTAGGCTTCTGGTTTGCTCAACAAGGCTCAATTATTTCCTTTGTTTTTTTGATTTTTTACTACATCAAAAAAATGAGTCAATTAGATGCTAAATATAACGTGGACGATTAAACATGGAATTACAAACATTAACGTATTTAGTCGTGGGTGCTACTTTTGTGCTTTACATTGGTATTGCCATTTGGGCGAAAGCCAAAACAACGGGTGATTTTTATATTGCAGGAAAAGGTGTTCACCCTATCGTGAACGGTATGGCAACGGGTGCTGACTGGATGTCTGCCGCCTCCTTCATTTCACTTGCGGGGCTTATTTCATATTTAGGGTATGAATCCACCATGTACTTAATGGGTTGGACCGGAGGCTATGTTCTTCTCGCCATGTTGCTAGCCCCCTATTTACGTAAATTCGGCAAATTCACTGTGCCCGAGTTTATTAGCGATCGTTATTATTCACGTACCGCACGAGTTATTGCAGTTATTTGCCTTATTTTCATTTCTTTTACTTATGTAGCTGGGCAGATGCGCGGTGTTGGTATTGTTTTTTCCCGCTTTCTTGAACTACCACTCGATCAAGGCTTATACCTCGGTATGGGTATTGTGTTTATTTACTCAGTAATTGGAGGCATGAAAGGCATCACCTACACCCAAGTAGCGCAATATATTGTGCTGATGTTTGCCTATTCTGTACCGGCTGTTTTCATGGCCATTCAATTCACCGGCAACCCAGTGCCTCAACTGGCTTTTGGTAGCCAAATGTCAGATGGTTCAGGGTTTTTATTAGATGCATTAGATAACACGCTCATTGATTTAGGGTTTGTTTCTTATACCGAACCGTTTAACGATAAATCAATGATTGATGTACTAGCGATTACTCTTGCGCTAATGGTGGGCACCGCAGGTTTACCCCACGTTATTGTTCGATTTTTCACAGTACCTAAAGTATCTGATGCGCGTAAATCTGCGGGTTGGGCTCTTATTTTTATAGCCCTGCTATATACCACGGCACCCGTTGTTGGTTCTTTAAGCCGTTTAAATGTTATTAATAGTATCAACGGCCCAGAGCAAACAGGCAGTACTTATACTGATATGCCAAGCTGGTTTAAAACATGGGAAAAGTCGGGCCTATTAGCGTGGTTTGATCATAATGGTGACGGCAAATTACAGTATGCAGCCGGTAATGCTTTTGAAGGAAAACCAACGTTTAGTGAAGAAAATGTGCTAGGTAAACATGGCGAACGTATTGTTACAAACCCATCAAAAGGTGAAATTGTTAATGGCGCACCTTTCGCTAATGAGATTTATATCGACCGCGATATTATGGTGTTGGCAAACCCAGAAATGGCGCAACTACCTAATTGGGTTATTGCGCTTATAGCCGCGGGTGGTGTTGCTGCCGCATTATCCACTGCTGCGGGTTTATTACTGGTGATATCTGCCAGTATCTCGCATGATTTATTAAAAAGCACCTTTGCAAAGGGAATTAGCGATAAAACAGAGTTACGTGCCAGTCGAATCACCTCGGCTTTTGCTATTTTAATTGCTGGTTACCTTGGCTTGCATCCACCCGCCTTTGTTGCTCAAGTTGTCGCTTTTGCCTTTGGCTTGGCAGCTTCATCTTTATTTCCTGTATTAATCATGGGTATTTTCAGCAAACGGATGAATAAATATGGCGCTATTTGTGGCATGTTAAGTGGGCTCGTCTTTACGATGAGTTACATCATTTACTTCAAAGGTATTTTTATTGAACCGATGGCTGACAATATTGCTGAAAACTGGCTGTTCGGTATCTCACCTGAAGGTATTGGTGCTATTGGCATGTGCATTAACTTCTTGGTGGCTTTTACTGTCTCTAGTCTAACCCCTCCTCCGCCAAAAAGCGTACAAGATATGGTTGAGCGTATTCGACTACCTAATGCGGCATCTTCGGCTCATGATCATTAATAGCGGATAAATACTGTTGCTGTGGTGCGCCGCAGTATCACGGGCAATTATTTAATATTTGGAACCCTTGTATATTACTTATATATAAGGGTTTTTCATATGGAGCAGGTCTACACTGATATTTGGAGCAAGCTGTGCAATACATGTTTTGAGTCAATCATTATTAAAATCACTCAATTCTTTGAGCCAAATTATTTTCAGTAAGCGACGACGATTCATGAAAGTTTTTAGCTTAACTTCTCCGCTTCTTTATCAAGTTGTTGAGTAACACGCTTAAACTCCTTCTTGATAGCTGATATTACTTCATTTATCTCAATTGAGTTGATGTCGTTTTGCTCACTAGACTTCTCAAGGGCTAAGCAATGTGATGACAGTTTGATTGCCGCGAGTTTTTCACTGGATGATTTTAGGTTATACGCTGCCTTAGTCATTGCAGGGTAATCTTTTGAACGTTCAGATAACTCTAAATCATTAATCAGTGAGCTTGAGGTTTCTTTATATATGTTTATTAAACGTAATAGCTTTTTAGATCGAGCGCCTTCGTATTGTCCGGCTAATTGAGAAAATATGAGGGGGTCTAAAGCAGAGTCTACTTTAGCCACATCGTCATTTGGCTTTGCATTGCCTAATTGTTCTAAGTCACTAGTTTGCATGACAATACTGGCCAGAGCCTTTTTATTAAAGGGCTTGCTTAAGTAATCATCCATGCCTTCAGCTAAGAATTTTTCTCTATCACCTGCCATAGCATTAGCAGTTAAGGCGATGATTTTTAGATGCTGGTCACGATTTTTTTCCCAACTTCTTATTTTATGGGTTGCTTCAATGCCATCCATTTGTGGCATATGAATATCCATTAAAACGATATCGTAGTCACGGTTTTGTATCATCTCGACAGCTTCAAGCCCATTATTTGCTATATCCACTTGATGACCCAATTGCTCTAGCATATCCTTTGCAACATCTTGATTAACTGGGTTATCTTCTGCTAATAAAATAACTTTAGATGCGGGTTTATTACTTCTTTTATCCGAAATAAGGGGGGCTTCTGTTGAGCGATCTGCTTCTTTAAGAAGTGATAAGAAGCAGGCTTGTAATTTATTAAAATTAAGCGGTTTATGTAATAGGGTGAATGAACTTATTATCGTTGAGTCACATTGATTCAGATCTTGCTGATCAACTAATAAAATAGGGGTTATTTTGCAGTCTTTAGCATTCTTTACAATGTCACTTAAGAGTCCAATACCTTGCATATTAGGCATCATAATATCAACCATTGCCATGCAGTAAGGGTCAGAATCGTCGCTAGCTTGTTGAAGCTTCAGCTCAGCTGATGCGCTATTGTCAGCTTCAGAATAACGAACAGCCAGTGAGTTAAGTTGCTGACAAATAAGCGCCCTTTCATTGTCATCTTCACAGACAAGGAGTACACGGGCTTTTTTTAGTTTAGCGACTCTAGTTTTTCTGTTTTCTTCGGCATCACTGTTTAGCTGTTTAGATAACTCGAGCTCAAAATAAAAGGTAGACCCTTCTCCTAATTGACTTTTGACGTTAAGTGTCCCGCCCATTAGAGAAATTAAGTGATTAGAAATGGCTAAACCAAGTCCAGTACCACCAAAACGGCGTGTTGTCGTTTCATCGGCCTGAGTAAAAGCTTCAAAAATTCGACTTAGTTTATTTTCATCTATTCCTATTCCGGTATCTTTAACGCTTAGATGGATCAGTACTCGATCCTCCTCCTCTTTTAATGCGGACACACTCAGTTCTACACTGCCATTTTTGGTGAATTTTAAGGCATTTCCGAGCAAATTAATTAATACTTGGCGTAAGCGTGCCGAATCACCAACTAATAAGTTGGGGGTATCCCACGTTGTATTATTGAGCAGTAATAACCCTTTACTGGATGCTGTTTCAGTGAATAACTCGATAGTTTCTTCAAGTACTTCAAATAAATTAAAATCTATATTATCTACTTCAAGCTTACCCGCCTCAATTTTTGAGAAATCTAAGATGTCATTTATGACATTGAGTAACGATGTTGCGGAGTTTCTAACAATTTTTACATAACGTGCTTGTGAGGGGTTTAGTTCAGTATTAGCCAATAACTCACTCATACCAAATATCCCATTCATTGGGGTACGGATTTCGTGGCTCATGTTAGCTAAAAACTGTGACTTAGATTTATTGGCTTCTTCAGCAAATGTTTTTGCTTCCTCTAAGGCTTCATCCCTTAATTGAATTTGTTCAATCATTAAATTAAACGCTTTAGATAATTGGCCTAGTTCATCGTTACCACCCGGGTCAACCCGTAATGAATAGTCTTTATTATCCGATACTTTACGAATACCTCTATGCAGCTTAGCGATGGGTACTGTGATTATCTTTTGTAACCAACTCGCTAATGCAAAGGCCAAAACAAAAGCAACGAACATCATTAAACACATGAAAAGAATATCGTCTATCAGTGCTTGCGTCATTCTATCTAAGCTTCCCTTTACTAGGATATAGCCTATTAAGCGCTCCTTTAACCAAATAGGTTCAATGATAATGAGCGAATCATCAATAAAATAATGATTAACACTCTCCTTATTTGTATTAAGGGCCTGCTTTTTTATCGCCAGTAATAAACTACTCTCTGCGATTAAGGGTTCCCTCTGCTTATTTCGCTGATAAGATACAAAGAGGTCAGACTTTTTATCAAAAATTTGTGCCGATAATATATCTATATTTGTCTCAAGAGTTTGTAATATTTCTTTCGCTGTTTCCTTGTCACCAAAAATAAGTGCCGCACCAGCATTTATGCCGACAGTACGGCTTTGGGCACTTAATGAAACAACAAGGTCATCACGTTTTTCTTGCCATTCATTAGCACTTAAACCGATTAAAACGATCAGTAATGTGAATAAGCTGATGACCGTTACAATAGCAATGATTTTCTTCTGTATTGAGCTGCCTTTTAAACTTACCATGGCACATTATCATCGTTTTGATCATTTATTAAATCAGCAATTCTCAGTAATTTTGAACTAATGCTTAATTGAGTTGTTTTTACTTTAGCTACATTAATCAGTAATTTGATGTGCTCATTCTTAGTGCTAAGCTCCACCGCGCCTCCTTGCATGGCAAAGCCTTTTATATCGCTAACCGTTAGGGTCGGGCTATTTTTTAATGTCTGCAAAATTAACGCTATATCTTGATTTTGTCGTTTGTCTAGATATAAAATTTGGCAATTTCTGATATCAGAAAGCTCCATTACATTTTTTAATTGGACAGCACGTCCAGCAACTTTTTCCCCTAATAAAATTTCTTGCAATGTCTTAGTAACGGAATTTTCGCCACCTAAAGAGCAATAAGTGAAAGCCTCCGGTTTATTGTTAAAACTATCTTTTGGCCAACTTATAAAATTGGTGAAATTAAATAAATAAACAGCCTTAACTTCATCTTCTGTATATTTTGCAGCGGATGCGTTACTAAAAAATAATGAAGAAAATAAGATAAGTACGACAAGGAGTATTGAACTTACTCGCTCTAGCTGATTTTTAGCTAATTTAGTCATACTAAGTTTCATTTAATTAAATGCCCAGTCCAACTTAATATAGAACTCCCGTTCAACTTCTGTTTTTGCTGTAGGAAATACGGCAGGTGTTGCTTCAGGGTGGGATTGATCAAGAAGGTTTCGGGCTACAAATGTGAGGTTTAATTTATTACTCACCTGCCACTGAATCGTTGAGTCTAGCTCCGTGTAAGCCGCAATGTCACTTAACTCACCCACATAACGGCCGATAAGGCTGAGCTTTAAATTATCTTGAAGCTGATAGTTAGATGTAATGTTAAGTTGATGTTGAGGGCTTAGCTCTTCCTGTAGCTCAGATAGGGTATCTAAGCTTGAGTTTTTGGGGCTGATCTCAACCTTTAAATACGAATAGTTTGCTAATAGGTTGAATTTTTTGTGTGGTGACCACGCAACGGATGCTTCAAGCCCATAAGTGCTGGCTTCAAGTTGGTTTGCTAGATTCATTGTGTTGGACAGCACGTTTATGGGGGCTATCGGTACTGGAACCAAGCCTGTCATCTCAAATGAAACAAGGTTGTCATAATCTTGGTAAAAGACGATGGTATCAAATATGAAGGTTTTACTAACTTCATAACGATAACCTAATTCGTAAGCCAGTAAAATTTCAGATTTTAGGTCGGTGTTGCCTTGCACAACTAAACCAACAGGGGGTGGCCCTGCAGACAAAATATCAAAGAGTATTAAACTATCCGATTCAGCGCGTGATGGAGTTCGTACTGATCTGGAAATGCTTGCCCAAGCAAGCTGTTTTTCAACAGGCTTCCAGCGGAGACGAATACTGGGTTGAAATTCAAGTCCGGTATATTGGTTACTTTCAACCTTTGACCCTAGGGTTAGCCATAAGTGATTTTCTAAAAGAGTTATGTCATCTTGAATAAAAGCATTGAATAAATGATCTGATTTCTTGCTAGGTGTATAAAACCTCACTTGTCCAAGATTCACATCACCATCGGGTAGCTTATCTTGGACATAGCGATACCCAGTACCAAACATAAAATGATGTTGCCCTATTTGTCCGGGACTATATTGATAATCAATATCAAAAATATCTCGGTGCTCCGAGACGATCCACTGTTCTCGCTCAACATGGTCAATATAAGTTTGGAAATGATGGGTAGAGCCGTCATTGTTCGTTTGCTCCCATTTAGCCATCAAATTAGCGCCTTGGATATTGATGGTGTCATCAAGGAGCTCGGTAAATGTTGATGTTGCCAAAGAAGGCACAGTTATTCTTTCCGATAAGCGACCTTGATACATATCGCCTTGTAATGTCAGCTGCTTATCTCTTGAGGCTTGCCAATCTATACGAAAACCTAGCTGTGTGTCCCTCCAATCATCGGTTGCGTTAGAGCCATTTAGGAAAACACTTTCTTCATGCTCACGATGCTTCGCATAAACACGGTAAGACGTGTCAGCGCTTAACATCCCTCCTTGGCGAAGACTAATAATATTTTTTTCTGTTCCAATAAGTGTGCTAACGAGGCTGCCTTGAGTGTCATCTGTGTGTTTACTAATAATATTAATAACACCATTAACCGCATTTGCACCCCATACAGTACCGCCCGGCCCACGCACTATTTCAATTCTTTCAATATCTTCCAGCATAATATTTTGCTGATCCCACATCACACCACCAAACAAAGGGCTGTAGATGCTTCGGCCGTCGATCATCACCAATAATTTATTGGTGATACGGCTGCTAAAACCACGGCTAGAAACAGCCCATTTATTGGCGTCTATCTGAGCCACGTGTAAGCCAGGGACTAAGCGTAATAGATCGGGAATGTTTGTTGCACCTGAATTACGAATTTGTTTTTCAGACAAGACATGAACTGCTGCTGGGATATCGCGTAGTTGTTGCTGAGATTTACCGGTAATACTCACTTCAACATCCGCAAGGTCTTCAAGACTAAAGCTTTTTAAACGTTGCAAGCTATCAGTATCTGCACTTAGCACTGCCGAGTATAGACTGCCGCACATTGCTAATGCGAGCCAATTACGTCGAGTTTTTTTATGAGAACAAGTCACTGTATATTTATTCATAATAATGAGCTGCTAATATGTTATTAGGATTCTTTGTGTTGGAAGTAGTCAACAACATCAAGAGCTGAAATTGGTTTGCTGAAAAAATACCCTTGAACCATATCACAAGACCTTGCTTTTAAATAGTTCAATTCTTCTTGTGTTTCAACACCTTCTGCCACAAGCTTAAGGCCGAGTGTATGCCCCAGCATCATAATGGCATCAACGATGGCAGCACTGTCTTCATCTTTATGTACGTCACGGACAAAGGACTGGTCTATTTTTAATATGTCGATAGGGAAGCGTTTTAGGTAGCTTAAAGAAGAGTAGCCTGTACCAAAGTCATCGACCGAGATGATAACGCCTAAAGACTTTAGTTTTCGTAAGGTTTCGATGGTTTTTTCAGCGTTATCCATAATAACGCCTTCCGTTAACTCTAGTTCAAGTTGTTCCCCTGCTAGCTGGTATTTGTTTAATAAATGCCCTACAAATTCCTCAAGGTTACTTTCACGGAAATGAAAGCCACTGATATTAACCGCAATGCTAATATGCGCTAAAGAACTATTTTTCCATGCGTGAAGTTGCTGGCATGCCTCTTCTAGAACCCATTCACTAATGGGTAAAATGAGCCCGGTTTCTTCGGCTAATGGAATGAACTGTGCTGGAGATACTTGCCCAAATTCAAGATTATTCCAACGAATTAGGGCTTCTACACTAACCATTTCACCCGTTTGTAAATCAATTTTTGGTTGATAGTGTAAATAATACTCCTTACTACCAATGGCCTTACGTAGTGCGCTTTCCATGTTAAGCCTAACCAAGGCTAGGTCGTTCATTGAGTTATCATAAAAACAATAACTATTTTTGCCTTTATTTTTTGATGCATACATTGCAGTATCTGCATTTTTAAGCAGCTCACTCGCATCGTCACCATCATTAGGGTAAATCGCGATACCAATACTGGCTGTAACGAATACCTCGTGCCACTCACCATCCCGCTCTGTTTTTAATTTGAAGGGTTCATTGAGTCCCCTTAATAGACGCTGTGCGATGCCACCTGCATCTGTTTGCTTATCGAGTACTGAAAATAACAAGGTGTATTCATCACCGCCCAAGCGCGCAATACTGTTACTGCTGTCTTGCGCTATATAATCAATGTCCCTAATTTCAGTTTGTAATCGTTCAGCAAATATCTTTAATAATTGATCTCCCATATGGTGACCTAAGGAATCATTTACACGTTTAAAATTATCTAAATCTAAATAGACGACGGCTAGACTAGCACCAAGGCGTTTATTTAGTTTTATTGCTTGCTCTAATTGCTCGTTGAAAGAGCTTCTGTTGTGTAAGCCCGTTAAGCTATCGTAATGAGCTTGGTAGTGAATGAGCGCTTCACTTTCACGTAATTCAGTAACATCTTGTAAAGTTCCCATCGCCCAAACGACTTCGCCATCACTAGATAGTGTACTGGAACCTAGAGCTTCAATTTTTCGCCGGCCCGCTCCTTGAGTTTGAATCCAGTACTCCAACTTATAATTAAGCCCCGCTAATACCTTACGTTCTAGTTCAAGCGTAACCCTTTCTTGGTCTTCAGGTGCAACAATGTTTTCTATAAAGTCACTAATGGTTGTTACTTGCTCTCTTTTAGCCCCTGTCAGCCGACATAAGCTATCGGAGACGTATAAACAATCGGCTTCAATATCAATATCCCAATAACCAACTTGAGCGACATGTTGGGCGCTTTCTAAGCGACGTTCACTTTCTTTTAAACGCCGAACAGTCTCTGATGCACGTAAAATATATCGCATACGCTGAGCAAGTATTAACCAGTTGACGGGCTTACTCACAAAGTCAGTGGCCTTTAGATCAAACGACAGCTCAACCGCTTCCTTGTCATTACGCCCGGTTAACATAATAATGGGGATATCTGCTGTATTGCTTTGCTGGCGTAGTTTCTTACATAGCTCAAAACCATTCAGTTTGGGCATTTCAACATCCAGTAAAATAAGGTCTGGAGTATGTTTATTTAACAGTTCGAGTGCGTTTAAGCCATCCTCTGCGAGAATAACCTTAAAGTCTTTATTGCTTAACGCATCTTGAGCTAAAATTCTTGCTGTTGGGTCATCATCAACAACCATTATTTCAGTGCGATCCCTTAATATGCTATCGGGGTAAACCACGCTACCGGTTGTCATTTTTTGCTTTATCAGAGATGAGCTTATTACGCAGTTTAATGCCTTCAATACACGGCTATGCTCAGCCTTGATGCTTGATAGCAGTAGATGAGTATGAGCCATTGAATGAGAACGAGCGGTTTGCTCAAGGTTGTTACAGTAATGACTCAGCTGCAAAGCAGCTAAATTGGCGGAGCAAGATTTAAGGCTATGAGCCGCTTGGTGGCAAGCGACAGAGTCGTTATTATCAATAGCGGTTGTTAGCTCAAAAATTAATTGAGTCGATAGTTCTTGGTAGGTTTCAACTAATTTGACTAAGCCCTTCTGGCGCTCGCCTTGATAACGCTCTTCTAGTTCAAGCTGAGCGATAGGATCTAACGGTGGTGTGATGAAGTCTGCTGGCGTTTGTTGTTCTGACTCTGTGCGGTTAAACCAAGGGTTTAATGATTGCTCAATAGTGCTGATGTTAAATGGTTGAAACAAGTAAGCATCAACAGCTAGAGGAGAAATAGGGTTTTTAGCGGCTTCAGGAAGGCAATCAACCAAGCCGATAATAGGTGTGTTTTCTTGTTGTTCGCCCTCTTGGCGACAAGCACTGAGTAATTGATCGGCATTTAAGTTGGCCATATCAATATTCATTAGAATAAGGTCAAATTGACCGTTTTTTATGGTCTCTAAAGCTTCAACCCCAGTGTCAATAAGCTCAACATCAATGTTTAGCTCTTCAAGTATATCCTCAATTAAAAATTGATTTATAGGGCTATCTTCAATAAATAAAACTCTACGCTTCATGTAATTAGACGTTTGACGGTATTGATTGAGTTAAGCTCACTGTGCATATATTCCTCATATATTCTTAGGTAACGACTATAAAAACAGCTTTAAGGGTGGATATTCTAACGATTGTTAGATGGATAGTCAGCTCAGATTTTCTGCTGGTTTAGAATATCCATGCTTTAGAGTGTAGACGTTAATTTAAACTATGCCCTAAAGAGTTACAGTTACTTCCTTTAAGTGAAAGTGGCTGGAGTGAACTTTCAAGCTTGTTTTTTGTGTGTATTTTAGGTTGATCTACCCAGCGCTAGTGAGCTATGCAATGGGCTTGAATGATAGAGGCCCCCAAAAATTGGGGGCTATGTTAATTATTTAGCCCGTTATGAGGTCAACTTTCCCCATATAAGGTTTTAAAACATCCGGCACTTTAATGGAGCCATCGGCTTGTTGGTAGTTTTCCATAACGGCAATTAAGGTACGGCCTACGGCTAAACCTGACCCGTTGACGGTATGCAGTAATTCAGTTTTACCTGTTTCAGGATTGCGCCAGCGAGCTTTTAAACGACGTGCTTGGAAGTCGTTAAAGTTACTGCATGATGAAATTTCACGGTAGGTATCTTGCCCGGGTAACCATACTTCAAGATCATAGGTTTTAGTGGCTGAAAAACCGGTATCTCCTGAACAAAGCAACATTGAGCGGTACGGTAAGTTCAGTGCTTGTAAAACAGTTTCTGCATGTTTGGTTAATTCTTCATGCGCTTGCTCGGAATCTTCAGCCTTTACAATTTGTACCAGTTCAACTTTTTCAAATTGATGCTGACGAATCATCCCGCGCATATCTCGTCCGTAAGCGCCCGCTTCACTTCTAAAGCACGGTGTATGAGCAACAAACTTTAAGGGTAACTTGTCGGCATCAACAATGGTATCGCGTACTAAATTGGTTACTGGCACTTCGGCTGTTGGGATTAGATAGTATGGCGAATCCCCTGTCATTTTAAATAAATCGTCTTCAAACTTAGGTAGTTGCCCTGTGCCAAACAAGCTTTCCTTGTTCACCATATAGGGTACGTAAGTTTCACGATAGTCATGTTGATCGGTATGCATATCGAGCATAAATTGAGTTAATGCTCGTTGTAAACGCGCTAGTGATCCAGACAGGTTGACGAAACGCGCACCGGCAATTTTGGCACCTGCTTCAAAGTCAATGCCCTGTAAAGACTCACCCAAATCAACATGATCTTTTACCTCAAAATCAAAGCTTGGGATTTCTCCCCACTTTCTTAGCTCAATATTTTGCTCTTCATCTTTACCGGTTGGCACTTCGTCAGCCAATATATTAGGTAGCGATAATTGAATGTTTTTTAGTTC
>Ga0209826_1000550_pt1 | contig 26582 bp, 20 predicted proteins | sample GOMGulsemesocosm_5_FD_184637 | JGI IMG/M metagenome (GOLD analysis project Ga0209826, IMG submission 184637) | Methane-oxidizing microbial communities from mesocosms in the Gulf of Mexico - GOM15C Gulf of Mexico (SPAdes) (version 2) | ecosystem: Environmental > Aquatic > Marine > Cold seeps... | reverse complement strand
CTTACTGTTGGGTTGGATTAAATGTTAGGTGTCTTTTAGCGGACGTTCACGATCATTGGTCTTAATCTTTAATTTCATTATAATGGGTCTGAATAGCTTGATTATTTGGGGCTAAGGATAACGCTTGCTTCAAATACTTCATAGCCGCTTCCTTATCACCCTGTTTTAATTTTATTTGAGCATATGTATCGAGAATATTTGCCTGATCGGGTTTTAATTTGAGTGCTTTTATGATCAACTTTTCAGCTGTATTGTAACTTCCTTTCTGAAGCTCTAACCAAGATAGATTATTAAGTATTATATAATTTTCAGGATTTTTAGACTGCAATTCATAGTAATATTTTAAAGCAAGAGGATGCTCTAGAACCAAAGCTCTATTAGCCAAGATGTGCTTCGATGCATCATCATTAGGGTTATTTTTGACGTGCTTGCGCAAAAAGTAATAAGCATCTTGGTTTTCGTTTAAGCGTTCATACGCTGTATATAATAAGGCAGCATGTCTAGACGATGGCTCAAGCTTATACAGTTCAAGTAGATTAGGAATGGCTTTATCAATCAGCCCCTTTTGCATCCATATTTCTCCTTGTACTCCTTTCATCAGAGCTAACTTTGCTTGCTCTACATTCAGAGTATTTAACTTTGCTTGAGCATTATCATATTGCTTATTTAAAACTAAATAGTAAATTTCTAGTAATTGAAACTCTTGAATCTCTGGTAATGCCTTTATTGCTTCTCTCGTTGTTTGAAGCGAGCCCAAATAATCTTTTAGTTGAGCTTGCAGTTCTATTTTTCGATACCATGCATTGATGGTATTAGGTGACTTTTTACTCCACATGCCATATATTGTTACCGCTTTTTCTGGTTGCTTTGATTTTTGATAACTAGCCCCTAAAACGAGCCAATATAGATCGGGTCTAACTTCGCTACTTTGCAAGTATTGCTCAAGTAAAGACTCAGTTTTCTCATAGTATTGATTTGAATAATACGCTCGAGCTAGCAAGACCCCATACATCAAGTTATCAGGATTTCTATTATAACTTTGCTTTAACCTTTCAATTGCTACGTCAGCGGAACCACTTAATTGGTGAGCTAAGTATAGCTGAACGAGTGTTGGTATATTGTCTGGCGAAGAATTGAGTATTTTATTGTATTTATCAATAGCACTTTCATATTTGTTTTTTTCAAAATCCTGCCCCGCAAAATAAAACAATGAATAGGCGTTATCACTTTTCAATTTTAATGCTTTATTCAGCATATCTTCTGCAGATTTAACATCATTTATCTTTAAGTATATTTTTGCAGCTAAATTATACCCTTCTACGCTACCTGATTGCTCCTTCATCCATTTTTTCGCTAACATAATCGCGCTATCAAAATCTCCATTTTCAATATATGCCGCTGCTAGGGCTTTTTTTGCTATAGGTAACTCAGGATCAATAGAGAGAGCTTTTTCTAAATTTGCCACCCCCTCAAGATCATGCATAGAAAGCTTTAAAATACCCAGCCTAGTCATTTCTTGTGGGTTTTCAGAAACTATACCCTTTGTTTTAGCTAACAGCTTTTTAACTTCATCAATTTTTCCCGCTTTTAATAACTCAAAACTAGCGGTGGTAAATAAATTAACATCTTGAGAAGTTAGCCCTTCAAGTTCAACTAATGTGTCACTAGCATCTGCACTATACCCCAGCTGCAGTTGAACTAAAGCTAAAATACGTCGAACAGGGTGAGTAGATGATAGTATTTCAGATAAAGTGACCAAGTACTGGTGTGCAAGTTCATACTGCTCAAGTTTAAATGCACTCAAACCAGCAACAACTCTATTAGAAGGCACATCTAAGCCATTTTGAATAGCTTTCTCTGCATAAGCTAATGCTTGCTTATATTCAGTTTTTTGATATTTAACCAACCCTTTTAATTGGTTAGTAAAAGCATGTTCAGGAATAAGTTTCAACAAAAAATCTAAATGCTTATTTGCTTCATCAAATTGTTCATTTTTAATATAAGTATTCGCCAGAAATAACCTTATCTGCACATCATTTGATAACAACTTATGGTATTCATTAAAGGCATTAAGAGCGCTAGCATAATCTTTTTTAACAAAATACAGTTGTCCTTTTAACATTAATGCTTCTGTTAGGTTTGGCGCCTCAGCTAATATTTTATTAGTATTTTCTAAAGCACCATCAATATCTGACGAGTCAGCTTTTAAATAAGCATTCCCTAACTGACTATAAATTGACTCCATAGATAATTCATTTGCCTGCGCTACAGATTGTTTTGCTTTGCTTTTTTTCCCTAATCTATTATATGCCAATGCCTGATACAGCAAAATTTCAGGAGTAACTTGTTCAAGCTCTGAAATTAAAGTAATTGATTCATCATTTTTCCTTTGTAGATTAAACGCTTTTAGCAATTTAGGTAATATATTACCTAAATTTCCACTGAGCGCTAATGCTCTTTTAAGCTCTTTTTCAGCCGCTGCAGCCTCTCCCATATTCAAATAAAGCGAACCAAGTAAAGCGCGCGCTTCTGCATTATTCAAATCAGCTCTAATCGCATTTTTTAATGCAATAATCGCATCTGAATGTTTTGAAGCACTTATATTAGCTTTTGCTATATTTAGATATTCATCTGATGTTTTATTGGGAGAACAAGCAGCTACACTTAGAATAATACATACTGCCAATGCAAGCCTGTTATTTATACGTTTCATTATATTCCCTTTATTTTTATTAAATATTTTTCAGTCCGACATTGTTGGGTTGAAGTCCAACCTAAACTCATGCCATCAATTATATTAATATACATTACTTAGGTTACTTTACTAACAAGTAATGTAATTTTGTTTTTTAAATATTTCAACTGCCTTTCAATAACTAAAAGCCAGTTTTTTCTATAAAAACTATACAACCCAAGCTCATAACGTTTATTTGACAATGAACGCTTATAACGAGCTTCGCCACCTAAAAAATCATAAGATTTAATGCCTTTTTTTACATAAAAATCAATCGTTTTTTCATGCAACGTTAAACCTACTTTTATCTTATTATTGTTAAAAGAGGTTAATGCAGATAAATAAAAGTAGGCTCTTTGTTTATATATGAAGTTAATTAAATAACCAATGGGAATATCATTTAGTGACAACACTGCAATTTGAACAGTATTAGCGGTGTTAACTAATTGCTGGTGGAAAGCTATGAATGCTTTATTAGAAAAACCACTACCTTCTTCAGTATTACCCCAACGCTCTATATGTATTTTAGCTATGTCTTCATAAAGCGAATTGATCTCACCTATTTCTGTAACAACCTTAAAAGTTAAATCACCTAACTGATTTAATATTTTATTACTGCGAATGATTTGAGAACGAGTATTCTTCGAAAGCACTTCTTGTAAGTAATTTTTATCAATAGAAGAAAAATCTACCACATATCCTGCAGACTCAATTAATTGACTTGATTGGGTAAAGCGTTGATGAAAACAATCAAACACTTTTTTAGAAGATAAGCCAACTATAATCTCTTTAAATTTATTATCATATTTATATAATGCTTCTGTCATAGCATATCTAACATCATTAGCTATATCTGCCGCTAATAAGAAATCATTATGTTCTATCCATATTTGATCTTGGTGGACATCACCAGTACGATGCAAAAACCATTGTACAATTGGAAACAAACCAAAAACTTTTCTTCTTTTTTCAACCATTATTCCCAAGCCAACAATTTGACCACTTTCATAAGCTTCAATAATAAACATTTTATTGGTAACGAGATCAAGCCAAGAACTAATCCATGACCAAGACAAAAACATGCTGCAATTCGCACGGTTTTCTAAATGTTGCCATTGCTCAGCCAACATTTCTTTTTCAGATAAAACAAGCGGCTTAATGCGCGCAGTAATTTTTTGATCGTACAAAACACTTCTCAACTGACTATTTATCAACAAACGGCTTTTAATAGATATAAATTATTGACAATTACCCTCAAAACACATGACAATTTAGCCGTTATAATTAATTTACAAATAAATGATATCCTTAATATGACCCATGTGCCAATTAACCTTAAAAACATTTCTGACAACTACAGAGATTTAGAGCCTGTAAATGTAAGCATTCCATTTAAAAACGGACAACTCTATGGCACAGACACGTTAGTATTGATAAAAAATAAACAACATATAGATAAGCAAATTACGATATTAGCGTATTGGCCCAATATGTCGATTAAGTGGATTCAACTTGATTTTTTATTTTCAAGTAATGCACAAAGTGAAAGTATCATTTATCTGAGTAACCCTATATCAAAGATAACAGAACAAAGCTCACTTGGAATTAAATTACAAGAAACACCACAACACATAACTATAGAAACAAAATCATCTATATTCCACTTAAGTAAAACTTCATTTGGTATCTTTTCTACAGAATCAAAACCTATCATAAATAGCCAAAAAACATACTACAAGAGCGCTGAAAACACCTTAGTATTAACAGATAAACAAGGGATAAAACATAATCCTACAATAGATAAAATTTACTTTTCCCATTCAGAAGAACCCTCAAATGTACCAATAAAAATTACCGCATACGTTAATGGTTATTTTAAACCTCAGTGCATAGCAAATAACCCTACAGCCAAAAAACTTCCAACAAATACTAAATTTGAAGCAGAAATAACTTTTTACTTCCATAGTAATATCACAAAGTGGCGTTTTACCCTACACAACCCGCAAGCCATGAAAGACAACAATGGTACTTGGGATTTGGGTAATGGAAACTCATCATTCTTTCAATCATTCAATGCCTTCATTCCATATAAAAACAGAACGAAGCTAGCCTATAAAGTACAAGATGATTTAACACCTAGTTCTCAGGATATCTCTTCTTGGCAAGAAAAAATTGAACAATTAACTATTTTGCAAACTAGTAGTGGTGGCGAAAACTGGCAAAGCGCTAACCATATAAATCACCTAGGTAAAACTTGTCTTGAATTTTGTGGCTACCAAGTTTCATCTCAACTTGGAGAAACTGTTAGCAAAAATGTTATTAAAGGTAGAGCAACACCTACAATTCACCTTGAGAAAACAAACCAAAATGTTAAATCAAGTTTGTCTGTGCATATTGAAAATTTTTGGCAAAAGTTTCCCAAATCTATTGAAGTTGACTCAACAAAGGTAACTCTAGGGTTGTTTCCTGAACAAGCTAAAGGTGGTTTTGAATTACAACCAGGTGAAAAAAAATCTGATACCTTTTATATTAGTTATAACAATCATCGTGACAACTTAAGTTTTATTGAAAACCCAACTCAAGTGCAGGTTGCTACTGATTATTTAGTATCAACACAAGCCATTGCGTTATTTTCTGAATCAACAAATGAAACTCAATACGATAATATTATCAACGAAGGACTAAAATCTACTAATAATTTTTTCCAAAAAAGAGAACTAATAGATGAATACGGTTGGCGTAATTTTGGTGATTTATACGCTGATCATGAAACCTTAGAAATTGAAGGAAATGAAGAACTCATTTCACATTATAATAACCAATATGATCCTTTATATGGTTTTTTAAGACGTTTTTTATTAACCCAAGATCGACAATGGTTAACACTCGCAAATGATTTAGCTGATCATATAAAAAACATTGATATATACCATACGACTCAAGACAAGGTTGAGTATAACGGAGGGTTATTTTGGCATACCGATCATTATTTACCTGCAGAGACAGCAAGTCATAGAACTTATTCTCAACAACAAGTTGCAAATGCATATCAAGATCATGCTGGCGGTGGTGGCCCGGGTGGTCAGCATTGTTATACTACAGGATTAATGCTGCATTATTATCTAACAGGTGATGAAACTTCCAAAAGTGCTGTACTGCAATTAACAAAGTGGATCACTAATTACTATGAAGGTTCAGGCACAATAACCGACTTTTTATTAGCAATAAAAAACAAAAACCGAATAGACCTTAAGAATATATTTACGGGCAAATACCCTTTAGATCGAGGTACAGGTCACTACATAATTGCCTTAATTGATTCTTTTGAAGCAACGGGACATCAGTCATATTTAGATGATGCAAGTCTACTAATCAAGCATACCGTTCACCCTGATGACAATATAGAAGAACATCATTTAAACAATATAGAAGAATGTTGGTTTTATACCGTTTTTTTCCAAGCTGTATATCGTTATTTAATAACCAAGCAAAATAATAAGCAAATAGATGAATCATTTTACTACGCTCAAAACACACTGTTGCATTATGCACAATGGATGGTTGAACACGAACAACCTTATTTAAACACTCCTGAAATATTAGAGTACCCAAATCACACCTGGGCTGCTCAAGATATAAGAAAAGCGAATGTACTTTACATGGCGAGTTATTTTAGTACTAATACCCGCAAGAAAAAGATATTTCAAATTAAAGCAGATGAAATATATCATTATGTTGTTGAAACGTTTAAACAGGAGCCAACTCGATATTATACGAGAATTTTAAGTATACTAATGCAAAATCAGGGTATAAAAAGCTTTGTAGAGAATGCTTCTTTAAATAGCACGCTCCCTAAAGCCACTTCAAATTTACAGCAGAGTAAAAAAACTAAACAACAAGATAAACAAAATTTACTTAATGCTTTTTTTACTACATTAAGTAATACTTCTGTGTTGAATGAATTGACATGGTTGCGAAAACGCTCTTCGAGCGTAAATGAATTTTTTATAAGGTTAGGTAAATAAAGTGGCTGTAAATATTACTTTTATCATTCCGCATAAAGGGCGTGAAGAGTTTCTCACCCAAACTGTTGAATCAATACTGTCACAAGATTTTGATAGTACACAGTTTGAAGTTTTAATCATTACTCAAAATAAAACCCTTGAAAATATGACTCGCTTTGAACAGGCAACTGCCTCCATTAATATGTATTTTCAGCCTGAAGATAAAACCATTTCTGCTTTACGAAATTTTGGTGTCAAACAAGCGAAAGGAGAATATTTAGCCTTTTTGGATGCTGATGTAAAGCTATCCCCAAACTGGCTTAATTGTATGCTAGAAACCATTAATGAAAAGCCAGAGCGAGTATTAACAAGTGCTGCACAAATTAATAGCACTGATGCACCTCCTTTAGAAAAGATAAGAACGGCATTAAGTAACGCTGAACTCGATTGTAGTGTTAACTTTCTACCTGGCCGAAATTTATTTATAAAGAAAGAAACTTTTGAGCAAGTAAAGGGTTTTCCTGAACATTTAATTACCTGTGAAGATTACTACTTTACCGATCAGGTGCATCAATTAGGAGAACTATATTATACTTCACAAGCTAATTACATTCATTTAGGTGAAGACAAGCAATATAATGAAATGTACAAAAAAGAAATTTGGCGCGGTCAATCTAATTTACAATCAATCAGAGGTCGGAACATACCTTTGCGGGAAATTCCTAGCTTTATTATTCCTCCTGGATTACTTTTATTATTAACAGTTTGTATATTTGCATTAGCATTAGATAACTATTCAATAGCATCGGGGAGTTTTATACTGTTAATTATTCCTGTTATTGCATACAGTTCTCGTTTGCATAACTTAACTAAAGGCGAAGTAAGATTTTGGTATGTATTAAAATTTTACTTCGTATACTTTCCTGCAAGAGCTATTGGCACCATTGGCGGTTTATTTAAATCTTTCACAAATTCGGGCATTAAATAATGGTGTTTTTATCGCACTAAGGAACAAATAAAGATAGGTTGGCTTCAATGCCAACAAGGATGTCGCACTGAAATACGACCTACATAATTATAAAGATAATAACGATGACTAATACAATCAATGTTTTACAATTTATTTGCTCTACTGGCTTCTATGGCGCTGAACGCTGGATTTTAGCACTAGCCAAACATTTAGATACTACTAAAATACGCTGTGATTTAGCCGTAACGTTAGAAGATAACTCTCAAGATTTAAAACTAGTCAAACAATATAAAGAACATTGTGGTGACACTTTTGAAATCCCTATGTCTGGTAGATTTGATGTCAGCGTTATTAATAAATTAGTGACATTAATAAGAGAAAGAAATATTCATATTATTCATAGTCATGGATATAAATCAGATATTTTAGGTGTTATTGCAGCCAAAAAAGCTGGCATTCAAAGCATCGTAACTCCTCATGGTTTTGAGAATGCCGATGACTTTAAATTACGTACATTTATTTGGCTTGGCTGCAAAAGTATGAAGTTTGCCAACAAAGTCGTTCCACTTTCCAAACAATTATGTGACGATGCAAGAAAACATGGCGTAAAAGAAAACAGCTTAGTTTATATTCAAAATGGTGTCGACTTATCTGAAGTTGAAGAACAAAGGCTACAAACCAAAGTAATTAACACACAAGAAAAAAGCATTGGTTTTGTGGGGCAAATGATTAGCAGAAAAAATATTTTTGATATTTTAGATGTTTTCAACGATCTTTGCACTAAACATAATAACCTAAAATTAATTCTACTGGGTGATGGCGAACAAAGAGAAGAACTAGAAAAGTATAGCCAACAACTCCCCTATGCAAATAAAGTTGAGTTTTTAGGTTTTAGAGACGATCGCTTAGAGTTACTGCAAAGTTTTGATTTATTCGTTATGACATCGAGTTTGGAGGGTATACCACGCTGCTTAATGGAAGCAACAGCCATGGGTATTCCAGTAGCAGCCTACGATATTGCAGGCATAGACCAATTAATTACACATGAAAAAAGTGGTTTATTAGCAAAACTGGGAGATAAAGAAACCTTATCCTCTTATTGGGAAAAATTACTTTTTGATACGAAATATGCGACAGATCTTGCTGATAATGCAAGAGCGTTTGTTAACAACCATTATTCTGGGCAGCGTATGGCCAATGAATATACCGAGCTATTTCAAAGCATGGTATTAAAGTAATGAAAAAACCTGTTCTTTTTATATTATCCGTAGATACCGAAGAAGAGTGGGATTGGTCTGGCCCTTTCCCGAATGAGAATTTTTCCGTCGATAACATAAAAGAGATACCTGCCTTTCAATCATTTTGTCAAGAATTAGGCATTAAGCCTACCTATTTTGTTGATTATGCTGTAGCAAACAACCCAAATGCAGCAAAGTTACTTAAAGAACTAAACCAAAACTACTGTGAAATAGGCGCTCATTTACACCCTTGGGCAAACCCTCCTTTTTTTAATGATACAACCGAAGAATCTTCTCACGTTATAAATTTACCAATAGAAAGTGTTACACAAAAACTAGATCTTTTATTAACCAAAATATCTAGTGAATTTAACGTTGACGCAAAGTCTTTTCGCACAGGTCGCTGGGGAATAAATGGTGAAATACTTCAATTACTTCATCATAAAGGCATAGACATAGACTCTAGCGTCTATCCTCTTTATAAAACAAAATATTTTTCCTGTGAAAAAGCTCCTAACAAACCATATTGGCCCGATCTAAATAATACAAACCTTATAGGAAATCAACGGTGTATACTAGAAATCCCTGTAACTGTTAGCTTTAATCGTTCCAATAATCAACTGAGTCAAAAACTACATAAACTATTCGAATGTAAACCATTTTCGTGGCTTAGAATCAACGGAATTCTTTGGCATACAAGGTTATTGCGCAAACTATATTTATCGCCTGAGTTATGCTCAGGACAAGACATGAAAATGTTAATAGACAAACAACTAAAAAAAGATCAAACCGTTTTTCATATGTACTTGCATAGCTCAAGCTTACTTGAAAATGTTACTGGATTGTCTGTTCACGAAAATGCTCGCGAGCACCATTGCCAACAAATTAAAATTGCCGTTGAGTACTTAAAAGAAAAGGCAAACGTCACTTTTTGTACTATTTCAGAAGCAAAAAGCCTACTCACTAAAACAAACTCGGCTAATTAATTCATGATAAAAATTAGACAAGCAACACAAGCTGATGAATCATCTTGGAATAACTATGTAACTCAGCATGACAACCATTCTCCTTATCATCTTTTTGCATGGAAAAATGCAGTAAGTGAGGCTTATCATCATGCAGATCACTACCTAATCGCCGAAGAAGAAATAAATCAAGCACAGGAAGTCGTTGGCATCTTTCCTCTGATTGTTTTCTCAAAACCATTAAGCAAGCCAAACTTATGCGCACTACCTTTTTGTGATGTTGGCGGCATATTAGCTAACAATAATGAGATTAAAAGCCAGTTATTAGTTGAAAGTAAAAAAGTAGCCTCGCTGTATCAAGCAAACGTTATTGAATTGCGCTCGTCTACAGGTAAAGCTTTAAGCGATGAAAAGACAGAACAAGCTAAGAGGCAGTTTGAAAAAGTCAGTATGTTAATGCCTTTGCCAGAGAATTCTGAGCTACTATTCTCAAGCTTTAAATCAAAGTTGCGAAGCCAAATACGTAAAGCTGAAAAGAATGGTTTGCATTATAAAGTTGGCAGTAAAAAAAACATGCTTGATGATTTCTATCAGGTGTTTTCTCACAACATGAGGGCCTTAGGCTCTCCAGTACATGCCAAGCAATGGTTTGAATGCTTATTAAAGTATTATCAAGAAAAAATGATCATTTCTATTGTTTATAAAGAGCAAATTCCTGTTGGCGCGGGCATTGTACTCATCGCGGGTAATAAAGCAGCAATTCCATGGGCATCAACTAAAGCTGAGTATAATCGCCTTTCACCAAACATGATGCTCTATTGGTCTTTACTTAAACATTTAAGTGATAATAGCGTTGATAAATTTGACTTTGGCCGCTCTAGCTTTGGCGAAGGCACTTATAAATTTAAGCAACAATGGGGAGCACAGCCCACCCCTTTAAACTGGCAAGTAATTAACTTAACAACAAACCAAAAAGTAGAAAATAAAAATTCAAACAGTGGAAGATTAAGAGCCATTATTGAAAATATTTGGCGTAAACTGCCTATTAAGCTTACAGTGTTTCTCGGGCCAAAAATAAGAAAATATATTAGCTTATAAATAAAAATGTAGGTCGTACTATTAGTGCGACACAAGAAGGAATAACAATTAATGTGCGGTATTGCTGGCTTTAGCCAATTTCACAACCAAATTGGTAATTTAGACACCTTAAAAAATATGGGACAAGCGATATTTCATCGCGGCCCCGATGCAGGTGCTGAATATATTGATGAAAATATTGGTCTCAGCCACCGCCGTTTATCCATTATTGATTTATCTGATGCTGGCATTCAACCCATGCAATCTCATGATGAAAGATACGTTATCGCCTTTAATGGCGAGATTTATAACTTTCTAGAATTAAAAGCAGAGCTAATTGCAAAAGGTTATCCGTTTAAAACTCACACGGATACCGAGGTTATTCTTGCGCTATATCATTTTGAAGGTGTTAAATTACTTAAAAAAATAAATGGTATGTTCGCCTTCGCCTTATGGGATAAAGAAAAGCAAAGCTTATTTATCGCTCGTGATCGTATTGGCAAAAAACCCTTATATTATTGCACTTACAATAATGAAATCGTTTTCGCTTCTGAGCTAAAAGCTCTGTTAGCCATTAAAGAAATCCCTACAAAAATCAGACTAGATGCTGTTTATGATTTTTTTGCTTATCAATATATCCCCGATCCCAAAACTATCTACCAAGATATATTTAAACTAGAACCAGGTCACTACCTGCTCATTGATAAAAGCGGCATGAAGAAGCAGCAATATTGGGATATTTCTTTTGCCAAAATATCAACTGACTCTGAACAAGTACTGAAAGAAAAAGTACAACAGCTTGCCAGCAATTGCACCGAGCAACGTATGATTTCTGATGTTGCTCTTGGCGCTTTTTTAAGTGGTGGTGTCGACTCAAGTGGCATTGTTGCTTTAATGGCAAAAATAGCCGAAAAAAATGGTGATAAGCCTATAACAACTTGTTCTATTGGTTTTGATGATGAAAAGTTTGATGAAACAAAATTCGCACAAATAGTTGCCGATCAATACAACACTAATCATCACGAATTAACCGTACATCAAGACGTTGCGACAAGTTTAGAGCACATTGTTTCATTTTTTGATGAACCCTTTGCTGATCCTTCTTTAGTTCCAACATTTTTTGTTTCTCAACTTGCGCGCGAAAAAGTCACTGTTGCCATTGCTGGTGATGGTGGTGATGAAGTTTTTGCTGGTTATGAAAAATATGCCGTTGATCATACCGAAAACAAACTTCGTGCTAAAATCCCTAAATGGCTAAGAACAAATATTTTTCCGAGCTTGTCAAAGGCATCCGCTCAAATAAATATCAACCTTTGTCAACGCGCCAGCTCTTTATTAAACAGTTTAAGCGTTGAGCCAGCTATGGGATTTTACATTTCTAATTCATTTATAAAAGATGCGACTTGGCAAGCTTTAGCAAATGATGAAACCAAAACTCATTTAGGTAATTATCATCCTTCAGAGCAAACTATAGCGCGATATAATCAATGTGACGGTAAAGACCACTTATCACGTATTTTATATACTGATATGAAAACTTATTTGCCTGGAGATATTCTAGTTAAAGTTGATCGCATGAGTATGGCCAACTCACTTGAAGTACGAGCGCCTATTTTAGATCACAAATTAATGGAGTTTGCTTGTACTATCCCTTCAGCTTTAAAGTTCAATACCAAAGATGGAAAAGTAGAGAAAAAGTACTTGTTAAAAGAAGCATTTAAAGATTATTTACCTGATGATATTTTATACCGTAAAAAAATGGGTTTTTCCGTACCGCTAGCTTCATGGCTTAGAACTGAATTAAAAGAAATAACCGAAGAACGCCTGTTAAACAGAACTGATGGCCTATCTCGGTTTTTCAAGCCAGAGCAAATAGCAAAATTGTGGCATGAGCATAAAACAGAAAAGAAAGATCATGCTACAGTATTATGGAGCATGTTAATGTTTCAAATGTGGTGGGACCGATATGCTGAAGAAATTAAACCTCATGTAGGAACTGCACATGACTAACCGAATTTTATTATTAGACTTACTCCGAGCTATAGCTATTTTACTGGTTTTCTTAGCCCATACGGTTTTAAGTTATGGAGCCCCTAGTTATTTAGCTCCTCTTCAGCTCGGGGGAAGTGGAGTAGATCTATTTTTCCTTTTGTCTGGTTGGTTAATAGGAAGCCAATTATTTAAAGAGCTTGAACAGTATGGAAATATTGAAATAAAAAGATTTTGGGTTAGACGCTGGATGAGAACTTTACCCGCGTACTATGCTGTCTTAATTTTTACCATCACACAACACTTTCTTACAAAAGATAGCTTTGAGTTTCCCTTAGAGCATTTCTTTTTTATTCAAAATTATGGTTTCAATTTACATATTTTCACTGTGAGTTGGTCACTATGTGTAGAAGAACAGTTCTATTTAATCATTGCTCCAACACTTTTATTTCTTTCCAAGATGAAAAAAAATTACCGTAGTGTGCTTTTATTTATCGCTATTATATTACCTTTCTTTTTTCGAGAGTTAGGATGGCATACGAGCGACAGTTTATATGAAACCCATGTTCGGTGGGATTGCTGTATTATGGGAATATTTTTAGCACACCTAAAGTTTTCGTACCCTCAAAAGTGGATACAATTATTGAAACATTCTGGAAAAATGGCACTTGCTGCTTTAGTCATATATTTGATGTTTTATTTAACAAGATGGACAACAGATATGCTTCACGGACATCCCGATAAACTTCTCTTATCACTAATTTTCGCCACATGGGTGATTTGGGCTAATAGTAAAACAAGCCATCACTTATTTTCTGGTCATAAATTTATATTGTATATCTCAACAAGATCTTACGCTATCTACTTATTACATCCTGATGCCCTAGCCGTTGTTAAAAGGTTCTTACCCCAAGATAACTTCATCTTATATATGAGTGTAGCTTTTGCTATTTCTTGTCTAGGTGCTGAAGTTCTGTATCGGATAATAGAAAAACCTTTCATGCATTTGAGAAATAATTTTGGATTCTCTCAAAGCCGAAGCTATATAGAAAAAAATAAGATCTAGTTATTTACCCTATTATTAAGAATGCTACTAAATGAAAAATAAATATAGAAAGAAAATTCTTCATATCACCTATGACATGCGTATCGGTGGTACCGAGATGGTTATAAAAAACCTTATCGAAGGAGAAAACAACTCTTTGTTTGAACAGAGCATTCTATGTATAGAAGCCCCTGTAGGTCCTTTTGGGGAAATGTTAAAAGAAAAAATGGTCACTATAGACGTTATCCCTCGTCAAGATGGTTTTGACGCAACATTGATTAAAAAAATTAGACATTATATTAAACGGCATAAAATCGATATTTTACATTGTCATCAATATACCCCATGGGTTTATGGAGTTCTAGCCGCTGCATTTAGTAACGTTAAAGTGATTTTTACAGAGCATGGCCGTTTTTATCCTGACTCAAGTAGCTGGAAACGTAAAATAATCAATCCTCTTTTAATGTTGTTTACTGATCATTGTACTGCAATATCTGAAGCAACAAAGCAAGCTCTAGTTGATTTTGAATCAATACCTAAAAATAGAATAGAGGTTGTTTATAATGGTATTATCCCTTTAATTATTGATATAAAAAAAGTAGAAGAGTTACGTCAGAAATACAACATACCTACAGATACAAAAATTTTAGGTACAATCGCCCGTTTAGACCCGATTAAAAATCAAACAATGATGCTTCGTGCTTTCTCCCAAGTATTAGAGAGTTACTCAAATGCTTTATTATTCATAATTGGTGATGGTGAAGAGCGCGAAGTACTTGAAAATCTTGTTGATGAATTATCAATTCGTAAAAATATAATTTTCACTGGCTATATCGCACAACCCGCTGATTACTTGCAAATGATGGATATTTTTTTATTATCGTCATTAAGTGAGGGCACTTCAATGACTTTACTCGAGGCAATGTCCTTATCAAAACCTTGTGTTGTTACTGATGCTGGTGGAAATCCCGAAATAATAAAACATCAAATAAACGGCTTCGTAACAGAAAACAATAATGTAGAGCAATATGCTCAAGCTATTATAAAGTCATTGAGCAACCTTATTTTACTAAAGAAGATGGGGTTAAATGCAAAAACACAATTTACAGAACGTTTTGAAAACTCAATTATGCTAGAAAAATATCATGCTATTTATAATAATATTAACCCCTAACAATACTTGGAGGATGAATACTGATGGATAGTCACTCATATAATATCGTCATGTTCGCTCACAACGAAGAAAAAAACATTCAAAAATCAATTGAAAGTGTATTATCAAATGCTGATGAAAATTTAGCTCAGTTCTACGTTATAGCTAATGGATGCTCCGATAAAACAGAAGTAATAGTAAAGGATATAGCAAAATGTACTGATAAATTAACACTATTATCATTAACATTAGGAGACAAATGTAATGCTTGGAATACTTATATTCACGAGCTTGCTCCTGACGTAGATATGCACTTTTTTGTTGATGCCGATGTTGCATTTACAAAACAAGTTTTTGCTAAAATGGCTACCACATTATTCAATACCAAAGAATCGATAGCTATCGCTGGCTTGCCTTTCTCAGGCCGACATAAAGATTTTTATCGCAACTTAGTTATCGATGGGGTTTGTTTATTTGGAAACTGTTACGGCATACGTCAAGAATTCATTCATCTGGCTAGAGATAAAAAATTCAAGTTACCTATAGGGTTAGGTTGGATTGATTCTATTATTACTAAAGCAATCAATTGTAATATCACAAACCAATACCAATCAATTGATAATCGCATCACGCATAACTTAGAATGTGGTTATACATTCGACAGTTTAAAGTTTTATAAAATGGATGATATTAAACTATATATTAGTCGAATTGCACGCTATGCTGTAGGGAAATTACAGGAAAAAGAACTCAATAAGCTTGAATTTAATCAGTACCCTAAAACATTATCTGAAATTAATAAAAAAATATTGCAAGACATTAAAAACAAAAAAACAAAAATACCTTTCTATTTAAAGAAATCTATTGTTAAGCGTCTTAACAAAACTCTAAAGGTTGTATAACGAAATGGTTAATACTGGGGATAAAGTAGCTAAAAGTGCCATTGTTATGCTTTGTTTACGTTTATTTCAGCGTAGCATAGGTTTAATCAGTACACTGATCCTCGCGCGATTACTAATGCCCGAAGACTTTGGCATTGTTGCTATAGTTACAATCGTCGGTTTATTTTTTAATATTTTGACTCAGACGGGCAGTGAACAATACATCATTCAAAAAAGTGAAGTTAATAACGATGATCTTAACGCCGCTTTTACCCTAGATGTTTTAACTAAATTTGCCATTTGGGGGGGGTTTATTATCGCGGTTCCTTGGGTAAGTGAATACTATGAGGATCCATCACTTACTTGGGCTCTTTGGATTTCAAGCTTAGCTTTGCCTATCGGCGCACTTATGAGTCCAAAGCTATATGTATTAAAAAGAAAAATTGAATTCAAGTCATTCGCTAAACTTGAAGGTTTTAGAAAACTATTTTCATTTTCAATAGTAATGTTAGTTGTTTTTTTTGAACCTTCATATTGGGCAATTGTTGCTGGCGACATTGCCTCTATATTATTTGCAGTAATCGGCTCTTACTTCATTGCTCCTTATTACCCTAAAATAAATACAAATAAAATCACTGAGCAATGGGTTTTTTCTAAATGGATGTTGCTCAAAGGTATTTTCGGTTTTGCTCGATCACAAGCAGATACATTGCTTGTTTCCAAGTTCTTTGGTATCGCGGATCTGGGTCGTTACCATATGTCAAAACATATTGCCTATATTCCAGCTAATGACATTATAATACCCACTACAGAGCCCGTTTTATCAGCTCTTTCTGAGTCCAAAAATAATAAAACACAATTTAATGCTAGGTTCTCAACAGGTTTTTTTATTACTTTTTCGCTCGTTTTTCCTGCATCATTATTTATTTATTATTTTCCGCAGCTGATTGTCGACTTTCTCTTAGGAGAAAAGTGGGTAACTACATATAACATAATGAGTATTTTGGGGATTGCCGTATTGTTAACCAGCTTAAATCACTTGTTTGAAATATCTATGATTTCATTAGCAAAGGTAAAACAAATATTCATTTTTGATGTTGTTACAATGTTAACTCTAATAGCAACTTTGTGGGTTTTCCCTGGAGAAACAATAGAGCAATTCGCCTGGCACCGTACTTATTTGTTGATTGTTTTTTCATTCCTGTTGGTGGCACTAACATACTTTTACATCCGCTTTGATCTTCTTCGAATACTAATACTCTCTTTACCTATTATTATCGCCACTTTTTTAGCAGTAAATGTAGTCTCCTTTTTAGAAAATTCGAGCCCCGAGAATGCGTTATTAGCTCTTGGCTATTTGGGCTCCCTTTATCTCACTACAGTCGCCATAGTGTCCTTAGTTTTACTTAAACTACCTTGGTATAACTCAGCGCGAGAGGTTACTTTTGTAACATCATATGTTTCCAAATTAATAAAGCAATGATATTAACTCTCTAAAAATCATCTATAAAGAGAACTTTCATATATTGCATTAACCAAACAAATTAGCGGTGTTTACTAGTTTTTGTATAAAACCTTTCCAGCTATAGCTTCTGCAGCAAGAATTGATGGGTGGTCATTATCAAAATAAAGTGGGATGCCATTTTTTACTGAAAAACAATCTCTATTATCACAAAATATATCCTTAACTTTAACAAATGTTACATTTTCAGAATAAATCTGATTTAAGAAGTGAGTCATAATAATTTTATTACGATCTAGATAATATTTGAGTTCTATAGCTTTTAAATTATCTAAAGGTTGATTTTTATAATAATGTTCTGCCAATTGATTATCTATTGATTGAAGTAACTCAGGTATTGGTAATATTACATAAACATGCTTTTTAGTAGCAGAGAAAGTTTTAATAATTTGATCTAGGGAATTCAATATTTTCTTTCGATAATCTATGTCTGTCTTATTTTCATCCACTGGCTGAATACCATTTTCACCAAACAAAGCATAACTATACCTATAGCTTATCACCACATTTTCAATACTGTCTTTTGTATTTATATAATTAATAGTTTCATTAGACCAATTATCACAATATTGATTTTTTGATCGACTATTATAAGATGGTGGACAGTCTGAAAAGCTATAATGTTCAACGCCATCATTATGTTTTTTTAACTCCTTAGCTAACCCATAAGCCAATTCAACTGCGTGGCTATCCCCAAAGATAGCCCATGAACTTTGACTAGAAAAATAATGACAGGCTTCGCTTGGCTTTAAGTACTGATTACCCCCCGTATGACATTGACTTCGTAAAGGGCTGTGTTTCACATTTGAAAAAATGAATTGCTCATTAGGCGTTATATTATCCCTTTGCCAGACGCCTTCCGCTTGCACGACATAAATACAAATTAAGCAGGCTATAAAGGAAATTACAAATGGTTTGAAAAATACTAATTGTAATAATCCCTGTGGTCGTTCTTTTAGCCATGTGCGTTTCTCAATAAAATAGTACGAAGCAGCACCCATTAAGACCGACATAAGTATACCTAGAATAAGGTAGCTTATAGATAATAAATTAAATTCATTTAAAGCAACAATTATTGGCCAATGCCATAAATATATTGAATATGACCATTTACCAAGGTACTGAAAAACATAATTATTAGTAAAAATAGATTCTTGGCGATTAGCGATAATTACAAAACATGTTCCAATTACAGGAATTGCAGCCAAATACCCCGGCCAGATATTTTCCTTGGAAATAAAAAGGCAAGATCCAAAAATCATAATTAGACCACTATATGCCAAAAAACGCTGATGACGAAAGTTGGCTTTAAAGGGAAAGAGGAAAGCAACTCCTCCAGCTAGCATTTCCCATGCTCGAGAAGGTAAAAGAAAATATGCAGCACTAGCTTGAAAATAAGTTATAAATAGCCCCACAATAAAACTAATAATAAAAATGACTAATAAACAATAATTAATTTTTTTCGGTGGACAGAGTTTTTTTACCAGCAAGAGTAAAATAGGATACAATAAATAGAATTGCCACTCTGCTGATAGAGACCAAGTATGTAACAACCACTTCTCTTTAGACGAACCATCAAAATAACCCGCCTCTAACCAATAAGCCACATTAGAAATAAAGCTCATACTTGACGCAGCATGTTTAGCTAATACGGCATAATCAATAGGTGTCAAAACAAACCAACCTAAGACCATTAGCATAATGCAAAGTAATAATAATGGGGGTAATATACGCCTTGCTCTTGACGCATAAAACCCAATAAGGCTAAAATTATTTTTTTCAAAACTAGTAAGAATAATACTTGTCATTAAAAAGCCTGACAAGACAAAAAACACATCTACTCCAGCGAAACCACCTGATAATATATTCTCATTGAAATGAAATAAAACTACTGCTATTACCGCAATTGCTCTTAAACCATTTATATCCGCTCTAAAGACCATTTCTTATTTTTCTCTCATATTGCATTATAATTTGTGAAAAAGTTCATTTGCTTTTATTTATTAATGCGTTCGAACATTACTTAATAAATAGCGATACTCTTCTTCCAACTCATGTCTTGCGTTTTCTCTTATATATTCCATGCCATGTAAACCACTAGCTTTGGGTTCTATACTAATATTTTGGTCAGGATAAATAGTATCACTCAGAATTTTAGCCGCATTAAATGGATCAATATTAACCTTTGACAAGACTTCTAATGTATCAATATTGTCCGCGTCTACTTTATCAATTAAATTTAACATATCCTCAGCCAATGAATTATCTTTAAAGTATGCTCCACTTTTTGAGGTAATGAAGTTATATTTGTAATTAAAGTTAAAGCCTTGCCTAATCATTGCAGGTACGCCACAATGCAATCCTTCAATGATTGTACGTGAGCTGCCTTCCCTTTTTGATAAAAGTACATTTATTTTAGAGCGTTTATAGTAACTAGCTATTTCAGTTGGTGATAAATTTTCAAGTATTGTAACTTGGTTTTCTATTCCTGCTTTTATCGCCATTTTTTCAATATCATTTTTAGTATATCGACCTTGGTAGCCAATAAGTACGGCGGTTAAAAGCTTCCCTTTCAACTTCAATTTTTTCATCGCTTCAAAAAGTAAATAATGCCGTTTTAACTTAGTAAATGTAGATACCATAATAACATCAAATGCTTTTTTCTCAGGCAGATCGTTATTAAATATTCGTGTATCAAGCCACCAGTTTGCCGCAATAGGTACTGGAACTAAGGATTTGCTATACCGTTGAAGGAACTTTGCATCTCTCGGCTCTCCCGATTGTACATAAACAGGGTCGGTTAATTCATCACAAATAAGAATTTCTGGCATCAAAAATCGAGCTGTACTAGGTTCTAATACAATATGATATCTCTTCATGATTTCTTTATAATCAAACAAGTACATAAATGAAGGTATAGCATAATTATACGCAATGGTAAGAACGCCTTTATCACTAGCGCTGGGTGCCGCTTGAATAATTGCCATGTGTTGTAAAAACCTCTCAGGATTTTCACTGAATTTATTTGTAGCTTCAAAGTTAGAATACGACTCTATATATGCTTTTCTAAAATGAGTAAAACCCGCGATTTTAAAAGTAAACTTTAGACACTTTTCTAATATTATGTCTATAAAAATCAATCGTGAATGACCATGTAACTTAGAAATTAAATCAACAATCTTTTGCATTTTTATTTTACACCTATTTTCTGACCACTTTACGACATCCAAGTGGAAGCATTAATCTTAGAAAGATTATTTTCTTTTACTGTCTATTACCATATATAAAGAATAAACTCTCAATATATTCAATCTCGATGGTATCTATTATTTTCTGTGATTATAATACCCTACTTAAATTTTCAAAGTTCTATAAAAGTTCTATATTAATGGATTCTATAAATGATTTTAGACGGAAATAGCTTACAAGACAATTTTCAAGTTGATAGTGATATTTGCATTATTGGTGGAGGCGTTGCTGGGATCGTTTTAGCTAATGAGTTAAAGAAAAACTTTAGCCAAATTATTTTAATTGAGTCTGGTACTGAAAATTATACTCCCGAAGCTCAAGGTTTATATAAGCCAGAACAGCCTCCATCTTTAGGCCCCGATCCAAGTTACTCCCGTTTAAGATTTTTAGGTGGAACTAGTAACCATTGGGAGAATAATACATCACCATTAAGCCCTATTGATTTTGAACAAAGGGATTGGATCCCGAATAGTGGATGGCCAATCAAACTTGACGATTTATCAGATTATTATTTAAAAGCGCAAGATTATTGCGGTGTCGATACCGATAGCTATAATACACCCTATTGGGCGAATAAATTAGGAAATACAGATCTATTAAAAGAATCAAAAGTAATGGTTTCAAGAGTTTCTAAATTCTCAAACCCTCCCGTACGATTTTTTCATGAATATGGACAAAAATTAATTCAATCAGATAACGTAACTATTTATAAAAATACAAACTTAATTGATATCGAATTTAATTTGGATACAAAAAAAATATCAGCCGCTATTGTACAATCAAATAACGGTAAAAAAGGAAACATTCAAGCCAGTACATTTATTCTGTGTTTAGGCGGAATTGAAAATGCTAGAATGATGTTGATATTCAATGATAAATATAAAAACAAATTAGGAAATAAAGGTGATAATGTTGGACGATATTTTATGGAACACCCAACCCCTAGAGCTGCTCAATTATTTGTAGAAGATGATTCCATATTTGACTTTTATAAATTCAATAATCAGGGATCTAAATATGTACAAGCATTTATGGAGTTATCACCGAGCCAATTGGCACTTCACCAAACGACTAATTTAAGAATACCTTTGGTGCCCGCAAGTAATTTTACTATGTCAGACGGAATTTCATCTTCTCATATACTCAAAAATTCACTTTCTGATGGTGAATTACCCAATAATTTTGGTAGTCATCTTTATAATGTATTGTCAGACCTTGATATGGTTGTTGAGGGCATTGCTAGAAAAAACTTTGATCAACGATTATTTGATCACGCAGATAAAGTAGGCGGTTTTCAACTTCCTATGATGATGGAGCAAACACCAGATAGAAATAATAGAGTGTACTTAGGTAGTACAAAAGACAAATTTGGATTAAAAAAAATACTCATGGATTATCATATTTCAAAAGCCGATAAAAAACGGGTATGGAAGACACTAGATATTGTTGCAAGCGAGGTTGGTGCAACCAATTTGGGGCGGTTAAAAAAATTAAAAGAGAGAAGCGACAGGATCTGGTCAGATCAGCTAGGTTTCAGTAATCATCACATGGGAACCACTCGGATGAGCAATTCTGAAAATGATGGTGTTGTAGATAAAAACTTACTTGTATTCGGCACTGATAATTTATTTATTGGAGGTTCATCCGTATTTCCAACAGGTGGGCATGTTCCACCGACGCTTACTATTGTAGCTCTAGCGATCAGGCTATCAAATTTTCTATCTAAGGGGCAAAGTAATGCAGAGAATGGATAGACGAAAGTTATTAAAAATAATGGCGAGCCTTCCCTTATTGATGACATACCAATCCCTTTCTAAAACTGAAAATAGAAACTATGATAATTCTGTACTAAATGAACTTAAAAAAGCTCAAATAGTCTGGGAAAAGTCTGAAAAATGCTGCCCTATTCAATTTATTAATAAATTATCAATAAGCGTTATTAATGATCAAACTTTGTTAAGAGCGCAAATTTCTAATGAATTTAAAAAAAACGAAGTTGTGGATATTAATGGGCTTATTGTCAGTAAAACCGAAGCCGCTTTATTAGCCAGTCTATCTTCTGTTTTGAACAAAACTTAAACAATGAAGAATTTAGTCGTACTAACTGCAATAGCCCTGTTTTTATCCTTGGCATTAAGAAGTAACCTTGCAGCAATGCTTACCTATTGGTGGTTTTCTATTTTTAGACCTCAAGATTATTTATGGATGGATGTTTCAATATTCCACTTTCCACTAATTGCAACCGCAATATTTCTCCTTTCAAGTCTTTTTAGAAAAGTAACTCCTGAAGTAAAAGACCCTATCGCGGTTTTAATGATTTCATGGTTAATTGTTGGTGTTTTGGCAACCTCAATTAATGGCTGTATGAATTTTTATGGTGTAACTCAACCTATAAAATATATATTTTTATTGATCCTAGTAGTATTACTATCGGTTAGAACAATTTCAACATTAAAAGAGCTATTATATTTACTTTGTGTTGTAGCGCTATCTTTAGGTTACTTTGCTGGTAAATCTGGTTGGGTCGCACTTCTTGCTGGGGGGGCTTCGGCATATGGGGCTAATAACCTATCAGGCTTCATGACAGGGAGCAATGCTTATGCTATGGCGACAGCTATAGTACTTTTCATATCTATATTTCTTTTTCAACAAACCTTCAACAAAAGCACTTTGTCCTCTCTTCCCAAATTTATTGCTAATAAGCCCTTAACACTTAGAATTGGTATGATATTAATAATTGTAGGATCAATATTAAATATTATTTCATTAGAGTCGAGAGGCTCTGCAATAGCCACATTTTTAAGTCTGTTATTATTTTTTATACTCTCAAATAAAAAAGCAAAAAAATTATTACTACTTACTCCAGTTATTATTACAGTAGTCATCTTTGCTCCCATACCTGAAGGATATGAAGACAGAATAGCAAGTGCATTTGTAGGGCAAGATGAATTAGATGGCTCAGCTGCATCACGCCCTTACTTTTGGGACGTAGCTACACGAATGGTTGCTGACAACCCTTTAGGGGTAGGTTTTGCTTGTTACCCTGAATATTATGAAATTTATGATATTGAAAAAAAATATGGTCACTACCGAGATGTACATAGCACGCATTTTCAAATTTTATCTGAAACAGGTTATTTAGGTTTATCTTTTTGGATACTATTGCTCATTACAACTTATCGTAGGCTTTTTCACATTCGTAAATTAGTCTCAATAAAAAATAATTACGACAAACTAGAAAACCCACTTTTTTATAGGCAATTATGCAATGCCATGATTTGCAGCATAACTGTTTTTATTCTCGGAGGTTCTTTTTATTCATTGGCTTTCAATGATTTAATTTGGCTTTTGTTTGGCTTAACTATTGCTACAACTAAACTTGTAGAAGCAGAATTAAAAGAAAGCGATCAGCGTAAGCTTTGACATAATTCCACTAACGTAATATTCAGCAACGGCTTCTTGCTCTCCGAGCAACAAGCCGAAAGCCCTCTAATCAAGTAGAAGATAAAACTTACCACCCTATTGCAACCCAATTTATACTTGCTTGAGACATGGTAGTATCACACCAAGTTAAAAGATCGATCTCGAAGCCATTATTCGTAACATTAAATATTTCTGATTTAATTCGATGATCTTCACCATGACCAAAGTCGAGAAGTGAAAATGACAGCAATACTGTAGGTGGCTTTTCAAATATACCCTTAAACTTAACATACTGCTTGTTAATTCCTCTATTCGCTTCACAACCAGCAGGGTTTAATATTTTATGATGAGTCTCACTGCTTATTTTTACATTACCTGAATCTATTTTGACGATATTTAAAGTTTTTTGAGATTGACTGACCAAAGTTTCAATTGAATCAAAATTATCACGAGATTTTTTAAGAAAAAAATCACTCTTTTCAATGTTTTTAATAAGGCGATTTTCGTTTTCTATAAGCCTTTCTAAAAGACCATCAGAATAATTTTCAACTTCAGTTTTCCATTTTTCTTCAACTATATTCTCAATAGACTTCGACACAAAAACAAACTGAACAGCCATAAAAGTAACAATGACTAAACCTATAAATAATTTATTAAACATAATTTAAATAACTCTATATAATTAAAGTTTATATTATATCGAGTTTATATTTTAAAAGGTCAATTAGTTTGCGTTCATTAAAAATTTCTCTACTTGTTACGCTATCAATATTTATATGTGGTTGCGAAAAAAGTCCATCTGCACAAAAGCAAAAAACGACACTTTTTCCAACATCACACAACTTTTCAATTGGCTCAATAACATTTAATTATCAAGGTGCTTTTCGCTTACGCTTAGGTGATTTTGGCGAGTCCAAAATAGCTCATGCTCCAGGCGCATTCACCCTAAATAATCAAAAGGATAGTTTTTATATTGCTGGCCACTCTAGGCATAACGGAATTGCAGAATTTAGTATCCCAATGATTGTAAATAGTGAATCAATAGATGATTTGGGTTTTGCAGAGCCAATTCAACCTTTTGTCAATTTTTTAGATAAAAAACTAATTAATCCTCAAAACATTGACATGATCACCGGTATGGATGTTATTGAAGATGAATTAATTGTAAATGCTATTACATATTATGATGCGCCAGCTAAGAACACACATACTACATTTATTATTCGTTCACCAAATCAGCTAAACACTACAAAGGTTAATGGTTTTTTTGAGTTACAAGGTAACGCACATGCATCAGGGTGGATATCAAAAATACCACTAGCTTTTGTAAGTAAGTTTGAAGGAACGTATATTGTAGGAAGCTCTAGTGGCTACCCAATTAATGCTAGGCTAAGTGTTGGACCAACAGCTTTTTCTACTTATTTAGATGAACTCATCGGCGTTAACATCTCTATTGGCCTTATTCCAACCACTCCTTTAATTGACTATTCACTAAACAAAAAATTAAACAAAGATTTCTATAACAAAAATGGGAAAAATAACGTCTGGACACAAATGTCTTCGGCGGCATATGGCTTCATTATTCCACACTCCTCATCATATTTACTGCTAGGCAAGTCAGGAGGGCATGAAAGTGGTATTGGCTATAAAGCGACACAATATAATGGAAATAGATGCGGAGGACCTTGTGCTTATGATCCAGATGATTATTACAACCACTATTGGGTATACAGCACAGATGATATGCTTAAAGTTAAAAACAAGCTTATGATGCCAAACGAAATAAAACCAACAAAATTTGACAAATTAACTCTTCCTTTTCAAAAAACGAAAAAGTTCAACGCGATAATCGGAGCTGACTTTAACCATGAAACGGGATTGTTATACATATTACTTAAAGATGCTGACGTTAAACAAAACATTTATGAGCCTGCTCACCTTATGTTGGTCTATCAAGTAGATTAAAATTTTTAATCAAGCACAATATCAAAAATAATTATAATTGGGGCATTAGTATATTTACTATTTTGGTCTGCTTTACTTTAATAATTTTAATATCATAGACAATTAGTTTACTATTATGTAATCAAACTAGTCTTTAAGTTGTATTAATGCTAAAGACATTAAATACAAAATGGTAATCAATTGAATATTCTATTTTTAGCTCAACGCGTTCCTTTTCCTCCGAATAAAGGTGAAAAAATTCGTACTTTTAATCAATTAAAACACCTCACGGAAAATGCTCATCAAATAAGTGTGTGCGCCCCTTTAGAACAAGATGCAGATATTAATTACTTTAAAGAGTTGGCTGATAAATATTGTAATAATATTT
>Ga0209826_1000546_pt1 | contig 26738 bp, 35 predicted proteins | sample GOMGulsemesocosm_5_FD_184637 | JGI IMG/M metagenome (GOLD analysis project Ga0209826, IMG submission 184637) | Methane-oxidizing microbial communities from mesocosms in the Gulf of Mexico - GOM15C Gulf of Mexico (SPAdes) (version 2) | ecosystem: Environmental > Aquatic > Marine > Cold seeps... | reverse complement strand
GGTGGTGAGTGGCGCGAATATTGTGCCGTTTTTGGCGCTGCCTGAGGGTAGGCGTGAGCCTGTTGAGGTGGTGAAGGGTAAGCCTGTTTGTTTTGCTGATCGGGCTAAGAATTTGGCGGCTTTGAGGGCTAGGCTGGGTGGTTGATGTTTTTTTATTTGGGGATGGTTATCGTTATGGGTGATGTTGGTGTTCGGGACGCAAGGATTTCGTTAGGGCGTCAGTTGAAGGAGGTGCCGTATTTGCTGAGGGGGATTTCTGTTGGTCGGAGTATTTTGGGCTGTCGGTTAGATTTTTCTTGGGATGACGCGAGGTTTGGTGTGATTATTTCGACTGGTCGTGATGCGGGTGATGTGGGAAGTGATGAGTGGATGATTTACCGTGTGTCGCTTAATTTGGCGAGAAATGGTGATGCTGCTCAGATGATTGCTTTGTTGCTAAAGAGCAGGAGAGCGCTTGGGTTGAAAGTTGATAAGGGTGGTGAATGATGGGTGATTTGAGTAGGAATTTATCTCGTAGTGAAATGGCGTGCGCTTGTGGCTGTGGCTTTGATACGGTTGATGGAAAGCTGGGTGAGGCGTTGCAAAGCTGTGTTGACTATCTGGCTGATAAGACGCGGCTTGATATTCGGCTGGATGTGCGTGGTGGCAATAGATGTCGTAAGCATAATGACTTTTTGCGTGAGTTGTTTGAGGAGTCTGGCGGGAAAAGAGGTGCTAAGACGGCGGTTGAAAGCCAGCATATTTATGGCCGTGGTGCTGATGTTAAGTTGTTTTTCAGTCAGAGTGGTGAGCAGGTGCCGCCGCATATGGTGGCTGCTTATTTTGAGAGTTGTGGTGATTTATCGGTTGGGCGGTATATGAACAGGACGCATGTAGACACAAGAACGAATGGCGGGAAGCGTTGGGGTGGTGGCTTGTGAACGTGTTAGGTGGGCAAGGTAAGTGCTGCGATTGATTTGGCGGTTGTTTAGTTTTCGATAAGTTTATTTGGCTAATGGGGTGTGTGATGGTGATGGGTGCGTTGGAGAGGTTTGGTCAGTTGAGTGCGGGTACTGTTGATTTTATGGCGATTCGGGGTGGCGCTGGTGGGTCGTCGCGTGATGAGCTGATGGCGGTACTGGGGTTGGTAAGTGATGATGCTGCGTTGTTTGTTGGGTTTAAATATTCGTCTGCGTTGAGTATGAATGAGGTGCTTGCTTGTTCGAATCATGCGGCTGATCGGTTGCTTAGGCCAGCTGATAGCTGGGTTGTTGAGCGGTTGCAGTATTTGCATTTTGTGATGCGTGAAAAGGCTAAGAAGTTGAGCTTTGAGGGTGACTGGCGCCCGCGTGACCCTGAGAAGGTGGCGATTATGGCGGAGTGTGCGCTTGCCGAGTCGATTGGCGTTGGTGTTTGCCCTAAGTGCCGAGGAACTAAGCAGGGCACTAAGGCTGGTTTGGTTGTTGAGTGTAAGGCGTGTAGTGGTTCTGGTAGCCGGTCGATTAGCAATAGGGGTTATGCTCAGATGGTTGGGATTGATGAGAAGGCGTGGCGTAGTCGTTGGCACTGGCGGTACGACGGGCTTATGAATGTCCCTATCGAGTGGGAACTTGAGGTGGTTAGGGCGTTGAAGCGTGAGAAGTTGGCGGGTGAGTTGTGAGTTATTGGGTGAAGGTTAAGGCAAGGCCTAATATGCACGGGGCGTTGTTCGCGTGTTGGTTTTGGGCTTTAGTTTCTGCGTTTAGTGGGGGCAATTGGGAGGCGTTTGTGGCAGCTGGGTTTGTTATTACTGCGCTGATTAGTGGTGAGTAATATTTATTTTTACAAAAGTTGTTGACGGCTAAGTCCGCACTTTGGTACTATTTTTCCCCATAGTACGGACACCTGCGAAAAGCCTTCACGATGTGAGGGCTTTTTTTATGCCTGATGGTTATGTAAGTGTTTGTATTGTTGAGTAAAAGCTCAGTGTTTTTACTGTTTATCTCCTCCTCTGCCGCTTTCGTTGATTGTTCAGCCTAAGCGGCTTTTTTTTGAGTGATCAATTATGCCCGTATCTGCTAAGCGCCCATGTTCGCATTCTGGTTGTCGCGAGCTAGTTCAAGGTGCTGGTAAGTGTGGTAAGCATAAATCTGTTTCTCGACAGTTCTACGATGACAGTCGCGGCAATTCAAACAGCCGAGGTTATACATCGAAGTGGCGTAAGGCTAGAGGATTTTATTTAGCAAAGCATCCGTTGTGTCGGAGGCATGAGCGCTTGGGTAAGGTGGTTGAGGCGACAGTGGTTGACCATATCATTCCGCATAAAGGAGATATGAGGTTATTCTGGGACTCTAGCAACTGGCAGGGATTGTGTAAGCCTTGCCATGATTCGTGGAAGCAGGGTCTTGAAAAGTCAGGTAATCGTGCTGAATATGACTTAAATGCAGGGCATATCGGAAGAGATAGGTCTTACATTAAGGGGTAGGGGGGTGTAAATCCTTAAGAATTGGCGGATCAGCGACCGACGCAGAAGTGCAATTTTTATGATGGCAGAATTCAGGTGGGGGGGTATGTTGATCTGCTCGCTACTTTTTATAAATTATTTTTTCAGAGTCGTTTTTTAGCGGCTTTTTTTTATGGGTGTCGATTATGGCAAGAATTCCAAAAGCTCCGCAGTTAAAAGTTGTCGATGGGACGTTCCGCAAAGATCGTGATAGCCATGGTGCGGCTGTTGAAATGGGTCTTCCAGATTGCCCCGTGTGGTTACCGAAGAACGCAAAGAAGTATTGGAAGAAGATAGGCCCTGAACTTGCCAAAAGCGGTTTGATAGCTAAAGTTGATTCGGCTATGTTCTCGGCCCATTGTGATTCTGTTGGCAAGTTTGAAGAAGTCACTCGTTTATTGGCTGAGCTTGATGATTGTTTGGAAAAGACGCCACAAGGCTTCACGGTTCAATCAGCGATGTTTACCGTACGAAATAAATTATGGGATCAGGTTAAAAGCTCGGCTCAAGAGTTTGGTTTATCGCCTGTTGCTAGAAGTAAAGTAAAAGTGTCCGATCAGAAGCAGCTGCCGTTTGGTGGCTGGGATGAAATCTAAGTGATCGCCAACAGTTAATGCGCGACTACATAGCGTTATCAAATCAATACATAGACGACGTATTGAGCGGCAAGCTATTGTCTTGCGAATTTGTGAAGCAAGCTTGCAGACGCCAGCGAGAAGACCTGGCACGAGAAGACTTTGAATACACGTTCGACCACGATCGCGCATCACACATATGCAAATTTATTGAATTACTGCCGCACATTGAAGGCGAGTGGGCGCGAAAGAAATTAAAAATCACCCTCGAGCCCTGGCAGTGCTTTCTACTCACCACCATATTCGGCTGGGTAGACGAAAGCGGCTGGCGCAGATACAGAACAGTTTACATCGAAGTGCCGCGTAAAAACGCAAAAAGCACACTAACAAGTGGCGTGGGTTTATACCTGCTCGCAGCAGATGGTGAACAAGGCGCCCAAATATACAGCGCAGCAACCACCCGCGATCAAGCGGCCATTGTTTGGAAAGTAGCTAAAAAAATGGTTGAGAAAAGCCCCGGTATGCAAGCGCGGTTTGGAGTTGGAACATCGGCTCATGCCGTATTTGTTGAACATTCATCAAGCACATTCAAGCCATTATCACGCGATCAAGGCGGCAACCACGATGGCTACAATGTACACGGTGGATTAGTCGACGAGCTTCACGCCCATAAAACACGCGAAATATTCGACGTAATAGAAACAGGAACAGGCGCAAGAGAGCAGCCACTACTGTGGTCAATAACCACCGCAGGCAGCAACCGAACAGGTATTTGCTACGAACAACGCGACTACGTAAAAAGAATCCTAACCGGCGCACATAAAGACGAAAGCTACTTTGGAATAATCTACACCCTAGATGTCGACGACGACTGGACAGACCCAAGCGTTTGGGAAAAAGCTAATCCAAACTGGGGCGTCAGCGTAAAGCCAGACGACATAGAAAGAAAAGCGCGCAAAGCAATGGAGCTTCCCAGCGCCCAAAACAACTTCTTAACAAAACACCTAAACGTTTGGGTTAATGCAGCAACAAGCTGGATGGACATGCGCCGCTGGGACGAATGCGCAAAGCCGCTAGAACTAAAAGACTTTGCAGGCGAACAATGCTGGCTAGGGCTAGATTTAGCCGAAAAAGTCGACATTGCCGCCCTATCAATCGTCTTTAAGCGGGGCGAAAACTGGTATCACTTTGGCAGATATTACTTGAACGAAAATCAAGTAGAAGTCAGCGGCAACAGCCAATATTCCGGTTGGATGCGATCCGGGCATCTAACAGTAAACGATGGAGACGTCACCGACTTTGACCTAATCGGAACAGAACTAAAAGAACTCTGTGCAGAATTCGACGTGCAAGAAATAGCATTCGATCCAGCCTTTAGCAGCTACTTTGCTACCAAACTAGTGCAAGACGGACTACCAATGGTCGAAATAAAACAAGCATCACGATTCTTTACCGAACCCTTCCTGCATTTAGAAGGGCTCGTTTACTCAAACAACTTTATATTTGATGGCAATCCAGTCATGACATGGATGGTCTCAAACACAATGGCAAAGCGTTCGCAATTCAGCGGCCTACTGCACCCCGTAAAAGAACGTCCAGAAAATAAAATTGACGGCGTAATCTCACTGCTAATGGCAATGGGTAGAGCAATGACAATGGAAGAGCCCGTGAAAATTGACGATTTCCTAAACGACATGATAAGCGCATGAACCCATTTAAATACTTTAAAAACTTATTCAGCGGCAACGCAACAGGCAGCAAAAAAGGCGATCAATCGAATTCACCGAACAGATCAGCCCACGAAGGCACATTGAATGTAGGTATTGATTCAGCCCTGCAAGTGTCCACCGTCTGGGCGTGTGTTGCGCTCATTGTGGAAACAATCAGCAGCTTGCCGGTTGGCGTCTTTAGAACGCTAAAAGACGGCCAGCGCGAAAGCATGAAAGGCGAATTGCTTTACCAAGTGCTGCACACATCGCCCAATAAACGGCAAACATCGCAAGAATTTTGGGAGCAAATGCTGCTTAACTTCGTCTTACGCGGTAATGCCTACGCAAGAATAGAGCGCAATAAAGCTGGTGATGTTATCTCGCTTTGGCCTATGTCAGCCGATCAAATGCAAGTGATTGTTGCCGATAATGGCTCGCTCGTTTACGTGTATTCATACGATAACGTCGGCATCATTTACACCGAAAAAGAAATCTTCCATCTTCGCGGCATGGGGAATGGCGTTGTCGGCCTGTCACCGCTTGAATACATGCGGTCAAGCGTCAGCTTAGCGATAAAAGCGCAAAATCACACCGTTGCCACCTTCGATAAAGAAGCGCGTCGCCCCGGCATATTAATGACCGATGTGGTGCTTGACCCTGACCAGCGCAGAGCCGTGAAAGAGAATCTCGGTGATATTGTCACCGGCGGTGGTAAGCAGCTGCACATATTAGAAGCACAGTTTAAATTCCAGCCATTGGGCATGACTCCAGCCGATATTCAATTACTAGAAACACGTCAATTTTCAGTGAAAGACCTAGCGCGCTGGTTTGGCGTACCGTCCGTGCTTATAAACGATACAAGCGATAGCTCGGCGCTAGGCTCAAGCACCGCGCAAATTGTCGATGGATTTTACCGCTTAAAGCTACGCCCTCAACTAGTGCGAATAGAGCAAGCCGTGGTCGCTCAGGTGCTATCACCAAGGCAGCGAGCGCAAGGCATGTTTATCGAATTTAATTTAGATGCTTTATTAAGAGCCAGCCTTAAAGACCGCATGGAAATTTATTCAAAAGCCGTGCAAAACGGTCTTAAAACACGTAATGAATGCCGCGCCAAAGAAAACGACCTGCCGATTGAGGGCGGCGATATTTTAACAGCGCAAACAAACTTAGCCCCATTAGACATGTTGGGCAAAATTCAACAAAAAGGCGGTGTTCCGCCTGAAACAGTGGAGCAATAACATGAGCAAGAGTTGGTATTCAATAAGCAGTAAAGGTGATTCTGTTGTCAACATATCCATTCATGACGAAATCGGTTATTGGGGTATTACAGCGAAAGATTTTATTAAAGAACTAGCGCAATATCCCGATGCTAAAGTCATTAATTTATCGATTCATTCGCCTGGTGGTGAGATGTTGGACGGCTTTGCCATATTCAACGCATTAAAAGCGAACAGCGCAGCGGTTCATGGCCATGTGGAAGGAATAGCGGCAAGCATGGCAAGCGTTATATTAATGGCCTGCGATGTTATATCAATGCCAGAAAACGCCTTTATTATGATCCATAATCCATCAGGCGGTGCTTATGGTGAATCGGATGATTTACGTCACATGGCGGACTTAATGGACAAATTAAAACAGTCCGCAATGAATATTTACCAAGCTAAAACTGGTCTGTCAGATGAAATTTTAAGCGATATGTTAGATGCTGAAACATGGCTAACGGCAGATGAAGCTTTAGAACATGGATTTATCGACACAATAACCGATCAAGTCCAAATAGCCGCCAACCTAAACGGCTTTGATAAGCACTTCAAATCCATGCCCATTGAAAGCAATCAATCCATCGACAACATCAACACAATAAAACAATTTGAAAGCTTCCTGAGAGAATCAGGCGGCGTATCAAGAAGGGTGGCAACCGCGTTATCCAGCCGTGCTAAAACGATATTTCGGAGCGAGTCTGAACCGTCCAATAGCACAACGATGAACGAACTTAGCAACGCGCTATCGCGTTTCAAAGTGCCCGAATCGTTATAACGCACCCAATATGCCAGCCAATCGCTGGTTTTTTTATATCCCAATAAAAGGAAATCAAAATGCCTGACATCGACGTACAGCAAGTCATTACTCAAATGACAACAATTGAAAACTCAATGAAAAGTTTTCAAGAAAAAGCCACCGCAGAAATTAAAGACAGCGGCAAAATTGCAACAGAAACAATCACCGCATTAGATGAGCTAGGCGTAAAGCAGCTTGAAATTGCAGATCGTTTATTAGCCGTGGAACAATCAGGCGGTGCACCAAAAGGTGACGGTCAAATCTCAAACGTTGGCACACAGTTCACCGCGTCCGATGCTTATATGAGCTTCGTTGGCGGATCGACGCAAAAAGCCCGTGTAGAAATCTCAAACAGCACATTAACAGGGTCAGATGCCACCGTTGCGCCCGATCGTAAAGCGGCCATCGTACCGGGTGCAGAGCAAATGCTCACGATTGAAGATTTACTCGTTAGCTTACCAACAAGTAGCAACGCGATTGAATACACCCGTGAATCATCCTTCACCAATAACGCGGCTGAAGTGTTGGAAGGCGTTGCGCTACCGGAAACGGACATTGCTTTCGAGCTTAAAAACATGCCGGTCAGCACCGTGGGTCACTTCACTAAAATATCACGCCAACTAGCGAGTGATGCGCCAGCACTGGCAGCCTACATCAACTTCCGTATGACATACGGCGTAAACCTTCGCGTGGAAACGCAGCTGGGTGCGGGTGATGGTGTAGGCGCAAACATCTCAGGCTTAATGGACACCGGCAACTACACCGCGCACGGTATCGCCAATGCAGCGTTGGGTTCAGTTCTTAAAAAGCACGTTCTTATTCGCAAAGTTATCGCCATTTTAAGAAATTCTGGTTACAAGGCCGATGCGGTCATGCTTAACCCGATTGACTATGGAGATATGCAGATCGAAGAAGGTACAACAGCAAACATCAAAGGCTTGTCCTTAAATGTTCCCGTTGTTGAATCAACAGCCGTTGCGCAAGACACCTTCTTAGTGGGCGCTTTTCAGCAAGCCGCCACCGTGCACAATCGCGAAGGCATCACCGTTGAATTGTCAGAATCCGACTCCGATAACTTCACTAAAAACCTAATTACCGTTCGTGCAGAACGTCGACTAGGTTTAACAGTAGAAGTCCCAGCGGCGTTAATGGGTGGCGATTTAACACCAATTTAGCCCTAAGAGCGGCTGTTAATAGCAGCCGCTATTTATTCTCTTATTCTTAAAAAAGGACATACCATGAAAAACATCAAATTATTACGCCGCACGCACGTTACAAAAGTAGGTGTCTGTGAAGCAGGATCCAAAACACCGTGTGACGATGAAACAGGCGCTTACTTAGTTGCCCAAGGCTATGCAGAATATGCAGACAAAGAAAGCAAGGCCGCAGCAGAGAAAGAAGCCGCAGCAAAGAAGTAAGCCGCTTTTAACAGCAAAAAAAAGCCCGTCTAGCCACGGGCTTTTTTATTACCCATTAATTATCAATTAGCGCCTTTTAAACAGGGTTCTAATTAATAAACAAAAGTGCAGACAATGAAACTAGCATTCTATCAAGGCAAATCCATCATCTCGCGGCTCATTCGCTGGAAAACGCGGGGCAAATACTCACACGTAGCCGTGATCTTTGACGACGGGCGAATATTAGAAGCATGGCAGGGCACCAACTCAGTGCGTTGGATCAACAGCCTGTCCGATGGCCATTCGCCCGGCACCAAGGTAGATATTTACGATATTGACGCGCCATTGAATAAAGCTAGAGCCAAAGCATTCGCGCAAAAGCAAATGGATAAGCCGTATGGCTATCGGGCCATTTTAAAATTCATCAGCAACACATCGGGTGATAACGAAAACGCATGGATATGCTCAGAAATAGCACTAGCCACAGCCGTTGCAGGTGGTTGCCAGCTATTGGCGCGGGTTGATGCCTACAAAGTATCCCCGGTCATGCTCAGTTGGTCGCCCCTGCTTAAATTCAACTCAACAATGGAAACGAAATAATGCCAGAACGAGACCCGTCAACTTACTCGCTTATTACATATTTCTGGGTTTTCGGCCTGAGTTTTTGGGGTGGATTCGTGGGTTACCTGAAAAAAGTCAACTTAGGTCTAACGCAGCGATTCTCCTTTACCGAACTCATTGGCGAAATAGCCACTAGCGGATTCGTGGGTGTGCTCACCTTTTATTTATGCGAAGAGGCGGGGTTTTCGCAGCTGGTTACCGCCGCATTTGTCGGCATAACGGGCCACATGGGGAGCCGGGCCATCTTTCATATTGAAACGTATTTAAAAAACAAATTTCGTTAAGCGTATGGCAACTTTCAAAGTTAATGTAGATTTTATATTCAACACAACAATGGATATAGAAGCGTCGGATGAAGCCACGGCGCAAGCAATGGTCGTGAACGCTACGCCTGAGCAAATCGCCCATTTAAACGGCAAAAATTACGCCTCAGTTGGTGAATCTGCACGGGTAATTAAAAGCGTCGAAGAGGTTATCTAATGGCCTTAGCTGATTACGCAACAGATTTAGTAGACATTGACACAGGTGAAGCTGAAACAACAACAGGCTATGTTGCTTATGGTGGTGGCGGTGCTGGCCTTGGCGCAGGTGCCGATTTTGCCATGCAGAAAGTTAACTGTATTGATAAGCAAATTACAGCCGCCGAAAAAGGCATTCTATTTAATAACGGGGCCGGTTTAACGGTTCCGCTTGGCGATCATATTTTTATTTGGCACTTTACAGCAACGCCTGGTGTATGCGATTCGCTTATAAATCGGGGTGCGGTTGTTTGTATAGGCCAAAGCACAACAAATTTTTGCAAATACCATGTTGAAGGCAAAGAAACATTCGGTGCCGGTGGCCGTGTAGGTAAATGTTACCCCGTTGACCCAACAGTTTACACCGCCAATACAGGCGCAAGCCCTTATCGAACGCAGGTGGGTACACCAAACGGTACGTTTCAATATTTTGGCAGTGGTTTAAAAACGATTGCCTCTGTTAAATCAGCAAACATGGGTTTAGATGTTTCACGCTATGGCAAAGGCGCATTTATAACAGCCGGTGATGTCGCAACTCCCGCAACGTTCGCAGGTTTTGCCGCGCAGAATGACACGGTCAATAATCGCTGGGGCATCCTCACCGATTTAGGTGGCGTATTAGAGCTGCAAGGCATGTTTGCAGTCGGCCAAAACAGTGCAGGCGTTGCAACGCAAGCGTATTTTAAAGACGCCAATAAAACAATCAACATTGCAGATACCGTTCATTCTGCGTCAGATTTTACCCAATTCGTATTAGATCATGCATTAACAGAGGCGTACTGGACAAACATAACAATCAATGCGCTCGGCACACATAACCGAGGGCTAATAAACGTCATTAATGGCAAGCTTGTTATCAATGGCGGCACATTAACTGGCTTCGGCACAACAGTATTATCAGCAAGCAGCACAGTAGATGGGCATACGTGGCGTGAATCAGACGCGATTACAACAAACGGCGCGGCATTAACTAATTTCCTAGTCGATAAAAGCTTTGCTGCATCGGCATTAATTACCGACGACTTAGGTGATTTAACTAGCGGCGAATTCATTAGCGATGGAACAGGCTACGGCGTAAATTTAGGCACTATTGCCGCCACCTCAGCCCAATCATGGGACTGCAAAGAAGCAGGCTATGTCGTAGGTTCAGCTGGCACGAACGTAGGCTTAACGCCAACGGGTAACGAAACAATATTGGTTAACGTAGCAGCAGGGCAAACGCTTACTGTGAATGTGAATTCTGGCGCGTCAACCCCATCTATTGCGAACTCAGGCACGGGGCAAGTTGATGTTGTTGCGGGCCTTCTACCGATAAATATCAAAGCCAAAAGCAAAAGCACGGGGCTGGGAATAAACGGAGCTCACGTATACATGCACCGGACTGACAATAACGCGCTTATAACGTCAGGCGAAACAGATGCAGCAGGCCTATTTTCAGACTCTATAGCAGCTTCTTTTTTAAGTGTTGATTACACGGTGTGGGCAAGGCAGTCAGATTTATTGGGCATAGATTATGTGTCTCAAACGTCAACAGGGACAATCAGCTCTGCTGGGGCTGATGTCAATTTTAACTTAGAAATTCAAGACTAATAACGAGGTAATAACAATGGCAATTTATGACAGATTTGCAGACCCAGCAGTAGCAGTACCGGCTTGGCTTGCGCAGTTTAAAGCAGCAGCCACAGGCGCGATTACGCATGTAGCGGGAACTGATACATTTCACGTTTACTGGATTCACAGATCGCTTCAAAAAATTGTTTATGATTTGTCTACCTCGGGTGATGATGAGTTGAATTTATCCTACCCTGATCCATCAACTCAGGCGGCGGTGGGTAAAATTATCACACTTAAAAACCACACCACTGATTACGGTATCAACTACCTGGTCAATGATAATGTGATGACGTATCATTTTGGCGGCTCAGTATCGCAAAATGATGGTGATGATATTTACTATGGTTTGAAGATGCCGGGTGAAGTTGGTGTTCCAATGCCAATTAAGGTGATTCAGAATCACACGGTATTAACATCTCACTGGGGCAACGGTAAGAACCAAACAGATAGCAAGACATTAGCCAGAATCATGGTAAAAGGCCGCTCAGGTGGCGTTGATATTGATAACCTCATTGTTAATGTTCGGCTAGACACATGGGGTCACACCTTTGCAGTTTGGGAAACTAAACTAGAGCTCGGTGAAGCTCAAGCGCCTGTATCTTCATCAGCAGACCCGCAAAACGGTACGTTATTGGCTACAGTGCAAGCCTACGCAATCGCAAAATCAGAAGGTTACAAGTCACTAGACTTAGATGGTAATGGACTAAAACCGTATTTAGGCGAGTGGTCGTACTCTCCTGAAGGCACCAAAAAATCCCTATATGAATATGTCAAATCATTACTTACTGATACCACTGTAGAAACACTGTACGGTGTGGTTGGTAGCTTATGGACCGGTCGAATTTATAATGTGGTTATTGCATCGGGCACTGGAACATGGGTGCAGAATGAAACATTATCTTGGGCTGGGGGTACAGGCAACTTAGTTGGTGTAGATACGTTAACAGGTTCAGGCACAGCAAGACTTTTCTTCCACCTGAATACAGGTGTTGCCCCGTCAGATACAGCCACGATTACCGGCAACGGTACTGCAACAGGTGTTGTTTCTGGCGCTCCAGTTACACTTGGCACTCACGTTAATCACTTGGGTCAGTTTACAGGTGCTTGGATTGGTGCGTTAGGTATCGGTTTTAAATCAACAGAAGTTACCAGTGCCGATTCGTTTAGTGACCTTGATGGTAACATCATTAACCCACCTAACAACGTTCCCATATCAGGTACAGTTGAGAGCGTGAATTCTGCCGATGTTCCACATGTAATGCTGGCAAAGAAAGATGCCGTATTAAACAGCCCTGAATACGACACCTATTCATGCTCAGGAAACATAAGTGGTGCAGCCGTTATAGATGTAGATGCTATTTCGTCCGACGTGCCGCAAACTGGTTACGTTGGCGTGCTAAGAGCTGGCACAACAGCAAGAGAATACTATGAGTACACATCATGGGCGGGTACAACATTCACACTAGCTGGAACACTAGCGGGAGCAATTACAGCAGCCGATGCAGCCCATGTGGCGATCTTTTATGAAGCGGCTGTTGGTGGTGGTACTACTAAAACGGTATCTAGCTCGCTTATCTACACGGCTAACATTGCGGTTGTTGGTTGGGTCAGGCAAGGTGATGAAGCTGCACCGGATGTGTGGCAACCAATCTCAGGAACCATTGGCGCGGCTGGTTATTCGTTCTCAGTAGATTTATCAAGAGAAGTCTAAATGGCATACGGTATGGACTGGGAAGCGAGAGTGCTGACAGTCCCACAAGCTGATCTGATTTATTTATCCCCTAACAGGTATAAATTAGACCTTGATGAGTTTCGTAGAAAATGCCGTGATTTAGAAGCAGACCCTTCCGAGGGTCTGTCTTATCCCCCTATCGTTTCATTTAATTCAGCTGTTGATACCGGTGACGTTATCTTGGGTAAAGTCGTGCTGATGATAAACGACTACCAACTAGAGCTTGAAGATACGGTGGAGCGGTATAGCGCATTGTTTGATGGTGCGAATACCAATCTACATAACAAAGCGTTAATAACAAACGGTATACCAACGCCAAATAACTCAGCTGGCTTGCAAGACTTAAGCACCATGTTGGCATCTGCCTATCAGGGTCAAGTTGTTATTAACGTTAACGCAGGGCAATCAGGAGCGAGTACGCCCATTGGCACATTTAAAACGCCCAGCAACAACATAGCGGACGCGTTAAAGATAGCCATAAGCAACGGAATCAAGACGCTATTTTTCACTGATAGCGCGGTTATTACAAATGAGGATTTATCAGCTAACTACAGGCTGGTTGGGGCATCGCCTTTGATGACCGTCGCGGTGGAAGCTGCGGCTAACTTAACAGGGTGCTCAATTGAAACGTTAACAATAATCGGCGAGCTTGATGGGTTAAATGTAGTCAGATCAAGCGCTATTGGGGCTGTGGCAAATGCAAATGGCGTTTTCGAGAAATGCGCCCTCCAGTCAACATTGGAAGTAAACGGTGATTGCATAATATTAGAGTGCTATTCGTATGTGCCAGGTTCAGGTTATCCTTTGGTTACGGTCACCAGCGGTGATCTTGCTGTAAGGGATTACCACGGTTCCATTGGTTTGGCGGGTATAGCGTCAGGTAATCATTCGATCGGTGGCTCAGGTGGGCGAGTAGTTATTGAAGCGTCATGCACAGGCGGCGAGATTCACATCCGAGGTGACTGGTTTGAAGTTGTCGATAACTCAGGTATTGGTTGCGCTGTGTATGATGAACGTAGTGATATTTTAGAGCAAGACAAAGCAGATATTGCCGATAAAACACGCGTAGCAATCTTAGGTGCGGAGTCTTACCCGTGAACGTTTGGGAAACGGTAACGGGTAATTCAACATTACCCATTCAAGCGGGTAATACATTTTTCGACCACTTAAACAATCAGAAAACAGGCGGCAGCCTAGCCGGTGGCCGTGCTGATTTATCCATCCAAAGCGAGTCCGATATTATTCAATTCACAGCTGATAACGACAAAATAACGACCGAGCAAGATCACGGCACGATTACCCTTACGCAAGACAAAAAAGGCATCACTTTATGACTCAATCATACGACATTGGCGACGCGCCAAGGCTGGCAGTAGCATTTACAGATTATGCCGATGCTGCAGCCGACCCAACAGCCATAACATTCACCTGCCATGAGCCAGATGGCGTTGTTGTAACGTACGAACATGGAGCAGATGTCGAGCTGGTAAAAGATTCAGTCGGCAATTACCACGTCGATTATCTCATCACCAAGCAGGGCAGGCATAGCTTCAAGTTTGTTGGCACGGGTAATATTAAATCAGCACAGCAATCCGATTTTTACGTGAGGCAAACACGATGAATAACTACACAAAAATAAAGCCAGCCATTGAGCCGATAACGCTTCAACAGGCAAAAGATCATTTGAACATTGATTTTACCGACGATGATTCCATTCTTGAACTGATTATTCAATCAGCGCGTGAAGCGGTTGAAACGCAAACGGGTAGAGCCTTAATTACTCGAACAGTCGTGCATGAGCGTGATTGCTTAACGGCTGTTATGGGGTTGCCGCAAACGGCTCAAAGCGTTGAGTTAATTGAATACCTAGACACCGACGGCACCCGGCAAACATTAGCGGCCAGCGAATACACCGTTGATGTTAATCGAACGCCCGCGCAAATAACAATTGCATTTAACGGCATCTACCCCGCCACGCTTGATTATTACAACGCGGTGATGATTACCTATAAAACGGGCTACGGCGATAACGCGCAAGACGTGCCAGCGCCACTAGCGTCAGCCATGTTGCTAATGATTGGGCATTTATACGAAAACAGAGAAGCCACCGCACCCATCAACATGAATACCGTGCCGCTGGGGATCGCTTTTTTGATTAATCCGTATCGGCTGTACAATTTTTAATATGACAGTTGGATGCGATAGGCGCTGTGAGGATGGAGGGCTGAATGAATATTTATCAATGCAATAGAAATTTCATGGGGTTTGATATGGCCGCTGTGGTGTCGGCAGACAGTGAGGAAGAAGCGGTTAAGCTATTGGAGTGGAATATTGACGAAGATACGCTGGTGATTGAAGTGAGAAAGATAGGTGTCTCAGATAGCGATGTTGCTAGTATACTTTGTGAAAGTTCATTGTGATGCGATCAGGCAGACTAAGACATCGCGCGGAAATAAAGCAGCGCGCAACAGGCCGCGATGAAGCCGGTGGCGCCATCCAAACACCAACACTCATAGCTTCCACCCGTTGTCATGTGGGCGTATCAACCGGGCGTGAATATTGGGCCAATGAACATACCGCAACAAATTACGATGCCGTGGTTAGTATGCGCTTTAGAACCGATTTAAAAGAAGATATGGAGCTGCACGTTAACGGCAAAGTTTACAACGTGAAAGCCATTATTGATCCAACAGGCTATAAGCGCGAACTAAAAGTGCTGTGTGTTCGCCATGTCTGATACGTTTGAAGTTAAAGGCCTAAAAGAGTTAAACGATAAACTAATTGCTTTGGAATCTGAAACAGCGTCTAAGGTGCTAAGGTCGGCAGGCAGGCAAGCCATGAAGCCCGTATTGAATGCCGCCATTAATAAAGTAAGTGTTGATTCTGGCGACCTAAGAGCCTCGCTCGCTATTCGGGCCAGCAAAGGCAAGGGTAAGAAAACAGCCGCCGTTATTAGCGTGGGCGCTCATAAGAAAAAGTACAGTAAAAAAGAAGGTGGCGGCAAAATAGTCCGCGCCAATGCCAAAGTGATCGCGCTTGAATACGGCAACAGGCGGCAAAAAGCCGAGCCATTCTTGCGCCCTGCACTGGAAAGCAACGTTGGGGCCGTGCTTGAATCATTCAAAGCACAGCTAGCCGCAAAAATAGCCAAGGCAACAAAATGAAAGATTTACTCGTGGTTAATCAACTACTCACCAGCACCGCGTTGACCGCATTAATAGCCGACAGAATTTGGGCGGATTGGTTGCCAGAATCAGCTGCATTACCAGCCGTTACCTGCAACTTTGCCAGCGATAAGCCAACAGGATCATTACAGGGCGATACGTTAACAGGTCGCGAAACAATCACTGTTAATTGCTGGGCCAATAACAAAGTCGATTTAAACGCAATGGAAACAGCGGTTAAGCAATCGCTTAAAACATTTGGCGTTCGTAAAACGAAAATAGATTTATCAGAAGAAGAGCGCGGCATTTATCGCACGGCAATGGATTATTCAATATCAGGTTAGCTAAACACTAACTCACCAAACAGCCACTTTTCGGTGGTTTTTTTATGCCTGCATTTTGCGGGTTTTTTTATACCTAAAGGAAAACAACATGGCAAATCCAATAGATGCGCAAGGCACAGTATTTACATTTAACGACGGTACAACAGGGCAAGTGGTTGGCGGCATTATATCGTTCGGTATCGACTCAACAGCCGATGAACGCGAAGTGACAACACTGGCATCATCCGCTAAAGAATACAAATTAGGCCTGCAAGATCACGGCACGTTGCAGCTAAGTGTTTTATACGACCGTAGCGACGTAGGTCAAGCAGCAATGATCACAGCGCGAGCTGGCAACTTAACGCGTGAAGTCGTGATGACCCTATCAAGTGGCGACATTGCAACATTCAACGTGCTAGTTAAAGCCCTACCGATTGATGGCGCGGCAGATGACGACCTTAAATCCACAATCGACTTACGCATTACTGGCGACATTACTTGGACTTAAAAAAGTAACGACTTTAGCGGCTAGGCTGATAAGCCGAAAGCATATTCCACCGATATGTTGCCGCTATTTAACTTAGGTGAATAGAAGGGTGAACTATGTCAGAAGTTAAAGAAATTTCAGAACTGGAACGGCGTTTACGCATTTGTTTTGAATGTGAGCACGTTCATAGAATTGGTAAAACAATCAAGACCTGCACCGTCTGCGGCTGCGTATTAAATTTTAAAGCACGATTAAACGGGCAAAAATGCCCAAAAGGGAAATGGGATGTTAAGTAAACAAGATATTTTAAACGCAGAAGACACTAAAACAACCGTGGTAGATGTTCCAGAATGGGGCGGTCAAGTCACCATCGGCACCATGACAGGCTTTGCACGCGACCAATTCGAAGCCGCCATCATCGGCAAAAATGGCGGCGTTAATGCCACCAACGTTCGCGCCAAACTAGCAGCAAGCACCCTGCAAGATGAAAAGGGTAATTTACTTTTCACCGAAAAAGACGTAGCCGCGCTGGGCAAAAAAAGCGCCGCCGCATTAGATCGCATATTTGAAGCAGCTCAAAAGCTCAATCGAATCAGTAATGATGATGTTGAGGAACTGGCAAAAAACTAATACGCCAGCCGTTCAGGCTTTACTGTTTCGGGCTGGCAAGACGATTCAAAATGCCCTTATCTCGCATGTTGAGAGAGCTAGATAGTCAGGAAATAAGCGAAGAAATGGCTTACGACCTGGTCAGCAACAAAGAGTACAAAGAGCAACTTGAATCAAAAATGATGACATCAGAACAGCGCAGCGATGCGTTAAAGAAAATGCTGGGGAAATAACATGGCAACCATATCAAAACTCGTCGTATCGCTAGAGGCCAATAGCGCCAAGCTCGTTAAATCGCTAGCATCATCACGCAAGCGTTTTAAAAAATGGGCTAAAAGCGCGGCCAGCTCAGTTAAAAGCGTGGCGAAAGCGTTTACTGTTATTTCAATAGGCGCGGTTGCTGGCTTTATCGTTGCCATTAATCGAAGCGCAGCGGCTATTGATAGCCTGGCTAAAACATCAAGCAAGCTGGGGTTCCCAATAGAAGACTACCAGCGCTTAGCATACGTGGCTGATCTATCGGGCGTTAGCATGGATAAGTTCGGTAAATCCATTCAGCGAATGATGAAAACAATCGGCGATGCAAGGGACGGATTAAGCACTGCCACTAAAGCATTTGATGCACTGGGCTTAAACTGGGATGAACTAGCCAACATGTCTCCGGCGGATCAGTTTACTAAAATTTCGGAGGCAATGGCCACGTTGCCAACACAAGCCGATCGGATTAAAACAGCGATGGATATATTTGGTAAATCCGGTGCTGATTTACTGAACTTGTTTAAGTCCGATGTTAAGGGCGCTATTAAAGAGTTTGATGGATTGGGCATTGCCATTACCGCATCACAAGCCAAAGCGGTTGAAGCGTTTAACGACTCAAAGAATACGCTGGGTAAGCTGATTAGTGGCATTACCGATAACGTAACGGCAACACTCGCCCCAGCTATGACGCTGATAGTTAAGAAGACTAAAAACTGGATTAAAGAATTTGGCGGTGGTAAGAAGGTGGCGGCGGTGGTGGCTAAATGGGTGGTTAAGGGTATATCAGCGATGATAAAAGGCTTTGGCGAGCTGTCTCAAATCATTCGACGCTTCGAGATTGACCTTTTAGACCTTCAGGCCCTATGGCTTACGGTTGCTGAAAACTTCAAATTTAGTGCTGATTACGACGAGTTAGATAGGCAGTTGCAAGCGCTTGGCGATCAACGTAATGAGCTAGTTGTTAAATTGGCTGGGAAGAACGAGTTTCTTGCAGAAGTTGAATCGTTGGCTAAAGAGGTTGAAGCAACGGTTAAAGTTGCCTTAGATGAGGACGGTGCGGCTAGTAAATTGAAAGATGATCCAAAAGTGAAGGCTGATATAGCTGCAGCAGCTGCGGCGGAGCATTTGGCCCAAACATTAAAGCAAGTTGGCGAATCAAAAGTTTGGAACGACATCTTCAAAAAAGAAGAAGTTACCGCCCGATCAAATCAATTTGACGATGTGGCCCGTAAGGTAAAAGAAGGTATCGAAAGCGGATCGGCTTACACCGTCGATAGCTTAAAGCGGCTTGGCGATATTCTTCAAGCAGCTAAAAATAATCCATTGGTTTTCAGCAATAACAATCAGTTTGAAAAGGTTGATATTAAAGGCATGGCTCAGGTTGTTGATGCATTAAAAGCGATGGCTGAAAAAGCGCCTGTGAATGAAGCGGTTAAGGTGCAGGAGATACAGTGGGGCGCTGTGATTGATGCGGAGAAGGCATCAAGCCAAGCCATGTCGCTAGCCGCAGAAAAAATAGCTGGTTCCAATAACGAATCAAACGTAAAACTTAACGAATTTATCACCAAGCTCAACAGCAAGCCAACATTCGGGAATTTAAACGTGCAATTCACCACCGATACCGGAAAAGTAGCCGGGGAAATTTTTGCCGAACCTGGATTTATCAATAAATTAAAAGAGTTCAGCGACAGGCAGCGGCAAGAAGGAACGCGGGCCGATAGTGCATAAGACCGTGTTGTCGAGGTGCAATATTAGTTTATGCATTTACTGGTTTGTTATACTGCACGTAAAGGCGGCAGGGTAATAGAATTTGCAGAAGTGTTTAAAATGGCTTATGCTCCCCTTGCTGGTGCAAAATCATCAGTCGGGATTGATGCCCTGTATTCACGAGCGCATTGGCGTTCACTTGAAGCGCCTTTTTTGTGCTTACTTATTATGGTAAGTCGATTACAGGCTCCTTCGGGAGGCCGTCCCTCGTGAACGGTGGTATCAACCTGTTTTCGGCTTGCCACCCTATTGATACCAGTGTGGTTAGCCTCAATAAACACACGAGGTACTACCATGATTAAATTAATCCCATTCGCTCAACGCTTTATAGCGGGTACATCAACACGCACCGTATCGGCGCGTAAATTACACGAATTCCTAGATGTAAAGCGTGATTTTTCAAGTTGGATTAAAGCCCGTATAGAGCAGTATGATTTTGAGCAAAATACCGATTACCTTTTAACGCTCCCCAAAACGGGGGAGCGGAGAAATAAAGGGCTGCAAGGCAAAAAAGAATATTTCATTACCGTCGATATGGCAAAAGAATTGGCCATGGTTGAGCGTAACGACAAAGGCAAGCAAGCAAGGCGCTATTTCATTAATTGCGAAAAACAATTGAAAGAGCAAAAGCAGTTGCCTTTACCAACAAGTAGCACCGCTGGAGACGACGCAAAGTGCCAAATGCTAAACGCCATGATTCAGCAAATGGGGTTTGTGAATCCACCGCTTCTTGTCCCGTTTGCATCAGCGCGTCATCAATACTTTTACCCAAAGGAATCGGCTACACCGTTAAATAGCTCCGAGGGGTATATCACCGCGCGAACTGTTGTTGCTAGGAGTTTTCGCGGTAGCCCAGTAGAAGGCTTGATAAAAGAGCACGAACAAAACGGACATAATGTTGATGGCGTAAAGATAGAGTATGAAGCCATGCGATCCTTGATTAAAAGCTTCGACCAATTCGCTAAGGATATGTTTAGTACCGCTTGCGAGATTACGACGCGGTCGTTCGTTATAAAGTAAATCAAAAGGCTCGCCTTTAATACGGGTGGGCCAATTCACCATCACCACACCAAGCCGCTTTTACAGCGGTTTTTTTATACCTGAAATAAATCAAACGAGGCGTAACACATGGCAACACTGGCCGACTTATCATACGGACTGTTTCTCGATTCTGGCTTAACGAATGCCTTTAGCGGCTTACATCAATTGCAGCATCAATCCGATTTATCCGACAACCCGCGGGATTTTCAAATGTGGTTCGGTTCGCCAGCCGTGGGCAAGCAGCTAGAAGCCAGTAGCAACCCCGGTGTTGATAATATTACCTTAACACCAACAGAAACTTTGCCAGATTGGGCGGTTGCCACGGCTTACAGCGTGGGCGATACGGTAGAGCCAACCGTGCAAAACGGTTTTAGATATGTTTGCACAATAGCCGGCACAAGCCACGCATCAACCGAGCCAACGTGGTTAACCAGCGGATTCGGCTCAACGCAAACAGACGGCACGGTAACATGGCAATTAATCGCTCAAACCCACGAGCCGACAGAAATTAAACTCGCTTTAACAGCTGCAGGGCTTGATGGGGCAACAGCTGGCGCGGCATTAGTGCTTGGCCAAACGTTGCTAAGTGGCAGCGGTAACGCAGTTGAGGTGAATATTAGGTACATAAACGCGGTAACTGAAATTAGCAGCAATGTGGGGCATTCTGAATTATCGGTTGATATTAACTCAGTGATTGAATCATCTAGCTAATGCCTAATTTTAGCGCGATTAATTCCGCGCCATTAAACGGCTCTGCCAGCAGTGGGGTTAGCGGGGCGTTAATTACGGTTGAGCAATCTATACGGGTAACGGCTTCGTCTGGCGCTGTTGTGAGTGCTGAGCAATCTATTTCTGCGGCAGCTGGTGGAGTGTTGTTTGATGTGGCTCAAACGGTTGGGGTGTATGCTTCGGGCCAACTAATTGAGGTTGAGCAAGAAGTAATTGAGCGAATTCAAGCCGCTGGCTCGCTTATTAGCATTGAGCAATCAACGGTTGTGAGCCGTTCGGGTTCAATAATTACAGTTGAGCAGCGCATTAAAGACGCTAATCCAGCAGTGTTAACAAATGAGGGTAAGTTTGGCTGGGATTTATTAGTAACGATTGATGGTGCGGCTGTGCCCAGTAGTGAGATAGAAGGCAGTTTAACTATCGCTCGGCGCGAATCAAACGCGGCCCTGTTAGATATTACCCTGCAAAAACAATCAGGCGTTCAAGACTTGTATTATTACCACGGGAAATCCATCACCGTTGATTTAATCGAGCCGAATAAAATTGGCAGAATTTACACGGGTATTATTGATATTCCAGAAGTGGATTTAATCAATGGCTTAATCACCTTGCGCTGTACCGATAAACGCAAAGAGCAAATAAATTCCCAATTCGCGCTAAGCGTTAAAAATATTGGCAAGTGGTCAAGCTATATATTTGATACACCGGTTGATACGGCTGACGAGTTAACGCAGCGGCTAAAAACAACGACAGCAGCGGTAGATTTTGACGCCTACGGCAATTATACAATTTCTGATTTAATGCCTAAGGCGAATGCGGATATAACGATTAACAATGCCGATGTGTTTTATCGTAAGCCAAGCGTTCAGGTAGCAAGCAGGGCCAGATTAGTTAACCGGGTGAACGTTGAATTTTCGTTTCAATACGTTCGGCTGCGTCATCGTGAATTATCATTCAAGTTAAAAAGCCCAACGTTTTGCCAAATTATTACCAGTGGTGGCTTATATAAATTTATTCGAGTTGAGTCAATTCCATCAACGATCAGCTCAACAAGTTACAAAGAAAAGCCCGGCAGCATATCGTTTGATTATATGCCCGACAGCGGTTGGTACAATTGCCGGAACCCGTATACAGGCAGGTATGCTGATTACGTGTGGAACACGACGGAAACTAAAACACAAACTCAGCCTGTTTTAGATTCTGAAGGTAAGCAGGTGTTGGACGCGCAGGGGAACCCAGTGTTTGAAGTTGTTAGAACATCGGTGACGGATTTTAAATATGCATTTGCATTAGAGGCCAGATGGGTTGGCGGCAAAGACTTTGCTCAAAATATACAAGAGAAAATAAACATTCAGGTCAACGCGCCGCAGTCACAATCGCGGTTCGGTGTTATCGAAAAAGATCAGAAAAACGGCCATAGAATTGAATACGATACGGCCGATTTTGAAAAGAATGAAACGTTCACCGAGCCAGATGGCGTAACGATTGGTACTGATACTTATCGTGACGAGTTCGGTGATTCGCTTGATTACGTGACAGCGATTGATACAGCTTTATCCATGGCGAAAGCGACCATTCAAAAATCCCACAGAGCCAATATCGTTACATTTGAAACGCCTGTTCGATCAGATATTGATTTGAAGCACACGGTTCGGATCGACACGAATAGAGTCAACGCGCTGGGTAAAGTGGTTGATATAAAGCATCGCTTCAATATGTCATCTCGTGAAGCATCCAGCACCGTGGCTTTGTCATTGTCGCAAAGTGATAATTCAGCGGTGAGCGATTCGCTCAGTATTCCGTTATTAGCTGCGCCGTTGGTGGGTAATACCGATTCGCCAACAATTACGATCTATTCAGATGAGGCAGCTAAAAGCAGCACTAGCGAGATAAGCACACCAACGGCTGACACGGCAAACAGTGAATTTGATATAGCGGCTATTGACGACTCAAGCCGCAATGAGCAACTAGTGGAGAAAAATTACACCTACGATGTAGCAATAAAAAACGATGATTTAACGGTGATATTCGCATGACATTTGTAAATCAAGCAGACGAAACAAGAAGACAAGCGCGGGAAGGTAAGGAAAAAGGCGTTCCCGAAGCTAGGCAAGCAAGGCCACCGATTGAGGGTGAAAAAGTAAAATATGTTGATGTGTTTGTTGACGGTGGTAGCGGCGGAAATAACTCGTCAACCGAAAGCGGCAGCGGTGACGACGGTGGCGACGGTGAAACGACCGAAACACAAGGTGCGACAGAAAATACATCGAGCGGTGGCAGCTCAAGCACGGGCGGCTCAGGTACAACGTTTAACGCAGACGACCCGAGCACATGGGCGCAAGAAGCCGGAACGGGCGGCTCAATCTCAGGCGATGACATGGAGGCCGCAACCTCAACCGAAGGCGAGACGTGCATTGGTTGCGACGTTGAAGAAATGGACGGCATAACCGAGGGCGATTGTGCTGGCGGCTCAGGCGATTGTTTTAAAATTCATTATGACGGAGTTTTTCCACCGCCTGAAGGTTGGAGTGATCCTGATACAGCGCCTGAAGACCCAGGATGGACAGAAGGCGCTTACTGGAAGAATAGCGACGCTAATCCTGCGTGTGAAGTCCCTCAAAAAACGCTCGGAGCTGCGAAATCATTTATGAAGAGCATGATTGGTTTCAATCAAGGCGGATGCTTCACTAATGATGACGTATACGGCCCTTTTTGGACTAACGAGACTACTTCAGGCATATCGCCGAATCGTCAATTCTCAGGCTGGCTAAACTGGTATCAAACGCCAGAGCTTGACGGGTCTACATTTCACCTTCAAACATCTATACGAGAGTATCCTTGCGCTACTAATGGGTTAGATACTTACTGCTCTTCTGAGCCACCTTTGCTCGGCCCCGAGTGGCCAGACGATGGCTGCTATGATTTGGTTTTTGACGGCTTAGCATTCAAAGGCCACGACCTAGACCCCAATTTACCCGATAAATTCAAAGGCGCTGGAACTTCCTCGGTTGATTATTGCACCGATGGTGGCGCAGATGGCGCAACAAGAACAGGTGTTGATGGAGGGTTTCAAATAGACACCAGCAACATGATTCGCGTGTATGACGCAGAAGGGAATTTGGTTGCGGCTGGCGATAAGACGCAAACATTTAAAGAGCGATATCAACCATAGGATTAATACGATGACTCAACTATTTTCAAATAATGCAAGCGCAAGGCTAAACGGTGCGGTCACAATATTATCCACAGTAATCACTGTTGACGATATAACTGGTTTTCCGTCGCCCAATGGCGATGATTACTTTCTCGTGACACTGGATGATGGTATAAACACAGAGATCGTTCGATGCACGTCAATTATCGGCAATGATTTAATAGTTATTAGGGGCGTTGAGGGCGCGAGTTTTGCCTTCGCTGATGGAGTTAATATAGAGTTAAGAGTTACTGCGGAAACGATCGCAAGCATTAAAGATGCAATTGCTACAGTCGATGCTAAAGCAATAGCCATTGGCGGCGCTTCAAAAGCATTCAGCATTAATGAAGAGGCGATAATTGATTTATCATCAGCGCAGCCAACAGTAAATGTTGTCGCAACAAAATCGCTTGCTAAGACTGGGTATGACGATTCAACATTTAGAGTGCCATCAGGCGTCGAACGGTTTGAATTAGATGATTCAGCATACGCAATCAATGTCACCCCGTCAGCTATAACCGGTGAAATAAGCTTAACACTAGCAAGCGCGGCTTGGCTATCGACAGATGTAGGCAAGACGTTTAAAGGTAATGGCGGTATTTGCTATATAACATCAATTACAAGCGCAACGGTTGCGGTGGCTAAAGTGACAGCAGACTTTAAGGATGTGGCGCTAATATTGAGCGGCTCGTGGTCTTTGGAGTCTGCGGCTTATGCAGTTAATGCGATAGGTATTTCAGGCGGGTCATATGAAATAGGGTTTTATACAGGTGGCGGATTTGTCGGCACTAAAAGCGTTGCGGCTACAACTACGAAAACAGTTGATTGCGCGATTAGTACGGATGGAACCTTGTTTTTCATACTTGAGTATGGGAGTATCCTTAAATACAGCATGCTTACTGCTTACGACATAACTACTTTAGATTATATTGAAACAATATCCATGCTTGCGTGGGATAGTGAGTGTAAATCGATCCAGTTTTCACCAAGCGGAGAAGATTTGTATCTTCTCGGCGACCAAGGTAATGATATTACACAATTTTCAATGCCTACCCCGTACGATATTGCCAATCTTTCTTTTGTGCAAACATTCGCTCACGGGTACTCTACATCAACAAGCGGCCTATTCATTTCAAAAAACGGTGCAGAGCTGCTCTTCACCGATTTTCAAACTGCGAGGCACTTTACAATGTCTATCGCTTGGGATGTGTCGACAGCCATATTACAAAACTCATATAAAGACTACTCGACGGGAATACTTGCGTTTAACGATGATGGCAGTCAATACCTAAATCATAGGAACGATTCGGATCAGGTGAAGCCTTTCGACCTTTCTGTTAGTTACGATATATCAACTGCTGTTTTATCTTCGCCCGTATTATCGACAGCTACTAGCGTCGATAGTCTCGGTGGGTGCTATTCATACGATGGGGTAGAATTATACATAACAGATGATTCTGGCGACTCTATAGATCAGTATTCAACTGGGCAAAGTTTAAATTACAGGGTTACTAATCAATACATCCCAGTAATAACAAAAGCTGTTAACCAAATAGACTCGTCACTTTGGACGGATATTAACAGCGCGGCGATCACCGATACTCTAGCCGGTCAAAATATCTACTATTGCATGTCAACCGATGGAAGGGCAGCGTGGCAAATATCGAAAGTGACTGATGGCGCAAGGTCAATTGCTAGAGATAATGCAGGGACATGGGAATATAACTCCAACGTGACTTACACGCTAACAACCTGGACAGCAGCGACGATAAATAGCGAGGTTGAAGCGATAAAACAGGCCATGACAGTGGTCGCTAATCGAATGGATTCTATTCAGGCCGATGCGGTTGGTGATGCTGACTGGTTTGCTGCAGGTGTGACACTAGATTTTTGCGCAACATTATATACTGCAGCAAATGCAAATAATCCATCGTTCACTAGCGCGTTAATCAATCACGACTCAACCGAAACAGTCGAGAAAACAGCTGTGCTAGGCACTGATTATGAAGTAACGCAGCCTAACGATTTGGAGGTTAGATTTAAAGCGCTGGTTGCAGATACGTTCACAGTTCGTGTTACCTGATGTTTTAAATATCAATATCCTCGCTAATCAGATTAGTGAAAATGCAGATCGGTAATTTTTAAAATAGCGCCGCGGTCTGCTGAGTCGTGTTATTATGTCGCTCTTTAAATGCTATTGGTTAAATCAATACGGCATAGCTACGACGCGAATGATTTAAACTGTTGAAATATATGGTTTTGTCGCGTCCCGCTCTCGGCACCAATACAGTTTTAAGAAAACCTCTCAATTAGCCCCTAAAGCCTACTTCATATGGCTTTAGGGGCTTTTTTGTTGCACGCTAATTAATACGAATGCCACTAATTAGTCGCCCCTGAAGATTAAGCCGTTAGCACCTGATAATTATCAGGCTCAGCAGTCATTTTAAGTGTTATTTTCTGCATGAGACGCTTTAAATCCCAG
>Ga0209826_1000545_pt1 | contig 26752 bp, 23 predicted proteins | sample GOMGulsemesocosm_5_FD_184637 | JGI IMG/M metagenome (GOLD analysis project Ga0209826, IMG submission 184637) | Methane-oxidizing microbial communities from mesocosms in the Gulf of Mexico - GOM15C Gulf of Mexico (SPAdes) (version 2) | ecosystem: Environmental > Aquatic > Marine > Cold seeps... | reverse complement strand
ACACTATCTGCGACGCGAGACACGCATTGAGGTGCGCGCCAACCACAGCATAAATGCGCCACTGTGTTACGGCCTAACCGAGCGCGGCCGCGCCAGTGCCAGCGACGCTTTCGCCAGGAGCGGTTACCTCGGCCCCTGCCCCGTACCACTCGAGCAGTACTGCGCGGTGAGCCAGAGCCAATCCATCCATTTGCTTACAGTGACGCAGAGTCAGGTTAAGCAGGTCTTCAGTAACTTTGTGCTTTGCGAGCGCATAAAAGATCAGCTGGGCATGGCGGTAAATTCCAGCCGAGCTATTTTTATCTACGGCCCTGCAGGCTCAGGAAAAACCTACACCATCTCCCAGCTGCCAAAAATATTTGGTGACGGCTGCCTCATCCCCTACGCCGTAGCCATTGATGACACGGTTATAGAGCTATTTGATCCGCTGCTACACATCAGTATTGAGACGCACCAGCAGCCAGCCGATACGGCCGCCAGCAGCGATTCTGGTTTACTGCTGGAGCAGCAACAAGACAGCCGCTGGCTCGCCTGCCAGAGGCCAGTTGTCATCTGCGGTGGCGAGCTGACGATGGACATGCTCAACATTAACTACAACCCCAGCACGCGGCAATATCAAGCGCCACTGCAGATGAAAGCCAATGGTGGAATTTTAATTATCGACGACATGGGTCGGCAAAAACCCTCCCCCGCGGAGATTTTTAATCGCTGGATTGTGCCCATGGAAGAGCACCGTGACTTTTTGTCGCTGGGCTCTGGCCGGCACTTTGAAGTGCCCTTCGATCAAATACTTATCTTCTCCTCCAACCTTAACCCACTGGAACTGGCGGATGCCGCCTTCCTGCGCCGCATTGGTTACAAGATTCGCTTTGAGCACATAGACACCAGCCAATATCAAGCCATCTGGCTCGAACTCTGCGAGAAGCACGCCATTGAGTTTAATTCTGATGCCTTTAATTACCTGGTGACGCAGCTGCACCAGTCGAAGTGTGTACCCATGCTGCCCTGTCATCCTCGCGACCTGCTGGGCATTGCTATGGATCACGCCCGCTACCATGCCAGCGAGGAGGTCATGACTCGCGCCAGAATAGATTGGGCCTGGCAGACCTATTTTGTCGATACCCATGTAAGCGCCACCGATCACTTTAACAAAGCGCCATCCAGCGCAGGTGAATACCATGATTAAGCCAAGAACCACCATGCTATTGGGTCTATCAGTCGTGCTGTCAATTAGCGCGGCCTGGCTCGCTAATGGCTGGGCGCAAGCGCGCAGCCTCGATCACCCAGAGGATGAGCAGATACAGGTCATAATCGCCGCCAGCGACATCCCCTATGGCCACAAGCTGGAGAAAATCAACGTCAAGAGTATCCTCATCGCCAAGGATCTCGCCCCCCCAGACGTCGTTACAGAAGTCGCGAATATTGAAGGCAAGGTTGCCCGTGAAAAAATACTCGAGGGCGATATATTACGCCTGCAGAGATTCTCCGACCACATAGATGGCTCGACCCTGGCGGCAGTCATTGACCCCAACATGCGCGCCATCACCGTGCGCGTCAATGATGTGATCGGCGTCGCGGGATTCCTGCTACCCGGCAATCAGGTTGACATACTGGCCTCGAAGAAGGTCAACAAGAAGGTGGTGACCGACACCATTCTCAAAAAAATAAAAGTCCTCGCCGTCGATCAGACCAAGAGCACCAATGAGAATGATCCGGTCATCGTCCGCGCTGTCACCTTGGAAACCACACCGGCACAGGCAGAGACAATTGTTCGAGCGAGGGAGGAGGGATCACTGCAGCTGACGCTGAGAAATCCGCTGGAAAAGGAAGATCCACCAGCCCCACCCAAGAAAGTAAAGAAGGCCAGATATTACCCTTACCACACAGGTTACGTCACGGTCATCAAGGGTACCAGCGCCGAGGTCAAGAAGGTCACCTTCAAAAACTAATTATTCCATCGGCCTGAAGTGTTTATTTTTGGCCGTCACTTTTATCAATAATTTTTGCCCGGAAATAGAGGCAGCGATATGAGATACAGCGACATGAAAATAATCAACAAGAAACCCCATCATGTTTGCAATCTATTCATGACCCAGAGACGGCTCATGCTGTGGTTGATGTGCATCTTGGCAACGGCCATCACTAGCTACGGCCAGGCCGCCATTAGCGACCTGAATCCCGACAGCGAATACCATGAAAGCCTCAAGGTTCCCCTCTATAAATCCAAGGTTATTGACATCAAGGTCCCCATTAAAAAAGTATCCCTAGGCAACCCAGATATTGCTGACATATTGATCCTGCGCTATGGCCAAATTTATATACTGGGAAAGCAGCTGGGTACAACCAACGTCATGCTGTGGGACAAAAACAGTCAATTAATAAAAACCATAGACATCGAAATAACCCACGACCTCAACACGCTGAAAGCCAAGTTGCACCGGGTTCTGCCGCTGGAGAAAATTGAAGTCTACAGCTCGCAAAGCTCGCTGATACTGGCCGGCCAGGTGGCATCCACGGCAAAAATGGACACAGCACTGAAAATCGCCAAGAGCTATGCCGATGCGGCACTGGCCGCCAGCGGCAGTAAGAGCGGAAAAGATAAAGATAAAAAAGACGACGAAAATAAAGTGGTTAACCTGATGAGTGTCGGCGGCTCGCAACAGGTCATGCTCAAGGTGACCGTCGCGGAAATAAATCGCACCACCATGAAGAAGATCGGTATTAAATTCAGCGCGCTGGGCGTAGGCGACAACAACTGGAACCTGGGGGGTGTCAGTGGTGGCGCCAGCTTCCCCGACGCCCTGTTTGCACCGGATTATGACAAGATTCCGATATTTGGAACCCCCGTTACCAATCCGATCCAGTCCGCCATCGTTGGCCCAGCCATCAACGACTTTCTGCCCAATGACCTCTCCATCGCCGACAAGGGCCTGTTTGGCAGCTTCCTGAGCAATAATTTTATTTTCAATATGTCACTGGAGGCGGCCAAAGAAAATGGCAGCGCCAAGATACTGGCCGAGCCCACCTTGACGACGCTATCTGGGCAAGAGGCCAAGTTTATCTCCGGCGGCGAAGTCCCCATCCCTATCCCCCGGGGGGATAATGGCACCACCATAGAATTCAAGGAGTTCGGCGTGGGCATCAAGTTTGTCCCAGTGGTGCTCGACTCTGGTCGCATCAACCTGACGCTGAATATCTCCGTCACCGAACTGGCCAGTTCAAGCTCGATACTGATCCAGTCTGCCGGCTCCTCCAGTAATTTTCTCGTCCCCAGCTTTACCAAGCGCGCGGCACAGTCAACGGTAGAACTTGGCGATGGTGAAACCATCGGCATCGCCGGCCTGATCAGTGAAAACATGCGTGAAGTCGTCAACAAATTCCCCGGTCTCGGCGACCTGCCGATACTCGGTCATTTATTTCGCAGTCAGGAATATGAATCCGGCGAGACGGAGCTGGTCATCATGGTAACCCCAGTGCTGGCACAGCCGTTAAACCAAATGCCCAGCCTGCCGACCGATCACTTTGTCGCGCCATCGGATCTAGACTTTTACCTGCTTGGAAAAAACTACGGCGCCAGCAAAGATTCCTCTGCCAATGCAGAAAATACGCCGCCGCTCGCTCAAGGAGCCACTATGCTTCCCAACAGCAAAGGCGGCACGGAAGAAAACTTTGGCCACACCATTAAATAATTCACCCGCCAACCCGTAAAGGGGAAGAACATGAACAGCGTTCACTTCTTAATCGCCGTAACTTGTAGCTTGAGCCTGGCAGCCTGCAGCAGCTACAGAGATTTTCCCATGGGCGATAGCGTTGAGCAGATGACTGCCGCGCAAACCGCAAACCCGGATGGGCATCAGGGCGACAAGGAAGGCTTTGATGCCAACAAAGCCGAGATAGCCCTGAAGGTTTACCGGCTCGACGTGAGCAAGCCGGCCGAGGTTAAAAAATCACTGGGCGTGAAAAATTAACCGGCCACAAACCACCTGAGCGGGGAATCATATGCAGCAGCCTGAACGCAGAGCCGTGGCCCATCAAGCCCTTAACCGAGCCCAGACACCAAGACGCCAACGGGGGGTTATTGTAGTCGCCACCACCGTCGCCATGTTTGCCCTGCTGATGGTGGCCGGCTACTCCATCAATAGCGGCCACATCCTATTAAACAAAACCCGCCTGCAAAATATTGTCGACACAGCCGCCCTAACCTCGGCAAAGATTCTCGATCAGTCGAAGGATACTCTGCTGGCGGAACAGGCTGGTTTTCAATCCCTGCTCACCAATCTCGCCGCTGCTGGTTATGAAGAGCTGGCCGCGAGCATAAACAACAGCGGCATCGCCTTTATTGCGGAGTTTTCCAACACCCTGGTGCCGTTTAACCCCATCAGCGCCAATCCCCGTTTTGTACGTCTTAGCCTGTCGGCAAGCGTGCCACTCAGTGATTTTTTACTGATCACTGATAAAGCCGTTAACGCCACCGCTGTCTCCGGCCCCAGCCCCGCACTGACCGGCAGTGCCTGCGATATAGTGCCACTGATGGCCTGCGGTGAAGACGCACTGGAGTGTGATGATGATGGCGTTTGCAGTAATTTTTACGGCTACAGCCCAGGTGAGATTATCGCCATGAAAATGGCCGCTGGCGACGACTCGGAGGTGGGCGCGGGAAACTTTCAACTCATCCGCTTGCCCGATGGCCAGGGCGGCGCCGCGGTCAGGGAAAATTTGGCCGGTGGCTACAGCGAATGTATCAGCACCAACGAACCGCTGGAAACCGAACCAGGCAACTCGGTGGGCCCAGTGGTACAGGGCATCAATACGCGCTTTGGCACAGCCGGTGGGCCTCTGGATGCCAACACCTATCAAGCTGACTATGTCACCGACATAGGTGATCCCGTCAGCCTCAACGACGACGGCAGCCTGAATATTCCGAGCGTGGATGGTATCCCAGGTAGCATCTTTGATTACGATGATTATGAGGCTACATATGGGCCCTATGCCGGCAGCTGTCCGGGCAGCGGCCAATGTTATAGACGCAAGCTGACCATCGCCATAGGCCAGTGTGACGGCACCACCAATGGCCAGGGCACCATTGACCCTGTGTATGGATTTGGTTGCTTCTTTCTGCTGCAACCGGTCAACCAGCAGGGTAATGAGGCCCAGGTATTCGGCCAATTTGTGCAGGGCTGCACCAACTATGGCAGCTTTACTCAGACACCCGGCGTTGGGCCTGCGCCAACGCGTATCATCCTCTATAAAAACCCTGACAGCGTGGACGCCTGATGATTACTCAAAGCAACAAGCAGCTCGGTGCCGCCATCGTCGAGATAACGATAGTGTTGCCTTTGCTGCTGCTGCTGCTGCTTGCCATCAGTGAATTGGGACGCTTATTTTATACATATAACACCCTCAACAAGGCCCTGCAGGTCGGTGCTCGCTACCTCTCGGCAACAGCCATAGGCGGGCTCGGCAGTATTGAATTCGACACCAGCGGCCCAGACGGCAATGCCTACCAGGCCGTCAACCTGATTATTTACGGCAATGTAACCGCTGGGTCAGCGACGCAACTGCCAGGGCTGACCGCCAGTAACATCGACATCACCTCACCGACCAGCGGCGTTATTAAGGTCGACATCAATTATCAGTATGTGCCGATGATCGGCCCGCAGCTGAACCCCCTTGGCTTCGGCGACCCTATCGACTTGAGTTTTATACTTAATTCCAACGTCACGGTGCGGGCGCTATAGCCGGACCATAAATGAGGTGAATCGCCATGGGCAGGTACTGCGCTAAAGGTGGCACGCTGGTTGAGTTCACCGTTGTCGCCGGTGTTTTCTATTTGGCTCTGTTTTCGATCATAGAGTTTGGCCGAGTCTTGTATACCTGGAATGTGCTAGATGAGATTACTCGCCGCGGCGCGAGATTGGCCGCCGTCTGCCCCATCGCCAGCAGCGCCGGCATAATCTCCAGATCCACATTCAATGGCGGCATTATTCACAACCTGACGGCAGACAATCTTAAAATTGAATACCTGGATGGAGACGCCGCCCCCATTAACGACACCAACGTAAATTTTATTGATATTCGATTTGTCCGGGCCAGCATTGAAGGCTACCAGTTCCAGGCCTTTATTCCTTTTATCAGCCTGCTGCTTCCGGCACCGTCATTTGAAACCGTATTGCCGAGTGAAAGCCTCGGTATAAGCCCACCTGGGGCGGTTGTCGGCGGCGGTAATATTAATTGTTAGGAGAGCATCACATGCAGTACAGCAGTGTTCTGGACACAGAAGCATTTAGCTATCCATTTGACTCAACAAAAACCCATAGTTGCCGGGTGCTGGTGGCTAGCCGCGACAAGAAATATCTGGATGAAACTACCTCGCAACTGCAGGGAATTCCAGACTGCAATGTCAGCAGCCACCTAATCCTCAACGGCAACCTCAATCCACTGGTCGCCAGCGCGGATATTCCTGACATATTAATTTTCAAAGTGGGTAAGTTATGGCGCTCGGAGCTGGCTGAACTGCCCCACCATCTAAGCGGCTTGATAGTAGAGAAAATCATCGTCAGCGACAATGATGATCAGGAGTGTATGCGCATGGCGATTCAAGCCGGTGCCAAAGATTTTATAAGTCCTCCACTCTCCAGCAACGAACTGCTCGAGTCGATTCAGCGGCTGCGCTCCGAGATGGGAGTTTTCAAAAAAAAGGGGCAATTAGTCGCGCTGATTAATGCCAAGGGCGGCAGCGGTTCGTCCTTTATTGCCAGTAATCTCGCACACATAATGTCATCCATCAAAAGAAATAATGTCGTGCTGATGGATCTTGATATTCAATTTGGCGCCCTCTGCCACTACCTTAATATGGAACCGCAGCGCGGCCTGATCGAGGCCATAGAACATATTGAAGAAATGGATGAGGTGGCTCTTAATGCCTATCTGATAAAGCATAAAAGCGGCTTAAAAATTCTCGAGACAAATCCGCAAACTATTACTCTCTCGGAAGACATTCAATATAAAAATCTGGGGCTATTGATCGACCTAATACTAACCTGCAATGACCAGCTCGTGGTAGACCTGCCCCGACAGATTGATCTGATCACCAGCACCGTACTTGAGCGGGCGGACAAGATTATTCTCATCGTCCAACAAGACATAGCCACGGTCAGAGACGCCACGCGATTAGTCTCTATCCTGCGCAAGGACCTTGGCCTGCACAGCGATAAATTTCAGGTGGTGGTTAACCGCCATGACAAACACGCCAGCATTTCTGTCGCCGATATAGACAAACTTCTACAGACCACGAACACCCATATCATTCCCAATGATTTCGACAATGTGCATACTTGTATTGACAGCGGCACCCCCTTGTATGATCACAATAAAAACGCCAAATCGACCAGAGCGATCATATCGCTGGAAGAAACCCTGATGGGTAACCCCAACCCGCCAGCCAGCGGACTTCTCAGCCGTTTCAGCTCATACTTCAACAGGTTGTAAACCATGCCTAGCCAAGTAAATCGACATCTCAACCCGCTAACCTCAGAAGACTCTGCCGACACACCCTCTGTGCCGCGCGATAAGGTGAAATCGAAAAACCGATCCCTGACGCAGGAAGAGCGCAGCAGTAAACATAAGATACATCAGCGCCTGCTCAAGGTCGTCGACCTTACCGTGCTAGATACACTGTCTGAAACAGATGCCAGGCTGCAACTGCAGGAAATATGTCGCGACCTCATGATGGAGGAGGAAATTCCCATACCGCTCAGCGGGCGCCAGCAGATCATCAAGGAAATAGAAGATGAGATCATGGGGCTGGGTCCGCTCGAACCCCTGCTCGCCGACCCGAGCATCTCTGACATTCTGATCAACGGGGCCAACACAATTTACATCGAACGCCATGGCAGACTTGAAGCCACCGACATTCACTTTAATGACGATCAGCACCTGCTGAACATTATTGACCGGATAGTCTCCAGCGTCGGGCGTCGCATCGATGAATCCTCTCCCATGGTTGACGCCAGACTAAAAGATGGCTCTAGGGTTAACGTCATAATCCCACCGCTGGCACTCGACGGCCCCTGTATGTCGATTCGACGCTTCAGTGTAGAAATGCTGTCAATGCAGCATCTGATCGAAATTGGCTCAGTCCCCGAAGCTATAGCCCCGGTTTTGGAGGCCATCGTAAAATCTCGGCTGAATGTGCTTATCTCAGGGGGTACTGGCTCAGGTAAGACCACTCTTCTCAATATACTTTCCGGGTTTATACCCGAGCACGAGCGGGTCATCACCATTGAAGATTCCGCCGAGCTGCAATTGCAACAACCCCATGTCGTCAGGCTCGAAACACGCCCCGCCAATGTGGAAAACAAAGGCGCGATATCCCAGCGTGACCTGGTACGCAATAGCCTGCGCATGCGCCCCGAACGCATCGTCATAGGAGAGGTCAGGGGAGAGGAAGCGGTGGACATGCTGCAGGCCATGAATACGGGCCACGATGGCTCACTGACCACCGTTCATGCTAACTCGGCCAGAGATGCCCTAGGGCGTATCGAAAACATGGTTTATCTGAGTGGCGTGGCGGTACAGGAAAAGTCCATACGCACCCAGATAGCCTCGGCCATTGATGTCGTCTTGCAAATTGAACGACTCGAAGATGGCCGCCGCTGCTTGATTAGCGTCAATGAAATCAACGGCATGGAGGGCAATATCATCACCACCTCTGAACTCTTTCGCTTTGAGCGTCAGGGCCTTGATGAGGAAGGTCGTGTGCTGGGACAATTTCAAGCGACGGGTATCGTACCGTCTTTTTACGAGCGCCTAATCAAGCGCGGTATCAACATACCCATTAGCCTGTTTTCACCTCAATGAGGGATGAATTATGCAAGCGAATCCCATGTTTTTTATTTTACTGGTCGCCGGTGCTGTCTTTGTATTAAGTATCGCCCTGAGCACCCCGGTATTTGGCGAATCCAAGAAGAACCGCGCCGGCCTAAGAAAACGCCTGCGAGAAATACGCGCCGAGTCACCGGACAGCGGCGGCACACAATTATTGCGCGACAATTACTTCAATAAACTTGCACCATGGGAGCGTAAACTCGAGTCAATTCCAGCATTGGTCAATCTCATCTCACTCATTCAGCAGGCAGGTTATAGCATACCCGCCTATCGCGTTGTCATACTGGCCGGCCTGCTCGCGACCACATCTTTTATTGGTCTCTATATATTTACAAAATTATGGTGGGCTGCCGCTTTCGCCGCGGCGGCAGGCTGTAGCTTGCCTTTTTTCAAGCTGTCCAGCGCCAGAAATAAACGCATGGAGAAATTTGAAGAATCCCTGCCGGATGCCCTGGAAATAATGAAGCGTGCGCTACAAGCGGGTCACCCATTGAGCGAGACATTACAACTGGTATCAAAAGAAATGGAAGGACCCGTCGCAACAGAGTTCGGCACAACATTTGCCGATTTAAATTACGGTAATAATCTGCGCAACGCACTGTTGGGCCTGCTTGAGCGAATGCCCAGTGTCACGGTTATGGCGTTGATAACCTCTATCATCGTACAGAAAGAAACCGGCGGTAATATGGCAGAAATTTTCTCCAAACTGTCAAAACTTATCCGCGGACGCTATAAGTTCCAGCGCAACATACGAACCCTCTCATCGGAGGGACGCATATCCGCTTGGGTTCTGTGCATGGTGCCATTTGCTCTATTTATGATTATCTCCATCACCACACCCAGTTATATTCCCATCCTGTTCAACGACCCGCTGGGGCAAAAGTTACTGATCGGCTCTGGTATCGGCATGCTTTGCGGCATCATGCTCGTCAGAAAAATAATCAGGATTGAGGTGTAATCCATGCAATATATCCTTGAGCTCATCAATTCATTGACCGAAAACAGCCAATTATCACACATGCTCTTTATCGGTATTACGGCGGCTGCCACCTTCGCCTGTGCTCTGAGCATTGGCTACATTACCAGCGCCTATACTGACCCGGTAAAAAGGCGACTAACCAGTATTCTTGAAGACCACCATGTTATCGACAAACATCAGGAATCCCGAGACGACTTCACTAGAAAGATAATGGGCTCAGCGGCCAGTGCGCTCTTCCCCTCCAACGAGAAAGAGACAGGAAAGATAAGGTCTCGGCTTATTATTGCCGGCTTTAGAAGCAGCAATGCGATAACCAACTTTTATGCGACAAAGGCTATTTTGTCAGTAGCACTGCCAATTATTGTACTACTGGCGAGTCAATTGTCGGCCAACATAGAATCATCCAAGGTAATATTTCTGTGCATGCTATCACTTTCACTTGGCCTTATTGGCCCTAACTACGTATTGACAAAACTGGTTAAGCGTCGGCAAAAAAAACTCAGGGCTGCCTTTCCTGACGCCCTCGACCTGCTGGTTATTTGTGTCGAGGCCGGCCTCGGTTTGACCAACGCTATCGCCAGAGTAGCGCGAGAGATGGACGTTGCCCACCCGGAGTTATCCGCCGACCTGGCACTTATCAACAAAGAAATTATGGTGGGAGTGCCCAGAGACGAAGCCCTGAAAAATCTGTCGACCAGAACCGGCCTAGACGAAATCAAGGGGCTCTCGGCGCTGCTTGACCAAAGCATACGCTTTGGCACCAGTATTGCCGAAGCCCTACGAATCTATGCGGAAGAATTTCGAGACAAACGCATGCAGCTGGCTGAAGAGAAGGCCGCCAAGATCAGTACTAAACTTATCTTCCCTCTTACTTTCTTTATGTGGCCGGCATTTTTTGTCGTCGCTATAGGTCCGGCGGCCTTAAAACTCATGGAAGCCATGAGCGGAAAGAGCTGACAAGACCTACGAGAATAATTTTCTATAGCCATTAATTTCGATTATCAGCGGGAGTCGGCAATGCCAATTAAGAACTGCACCTCAGCAGACAGGATTGAGTTAGACGGTCACAAGCTCTGCATCAACGGGATATTGATCAGCCTGTTATTATCGCTTGGCGGCTGTGCCTCCACGAACACACAGCCGTCGGGAGCTGACAATCAGGATCTATATCTGGGTGAATCAGCGCTGCTGTATCAATCTAAAATAAAAGACTTATCCACTGAACAATTAAATCAACAGGCCAACCAAGCCCTACATTCTGGAGATACCGACAAGGCCGTTTTTTTCTACGTGCATTCACTGTCCATTGATGGCAAACAACATAATATATACTCTCGAATCGGCAACATTTACCTGCACAGGGGCAACTTCAAACTGGCAGGCATGGCCTTTGAACGAGCACTGGACCTGTCACCGGAAGACCTGCCATCCCTGATGGGATTGGGACGCGCTCACCTGTCACAAAAAAACCGTAAAGACGCAAAAGAATTTCTGATTAAGGCTGCAGAAATAGACCAGGAACGCTTTCAGAAACAGATAACATCCAGCGCAACACCCAGCGTAAAATCAGGACTAACAACAGAGACCATAACAGCTCCAACACCAGAAACCATCAGCTCAGCCAGCGAGGAGCCCTCATCGGTTATGGATTCTGTAGAGAAAACAGAAAACATAACCCCATCGCAACAACCACCGATCACTGGGACTGAGGTTGTCTTAGAAGTTGGAACAGAAGATTCAGCTTGGCAGGTTGATGCCGATTCACCCTTTGCCGTCTATAACAGCCTTGGCGTCATTGCCGATCTGGACAGAGAGTTTTCTCTTGCGCAAGATTACTATCAGCTTGCCATCAGCATACAGCCAGACAACCCGTCACCCTATAACAACCTAGCCTATTCTTACTATCTTGATCAAGACTGGAAAAACGCGGAATCTACCTTTCTAAAGACGCTGAATATAGACAACTCGTTCAGCCAAGCCTGGCGTAACCTTGGGTTACTCTATACACGCGAAGGAAAATACTACCAGGCACTGAATACCTTCTCACAACTAATGACGGAAGCCGAGGCCTACAACACCGTCGGCTACCTGTGCATGCAGGCAAAAGAATACTCCACGGCTGAAGGTTTCTTTAAAAAAGCCATTGACCTGTCACCCGCCTACTACCTTCTGGCCAGAGAAAACCTGAAACAAAACCGACAATACCTGGAACAAGAAATAGTGACTAAACCGTGAAGTCACATACCACTTCACCCCAGCTTCAGACGTTGGATGCTACGCTATGAAAGCGGCTTTAAACATAGAGCCTGAACAGAAAAAGACCGAAAGAAGGTTGATCCTAACCTTTGTCCTGCTCGGCACTGCTGGCTACGGCTGGATGTTGACATCCTATCTGCAAGGTATTGGAAGAGCGGAGAACCTGGCCCTTCCAGCCTGTGTAATCTATGGTTTTATTTTTTTGTGGAAAGTAAAAAAAACAACCACGCGCCCGGCCATCGTCACGTTAACCGGTTTACTTACTTTAAATATAATCGCCTTGTTTAACGCCAGCATACTGTCAAACTTCTACCTACCCCTAATCGAAGAGTCCACGCCAGATTCCGGTTTAAACCTGCCGCTATTTTTTCTTATCTTTTACAGCTTTGGCCTGCAACTGGCAAAGCTTGAACGTTGGATCGTTATCAAAGCCCTTGAGCGATTGCCATGGAAAATACGAAAACATTATTTTTTATTGCTAGACCCACACAGAGTTTATCATGTGGCCATACACGAAGCTGGCCACTACCTCTACGCACTAAGAATAAACGACAGAGAGTGCCAGCCTGTTTCAACAATGCTATTCCGAAACGGACAGGAGGGTATAACGGATATTGGCCATGCCCAGATAAGCGACCACCGCTATATAGAATTTCTCTTGGCTGGTGGTATCGCAGAAACTATCTTCTTCGGTTTTCAGCTGGGCAATGACCCCCTTGAAAAAAATAGTGATTATGGTCAACTCCGTCGCCAACCCCAATTTGACGACAACTACGCGTCATTGATACCCGCCATTATCCGTGAGCTGCAGGATAAAAGCGGCCAACTGGAAGCCTTGGCCCAAGAACTAGTGTCTAAAGGCCTGATAGGTTATTCCGCGAGCGCTAGGGCCAGCTTTGGGAAAGTCTCGACTTAGCAGTCAGCTGAAGGCCTTATCGCGGCGGTCGCGGCAAGGCTCTAGCGGGGCAGGGCTCAAAAGAGCCAATGCATGCCTGCTGTGGGATATCCAGGGCAATTTCAGCCCCCCCCCCCCCTATGAAGAGGGACGCCGCGCTGTTAGAAAGATACCTACAGTCTGTCAGGGCTTGTTCCTGGATACCTATCCCGTTACACACCAAGCTGGAGCAGGCCGCTTCAGCCTTAAACCAATAGCCGCTACGCATGCCTTGCCACCCTGTATTAAGCACCTTACTTTTTTTAATTAAAATTCTCCCAAGCCAAACTTAATACCCGTTGATTAACTTTGGCTTTTTCGATAAATTGCCCACTCTAGGAAATCCCTGCGATTTCCAGCCTGATCAGCGCCAACATGAGCGCCACTTATAAAAGCCAATAGAGAGAACGCCCATGAGCCAACTCCACTACCGTACCTGCCACCTGTGTGAAACCATGTGTGGTATCGAAGTCGAATACGAAGGCGAGCAGATACTCGCCATTCGTGGCGACAAGAACGATGTGTTAAGTAAGGGCAACATCTGCCCTAAGGCCACGGGCCTGCAGGATATTCACAACTGCCCTGACCGTCTGAAAAAGCCGGTCCGTCGCGTGCGCAAAGACCCAGCGGCCAAGAGCCACGACGACACATGGGAAGAGCTGGAGTGGGACGAAGCCCTCGAGTACGCTTCTGGTGAGCTGGCCCGTATCCAAGCACAGAACGGCATGGACAGCGTCGGCTCCTACGCCGGTCGCTCTACCGCACACAACGTCGGCCTGTTGTTGGCCACCCAGCCGACCCGTGACATACTCGGCTCGAGAAATATCTTCACCGGCTCCACCGTTGACCAGATGCCGCACAACTTTGTCTGGTACCACATGTTTGGTCACCAGTTCCTGTGCACGATTCCCGACATCAACCGCACCGACTACTATTTGATGCTGGGCACCAACCCGAAAGTATCCAACGGTGCGCAGATGGCCACCGGCGCCAACGCCTATAAAAAGCTTAACGAAATCCGCGAGCGCGGCGGCAAGTGTGTACTGCTCGACCCACGCCGCACCGAGTCCGTGAAGTACATGGACGAGCACCACTTCATCACGCCGCACACAGATTCACTGTTCTTGATTGGTGTGATCAAAACCATTTTCGAAAAGGGCTTAGACACACTCGGCCGCATGGACGGCCACGTCAAAGGCCTCGACACCGTGAAAGCGGCGATGCAGGACTTTGACCTAAACGACATCAGCAAGGCGACGGGTATTAAGCGTGACGACATCGAACGCATCGCCGTTGAATTCGCCAGCGCCAAGAGCGCCGTGTGTTACGGCCGCACCGGCGTATCTATGGTCGACTTCGCTGGTATCACTCAATGGCTCATGCAAGTACTGAACACCGTCACCGGTAACATGGACGAGGTGGGTGGCATGACCTTCCCGCTGCCCGCCATCGACTCTCTGGATATGTCCCGCTCCAGCTGGGATAGATACCGTTCACGCGTCAGCGGTCGCCCGGAGTTCTCCGACGAATTCCCGCTGATCGTGTTGGGCGAAGAGATTCTCACCCCGGGAGAAGGGCAGATTAAAGCGCTGCTCGGCTTTGGCGGTAACATGGTGCTGTCGATGGCCGACGGCAACAAATCCGAGGAGGCTTTGAACGCGTTGGAGTTCTTCGTCGCGGTTGACCCTTACCGCAATGAGACCACGCGTTTTGCCGACATTATCCTGCCGCCCTGCGGTCCGTTCGAGAAGAGCCACTACGATGTCTTCTACCACCTGTACGACACCATCAACTGGGCCAAATTTTCACCCAAACTGTTCGACACCCCGGAGTCTAAGTGGACCGACTGGGAGATTTTCACCGAACTGCTGGGCCGCTTTGCCACCAAGCGCGAAAAGAACCCAATAAAGAAAGGCCTAATCAGCTTGGCGCACAAAACCGTGCGCAACTTCATCAGCGCAGAATTCGTGGTGGATATGGCGCTGCGCTTTGGCCCCTACGGCAAAAAGCTCAACCCTTTTAACAGGTCAGGTTTGAGCGTTAAAAAGCTGATCGATAACCCGCACGGTATTTACCTAGGCGAACACAAGTACACATTCCCTGAGCGCTTGTTTACTGAAGACAAAAAGATCGATCTGGCACCACAGCTGATCATCGACGACCTGCCTCGATTAAAAGCTTCACGTATTGACGGTGGTGTTCACAATGAGCACGCGCCTGAATTCGATCTGCGCATTATCAGTAAGCTGACCAACCGTACCCTCGGCTGGATGCACCACAGTCGTCGCCTGATCAAGGGTAAGAACCCCTGTGAGCTGATGATTCACCCAGAGGATGCCAAGTCTCGAGGCATTGAAGCCGACAGTCTGGTGAAGGTCACCTCGCGTGTGGGTGAAATTCAAATGCCCGTCGTCATCACCGACGAAATTATGCCCGGAGTGGTGTGTATGCCACACCTGTGGGGTCACAACCGCAAGAACACCAAGATGGGCGTCGCCAACGCCAATCCAGGTGTGAGCATGAACGACCTAACCGACGTGCAGTACCACGACAAGCTAACCGGCAACGCGATTGTCAACGGCGTGCCGGTGAAGGTTGAAGTGCTTACGGAAAATGCCGACCTTGTTGAAGTCCACGAAGACGCTGCCCATGAAGACGAGAGCGTCGAAGAATTTATCGTCTAACACCCAATAAATTGATAACCGGCGCTACGCAGTGGCGCCAGCCATGAGGTTTTACCCATGCACAAGTTCAACACCCTGCTCAGCGGCCTACTGCTCTCGAGCCTGAGTTTTGCGGCATTCAACAGCCACGCCAGCATCGACATAGAAACCGCCCCCAACGCAGAGATGGCCGTAACCTCTCTGCCCATTATTGGCGCAGTAGACGTGAAGCCCGCAGCCAAAGCGCCGCTTGAAGTGGAATTCAGCCGCGCCTTTGGCGCCCCAGCCGACGGTTCTTGGGATGGTTTGTTCTCCAGTGAAAATACACTGGACGCCGCCAAGTACGCCAAGCAAGCGCCAGAAAAAACCATTTTTAAATCTGGCCAATATGCACTGAGCTCGACCACCGCTGGCAATGAAATCTGGTACGGCACCGCCGCCTCCGTGTGGTGTTACTGGCCTTACATCTCCATGAAGATGCCGCTGACGCTGATGAACTTTGAGACGCCCAATCACGGCTGCCAGATGACGCCGCCGACTGGCCAGCGTCCAACCGCGCAAATTTACATCCACGATGTTGAGACCAATGTCACCACCCACGTAGGTCCGGACACCTTCATCAATGGTCAGCAGTTTTTAGAAGATTCGCTGGGCAGCCCAGTTGAACTCTCGAGCGTGGAAGCCATGCTGAGCATGCCGGGTTATACCTACCGTGGCGCGGGCAGCATCGACAACCTGACCTTCTTTGCCGGCTCAAACCAATACCAGGTCGAGAAATTAAAAAGCGGCTGGCTGGATAAGTTATCCCCAGAAAAGCGTGCCATTGAGCTAAAAAAATTCCCAAAGAATTTCGACTTTGAGCAAGAAGGCATGATCGGTTACAACCGTGTCTTCGTCTTTGATAATGTTAAGAAAGAGTACTTGGGCTTCGCCGAATTCGTCTTCGACACAGTGCGTCGCTTCCAAACCGTTGAACACGCCGACGGCACCAAAGGCCTCTACTGGTTTGGCGGTCCGGATCAGTCCGGCGGTCAGCTGGGTAAAAGTTTGAACACCATGCTGCGTTGGGTCGGAACAAAAGAAGCCCCTCTGTCCGGCGGACTGTTCAACAATGGTTTTGATATTGTTTCCGATGCCAGCTTTGAGAAATACGGCGTTGTGGGCGACTTCCGCGAATTTAAGGTGGAGAGCCAAGGAGGAGAAGAGAAACACTTCGTCAGCAGCTCTTGGTACAACCCCTACGGCGAACCGGCTTCTATGCTGGTGAGTAATGCCATGCCCGCCAGCGGTTACACAGCCAGCGAGCCGGTGATTTACAAGACTGTGATGAAGTACACCGACTACGACGCCGACCAAGTTGCTGGTCACGGTTCTAAGTTTGCCGCCAACGCCTTCTTTGGTGACTACCTCTACTTTGGTTCATACCACCAGGGTACGTCTGGCGCTTACGACAAACTGATGAAAATATACTGCGATGAAGCGCAGATCGACGACCTGTGTAAGCTACAAGACTACGCCGAAGACGATATTGAAGCGCACCGCGAGTACATGATGAAAACATGGCGCGCGGCTTCGGTGTTCCGTATTAAGATTGCAGACCTGTTAGCCACCGACACGCCCGTTAAAGACAAGGTTGAGCTCTTGTACGGTAAACAAAGCGATTGGGTCTTCCTGCCAACCATGTCCGCAGGCAGCGATGGCGCTGACAATAACTACGACGGTTACCAGTTTGTAATGCAAGAAAATAAACTGGGCCAGAAGCCACTGTTCGGCGATGAAGGTTTTGGTCACCAGGGTATGGTGTACACCTTCACCTTCGTCGAGCACGAAGGTAAGTTGTTCCTCGGTTCTTGGAACTCAACATCCGGCCTGTTCGATACCTTCGAGCACACGGACTACGCCTTCTGGAACCACAGAGCACTGAACCTGTTTAATATGACACTGCCACTGAGCCCATTCGGCCAGACAGACGTGAAGAAAAACAACCCCGCCTACTTCCTCTACGAGAGCATAATTGAAGACGCCACGACTAATGGCTACTCACTGGAAGAAGCCAAGAAAGGTTGGTTAATGGTGTTTGAGGATACCGAGTCAGCCGCGGTTAAATTCAAAGACGGTTTCGGAAACCCATGCAACAACGGCGTACGTAACTACGCCAAAGTGAATGGCGAGTTGTACTTGGGCACCACCAGCTGGTGCAACCTCGGTGAAGACTCCGGTCTTGAGTACTACAAGTATGAAGGCTCAAACCGTTGATCAGAACTCGAAAATCAACAACGGCGTGCGGCGACTTAAAGCTAAGCGCCAAGGTGAATAGCAAGCTATTCCTGGGCACCACCAGCTGGTGTAACCTCGGTGAAGACTCCGGTCTTGAGTACTACAAGTATGAAGGCTCAAACCGCTGATCAGAACTCGAAAAGCAACAACGGCGTGCGGCGACTTAAAGCTAAGCGCCAAGGTGAATAGCAAGCTATTCCTGGGCACCACCAGCTGGTGCAACCTCGGTGAAGACTCCGGTCTTGAGTACTACAAGTATTAAGGCGCTAATCGCTAAGCTCTACGTCAAAATACCGTATCAAAAAAAAGGGAAGCCACTGTGGCTTCCCTTTTTATTGGTACGTGCATAGTTTGGCCACTGGGCCTAATACAGCATAGTAAAAAAGGTCATAAAATCATGAGTCAATGCCCGCTCAGTGACAAACTCTGTTACCACCTATAGAAGCTACTCACGCACTTCACTTAAAATGGTTCACTCTAACCTTTTATAAATCACTGCATTTTAATATAGAGGCTTTGAAATTTGGCTGGCCGTTAAATTATCCCACCAGATACCGGAACATCATTGCACAACCTTAATTCCACAACCAATTTCAACGCGACTTTATTATCCCACGACTCAACCAGGTGATGCAGCGACACTTTCGATACAGACGGTTAACCTCGAGTAAAACGACGTATCGCTAAATAGTCCTCAAGGATTTGATCGGCGTTAAAGGCATAACGTCCGTCCGGCTGTTTCTGGGGGCGTAATACCGCCTTAAATTCCCCCTTAGGATTTATGAGCAGAAGCATCAAGCTGTGGTTCACAATATAACCGCTGTGGTTTTTATGCTTCACTTCACTGGATAAATCTTTCTCATAATAGATACCAAGACCTGCTTCAAAGTTCTTAAATACCTGCCCTGAAACCACTGTCAGCCCCACATAGGGTGTATCGAAATAAGACAAATATTTCGCCAGCTGTTCCACATTGTCCCGCTGATGGTCGACACTGTAGAACAACCAATTAAGATCTAAGAATTCACCGCCACTGCTCAGTTCTTTTTCAACACTAGAGAGAGTACTCAGTATAACGGGACAATAGTCTGGACAATGGGTATAACCATAAGCGACCAAACTCCAACGCACCTGTAAGTCTTTATTGGTAAAGGCCTTGTTGCGGTGATCGGTGAGTTCAAACTCTTCTATTTTGTTGGGGTTTTCAATCCAAATACCCGAAATATCTGGCACAGCCTGCTGCCGGCCAAGTAACCACATGGCCGTGCAAGCGCTGCTGACAATAAGTAATCCAGCGATGAGGGAAATACGAATTTTCATCCGCTAAAAAACACTCCGCGAGAAAGATTGGTGGTATCGCCCTCGATCATCATAAGAGTAATCAAAAACATAAGGGCTATGGTCGGCAAGCCAAGGGCCATTACGAGCGTACTTCGCTCCCAGGCGATGTGCATAAATATTGAAAGGATCAACCCCGCCTTTAAAAACATAAAAACTAAAATTAACGTCCAGCGTAGAAACCCCTGAAACTGAAAGAAATCGACGAGATAAGAAAACGTACTCAGTACAAAAAGCAGTATCCATACCTTGAGATACATACTCAAAGGATGTTGCTGACCTTCATTAACACTCATGACGACACCTCACCACAAATAGAAAAATGCAAAAATAAACACCCACACCAAATCCACAAAATGCCAATAAAGACCGACAATCTCTACAATGTGATAACCCTTACTTTCGTAGTAACCACGACGCACACGGTTGGCAACAACCAACAAATAAATTACCCCCGCCGAAACGTGCAGCCCGTGAAAACCGGTAATCATAAAGAAGGTGGAACCGAACTGAGCTGCGCCCATGGGGTTTCCCCAGGGCCTAACCCCCTCCATAATTAGCTTAGTCCATTCAAACACCTGCATGCCCACAAAAGACGCGCCCAAGAGCGCAGTGGCCAACATCAGCTTAAACGTTAGCGCACGATTTCGTTGATAAGCGGCGTTGACCGCCAACGCCATGGTGCCACTGCTGGTTATTAACACAAAGGTCATAATAGCAATGAGAATCAACGGCAGGTGATGCCCCGCAATGGTCAGGGAAAAGACTTCGCTGGTATTAGGCCAGGGCTCCGTAATAGACAGGCGAACGTTCATATAGCCGATCAGAAACACACTGAAGATAAAGGTGTCGCTGACCAAAAACACCCACATCATCAACTTGCCCCAAGGCATGCCGAAGGTTTCTTTATCCGCAGCCCAGTCGCTATTAATTTTTTGCCAGGCTGTACTGCTATCTAACAAGTCCTTATCGCTAGCCATCGCTTGTGCCTCTCGAGTTTCTCGAGCTCATTGTGTGGATCACACTACTATTTAACTTTTTAAAAACTATTACTTTATTGATCAAGATCCAAAAAATCACATAAACCACTTACAGCTTCTAGTTTTACTCCAACCCCTCCTCTAACCCATCAACCATAACCACAGATCACGGCAATGGTGCGAAAAGTCTCAGCCGAACTGCTCAACAGTGCAAAGAGCAACAACCATAAGCCCAGCAGATAGTGCCAGTAAGTCGCACACAAACTGACACTTGTTTCAAAGGCTTGAGCATCGGCATGGCGAGCAACATGCAGCAGCGCCGCGGCTATTACCACCATACCTCCTAATAAATGCAAACCGTGTAAACCCGTTAATAGATAGTAAAAGCTGTTGGCCGGGTTGGCCGCAGAGTAAAAACCCAACTGATTCAGTTGCTGCCAAATCGACACCTGAGCGAACAAGAATTGAATAGACATCAACAACGCTAATGCCAGCCAAAATACCGAATGGTTCAATCGTTGTTGACGCACCCGACTCTTGCTCATCTCTAAGAAAATACTGGCGCACAACAACATGGCACTGTTAAACCAAAGCTGACTGCGATCGGTAAGTGGCTGCCAAGGCTGTCCGGCTAACGCTTGGAAATCGGGGTATTGAGAGCGTGACAAAAATGTCACTAGAAATAAAGAGAAGAACACCGTCACCATCAACAGGAAGAACCGGAGTGCAACCCGCTTTTCTCCCTGGGGAATGACTCGTTGTTCACCACCCTGATCAGTCACTGGTAGCCAGGGTTTAGTCCGTAATTGTTTCACTAGGCTCATATTATTTTTCCTCACTGTCAACCGAGTGATGCTGCTCATCATCCGGTTGATTTTGAGGGATAAAATCTTCTACGGTATTGGGTACGCTGTAGTCATAGGCCCAGCGGTGTACAACCGGTAATTGATTACCCCAATTACCGTGTTTGGGGGGAATATCCAACGTCTGCCATTCTAAACCGCAGGACTGCCACGGATTTTTCTCGGCTTTTTTACCATAACGCAAACTGTAAATTAAATTAATCACAAAAACCAACTGCACAACGCCGACAATTATTGCCGACACTGTTATACCAGCATTGAGTGTGCTGGCAGACTCGGGAATGAACCCAGTGTCACCCGTGGCAAAGTAACGCCGCGGCACGCCGAGAAAACCCAGGTAATGCATGGGTAAATAAATAGAGTAGGTACCGACAAATGTCATCCAAAAATGAAATTTCCCCAGCGTATCATTTAACATGCGCCCGGTAATCAAGGGGTACCAGTGATAGATGGCGGCAAACAACACCATGATAGGCGATACCCCCATCACCATATGAAAGTGCGCCACCACAAAGTAGGTGTCTGAGAGCGGCAGGTCGATGACAACATTGCCCAAGAACAGGCCGGTTAAACCACCGTGGGTAAAGGTAAAAATAAAACCTATGGCAAACAACATGGGCACGGTCAGATGAATATTACCGCGCCATAAAGTCAGCACCCAGTTGTACACCTTTAGCGCCGTCGGCACAGCGATAATTAAAGTCGTGGTAGCGAAGAAAAACCCAAACGCTGGATTCATACCGCTGACATACATGTGGTGCGCCCAGACGATAAAACTTAAGCCCCCAATAGCCACTATCGCCCACACCATCATGCGATACCCAAAAATATTTTTTCGCGCGTGGGTGGCCAAAACATCCGATACCATGCCAAAGGCTGGCAAGGCCACGATATAAACCTCAGGGTGACCAAAAAACCAGAACAGGTGCTGAAACAAAATGGGACTGCCTCCGCCATAGCTGCTCTGTTCGCCCAACGAAATAATCGCCGGCATAAAAAAGCTGGTGCCAATGGTTTTGTCCAACAACATCATGATGGCGCTGACCAGTAACGCAGGGAAAGCAAACAAACCCAGAATAGTCGCCGTAAATATCCCCCAAATTGTCAGTGGCATACGCATCAAAGTCATGCCCTTGGTGCGCGCCTGCAACACCGTAGTGACATAATTTAACCCGCCCATAGTGAAGGCCACGATAAAGATAGCCAATGACGCCAACATTAAAATAATACCCCAGTCATAACCAGGGGTCCCCGGTAAAATGGCCTGCGGAGGATACAGCGTCCAGCCCGCCCCCGTGGGACCTCCAGGCACAAAAAAGCTGCTCAGAAGCACTATAACTGAGAGTAAGTAAGTCCAGTAGCTGAGCATGTTGAGATAAGGAAACACCATATCCCGAGCCCCGATCATCAGCGGGATGAGATAATTCCCAAAGCCCCCTAAAAGCAAAGCGGTGAGTAAATAGATCACCATAATCATACCGTGCATGGTGACAAACTGAAGGTAGTTGTGAGGATTTATAAAGTCGAATGTTTCTGGAAAACCCAACTGTAACCGCATCAAAGCCGACAAAACCAAGGCCACCAGCCCCACAAAAATAGCCGTAATTCCATACTGGATGGCAATTACTTTATGATCCTGGCTCCATACGTATTTGCTAATAAAGGTCTGTGGGTCGTGCGACTCATCGACCTGATCGGCAATAGCAATGTGCTTCATGGTCCCCTCACTGTTGTTGTTCTTTTTATTAACCGCGATTGGTATTTACTGCACTGGTATTTACTGCACTGGCACTCACTGCACTTAGGGCATAGATTCCCGCTCAGCTGACAAGCTGTTGAGATAACTGAGCAGGTCATCGATAGCACCATCATCATTCACCACTTTTGACATCATCGACATCTGTCGGCCGTATAAATCCTGCGGGTGCAAACCTCTAGTCCCGTCACTGAAATTCTGTAATTGGCGTTTCAGGTACCAATCGTTTTGACCCGCCAGACGCGGCGCATTAAGCCCAGGGTTGCCCTCACCTTGTTGTCCGTGGCAAATGCCGCAGGCGACATAGTGCGCTTCTCCCGCACGGCTATCACCTGCAATGGTGGTACCCGTGCCGACCATAGGTAGAGCTTCAATATAGGCCGACACTGATCTGACCGCGCGCTGATCCGCCAGAGTGTTTGCCATCATGGCCATCTGCTGCCCATGTGTGTCACCATCCTGATAGCCTCGAATACCTCGTTTAAAATAGTCAATCTGTCGCTCTAAATAGGCGGCATCTAAACCGTTTAAACGCGGAGCGTTCAGTGCTGTATTTCCCATCGCGCTAACACCGTGACAGCCGCTGCAAATGGCATAAAGGGCTTTACCCTGGGCGGGATCGACAGGATCAGTTTGTTGGCTGGAGGCGAAGCTCGGCAGGTGTTTCGACCAAGTCTCAAAATCGGAATCTGTAACCACCTTGATTTTTGCTCGCATGGCGTAATGCGCGATGCCACAAAGTTCCATACACAAAATTTCGAAGTCACCGAGACGCGTAGGGGTAAACCACAGATAACCCACCTGCCCGGGCACCAGATCCATCTTTACGCGAAATTCAGGCACTGCAAAGTTGTGCAACACATCCTTAGAACGCAGCAAAACTTTAATGGGACGATTGAGGGGTAACTGTAAGTTCGGACTGTCCACCAGCAGGTCATCTCGACCGGCATTATCCTGTGGGTTAATACCGAAGGGGTTTTGTGCCGTGATAAGACGCGTATCCACCTTACCCAATTGACCATCGACACCGGGAAGCCTGAAAGTCCACTTCCACTGCTGACCGACTGCCTCGATCACCATTGCGTCCTCAGGTACATCTATGAATTTAGCCCATACGACAAGACCTGGTGCCAACATCGCAATGATGCCAATACTGGTTAACAACGTCAGCCAGCCTTCTAGTTTTTTGTTTTCGGGTTCATAGTGGGCGCGACGTTTTTTGCTATACCGGAATCTGTAAACACAGTAGGCCAGAAACAAATTCACGGCGACAAACACAAAGCCTGTCACCCAAAAAGTAATATTGATGGTGGTGTCGATTGACGTCCAATTGGACGCAATTGGAGTAAACCACCAGGGACTAATAAAATGGAACGCCAACGAGCCGATGACAAGCAGCACCAATACAATCGCTAAAACCATAGTTTTAGTTCCTTTGCCACAAATTAAGTAGCAATTTCCTTGGGTTCTTCAGCTGTCTCATTCCACCTTTAAACGTTTAATCTGAGGGAGCTCTACGGCCCCCATTGAATGAAACGCTCATACTGCTTGCGTGAAAAGACAAACCACCAGGGTGCCGCATGCCCAGTTCCAGCATGGTGCATGCCGGGGTGCATATTAACGATGCGCTCTAGTATAGGTTCCTGCTCGCCGCTGACATCAACAAACATCACATGTTTACCTTCACCCAAATCCCCCTTGAAGCGCAAAAATTCTTGGCTAGGTTTTTGAATGCCCATCAAACCGCCCTCCCAGGTACAAAAGCCCAGCAGCACTACAGCGAGAAACACAGGCGGCACCCAAGTAATAGTCTCGGGAATGCCCGAGAAATAGGCGACCCCGATAACAAGAGATGCCGCGACTAGCCCCAAAATAAAACCAATAATAGTGCTATGAATGACATCGAGTTTAAGAATTGACTCGACCCGATGCAGGTGATGAGTCTCGACGCCGGCGTCATTATCACTGAGTACATGTATTTGCGGCATAGCCACTCCAGAGGCTTCTAAATCGTTTTCAATAGCCTCTAAATCATCTAGATCATCATTAATATAAAAGTGTCGTTTCATGATTCACCTCCATTAGACATAGCATTGTTCCGTCGCAGGTTTGAGCAATCACTGCCATTGCTTGAGGTAACGGAAAGATACCTCAATCATCAAAAGTATAGACCAATATAAAAAGCACACTAAAGAGGGTGCTCTTATGCACAAAAATGATTAATACCCCCATTTATCTCACCTACTAATAGGGTTCGAGTTATTGGCAACCTCCAACCTATTTTTAATGCTCCGGCCCTATAAATATTAAGTACATACCAAGGGTATGCTTAACCTTAAAATCCTTCTGTCGCGTTCCGCATGGTTACGCCTGTGAAGCGCAAAGGAATATTTAACAGTTCAAGACACTTAATTAGTTGGTCGACATCCTCTTTGTTTAACTTTCCCCCTATCCGTAAGATTTCATTGTCGGCTTTGAGCCTAACTTCATGAGCGGATAAAGAATGATGGGGCCTAACAACTATCCACTCGCATTTTTTTCGTTTAAGTATCCAGTGCTGTTTTGGAGCATCTTTTCCCCATTCAACCTCAATGATTTTATCGCTAATTGAAAGCCGCTCTTGTTGATAGCTTTCTAGGCATACACGGTATAAAAAGAAAGCAAAAAGCGACAGCACGAGTCCAATAAAAATCAGCACTGGCCAAGCACCATTTAACAGAAATAATAGCGCGGTAATGATTGAAATCCCTGCGAACACACCGATGACATACTTTGCTTGTTGCCAGCTTAAAGAGCGGTTAGGCAGCAGTTGAATAAGCGCTGTATTTTTATGCTTAGTTCTTATGACCATGCTATTTATGACAAGCCTATGGCTTTGCTCCTACTCCTAGAGATCACTCTATATAGGATAGCCATAGATCAGGAAGTGTACAGTTTCCAGCTTTTATTCTTTGGATTTTTTTGGGGGGAGCGGGCGGGGGACAGTTCACTTAATTACTTTCTTTGCCCTGGGCTTGGAGTTCTGTCCATAACGGTACAATACTGAACAAACGATAATCGAGAACCCCACCCATGACTCAAAAGTATTGGGGTTCAATTGACGAAAATGCAGTAATCTAAAGCACGAATAACCTAAGAGCCCTACAGCGGCTACTGGTATACACCAAGCGCGGCTGCGCTCTCAGACACTTAGGTTAAACTAACGAAACCCTTCACTCGTGCCGTTAATAAATAGATTTACCGCTAAAAAATCGGGCAGTTTAAAGAACCTTTTGAACAGTACTTAGTAATTTCTCAGGTTTAAAAGGCTTTATCACCCAGCCCGTCGCGCCAGCGGATTTACCCTGCATCTTTTTGTCGCCGCCTGACTCGGTGGTCAACATCAGAATTGGCGTAGATTTGAACGCGGGCAGCTTACGCAATTCACCGGTTAAGGTAATACCGTCCATATTGGGCATATTTACGTCTGTGATCACCAAGTCAAAAGCCCCCTTTTTTGCGTGGTTAAGGGCCTCAAAACCATCAGCTGCTTCTATTGATTCGTGACCAGCCCCCTTCAGTGTGAAAGAAATCATTTGTCGCATTGAAGCTGAATCATCAACGACGAGAACCTTGGCCATACGGTATCCTCCAAAGATTAATTTTTATCGGTAGTTCTCAAAGCACTTCCATCAACTGCCCCCCCCCAACAGCATAAACCATAGTGTAGCCGTTGAAGGCTACCCATGAACGACGCCTTTGGCTCTATAAGTCCCGCAGCGGCTTCATAAACTCGGGTTCATTCAGCATCCAGCTTTTTTCTTCACTGCGCTTGCTAATA
>Ga0209826_1000544_pt1 | contig 26771 bp, 26 predicted proteins | sample GOMGulsemesocosm_5_FD_184637 | JGI IMG/M metagenome (GOLD analysis project Ga0209826, IMG submission 184637) | Methane-oxidizing microbial communities from mesocosms in the Gulf of Mexico - GOM15C Gulf of Mexico (SPAdes) (version 2) | ecosystem: Environmental > Aquatic > Marine > Cold seeps... | reverse complement strand
AATCTGGCCATGGGCCTGACTGCGGGTAATATCGATGTATCTGATATTTTCTGTGTAGATTTGTTTAATGAGGGTGATCGTTTATTTTACAAAACTGAAAATGGCAGAAGTTATATTCAACCGTTTAAATATCAGCCAATTAGAGCAGTTGTAGGAGCCCCAACAGCTCCCCTATTTAATGTGGTCGGTCACAATTGGCCTGTGGTTATGATTGATGAAAACAAGGATGCCCGGCAAGGCGATCCCGTTGGCACTGCCTATATTCAACGATATAACTGGGAAGGGTCAACAGTTTCAACACTCACCAGTTGGATGGATGCATTAAATGCCAAGACCCTAACGGAGTGGAACAATAAGTTAGGTACTGTCGGTGCTAATTTCAACTTGGTAGCCTTACAAGCTGACGGAAAAGCATCCTACCGATTAACGGGTAGCTTACCGATCAAACGCGGCATGCAACAACCTAATCCGGTCTTACCTGCCACAGAATGGGACTATTTCCCATCATACGATCCCCGGTTACCTGCTGCCATTGCCCCAGAAGATGGATGGAATATTGTCGGTAAATATTATCATGGCCTTCGTTACGATATCGACAATGGTATTTTGGCAAACTGGAACCAGAAGCCTTTTGTGAATATGCCTGATGGTGATTTAGATTACGATTCCTACTTCCGCTTTGATCGGGTAACGTTGATTAAAAACATGCTAAAGGATCCCGAACGTAGTGGCCCAGAAACCGTTAGCTCCGTTTTAGAACTTAATGGATTACTGCAACGCTTGGATGTCAATTATTTTGCTTTCAAACCTTTTTGGAAGCGGCTGTTTCAAATCTCTGAACAACCAATTCAAAAACAAGCACTTTTCCAAATTGGGAATTGGGGTGGACAAAGAGGAAGCGTTTCAAATCCTGAAGTGGATCAATTAGGGGCTCACTACGGTCATGTTCTTTTCTATGAATGGATGAACGCACTAACCGAACAATTTGCCAGTGTGATCGCAAAATCTGACAAAAATCTGACGACCCACTTAATGAAAGGCTTGCTCAAACCAAAACAGCCCTACCTTCCAACAATAAAGAACGGGATGGCAGTTAAACCGAGAGCTACCATCCTAACTAGTCACGGCATTCATGTGAACGCCCGGATCATGTTAAATGCACTCCACTCTGCCTTCAAAATCTCTCAGAGTGAAACAGAGTCTGGGGCAGCGGAGACAAGGGGTTATCAATATACTTACGATCGATATCAGGAAAATTTACTGAACCGTGTAAATCCGGAACAACCAACCCAACAGAATGCTTTTTCAGTAATGCTCAGCTCATTGGATACCGCAATTGAAAAAACCAGGCAGTATCCCGGATTCTCTGAAAAACAATTTGTATCAGGAGATAATTCGTATATGTCCAATGATATTCGAACATACTCTGGAATGTCTTCTACCCTCGGGCGAAATGACGTCAGTATTGGCTTTAGACCCGATAGCATCATAATTCCTCATTTCCGGAATAGAGGGCCGCTAAATATAGCCGTGCAGTTCCTTGATGGTATAGCCCAGGGTAAGAATATTGCCCATCCGGGTATTCGCGAATTTAGGAATGCTCCTGGTGCGGGAAGTGAAAACCATAGCGGCAATGATTTTTCATACAATCAAATTGATATGTATGAGAAAAATCAATATCGGGACATGCACCCTTTGCCGCACAGTCCACTCCACAAATCAAAATTGTAGGTATCTGCGATTAGAATAAGTCATATAGAAAGGCCTGCAAAACAACGCGGGCCTTTTTTTAGATCACATCAATGGTCTATCCGTGAGAGACTTGCTGAGCAGCGACAAGATCTTCGTTGCCAACTTTAGACGCCTCACCTTCCAGCCATTTCCAGAAACTCCGGATCACTGGGTCATTCGAATTTTCGGGCAAGGTCAGCAAATAATAACCAGAGTCAAGTTTGAGATCGATCTCCGAAAGCGACACTAGGCGACCTGCATCAAGATCGTTTTGCACGAGGCACCGCTTAGCAAGAGCTATTCCCTCACCATTGATAGCGGCTTCTATAACCATCCATTGTTGGGAGTACTCCCGTAGGGACAAATTATCCACTTTATCAATGCCCAGCTCGGTTAAAAATTTCTCCCAAGAGGGATATTCTTTGATAATTTTAGGATGTTGGTCGATTAAGAATGGGAAATCTAAAACATCCTTAAATTCAAATTCTTCTTTCGATTTTTTCATAAGATTTGGCGCGGCAACCAAAAGCAATTCATCTCGGAGGATCTCCTTGCACCACATCCCCGATTGATGAGCAATTCCGTATCGAATACCCACGTCACCATCTGCTGCCTGATATTCATTTATAAGTTCTACTGTGGCGATGGATATATCAACACCTGGCCATAAATCCCGAAATCCAGTAAGTCTTGGTAGCAAAAACTTCATGGCAAACGACGCCGTTACTGAAATAACTAGCCCATTTCGAACATCTGGCCGCCCCACTCGCTGGGTGGCATTACGGATATTCTCCATGGCACCTGAAATCTCAGTGTAATAAGCTGCCCCCGGCTCAGTGAAATCAAGCCCTCTGTTCGTTCGTTTAAACAAACGGCAGCCAATCCATTTTTCCAATGCATGAACTTGCTGACTAATGGCACCTGAAGAGACACCCAGTTCCTGGGCTGCACGGGCAATGCTCAAATGTTTTCCCGCCATTTCAAACGACCGTAATGCGTTCAAAGGAGGAAGTTGATCTCGCATAGCTCACCTTTAGAAAAACTAAACACAAATAAATTCTTACTAAATACGCATTCTCTAATCAATAAACTACTCTACCCATAATTGTTCAACCTGTCGATAAATTTGGGAAACAGAATAAATGACAGCCACCCTCGAGGAAAACAGCACACTTGGGATACTAAGCGATCTCATTGCATTCGATACAACAAGTTTTCGCTCAAACATGAGCTTGATAGACTATGTTGTCTCCTACCTCGATCGGGATAATATACAAGTTGAAGTTATTAAAAATGCCGAAGGCACCAAAGCAAACTTGTTCGCGACAATCGGGGAGAGCCAAAATCCCGGCATCATTTTATCGGGCCATACTGACGTTGTTCCGGTGGAGGGACAAAACTGGGCGACAGATCCTTTCAAACTGAGGATTGAGGACAATAAGGCCTTCGGTCGCGGCACTTGTGACATGAAGGGTTTCATTGCAAGTGTACTTGCCGCTGTTCCCAAAATGGCGCAAGAAAACCTGGCCTGCCCTGTCCATATTGCGCTGTCATATGATGAAGAGGTCGGTTGTGTTGGCGTTCGCCATTTGATCGACTTTCTCAAACACAAAAATTTGGAAGTGGAAGCCTGTATTATTGGCGAGCCGTCTTCTCTAAAACCCGTAACCGCACACACTGGAAAACATGTATTTAGGTGTGCGTTTCAGGGAACAGCAATGCATTCGTCGTTGGCACCGGGCGGCGTAAATGCCATTTCCTATGCCGCCGGCATCCTTTCTGAAATTAACTATCTTGAAAAAATCGCAGAGAGTTATGTCATCGATGACACGCGGTTCGAGTACCCCCACCCAACCATAAATATCGGAAAGATAACAGGCGGCAAGGCTGTCAATATTGTCGCTGAACACTGCCAATTTGACGTGGAATGCCGGTATCCGCCAGGATCCAGTCCAACATTCTTCACAGACGCACTTCCCGGCATTGTCAAAACAATGGCTCATGAGCCTATGTATTTAAAAAGCCCAGCCGCATATGCATCTTGCGAGCAGGTTACAGAATACCCCGCCTTTGAAGGTGACTTCAATTCCCCAGCGGCTCAACTCGTCCGCCGATTAACCGGATCAAATGGTGATTACGCTGTAAATTACGGAACAGAGGCAGGGTTATTCCAAACATCGGGATATTCCAGTGTTGTCTGCGGTCCTGGTGATATTAATCAAGCCCATCAACCTGACGAATTCATTGAACTTTCGCAACTTTCTGCTTGCGACAAGATGATGGACACTTTGATCCGGGAATTTTCATTGGAAGAGGTTTCGGCATGAACCATATTGCCCCCACCTCCACCACATCGGAGGAGCTCGCTCATTGGATATCAAAGGCTGGAAAAATATCAAATCCAGTAGCAATTGAGCGTGCTAAAAATGCTTTTATTGACACCATCGCCTGTATCTTAGGGGCTGCAAATGAGACGGTAACGGAAAAGGTCTTTTCTGGATTAAGTGGGACGAGCGCGGGATTATGTTCTGTCGTTGGCCGTGCTGAGACTTTATCCGCTGAAAATGCAGCATTAGTGAACGGTACCGCCGCTCATGCCCTCGATTATGACGATAACTTTCTCCCTGCGGTCACACATGCTTCGGCAGTATTGGTTCCGGCTCTCCTGTCATTGGGCGAAGAAATCGGAGCATCGTGTGACCAACTTCTTGACGCCTATATCATAGGACTAGAAGTCCAAGCTTGGCTTGGGCATCATATGATACCGGTTCATTATGCGGCTGGCTGGCACGCCACCTCAACCATAGGGACTATAGGTGCTGCCGCAGCCTGCGTTCGTATTCTAACAATGGATTCAACAACCGTTCAATCCGCCATTAGCCTTGCGACCAGCATGGCTTGTGGATCGAAAATTCAATTTGGTAGCATGACAAAACCACTTCATGCGGGCCTTGCAGCAAGAGCCGGGGTCACAGCGGCCCGTCTTGCTGCAGCGGGTGTTGAAGCGCATGCAGAACCTTTCGATGGACCTTGGGGATTTATGTCGCTGCATCACGCAAAACGGAACGAGCGGACGCCTGCCACCACAAATCTTGCGATTTTAGAACATGGTTTAGCGCAGAAAAGATGGCCTTGTTGCGCCAGTGCCCATCGGACTCTCGACGCCATATACGAATTGATCAATCAACATGATTTAACCATGGATGATATCGAAAGCGTTTCAACCATCATTCCAGAGTCAAATGTCAAAAATCTGAGATTTAATAATCCAAAGACGCCGGATCAAGCGCGGTTTTCAATGACATACACGGCTGCGGCGCTTCTGCACACAAACGGACTTACTCTCCATGATTTCACAGAACAGGGATTGGCGAGAACTGAAGTCCAAGATTTTATACCCAAAGTCTCAATGCAGTCAGCACCATCGCCAGAGACGGAGGAGACAGGAATTTGGGACACGCCAGCGAAAACAACCCTGTTTTTGAAAAATGGGAAAAAACTAGAAAGTGAAATATATCAACCCGTTGGAACCCTTTATTCCCCATTATCTAATCAAGACCTTGAAACAAAATTCTTTGAATGCGCAGGTCGTTCTCTGCCCTTTGATCAAGCAAGGCGACTGTTTAATTGCCTGCAAGATTTCGAGCAGTATAACGCCCGTGACATTGCCTCTTTTCTACGAAACGTAGAGGCAAACAGGGACCGTAGTTCCCATCAACTGGTCCCCGAATACAAGATGGATTTCTAACCAGAGGAGAGATGACAATGAAAACGAAAAGGCAAGTCTTAAAGGCAGCAGTTACGTCCGTTGCAGCCGCCGGAATGTTATTTGCGACAAGTGCAATGGCAGCTGATTACAAAATTGATGTTTCGCTTGAAACAGGCCCAAACCATATCCGCAACATCAGCATTAAGAAATGGGCTGACATCCTGAACGCCAAATCTGGCGGCCAATTGAAAATCAACGTGTTTGAAGGCGCGTCAAAATTCAAAGGCTCTTCCGTTCCAACGGCTTTGGCCCAAGGCACATTGGATATGGGCGTTCCCGGAACTTGGCATTTGACAAAGTTCATTCCTGACTTTGGAATTATCTTCCTGCCCATGTTCTTCGGTCATGATCGCCAGGTTTCCTATAAAGTTATGGACGGTCCTGTGGGTGACGAGTTGGTTAAACAAACTGAATCCAAACTAAATGTGAAAATATTAGGTCGTTTTATTGATATCGGTAGTGCCATTACATTTATGAAGACGGCCCCCATCAAAGGCCCATCTGATTACAAAAATAAACGTATTCGGATCGCTGGTAGTGCTGCACATGCGCGCCGTTATGAAGCACTTGGTGCCAATGCAGTTAAGGTTTCATGGCCTGATGTCCCACAAGCCCTTCAAACAGGTATGGTGGACGGTGTAATGACTGCGTTTGAATCTGTGAGAAGCGCCAAATTATGGGATTCAGGTTTGAAATTTGCCTATGTGGATCAACATGCATTCCACCAATATGTGCCAATGATCAACAGAGATTTGTGGGATACACTTCCAAAAAACCTTCAAACTTTGATGGAAACAACATGGGATGAAACCGTAGACCCTCAACGTGAATTTACGGCTCAAAGAGATACCGATGCCCGTGTAGAAGCCATCAAAAATGGGATTACTGTAACAGACGCATCTGCCGCTGATCTTCAGAAACTTCGGGGCAATCTGATGCCAATCCAAACAAGTGTGATTAAAGAACTTCGGATAAACCCTGCGTTCGCTGACCGTGTACAGGAGGCAATTAATAAAGCCGGTATGTAACTGTCCTGCGAGGGAAACACTTTTGGGGAAGTGTTTCCCAACAGCAGAAAGGAATAAAAATGAAAAAAATAATTTCCACGATTTCGTCTATAGAACATGGTGTTATAGCAACTCTTGCAAGTATCGCCTTAATTTTGGCCGTCACTGAAATGTTCATGAGATATTATTTTGCGAGCTTTTTACCTGATTGGACATCCGAAGTGGTGGTCTACATGATCACGGCATCAGTGATGTTATCAGGTGGCCGCTTAGTGACTGAAAACAGGCATGTAAACGCGGATATGTTTCTTCGAATGGTGCCGGCGAAACAACAGCAATATTTTGAAATCGGTTTTTGCCTAGTCGGAATTTTTGTTTGCTTCGTCATGGTCGAACGCGGGATTGGCATTGTTGAGTTTGCCTATCGCCTTGACGAGCGGAGTGACAGCTCACTGCAATTTCCCGTCTATCTATATTACGCCTTCGTTCCAATTTCATTCGGCATGATGTTGCTGCACTACATCGTGCGCTTAGCAAACTACATCACCGCCTTTGATGAAGAAACAATGGCCACAATCGACATTGATTTAGAAAACGCTGATTAAAGCGGTTTAACGCAATTTTGCGTCAGGGAGTTTATTATGTTTTTTCCAGCCGTCTTCACTGGCCTGTTTGGAATATTATCCACCGGCATACCCATCTTTCTTGCACTGGGTTTCATGAGCATCCTGCTGTTTTGGCACGAAGGTACACCGCTGGTTGGCCTGCCGCAGTTGATCGTAGATCACATGAATTCCATTACCTTTCTGGCTATTCCTTTCTTTGTGATGGCGGCAACTTTCATGCAAAAAGGTGGTGTCGCCCAGGCTCTCGTTAATTGCGCATATGCATGGGTCGGTCATTTTAAAGGGGGCATGGCCGTCGTTTGTGTAGTTGCAACCGCCATTTTCGCAGCAATTTGTGGATCGTCTGTGGCAACCGCAATGGCAATGGGGACCATATTGATTCCTGCCATGATCGAGCGGAAATACGAGCGCAGTTTTGCCACCGGAATTGTCGGATCCTCTGGCACACTTGGTATTCTGATTCCACCTAGTATGGCGTTTATTGTATATGCCATTATAGCAGAACAATCCGTACCACGGCTTTTCCTTGCAGGTGTTATTCCAGGCCTAATTCAAGCGGGTCTATTCATCGCATGGAGTGTTTATTACACGACAAAAAATAATTATGAAGTCGGTGAACGGTTGTCTGGCAAGGAATTCAGGAAAATCAACTTTCAAGCCATACCTGCATTATCCCTCCCCGTTATTGTTTTGGGAGGTATATATGGCGGTTTGGTAACGGTAACAGAAGCCGCAGCTCTATCTGCGTTGGTTGCCATCCTCATTAGTGTATTCGTCTATAAGGGCTGCACGTGGCAGGAAGTCATTCCAACCATCGGAGAGTCTATTAAGCGTGCTGGAACAATCATCTTTATTATCATGATGGCATTGGCATTTGGCCATTGGATAACCGGCTCTGGCTTTACGCATATGCTCACCCAATGGGTCATCGATTACGATATTTCTGGATGGCAATTTCTATTATTTATCAATGTATTAATGATTTTTCTTGGCATGTTTCTTGAGAATTTTGCAGTCCTTTTGGTGGTGGTACCATTGGTCTTACCATTGTTACAACCACTCGGTATTGACCCCGTTCATTTTGCGGTTGTTGTAACAGTAAATCTGGAACTCGGACTGCTGACACCACCAGTGGGACTTAATCTATTCGTCCTCACATCCATAACGGATGCACCTCTTAAAGAGGTCATAAAAGGAACGCTACCGTTCATAATTATAATGGTATTTTTCTTGATGTTGATTACCTACATTCCAGAAATTTCACTATGGCTCCCAAATTACGTTTACGGAAGTTAAGGCCCTCCCTGCAATCGTTGCCCGGCGTTCGGGCGCGATTGCCTTTTTTTCTCGGCAGACTAGCCAATCACAGAAAAACTTGAATTTTGGTTTATCTCTCGATTTCGAGAGAATGTAGCAAGGGAAATATCTTTGTTTATTTGATCCAAATGAAACGTAATTGGATCTTGATCATGATCATGACCAGCTTCACATTTTTCCACCAAAGCTGTCAGGATTTTCCCCGCAACCGGTGCATTTTTGAACTGATTACCGCTTGTGCCAATCCCCATATAAAAGCCCGGTAAATCGCTTTTATCGTAAATGGGCATCCAATCTTCAGTGACGTCATAAAGTGCGACAATCCCGCTTGCAGTGTTTGGGATCGGTAGGCCCGTTAATCGTTGTGCCATGCGCATAACCTGCACCGTCCATTGGTCGGTAAATTCTTGATTATAGTTATCTGGATCATCCACCCATTCCTTTTCATCGCAAGGCGGGTCTTCCGAGCCAATAGAAACCGTGTTCCCAAGTTCTGGACGGCAATAAGTTTGAATATCGCTGTCAGACAGGATCAAACCATTTTTTTCAAAATCAAACCCAGACGGTGACGGCACGTACGCCACTTCTTGACGAAGGGCTCGCGTTGACATTTTCATGGTTTTATCAACACCTGCCATTGCATTGATTTTTGATGAATAAGGACCAGCCACATTTATGACTACGGGCGCATAATATTCCTGGCCATTTGACAGCTTTACACCGTTTGCGCGGCCATCAAAGGTCAGTATTTGAGTAACTTCGGAGTTAAATAGAAATGCAGCACCATGTGCTTCTGCTGCTCGCCGGGCATTATCTGCAGCGAGCTTGGGATCGTTCACATATCCACCAGCTGGAAAAAAGACGGCACCATTGAGGGTGCCACCCGTTGGTTCGCCAAATCCATCTTCATCCATCGCTTTTGCAGGATAAAATTTCTGGGTGTCAGCTATGGGTAGATAATCGGTTATCTGTTCAGTAGATACATCTGAATAGGGACAATCGATGCGGGTCATCATCTCACATATTTTGACTAGATTATGATTATGATCCGTTTTGATGACAAGGCAGCCTGTTTCGCGGTATTTTATAGGCTGCAATCCGTCATGTTTTCCAACGTAACTTTCCCAGTCCCGCCAGTGATGCCACCCTTCAAAGGCGATGGCACATGTCTCATACGCTGAATAGTAGGTCCGAATAATCGCAGACGAAGCTGACGTCGACCCATATCCCGCCTCCGGCATTTTATCGATCGACAAGGTTCTATAACCCTTTTTCGACAGCTCAAACGCTGTGCAGGCACCAATAACCCCTGCCCCAATAATAATTGCATCGTAATCATTAGTCATTTGCCAATTGCCATATGTTCGTCGCCTGTGAAATGTTCATAAGGCGCTTCGGTTATGCCGTTATACTAATCTCGATACTTTCCGATAATCAATGACGTATTTATGCCACCGAATGCAAAGTTATTACTCATAAAGTTATCGATGTTCATTTGACGTCCGTCCTTCATGATGTGATCCAATCCAGTACAGTCTGGGTCCACATCAGTCAGATTTGCAGTCGCTGGAACCCAGCCACTTAGCATGGCTTCAATACCAAGCCAGGCTTCAATAGCACCGCAGGCGCCAAGTGAATGACCGAAGTAACCCTTTAGCGTGTGAAAAGGAATTTCTCGTTTAAACACCTCATTCGTGGCTCGACATTCTGCCACGTCGCCTTGGTTCGTTGCTGTCCCGTGACCGCTAACAAGCTGAATATCGTCTGCTGTTAATTGGCTGTCCTTCAGGGCGAGCTCCAAAGCGCCTCTCATGGTATCTGCAGAGGGTTGAGTGATATGTTTACCGTCAGAATTTGTGCCAAAGCCCAAAATTTCTGCGTATATTTCAGCGCCGCGAGCCAACGCATGCTCCCGCTCCTCCAAGATAAGCGTTGAAGCCCCCTCGCCAATGACCAAACCGTCCCTATTCTGATCGTAGGGGCGTGGCGACAGATGCGGCTCATCATTGCGTTGACTTGTGGCAAATAACGTATCAAAAACCGCCGCCATTGTGGGGCAGAGCTCCTCGGCTCCACCTGCTATCATCAGATCTTGCTGACCCGATTTAATGGCTTCGTACGCGTAACCAACGGCCATACTCCCTGATGTACAAGCAGATGATGTGGGAATAACGCGCCCCGTAAGCCCAAAAAACACGCCTATATTGACGGCTGCAGTGTGGCTCATCATTTGAATGTAGCTGGTTGCTGTGAGGCCGCGGGATTCTCCGGTTTCCATAAGCCGTGCAAACGCCTTTACGGGCGGCGTACTGCCAAAGGATGATCCATATGCTGTTCCGATCCGGCCGCCTTGTAGAAGCTCTTTATCTTCAAGCAAACCAGCACGCGTGAGTGCTTGCTCAGTGACATACACAGAAAGGTGGGAAACTCTGCCCATGCTCCGAAGTGCTTTTCTTGAATAATGTTTTGGAAGTTCGAAATCAGTAACCGGACCCGCAAGTTTGGTTCCAAGATCGTGATAGCGCTCCCACTCCTCCATATATCGTATACCCGTTTCACCGACACTCATTTTGGCTTGGATATCTTTCCAAGTCTCGCCAAGTGATGTGACGCCGGCCATACCGGTTACAACTACGCGTCGGCTCATATCATTCCTCCGTTCACGGAAATGACTTGCCGGGTAATATAGGATGCCTCGGTTGAGCATAAAAAGGCGACAATCCCAGCGACTTCATCGGGTGTCCCAAAGCGCTGCATTGGGATTTGTTCTTTGACCATATCAGGAATATTCTCTGTCATTTGTGTCTCAATTACGCCCGGTGCAACACAATTTACTGTAATTTTTCTTTTTGCAACTTCAATGGCCAACGATTTCATAGCACCGATTAGCCCGGCCTTAGTTGCCGCATAATTTGTTTGCCCGCGATTACCTGCAATTCCAGATACCGAGGACATAACAACAACCCGGCCCGCTGACCGCCGTCTAATCATCGGCATCATTATGGGCTTTAGGACATTGTAAAAACCACCCAAATTTGCATTAATAACATCATCCCAATCGTCGTCTTCAAGGGCTGGAAAGGCGCCATCTTTATTGATTGCCGCATTTAAAATTGTCCCGTAATAGGCACCGTTTTCAGCCATATCCAATTCGAGAGATTCCCGGCATTGCTGTCTGTTGGCGATATCAAACGTCAAAATACGGCCATCACTGCCAGCTGCGCGGACTTCTGCTAGCGTATCTTCAGCACCTTGCTTATCGCGCCCATAATGCACAGCAATTTGAAATCCATCTTTCGCCAGTCGTATGGCAATGGCTTTACCGATACCCTTGCTTGCGCCGGTAACTAAAATTGCTTCTGTTTTCATTTGACTATCAATTCCTTAAACCGCACTTGAACCATGCAGTTCTCTTGCTGTTTGTATAAATTTTTCGGGATCTTTGGGCTGAAAAGCATTTATACGTGCGGATGCAACCACATCTTCTCCCACTTGAGCTGAGCCATCGAATACCGCCATTTCACCGTCATTAAACGAGACATTTACAGTGACGGTTACGGTATAACCTTCACCAAAGTAAGGTTTGTCCAGCTGGACGTTTCGGCTGCCCAAAAGAAACCCTGGTTTAACAGGCTGCCCCAAACGATAATCCTTCAAACCATTGAATGCGGCGATGGCTTGGGCCATATATTCCATCCCAATATAGGAGGGAACTCCGGATCCGGTTTCGAAAAACGGCGTATTTTCGCCAATGTCAACTTCAGCAACCAGCGTGTTTTCATCGCTTCTCACTAAACGATCCAATAGCAGCATTGGAGTGTCATGCGGTACAATGTCTGAGATAGAGCCCTTAAATGACATTAAATTCCTCCCCGTCCCAAAATGATGCTGACATTACTACCGCCAAATGCAAATGAATTACTCATCATTAATAGTCTATCTTTTGTATCAATAGACTGCCCATGAAGGGCCAGCCTTACCTTATCTATTTCTGGGTCAGCCTCGCCGTCCCAAATATGAGGGGGGATTTGCGCGCTTTCAGCTGCATTGGATAGGCTCAGCCACAGAATTGCCGCTTCAATGGACCCGGCAGCCCCCAAAGCGTGCCCTGTCATTGGTTTAGTGGAACTGACGGGCAAGCTTTCGTTAAATATTCGAGAAATCGCCGCGGCCTCCATGCTATCGTTAAGGTCAGTTGCCGTTCCATGCAAATTCAAATAGTCAATGTCGCACCCATGAATGTTTGCAGATTTCAGTGCCTTCCGCATTGATATCTCAGCCCCTTTACCTGTCGGTTCGGGGGCGCTTATATGATGAGCATCCGAGCTCTCTCCCCCGCCTAGAAAATATACGTCTGATTTTTGACGGCTCATAATAAATAGAGCTGCACCCTCTCCTATATTTGTTCCCGATCGATTGACACTCATTGGACTACAAATATCGTCCGACAACGCCTGCAGGCTCCGAAATCCGCCAATTGTTACGGAACAAAGGCTGTCAGCTCCGCCAACCAGCACAGCATCGCAAATATCAGCATTGATCAAACGGGCAGCAGCCGTAAAGCCTTTACCCCCTGACGCGCAGGCTGAAGAAACTGAATAGGCAGGTCCTTTTACCCCGTACTTATGGGCAAGGAATAACGAAGGGCTTCCGATTTCTTGCTGGTTAAAATGATAGGTATCTGGAAAAGCACCGGTTTCTGAGCAGTACTTCATGGCAATCTCGCTTTCCTCAATTCCAGAGGTGCTCGTCCCAATAATTACGCCAATCCGGTGAGAGCCATATTCAGAAATAACGAATTTGATCTCGGCATCAATTTGCTCACTCGCATTATTCAGCAGGCGATTATTTCGCGATTGAAACCGCACATCCAATGCTGATAGAGCTGGCAATGGATCATTTATCATTCCCACGTATTCTGGAGAATTTGGCGTCCATTTATCGGTGTGGATCATATTTGATTGATCACCAGCCATGACGGCCTGATAAGTTGCGCGCCGACCAGTTCCGAGCGGACTAATGATACCAAGAGCGGATAAATAGAGAGGATTAGTCAATTTTCCACCGCCAGTAAGCTGGATGAAATTGTGAGTTTCATTCCATTATCCAGATGCAAGATTTCTGTTTTTGAAACCCACGGATTATCACTGTCAGACCGTATTTCAATTAAATTTCGGCCTTCACTCGTGATGGATCGATTGTTACCGTTTGTTGTCATTTGTCCTGTGGTCGGTAATCCATATTTTACAGATTCCACCGGCCAAAATGCCAATACAATGTGAGCCAGAATATCTGGTGCTATTACATCTTTGGGAAGCCATGTCGCTGTTTTGGTCTCTAGCCCTTCTAGTGTCCAATCCATGTCCATTGCCCGGCGCCCAGTCATATCGAGAAGGGCAATTTTGGCAGATCCCGGCGTTAAAGCAAACACGGCTTGAAATTTCGAAACTATTTTCCCGTGAGAGATAGTAACCTGTTGAAGCGCTGAAAGCGGATCCCCAGTCCACGGGTTAGGTGGCAGGTTATAAATAAACTCCCGGCTAAGGTAAGCCTGCTCTGTGGACGTCACCGCACAACCTGAAAGCACCAAAAATACGACAACAAACGCTTTTCTGATCATACGCAAATGTCCTCAAGTACACGGAGTATCCGTTTGGGATGATTTACCAGTGTACTTTTATCGTTCCATGCATAACCGCTTAAGATTGAAACCATCATGAGGGGGAGTTCGCTATCACTTTCAGGAAACCTCAAAACAATATCTTGCAGCCCCCCTTCATACCAAGAATTAACAAACACCCGGAAGACATCCACTCCTTTTTTCAAAGGAATTGCGAACTCTCGATCCCATTCAGTGGGGTCACCCGCAAGTTCTTTCAAGATTTGCGGAACAGCAAGTTCTGCTGATTTTAAGGCAATTGTCACACCCGAGGAAAACACTGGATCAAGAAATTCAGCGGCATTACCAAGCAACACATAACCGGATCCATGCAACCGAGATACATTGCAAGAGTATCCGTTCAATTTGTTAAGGGGCCGAATTCGTTCTGAACTTCCAAGAATTTCGCCCATTCGTGTTTCGCCGAGCAACCTCTCAAACAACTGATCATCATCTAATTTTTCATCAGTTTCAGAGTAGACAACACCAACAGACGAGGTTCCATTTGAAAAAGGAATTAACCAATACCAAACATCTTTGCGTTCGGGATGAACCGTTATCAAAATTTTATTTCTATCAATATGATCTGGATTGATGTTGTCTTTAACATGAGTGAATAATGATGACCGATTAGCGAGACCCGATGGTGTCTCTAAATCCAATAACCGAGGTAAAACACGCCCATATCCGCTGGCATCCACAACAAACTTTGAATGAACGGTTGCCACATCTCCGTCTTTCCCTTTGTGTGTTAAGACACAATGCCCTTTGTTAAGCTCTGCATCGACGACAAACCGACCATATAAAATCTCAGCGCCCGATTGGGTTGCGCCATCAGCTAGAATTTTATCAAATTCTGCTCGTTGGACTTGAAAGGCTGTTCCCCACCCTTCATCAAAATTTTCTCTAAAATCGATGTGCCTGCGTTCATGGCCTCTTTCGAAAGTAGCTCCGTTTTTATGCTGAAACCCGGCTTCAGTCACCGGACGCAGTAAGTCTGCTTTCTCCAATATATTCAAACAGTTAGGAAGCAAACTTTCGCCGATACTAAATCTTGGGAATTCAGAACCTTCAAGAATAATAACAGACACACCATTGTCGCGAAGCAATTTGGCAGCAACGGCACCCGATGGTCCCGCGCCGATAATAGCAACGTCACATTCCCTATCAGAATGGCTTGGGTTACTGGATGTCACAAATTTTCTCCTTCGGGTTTTACATCCGAAATCGGAGAAAACAACCAAGCCATAATTACACCTAAAACAACAACTGATCCCATGGTTTGCAGGACCGGTATTTTGGAAAATGCCAGTAAGCCAAACACTAAAATTGTACTCATGGCAGAATAAGTAACCGCGAGGTAAGCCGGGTCTTTGTCATCTTCGTCCGCCGCAAATTGGAATAAGGAATAATCAGCCCCCAATGCCAACACTAGAAAACTCGCCATTATTGCAAAGAAATTGATATTTATACCGATAGCCGCCGCAAGGACCAGTGAAGACAGAGCGGCAAACATTGGGACTGTGAAAATCTGAAGTCCTGTTCCAACACCTTTTTTCCACATGAAAAATAATGTTAAAAACGCCATACCCCCCAGTAGTGAATATGTTGCCTCAATACGGAACTTTTTTAAGTTCTCTGTATATTTTTGAGCAGCATCAACAGCTGACACCCAAGGAAATTGGTCCATGAGAAATGCCGTATCAAAATCAGGGTCCACCCCTTGCAGGATGACCATATGTCCACGTGGGTTTGAGCCTCCTTTGAAGACAGACAAAACACTGATTGCTGACGGAAGAGACGAAATTATTTGCGCATCTGCTACCAAAAACTCAATTTCATTGTCCTGCTGAGGGATAACAGCCATCAAAGGCTTCGCTTCATGCGATTTCAATATAGTTGTCGATAAATCAGACACTTCAGTTTGAAACTTCACCGATGGAATAATTTTGGAAATGCGCCACAGGTCGGAAATAGTGTCGTTTTGAATATACTTCCACAGAAACTCTTGGAGGATTTCTTCCCTTTGTAGAATTTGTTCGATTGTATCGCCTTTAACCAGCATCATTCGGGCCGATGATGCGTCGCTATGATCGCGAATAGCAGCCTCGAACTTCGAAAATTCTGGGGTGGTTACTCTTAATGATCTGACATCGTCAATTGGGTCCAAGTAATCCAACACAATTGCACCAGTCATCAACAGACAAAACAGCGCAACAACTGGATACCCAATTCTATTCATGGCATTCCGATGAAATTTAAGAAACTCAGGGATCTTGGTTGTTAGTCCTGCCGTTTTACTAATCCCCGTCAAATGCGGTAAAAGATAGAGAACACAGGTTGCAGCACCTATGAGGCCAAATGCAGAATATACGGCGATTTGCATCAAAACATTGACGCCCGAAAACGCCAACGCGAGGAACCCTACTAGGGATGTTCCGGTCCCATATAGCAATCCGGCTCGAATACGATTAGCTGTAATCTTTGATGTTTCAGTCAAACGCCGTGCTGTATAAAAATGTATAGCGTAATCAACCACAACACCCACCAGGCTAGCCCCAAAAGCAACCGCTATTAGATGAATTTCACCAAAGAAAAGGACAGTTGCAGAGGCACCAACAAGAACGCCGACTGAAGTAATCAATAATGCGCCAAATACAGGCTTTATTGATCTAAAAACCAAAATTAAAAGTATGATAATCCCGCAGACGGCGAGCATGGTAATACGCTCAGCCTCGGATTTTGAGATTTCAGCGATTTTTTGCGAATAATAAGGGGCACCGCCATATTCAATTTTGAGGTCACTGTGTTCATTTTGAATATTTTGAACCAAATTATCAATGACGCGCAAACTGGTATTTTTTACGTCATCAACAGACAGATTTTCATCAATTTCAGCTACTATCGTTCTGTAATCCGCCTCTGTCGCCGCAGAACCCGATGCCAAATCATTTAAATACTCTTGATACAGTCCCAACGGATCGCGCGCTATCAGTGACGAGTTCACGTTACTCGCCGGTGCATATAAAGACATCAAGGACCGCTCGACCAATTCCCGGCTCTTTCCATCCTTCAACGCACGATAATCTTTATAATTGGCAAGGGCACCGATAGCCGGTTGATGTATTTTACCAATTTCTGAAAAATAGGTATTGTTACGACCAACCACAGTAATTCCGTTTATGTGCGTAAGCCCGCTTTTAAGATCATCTACGGATTTGGTCAGGTTTTCCGGCTCAGCATGACTCACAAGGAAAACAATCTGTTTAGAGGTTTTATTACTAACCTGTTCAGCGGCGATACTTTCCAGATTTCCCACATTAGATTGCGGAAATAATGACGCCAAATCTGAGACAAGTCGTGTTTGTCCCGTATACACAGAAATTCCAGCCGAAATTACCAAGATGCTAAAACAAATTATCCAAATTTTTGCTATCAGAGACACCTGCTATTTGTTCCCTTCAAACAGGAACGCTTGGGCAGCGGCTTCGGTTAATGTTGTGAATGTTTTTTGAGACGATAAATATATGACATCGCGGTCGCCATTGGGTTTTAACGTGTCGATTACATCTGTTTTTACTTTGCCGTGAAGCGTCACTTTCGAAATGACCTTTCCGATCAGCACATCCGTTGGTTTCAGCGTCACTTGCCAAGGATCAGTACCGATTGCAGGCTCAAATTGGACGTCAAATTTATCTTCAAGACGGGCCCAATCCCCTCTTAATGCAGGTCCCATTATATTGTTAATGGTCGCAGCAAACCCATTGGATCCATCTACTGTGGTGACAGAGCCATGGCTGATCTGCGTTATACCAGTGTCGGTTATTATCAAACGGCTCTCGAAAGGTTTTGATATTTTCCAGACAAGGCCTTTTTCTGGGACTACGAAAAACTCACCCGTTGTGAGCAACGGCGCAGGAAATCCAACCAAATAACGTTTCTGAGAGAACTCACCGGCTAGACTATCACCTGCCTTAACGGGCGTTGGTCCAACCTCTACCGCGTGAGCCAAAACCGTCATAAAAATGGCAGCTATAAAAACAAGCCCCATATGGGTCAATTTGTTCATAGCATCGCCTCAACTTTCTTGAGGAATACAGCCGGTGATACAAACAACATTTCTTTAGTATCTATATCAAGCGCAACTTGCGTTGTACGGGCCTTCGTCAAAACATCACCGCTTTGGCTGTCCTTTATCCGATAATCAATTACCAGACGGTTTTCATATTCTTTCAGCGATGCCGTAACCGTAATATCCTGTTTAAAAATCGCAGATTTTACGTACTTAATTCTCATATCTACAATAGGCCATGCATAGCCAGAATTTCGCATTTCCTCATAGTTGTAATCCATTGTATCCAGCAGTGCACACCGCGCTTTTTCCAAAAACCGTGGGTAATTTCCATGCCAAACAATTTCCATGGGATCCAAGTGATAAAATTGGATTTTGAGATCCACACTGGCGCTAATGTCAGAAATATTTTTCATTATTTTTTATCCTGCGGCGATGTCCAGAAAGCGAAAAAATTGAACCATTGATGGGGATTTTCAATGGCAAGAGCTTCAAGCCACTGCGCATATAATTTTGCCCATTTTTCGGCTGTTGCCATACGGTTTTTACGAGGTAGAGAGATTTTCTCGCTGAGTTTTGACCAAACAATCTCAAACACATCGCCCTTGCGAAGGGCGGCCACCATAAAAACAGGGGCTTCCAGAATGTGGGCTAAGACATATGGACCCAGAGCAAAAGGCGCCATTTTCCCTAAAAAGGAAACGTTTATGACGTTTTCTCGTCCGCTAACCGGTGGCCTGTCCGCTGCAATCACAATCCATTCCCCACGATCAATACAGGATCTAAGATGCATCGCAACATCTGGACTAATCTCATCCACCTCAACTAATCTCAATTGGGAGTCTGGGTTAAACCGTGCCATCAGGCTATTGAAGCGTTTCGCGTGTTTTGTGTGAACTAAAACTGTAATTGGCCGAGGCTGATTTAAACTCGCCAATGCGCGGATAACTTCCACATTCCCAAGATGAGAGACGAGTAAGATTGCCCCTTTTTTCTCCGGATCTATTTCAAATAATGATTTCATATCACCCGGGAACGACAATTGCGATCTGCCTATATCTCCGTTCCATGCGGATAATTTGTCGAGGGCGGCCCCGCCGAACGCCACAAAATTTTTGAAACCTGTCCAGTAAGTCGGCTTCATAGATCCTTGGTGCTCGGAAACGCGTTCCAAAAACTCGTGAATTGCTAAACGGGCCGACGATTTATAGAGAAAAAAGGCAAGTAATACGGGATACATTGCCGCTAAACAAACCCGCCGACCAGCAATCCGGTAGATAGCTGCTAAAGACTTCAGGCCCCAGTAAAAGCCGGCCTCTTCCATGTCCGCCCAGTGATTTTGTTTTGAAGAACCACTCATTTTCTGAACCGCATCCGAAAAGTAAGAAGACGGGTAAGCATTCCAAAAACCAGCTGGGTATGCATCATTGTAATTCTAATATTATCTCCAACAACTTGAAAATTTGAGGTGTTTTCTGCGGGATAAATAACGTTGGAGGGGATCTCGACAACGTCAATGCCTCGCCAATACAGTCTAACCATAATAGATGTGTCAAAATCCATTCGTTTTCCCACATGTTCGTGCCGAATAACATCAAGGGTTTGACTAACGGGATAGACTCTAAAACCACACATGCTATCGGTTATACTGAGCGAAAGGGTTTCTACCCAAACCCAGACATGGGTGAACCAGCGACCAATTTTCCGAGCGGTCGGCATACTCTCATCATACACTGGCTTTGCCGTAATCAGATCTGCCGGAGAAGATTTTGCCGCATCTATTAACTTGCTGATATCATCCAAGTCATGCTGGCCATCCGCATCGACTTGCAATGCATGGGTAAATCCGCGTTCAACTGATCGGGCCAGACCCGTCTCAAGCGCCGCGCCCTTACCCAAATTAACATCGTGACGGATGACCTCCACCCCTTCTGATGGGTTATGTAGCGCCTGTATTTGGCTGCCAGCCTCCGCATCCGACCCATCATCAACAATGATAATTTCCAACGAATGACGGCTCACACCCGCGATTACATCTGGTAATACCTTATAGTGATTAAGGGTGGGAATTATTGCACAACATGAAAAACTACTCACATATCCTCCTCAAAATTTAGGATGCCAGAGCTATGGTCAATAACCTCACCCAAAGCATTTTTACTTTGGAAGAGAAAACTTATTCTCCTATCGGATTTTCTCTCAAGGAATAGGCCCACCTTAGTATCTGGAAAAATAAAAGTTTTAAATTTCAGTTTTTCAATTTTTTTGGGTTGCGTTTTCAGGCTAAAAATCTCGGAACTAACCTGTGTAGCCCAATGAACTTGAACCACACCTGGAAGCAGAGGATTATCCGTAAAATGACCTTTGAAATAGTCTAGATCGGCCGGCGCGGTTAAAATAATTTCGGCCTTGTCTTCAGATACATTTCTGGTTATTTCCCGAAATTCGGTTCTCTCGAACTTTTGGCGTTCAGGAGAATCTGCCTTATCCTTACTGTTGAAAAGGTCATCAATCTCCCTCGTAACGATTTTTCCTTGCGGATTTCTAGGCATTAAATCGACAAAGAGCCAGCGGCGCGGACCTGTAACCGCGTCATCAAACTGTCCCAAATATTTTCTCAGGAAACGGCCGGTTCTAAAAGACCCATTTTCGGTCAGATATGTGACGCCCAATTGACTAAGCTCAATCACAGCAGCAAGTTGCGGGCGCTCTTCACCAATCATTTTTGTGGTTACGTCCTGAACAAATTTGTGCTTACGTAACAGCTCTTCAATTCTGGGCAGTGAAACCCGTTTTCCCTCCACCTTCACAATTCTGTCTGCGCGCCCAAGAAGAGTAAAACTCCCGTTCTGGGTAAAGGAGACCAAATCTTCAGTTTCAAACAATTCGTCTGAATTTTCCAAAAATTGAGATTTAAGCTGCAGGCAGCCTTTCTCGTTTTGGGAAAGCTCAACGTTGGGTAATGGAACCCAGATATCGTTTTGTCCCGTATTATGACGTTTGGCAATACCGCCCGTTTCGGTGCTTCCATAAATCTCCAGAACCGGTCGCGTCAAATGTCCCGCCGCTTGGCTCGCAAATTCATCTGGAATGGAGCCGCCTGATGAAAACGTAATCAGCGGTGTTACCGAAATGGCGCTGTCTTCAAACGCAGTTAATCTGGATAAATGGGTCGGGCTTGATACAAGGATAAACGGATTACCGTCTTTTGTTGCAGTACTAATTTCATCCCAATTTGTTGCCGTTTCATCTCTAAAAGGGCGCCCCGCACATAAGGGCCACAACAGACGAAAGAGCAGGCCATAGACATGTTGATGGCTAACCATTGAATGAACTTCAGCCGACCCAAATTCACTTGAGTACATTTTCTCCCAAGCCCGAACTTCGTTATCTAATTGGTAAAATCGTTTGTAAATTTCTTTGGGTTTGCCTGTTGATCCAGATGTAAAAAAAGAGATTTTCAAATTAGGATCAATGAGAATTTCATCAGATTTATCAAACGTGTAATCCCGGTCTTCACCGACTATGATGGTCTCAATATCAAGGACTGTGGCTTCGTCAGTAAGCAAAACGTCAAATTCGGTTTTTATCTCGTTTAGGGCTTCGGGCTGATTTGTAGACGGTAGAATAATGGCAGCGGCGGTCTTGAAGGCCGCAAGCAAGGCTATGGTTTCAAGCTTTGATGATTTACAAAAAATCGCCACTTTTTTTCCTGAAATTTTGCTCGACAGAGAACCTGCGGCACTGAACAACTCGCGCCGCGTTGTCATTTGTCCGTTTCGGCCGGTAACCACCGGACGGTCGTTAATTCCCCGGCACCAAAGTTCATTCAAATTAAGCTGATTTGAATAGCTCATTCTTATCCTTTTGCACGAACAGTGCGTCTCACTAAAAATTCACCGGCAAACAACAATCCTGTCAGACAGTATGAAATCAGCCCGTTATAAAGGGTCCATTGCTCAATAGTGCCGTATAAAACGGTCCAAGTGGCCACGACGCTGTTAAAAACAAAAAACAAGATCCAAACGATCGTTACATTTCGTGTGTATCGAACGCCTTTTTCATCCAAATTAGGTTCAGTTATGCGAGCTATCATTTCGATGGCTGTCGGCGGGGACATTACTGAATACAGGAACGCGGCTGCAAGCATCAGGCTGATCCCTACGGGGTAGAGTTTTACGGCAATTGATGCCTTAAAGAAGGCCACCGCTATCATAAAAATAATCGCGGCGATAGCGGGCCAAATTAGGCGGTTCTTACTTGGCATTGTTCGACGCAGAATAAGAACCCTGCCCCCAAGTAAAACCAACACCAAACCAATAAGTAATTCAGGTTTAACCGTATTAAGCCCAAAATAAACCAAAAATGGATAGGCCAACCCAATGGTTATAGCCCCTGCGGTTAGTCCTATTTTAAGCTTCGGATGCAACGTTATAAACCTGATCGACAATATCAGAGACGGTTCTTACGTTTTTAAAATCGTCAGCCATCACTTTTTTACCAATTAGATCTTGAAAACTTACGATTAGGTCCACAGCGTCAATGCTGTCCAAATCCAGATCTTCTGCCAATAACGCATCCGGTTTAATGAGTTCTGGTTCAACTTCAAACAATTCAGTTAGAAATACATGTAGTTGTTTTTCGACTTCTTCACGCGTCATGCACTTTTCTCCAAGCCCTGCAGTCCAGTAATAAACAATGCAAGTGATTTCACGTTTGCAAAGTGATCAGTTAGGTCTTCTTTTTTTGTTTCAATCTTAACACCAAAATTCTTTTGAAGGGCGACGCCTAGCTCCAAGGCGTCGATTGAATCAAGTCCAAGACCGTCTCCAAATAAAATTTCTTCGTCACCAATGTCGTCAGCTGTAACATCTTCCAACTCAAGAGATCTGATGATCAGTTCTTTAATTTCATTATGCAGCTTGTCCACTTATTATTTGCTCCTCTAGCAGAGTTCTTATGGCCGCGGTCATATGCCGTGTGCTTAAAGAATGATTGTTATCAACGTCACACAATGTCGTTGAATTTTTGAGTTCCGAAAATTTAATATTAAATGCCAATTTAGTTGGCGGAATACGATACCATGGTTCGCCTTTGGCCAACGTGGTATGGTTGCAATGAATAATAACAGGCAAAATGGGCGCGGCGCTACTTAACGCCACGTTTGCAACGCCTCTTTGCAATTTTCCAAGTATTTGATCCGGCCGGGTTCTTGTGCCCTCGGGGAAAATAATAAGATTTTCGCCCCTCTCGAGCACGGCAACGCAGTCGTCAATCAATTTTGTCGGATCTTGATCGTTGCGCACGTAATTTGCCGCCCGCATCACCCCACCCAAAAAGAAATTGTTCCACAGTTCGTGTTTGACGATACATTGTGCTCGATCCATCTGTCCCATAAGGATAACCGTGTCCAATAATGATGGGTGATTTGCAATAATCAAAGTCCCTGTCACACCCTTTAATTGCTCAGCATTCTCAACATTTATACTGCATACGCCAATCGTTTTTATAATGGTGAGGTAAATCTTGAAACACCTATGAATTGTTGTTTGAACGACAGTCGCTCGCGTTTCAATATTTCGAACAAGCAAAGACAAAACTGGAAAATAAAAAATGGTCATGACCAAGCCGCCAAGGCTAAACAAGGCGAACGCTACGCCCGTGACAAACAATCGCCACACCCAATCTATTCTACGCTGCATGCTTTTTAAACTCCCACCCGAAACTACCCGTACCAATAATGGCTCTTTCTTCAACTCCGCTTAGAACGTTTTCGATTAAGGCTAGTGAATTTGTCTTATTACTTGGAAAATCTGTAACTTGCGACACTTCAAGCGAGACACCAACATCAGAACAATCGTTATGGGATAGTAAAATGGCGCCCACATCAAGAACCGCATCCAATTCGTCAAACTCAGAAAAAAGGTCGGGTAATGGTGCATCCAAATAAACAAATAAAATTTGTTTTTCAGGGAATGCCTCTATCAATGCAAACGCCTCAGTTAATCCCATCACCAATGAGTTCTCACCCGCTGAGATTACACTTTGCATCTCGTTAATTTTCCAAGCAATAGATAGCAATCCGGAAACTGCATTGTGAACAGAGAGGCTAAAATGCATGGGAGACAGATCTTCAGAATTAGAGATTTGTTCTAAAATACTGACAGACCTCTCCACATCTCCATAGCGCGATGCAAATACGATTAGAGGCTGATCATCAATCATCTCAGAAATCAAGCTGCCAGCAGTCTTCCCAAACGCGTTTAACCGGCGCCGAGTTGATGCTGGTATTTTGCTGATGTCGGGTGTTGAATTCCCGGCATCAATGGTAGATTTTCTGATTTCCCAACGTGATACTTTAACAAACATAACTGTTTTCTTTTAACTGCTGGATGCCAAACCAAGTTTTGCTACAAGATCACGTTCAAAGAATTCGATCCAACGATTATAACGGAAATGAATAGTGTGGTTATTTTTTTTCAAATTATAACTGTCTAAGTATTTGATCGAAAAAGTCTTTTCGGTGTAAAAAATATCCACCTTAGCGTTATGCTTTAAGTCGCCTATTTTGCCTATCATGTGGCCAGGGGCGACATCTTCAAATAACCAACCGCGATCAGCGCCGATAATTTTGATGTTCTGCTTAACAGTTCCCAATGGAAGTTTAGCTTCGGTTGAGAAAGTTCGATTATCAACGTTATAAATTGGCTTAACAAAGCAGCCGGTAAGCAACACACTTGCTACAACTAAGATTATAGCCGTTACAGAATATTTTTTTATGACATTTATTGTTCTTATCATGTGAAGCCCCCACAGTTTACACACTTATTAATTGCCTATATACCTATACCAATCACCAAAACAAACCTATACAAAAATGCTAGTACACGAATATTTTTCAGTCTCTCCAATTTCGACTATTGGGAAAACCCTGCCCGGCGACTTTCAGTCTGACAAAGACCGTGAATATGTTTCCCGGTTTAGTGCCCCCGCGCGCCAACGAACCTCGTTGTTTGTCCGCACTCTTGCACGAAATCTACTGGAGGAGAAAACTGGTATCGCAGCACATAATTGGGAATTTCATGTGGAGAAAACGGGCAGCCGCATCGCAGTATCTTCAACAGACTTAAAGCTTCACGTTAGTTTTTCGCATAGTCCAAATTGGGGAGCTGTCGCCATAAGCCAGACTCCCATTGGGATTGATGTCGAGGAGATCAAACCGGGTAGACCTTGGGCAAATATGATTTCGTTTCTCGAAATATCAAAAGACACTCCGACGCCCAATACAGAACTAGAGTTTCTCACATTATGGACCGCGAGAGAGGCAAAATTCAAGTATCAATGCGCCTCTATAAAAGAACACTCATTGCACCCTTACAATCTGTCAGACAGCACTGCACTTTGCGTTGCAAAAGAACTCTCTGACAGAGTGTTAATAAGGGTTTTATGAGTTTATTTTAATTCTTGTATGACTTTGGCACTCAAACCTTCTATTCCGAATGAAGCACTATCCTGCCAGTCACTTTCAAATACAGCAGAGTGAGAACCAATATGTGCATTAGTAATCACTTTTCCATTCTCCAAATTTGGAACAGGTCCTACAATTTTGACTTCAGAGTTATTATGTAATTTTAAGTTCCAAAACCCCCATTCAACCCAAGACCAGAATTTATTCAGCTCAACATTGATAGGGACAGCAGTTTCATATTTTGGATCTGTTGGTGAAAGAACCCGATATCCCGCGAGCCGAAAACTGTTTGAAATTGATGTTTTCATGAGGCTTACTACTGTTTGCCCTTCAGGTAGTAATACGTCTCCAAGTGCAGCACCATAAGTGTTTCTTTTCCGAGCAATTGCACGCGCATGTATCCCAGCATTATTGACTTCGCTTTTAGAAATAGACGGAATATTAGGTGTTTTTGGATCTAATTCAAATTTGCGCATATCCACCACAGATACGATTTTGACGTCAATACCATTCACCGGGTTTGCGATAGGCTCCGCAACCTTTACTGGAACCACACTTCGATTTACTGCACACCCCGTCATTAAAACCATAAACGACAAAATAGCTATACTCTTGAGAATTGACCTTAAACTCATTAATTGCCCCACTTCTTCAACAGCATTGATTTCAATTTCAATCTGTAATTAGAATTAATTTTCAATATTAATCTTATTAAAGTTGTCTAAAAAGATCAACTGTTAGAAAAACCGGAGGCGCCAAATTAGCAATTTCAAATATTTAGAACGGGATTTTTTGGACGCTTGGTCGAACTTTGAGCTTTCAACACGTTCCGCTAATTATTCTCTTTATAGGGGTCTATCAGCCATTCACTGGGTGGATAGCCAAAGCGCCGTCGTATTATTAGGGTCAACACTGAATTTCGAATGAATTCGATTGCTGTCAGTCACTTTAAGGCCCTGCAGAATGAGAGCCTTAAAGTTCACTGGCAGCTAATTTCCCATTCTCCAGTACGGCAATGGGTCCTCTAATTTTATTTCAACAATTTTTAAAACTGTTTACCGCTAACAATTGAATCTTCAGCCAAATTTCTTTTCTTGCTGCCATAAATCTGGACAAAGCCTC
>Ga0209826_1000543_pt1 | contig 26772 bp, 22 predicted proteins | sample GOMGulsemesocosm_5_FD_184637 | JGI IMG/M metagenome (GOLD analysis project Ga0209826, IMG submission 184637) | Methane-oxidizing microbial communities from mesocosms in the Gulf of Mexico - GOM15C Gulf of Mexico (SPAdes) (version 2) | ecosystem: Environmental > Aquatic > Marine > Cold seeps... | reverse complement strand
TTAATTGGTAAGGATACTCGTCGATCTGGGTATATGTTTGAATCAGCATTAGAAGCAGGTTTAGTTGCTGCAGGCGCTGATGTTCAATTACTAGGTCCTATGCCAACACCTGGGATTGCTTATTTAACGCGTACATTACGCGCTAATGCAGGTATTGTTATTAGTGCATCACATAATCCACATTATGATAATGGGATTAAATTCTTTTGCTCTGATGGTAAGAAGCTACCGGATGAGATTGAGCTGGCTATAGAACAAAAATTAGATGAAGAGCTTGTCGTAGTTGAGTCATCAAAACTTGGTAAGGCTAGTCGAATTACTGATGCAGCAGGGCGTTATATTGAGTTTTGTAAAAGCTCAATACCATCAATGATGGATTTCTCAGGAATAAAAATGGTTGTCGATTGCGCGCATGGCGCAACGTACCATATTGCCCCGCATGTATTTAAAGAGTTAGGAGCTGAAGTCGTTAGCATAGGCGTTAACCCTGACGGCGTTAACATTAATGAAGAATGTGGAGCAACTGACACTCGTGCCTTGTCTCAAGCAGTTGTGTCTAATAGGGCTGATTTAGGTGTTGCTTTAGATGGAGATGGTGACCGTTTGATTATGGTTGATCACTTAGGTGAGGTACTTGATGGTGATGATATTATCTATATCTTAGCTAAATCACGAAAAGGACAGGACGGTTCGTGCTCATCAGTTGTCGGTACTCAAATGACTAACTTGGGTGTTGAGCACGCATTAAATCGTTTAGGTATTGAGCTATTACGCTCTGCGGTAGGTGATAGGCATGTTATTGCATTAATGAATGAGTCTGGGTCAATTCTAGGTGGTGAAGGTTCTGGACACATAATTTGTGCTGACAGGACAACAACAGGCGATGGTATTATTTCGGCCCTTCAAATCATTGAAACAATGGCGAGTGATGGTTTACCTTTGCGTGAATTAAAAAGTGATGTGCAAAAATACCCGCAGTGCATGATCAACGTGAAATTAAAAGATGATAAAAAGTTTATCGTCAATGGTGAAATTACAGAGGCGGTTAAAAAAGTTGAGGAAACCCTCAATGGCAGTGGTCGCGTACTACTGCGCCCGTCAGGTACAGAACCCTTAGTTAGAGTCATGGTCGAAGGTGAAGATTTATCATTAGTGGAGTCACTGACGCTTGAACTTAGTAAAACTGTTGAAGAGTTATTGAGTGCTAAGCATGATTAGTTTGTATATTATTGCGTATTAATATTGCTTTATTCAGCAATAATCGCTAACCTTGCTCGTTTTTTAGTATGAGAAGCATGATGCGTCAGCCACTCGTTGTTGGAAATTGGAAAATGAATGGGTCACTTGATCAAACGAGTGGACTTTTAACTTCGATAGAAGACCGTATTAATGATAAAATAAGTTGTGAAGTTGGTGTTTGTACTCCTTTTGTTTACTTGTCAGCAGCGGTAAAGTTGCAATCAAAGGTAACGATTGGTGCGCAAACAGTTTCTGAGCATGCATCTGGTGCTTATACGGGCGAAATTTCAGCTGATATGTTGTCTGATATTGGCTGTTACTGGGTGCTAGTTGGGCACTCAGAGCGCAGAGTCTTGTTTAATGAGCAAAATCAGCAGTTAGTGCTAAAAGCTAAAGCTGCGCAACAAGCAGATTTGTTGCCAATTTTTTGTATAGGTGAGACTGAAGAGCAGTATAAAGCCGGTGAAACTTTTCAGGTTATCGAGCAGCAGTTGAGTTGTTTACTAGCGGATAGTGACATCGATCTTGAGCGTTTAGTGTTGGCTTATGAGCCTGTTTGGGCGATAGGGACGGGTTTAACAGCGACGCCTGAAGAAGCACAGAATGTGCATGCTTTTATTCGTCAACTAGTTGCTAAAAGCAGTGCTAGCATGGCTGAAAAACTTAGGATTTTATACGGTGGTAGTGTTAAGCCAGACAATGCAGCATCGTTATTTGAACAACAAGATATTGATGGTGGTTTAATAGGCGGAGCATCTTTAGATGCTGAAGCCTTTCTTTCAATTTGCCAAAAGGCATAAAGGAATAGTTTATGAGTTTGTTTGCAATAGTTTTATCGGTGCATGTAGTTGTAGCCGCATTGATGATTGGTTTGATTTTGATTCAACACGGTAAAGGTGCTGATGCTGGAGCTGCTTTTGGTAGTGGTGCTTCAGGCACAGTGTTTGGTTCAAAAGGGTCTGGTAGTTTTTTAACACGTTCAACAGCTATGTTAGCAACGGCATTTTTTATTACTAGCTTATCATTGGCTTATTTGGGTGGAAATAGAGAAGCACCTGAAGATATTATTAAGCGCTTAACAGCAGAGCAGCCTGTACAAACTAGCGAAGAAACTCCTGTTGATTTGATCAACAGTCTTAAGGAAAAGGCTAAAAGCTCTACAGAAGAAGGAATGAAGTCTTCAGATATGCCTATACCTGAGTAATGTAATGCCGAGGTGGTGGAATTGGTAGACACGCTATCTTGAGGGGGTAGTGTCCTATGGACGTGCGGGTTCAAATCCCGCTCTCGGCACCAATTACGTATGGGTTTTAAGATAAAGAGTACACGATAACTTTTAGGTTTAAATATTATTGATGAGCAACCAATACCCTATATATATATTACTTTGTTTGCTTATCGTGGCGGCTAACCTGCCTTGGTTAAGTAATAAATTGTTCGCTATAGTCCCTTTGAAAAATAAAACAGGCTGGATTAGAGGTTTGGAATGGCTTGTTTTATGTGTGCTTTCCTTTGCTCTTGGCTTTGCTTTGGAATATAAGGTCATGGGTACAGTGACTACGCAAGCTTGGGAGTTTTATGTGGTAGCTCTATGTTTATTTGCAGTTTTTGCGTTACCTGGTTTTATCTATCATCATGAGTTGAAGAAGGTTTTCCGTACCGGTTAGTTTCTTCAAATTTGATTCCCCGTATGGGGTTATTATTTATAGCTAAACTAAAATGAGTTTTCGGCTATAATTCTATTTTTATTTAAGGAGATTGTTAGAAATGAAAGCACCCGTTCATGTAGCTGTTACCGGCGCAGCAGGCCAAATTTCGTATTCATTATTATTCCGTATTGCTTCAGGTGATTTTTTAGGCCCTGAGCAACCAGTTTGCTTACATCTGCTAGAAATCACACCTGCTTTAGGTGCGCTTGAAGGTGTTGTGATGGAATTAAACGATTGTGCATTCCCTTTATTACAAAGTGTAGAAATTTCTGATGATGCTGAAGTTGCATTTAAAGATATTGATTTTGCATTCTTAGTTGGCGCACGTCCTCGTGGCCCAGGTATGGAGCGTAAAGACTTATTAGAAGCTAATGCTGCGATTTTCTCAGTACAAGGTAAAGCTCTTAATAAAGTGGCTAAGCGTGACGTACGCGTGTTGGTTGTAGGTAACCCTGCTAATACTAACGCTCTTATTGCATTGAATAATGCTCCAGACTTAAACCCTCGTAACTTCACTGCGATGACACGTCTTGATCACAACCGTGCGTTAAGTCAGTTAGCTGAGGAAACAGGTACTCATAGTACTGATATTACAAAAATGACAATCTGGGGCAATCACTCTGCAACGCAATACCCTGATTTACATAATGCATTAATTAACGGTGAAGCTGCGTTATCTAAAATTGAAGCTAGCTGGTACAGTGATGAATACATTCCAGCTGTTCAACAACGTGGCGCTGCAATCATTAAAGCTCGTGGCTTATCTAGTGCTGCTTCAGCTGCTAGTTCTGCACTTGACCATATGAGAACATGGGTACAAGGTACAGCGGACAATGATTGGGTTAGCATGGGTATTCCAAGTGATGGAAGCTATGGTATTTCAGAAGGTTTAATTTACTCTTTCCCAGTAACTGTTAAAGATGGTGAGTATTCAATTGTTCAAGGTTTAGAAATTAATGATTTCAGCCGTGAAAGAATGACTGCGACAGAAAATGAACTTAAAGAAGAACGTGATGGTGTTAAGCACTTGTTCTAAGCTAAGTTAAGTACTTTTAAAAAGCCATGCGTTTGCATGGCTTTTTTTTGTTCGTAATTTAATGGTTTAACAAGAGCAGGTGAGAAGGGCAGAGTGATTGTTAATATTTTGATAAATTAAAGACATAAAAAAAGGCCATGCAACATGCATGACCTTTTGATGGTTATTAAGCGTTATTAGCCTAATATAGGACCCGCTGAAAGAAGTGATTTACCTTCCTCATTGTCGGTATATTTATCAAAGTTATTGATAAATAATTGTGCAAGCTCTTTTGCGCGTTTGTCCCATTCAGCAGCATCTTCGTAGGTATCACGAGGATCTAAGATTTTTGAATCTACTCCTGGTAATGAAGAAGGCACTTCTAAGTTAAAGTAAGGTACTTTCTTAGTGTCAACCTTTTCAATAGAACCATCTAGAATTGCATCAATGATACCGCGTGTATCTTTAATAGAGATACGTTTGCCAGTTCCATTCCAGCCTGTATTAACGAGGTAAGCTTCTGCATTAACTGCTTCCATACGTTTAACCAATTCTTGTGCATACTTCGTTGGGTGTAACGACAAGAATGCAGCGCCAAAAGCAGCTGAGAAAGTTGGTGTAGGTTCGGTAATACCACGTTCTGTACCCGCTAATTTTGCAGTAAAACCAGATAAGAAGTAGTACTTAGTTTGTTCTGCAGTTAACTTTGACACGGGTGGTGTTACACCAAATGCATCAGCGGTCAAGAAGATAACTTTTTGTGCGTGACCACCTTTAGATACAGGCTTAACGATGTTTTCAATGTGATCAATTGGATAAGAAACGCGGGTGTTTTCTGTTTTAGAGTTATCAGTAAAATCAATTTTACCATCTTCACTGACACAAACATTCTCTAGTAATGCGTTGCGTCGGATCGCACCATAAATTTCTGGCTCATCATCAGCGCTTAGGTTAATAACTTTGGCGTAGCAACCGCCCTCAAAGTTGAAAACACCTTCATCATCCCAGCCATGTTCATCATCACCAATTAATTGACGTTTAGCATCTGTAGATAAGGTTGTTTTTCCTGTGCCAGATAAGCCGAAGAAAACAGCTACGTCACCTTTTTTGCCGATGTTAGCAGAACAATGCATAGAGGCAATTCCACGAAGAGGCAGTAGGTAGTTCATCATGCTGAACATGCCTTTTTTCATTTCACCGCCGTACCATGTGCCACCAATCAGTTGAATTTTTTCACTAAGGTTAAAGGCAACAAAGTTCTCTGAATTTAAGCCGTGTTCTTTCCAGTTTGGGTTGTTTGTCTTAGCACCATTCATGACAACAAAGTCAGGTTCAAAACTAGCGAGCTCTTCCTCACTTGGGCGAATAAACATGTTTTTAACAAAGTGAGCCTGCCAAGCCACTTCAACAATAAATCTAACAGATAAACGTGTGTCTTTATTAGCACCACAAAATGTGTCTACGACAAATAAGCGCTGGCCAGATAACTGATCAGTCACTACTTTTTTAAGGTTACCCCAGTTTTCTTCAGATAAAGGCTTGTTATCATTTTTACCTTGAGTTGACCACCAAACTGTATCGCGTGATACATCGTCCATAACGATATATTTATCTTTTGGTGAACGCCCTGTGAAAATTCCTGTATCAACGGAAACAGCGCCGAGTTCAGTGACAGTTCCTTTTTCATAACCGCTAAGGTCATCGCGTGTTTCTTCGGCATAAAGTAGGTCAAACGACGGGTTGTGAATAATGTCGGTGACGTTGCTTATTCCGTATTGTGTGAGGTCTAAAGTGCTAGACATGATTTAAGCTCCAGTATTAGTAGTTTTGTTATTTTCAATCACGGCATACGCAGAGTGATTGTGAATTGATTCAAAATTTTCAGCTTCTAGCACGTAGGCTAGTATGCGCTCATCAGAATTAAGTGCGTTAGCGATATCTCTTACTACATCCTCAACAAATTTTGGGTTGTCGTAGGCGCGTTCAGTAACGAACTTTTCATCTGGGCGCTTAAGTAGGCTATAAAGCTCACTTGACGCTTGTTTTTCAACCAATTGAATAATGTCTTCAATGAAGATATTGCCATTAGTAATGGCTTCCACAGTAATGTGTGAGCGCTGGTTATGTGCGCCATAGTCGGATATTTTTTTAGAGCAAGGACATAGGCTTGTAACCGGAATGACCAGTTTAACCTTGATCTTGCTGCCGGATTTTGACCACTGACCATCTACTTGCACTTGATAATCCAGTAGGCTGTTAACACCAGTAACAGGTGCTGATTTATTCACGAAGTATAGGAAATCGGCAGTTATGTAGCCGGTTTCGGCTTCTAGGCGCTCAGTCATTGTTTCCAGTAAAGATGGGAAACTTTGCATTGATAACTGCTTGCAGTCTTCATTGAGTAAGGCAATGAAGCGTGACATGTGTGTGCCTTTTTGATTATGAGGCAGGTTGACGGACATTTGAAATGTACCAACGGTAGGTTGTTGGTGACCTTCTTTATCGACAAAAACAAATGGGTGGCGAATATCTTTGATACCGACTTTGTTTATTGGGATATTTCTTGAGTCGTGTAGGTTTTGTACATCTTCTATTGTCATAACGTGTTACTTAAATTTTTACGAGCTGTGTTTGTTTGAAGAACTAGCGCTATTTTTTAGTAAATAGTTCTTAATTGATTGTTCTACGCTGTTGGCATCGAGACCGGCTTCTTGGAGTAGCTCTTCTCTAGAGCCGTGTTCAATATTAATATCAGGCAGGCCAATGTTGAACACTTTAATAGTAAGGCCTTGCTGGTTAATATATTCATTAACCGCACTACCTGCGCCACCTTTGGTAGCATTTTCTTCGAGAGTGATGATTAATTCGTGAGTAGCTGCAATATCAATGATCATTGCTTCATCGAGTGGCTTAACAAATCGCATATTGACTACAGAGGCATCAAGGTTTTCTGCTACTTCAAGCGCAATGCTAAGCATTGATCCAAAGGCAAGCAGGGCGATTTTTTTACCATCACGTCGTTTAATGGCGCGGCCAATTTCGATGGTGTCTAGTTGTTTACTAATGGCCGTGCCCGGACCTTTACCGCGAGGGTAACGAACGGCAACAGGGCCTGAATAATTGATTCCTGTACTTAGCATTTGGCGGCATTCATTCTCATCACTAGGCGCCATAATAACCATGTTGGGTAGGCACCTTAGGAAGCTGTAGTCATAAGATCCAGAATGTGTTGGTCCATCTGGCCCAACGAGGCCTGCTCGGTCAATAGCAAATAAGACGGGTAGATTTTGTAAAGCAACATCATGAACGAGCTGATCGTAACCGCGCTGTAAAAAAGTGGAATAGATGGCAACAACGGGTTTTAAACCCTCGCATGCCATACCAGCGGCTAAAGTTACGGCGTGCTGTTCAGCAATGCCTACATCAAAATAACGATCAGGGTACTGCTGTTCAAATTCAACCATGCCAGAGCCTTCGCGCATGGCAGGGGTTATAGCGACAACTTTATCATCAGCGGCTGCTATGTCGCATAACCATTGGCCGAAAACTTCGGTATACGTTGGAGCGCTGCTCTTTTTAGTGGGTAAATTATCTTTGCTAGGGTCAAATGTTGCTACACCATGATAAGCAACAGGATCTGCTTCAGCGGGCGAATAGCCTTTGCCTTTTTGAGTTACAACGTGCAAAAACTGTGGCCCTTTAAGGTCTTTAAGATTAGATAATGTTTGTATTAATGTAGGAAGGTGGTGGCCATCAATGGGGCCAATGTAATTGAAGCCCATTTCTTCGAATAATGTTCCTGGAATGACCATGCCTTTAACGTGCTCTTCTGTTCTTCGTGCAAGTTCCCAGACGCTTGGCATTGAAGACATAACTTTTTTACTGCCTTCTTTTACGGTGGTGTATAGCTTTCCAGATAATATTTTAGCGAGGTGGTTTTTAAGTGCGCCGACATTCGGTGAAATAGACATGTCGTTGTCATTTAAAATGACTAATAAGTTAGCGTCTAAGGCACCTGCATGATTTAACGCTTCAAATGCCATACCACCAGTAATTCCACCATCACCAATAATGGCAACGGTACGTTTTGGATCATCATTTCTTGCAGCGGCAATAGCCATGCCGAGAGCAGCGCTGATTGAAGTGCTGGAGTGACCAACGCCAAATGCATCGTACTCACTTTCAGCACGAGTAACAAAAGGGGTTATACCGCCTTTTTGGCGAATTGTTGATATTCTATCTTTACGCCCCGTTAATATTTTATGAGGGTAAGCTTGGTGTCCTACGTCCCAAACTAATTTATCGTTTGGTGTATTAAAGACATAATGTAAGGCAAGGGTTAGTTCAACTGTACCCAGGCCAGCTGATAAATGACCACCGGACTTACTGACAGATGATATTAAGAAATCACGTAACTCGCGTGATAAATCAACAAGCTCGTCTTCAGATAGCAAACGTAAGTCACTAGGGAAGTCGATACTATCCAATAATGGGTGGTTGTTAGAAGCTGTCAAGAAGTCTCTACAATTACAGTTTGATGAATAGAGTATTATCGTTTGCTAGGGAGGACTATGCAAGCCAATAGTCGCTTTATAAATGACTTTATTACGTGTGACGGGACACAGTAAATAATGCTATTTCACGCAGGTAAGCTGCATCGTCATTAAAGCCGGATAAGCTAGCAATTGCATCGTCATATAAATCGATAGCTAATTGTTTTGAACCCTTTAAACCCAAGAGTGACGGGTAGGTTGATTTTGCAGCTTGCTTATCTTTTCCTTGGGTTTTCCCAAGCGTTTCAGTTGATGAGGTTTCATCAAGAATGTCGTCTTGTACCTGAAAGGCTAAACCAACACATTCTGCGTAATGTTTTAACTGTTGATATGGCTTGTCTTGTTTATTGTATTTCAAGCTTGCTACGAGAGTTATACAGGCGCAAATAAGCGCACCTGTTTTGTGTATATGCATGTTTTCAACTTCAGCAATACTGACGGACTTGCCTTCATTAGCTAAATCAATAGCTTGTCCACCAACCATCCCACGTGAGCCTGCGGCTTGGCTTAATAATAATATTCCATTAACTTTTTGCTCGGCTGTACTGTCGGCTTGAGCTAGAGTTTGAAATGCAAGGGTTAGTAATGCGTCACCTGCCAAAATAGCGGTAGCTTCATCATATGCTTTGTGACAACTAGGTTTACCACGGCGTAGGTCGTCGTTGTCCATGGCGGGTAAGTCGTCATGAATTAACGAGTAAGCGTGAATGAGTTCAATTGAACAGGCAATACTATCAAGTGTTGTTTGCTGTATATTTAATAATTGACCGCAGGCATATACCAACAGTGCGCGAATACGTTTGCCGCCATTAAGTGTTGAATAACGCATCGCTTGGTGTAGATTTTTTGGCTCAATCTCTATGGCAGGTAAATGATTGTCTAAGGCCGCCTCAATTTGTTTAACTTTTTGTTGTTGAAACTCTTTAAATGATGTCATTGTTATGAGTGCAGCCTTCGCTTCTAATTAAAATCAACAGGGTTAGCGGTGATAGATTTCTTGAGTAAAATTTCTACTTTTTGCTCAGCATCGCTTAGAGATTTTTGGCAGGACTGAATCAACTTGATACCTTGCTCAAATTCTTTGAGTGACTCTTCTAAACTTAAACCACCGTTCTCCATTCGATCGACAAGTTCTTCGAGTGACTGTAATGAGGCTTCTAAATCTAATTTTTTTGCTTTAGGCATAGTATTTATAACACAGTGTTAGCGGGTAATTATTGGGGCTTAATATGTGGGCATTATACGGGATTATAAAAATAAATATTGAGAGCTAATAGGGGGATAGTATGAATTATATAGTTTGGAGTTCTAATAATTAATTTATGACTTAGACAAGGTATTTCCTAAGGTAAATTATTTAAATAGATAGTTTTATAAATTATCCTTGTTTAAAACTCATTAGAACCTTAACCTTACTCGCTTAATATTAATCTAATAATAAAATAAATTTGTAGTTATGAATAGTCAATACGACGCCTCCGACATTGAAGTATTAACAGGCCTTGATCCAGTTAAGAAAAGACCAGGTATGTATACCGATACCGTTCGCCCTAATCACCTAGTTCAAGAAGTGTTAGATAATAGTGTGGATGAGGCAATGGCTGGTTTTGCTAGCCAGATTGATGTCTCAGTATTTAAAAACGGTTCGGTTAAGATTGAAGATAACGGTCGAGGAATGCCGGTTGATATTCACCCAGAGCATGGAGTGTCTGGGGTTGAATTGATTCTTTCACGATTGCATGCAGGTGGTAAATTTTCGAATAAAAACTATCAGTTTTCAGGTGGTTTACACGGAGTAGGTATTTCAGTTGTAAATGCCTTATCTAGCCGCTTAGATGTTGAAGTTAAGCGGAACGGTATACGCTGGCATATTGCGTATGAAGATGCTGAAAAGGTGAGTGATTTAGATCAGTTAGGCACGGTAGGTAAGAAAAACACGGGGACCTCTGTACGTTTTAAACCTAACCCGAAGTATTTTGATTCAGCAAACATCTCATTGGTGAAATTAAGGCATGTTTTGCGTGCAAAAGCAGTGTTATGCCCCGGTTTACGAATCACCCTTAATGATGAAATAAATACTGAAAAAGCAGAATGGTATTATGAAAATGGTTTGACTGACTATTTATTAGATCAGCTCAAGCATTTAAGTTTATTACCTGAGCAAGGGTTTATTTCTAGTGCTAAGAGTGAGCGCGAATCAGTAGAGTGGGCAGTGGCCTGGTCAACAGATGCAGGTGAAGGGATTACTGAAAGTTACGTGAACCTGGTTCCCACGGCGCAAGGGGGCACGCATGTTAATGGCTTAAGAACAGGTTTAACTGAAGCAGTTAGAGAGTTTTGTGAGTTTCAATCATTACTACCCCGTGGCGTTAAAATTACCCCCGATGATGTTTGGGAGCGTTGTCATTATGTGCTATCTATTAAGCTTGAAGACCCTCAGTTCTCAGGGCAAACAAAAGAGCGGTTAACTTCGCGTGAATGTGCCGCATTTGTGTCTGGGGTTGCAAAAGATGGGTTTAGTCTCTGGTTAAATCAACACCCTGCTGTTGGTGAAGAGATTGCTCAAATCGCTATTCAGCGAGCACTCAACCGACAGCGTGCGGGTAAAAAAGTTGTTCGAAAAAAAGTAACCTCTGGACCTGCTTTACCAGGTAAATTAGCAGATTGCTCTTCTCAAGACTCAGACCGTTCAGAATTGTTCTTAGTTGAAGGGGATTCGGCTGGTGGTTCGGCAAAGCAAGCAAGAGATCGTGAGTTTCAGGCAATTATGCCACTACGTGGAAAAATTCTGAACACTTGGGAAGTTGATGCAAGCGAGGTGCTTGCTTCGCAGGAAGTACATAATATATCGGTTGCGATTGGTGTCGACCCCGGTTCAACTGATTTAACGTCACTACGTTATAGTAAAGTGTGCATTCTGGCCGATGCTGATTCAGATGGGCTACATATTGCAACGCTACTGTGTGCTCTATTTGTACGTCACTTTGCACCGCTGGTAGAGGCAGGGCATATTTATGTTGCCATGCCGCCTTTGTACCGAGTGGACGTGGGTAAGCAGGTTTTCTATGCCTTAGATGATGCTGAAAAAGAAGGCGTGTTAGACCGGATTAGTGCTGAAAAATTAAGAGGTAAAGTGAATGTACAGCGCTTTAAAGGGTTGGGCGAGATGAACCCTGCGCAATTACGTGTTACCACGCTGGATCCTGATACACGTCGTTTAGTGCGCTTACAAATGACACCCGGTGATAATACCCACGCTAAAATGGATATGTTGTTAGCTAAAAAACGTGCTTCAGACCGAAAGGCTTGGTTAGAAGAACGTGGTAATTTGGCAGATCTATAAGAGACGATTATGAGCAGCGAACAATTTGAAAATATTGAGTCCATTGCGTTACAGGACTTTACTGAAAAAGCGTATTTGGATTATTCCATGTACGTTATTCTTGATCGAGCCTTGCCGCATATTGCGGATGGTTTAAAACCGGTACAGCGCCGTATTGTGTATGCAATGTCTGAGTTGGGGTTATCTAATCAAGCGAAATTTAAAAAGTCGGCTAGAACAGTGGGCGATGTACTAGGCAAGTTTCATCCACATGGTGATACCGCCTGTTATGAGGCGATGGTCCATATGGCGCAACCTTTTGCTTATCGTTACCCATTGGTTGATGGGCAAGGCAACTGGGGTTCACCTGATGATCCTAAATCATTTGCTGCTATGCGTTATACCGAGTCGCGTCTTGCACCTTATACGGATAGTTTGTTATCGGAACTTGGGCAGGGTACGGTTGAATGGGTTGATAATTTTGATGGCACAATGCAAGAGCCATCACTACTACCTGCTCGTTTACCTAACTTATTACTGAATGGGGTAACCGGTATCGCTGTCGGTATGTCGACAGATATTCCACCGCATAACTTAAATGAAGTGGCGAGTGCGTGTGTTCATTTACTTGATAATCCTAAAGCTGAATTAAGTGATTTACTGGAGCATATTAAAGGCCCCGATTTTCCAACGGAAGCAGAAATAATTACACCGCGTAGTGATATTGTGGCGATGTATGAAAAGGGGCGGGGCAGTTTACGCGCACGTGCTTGTTTTGAAATGGAGCAGGGGCAGGTTATTATCACCGCGCTTCCTTATCAAGTATCTGGTGCAAAAATACTTGAGCAAATAGCGGCTCAAATGCAGGCGAAAAAGCTACCTATTGTTGAAGATTTACGTGATGAGTCAGATCATGAAAACCCAACTCGTTTGGTGATTGTGCCGCGTTCAAATCGAGTGGATATTGAGCAGTTGATGTCTCACTTATTTGCAACGACCGATCTTGAGCGAACTTACCGAGTTAACTTTAATGTGATTGGCTTATCAGGTAAGCCACAGGTTAAAAGCTTAAGAGTGTTACTCAGCGAGTGGTTAACCTTCCGTATTGATACTGTTACCAAGCGTTTGGAATATCGTTTAGAGAAAGTTAATCAGCGCTTGCATATATTAGATGGTTTGTTGATTGCGTATCTGAATATTGATGAAGTGATAAAAATCATCAGGGAAGAAGATAAGCCAAAACAAGCGTTGATGGAACGCTTTTCAATTAGTGAAATTCAAGCTAACTCCATTCTTGAAATTAAATTACGCCAACTTGCTAAGTTGGAAGAAATTAAAATTAGAGCAGAGCAAGCGGAGCTCGCGAAAGAGCGAGATGGCTTAGAAAAGATTTTAAATTCAAAGCAGCGTTTAAGAACACTGGTTAAAAAAGAAATTATTGCCGATGCTAAAGCCTATGGTGATGCAAGGCGGTCACCTATTGTTAGCCGTCAAATAGCACAAGCATTAGATGAAAGTGCGCTAATTCCTAACGAAGCGATGACTATTGTTATTTCAGAAAAAGGTTGGGTGCGTGCTGCAAAAGGGCATGATATTGACCCGACCAGCTTAACGTTTAGGTCGGGAGATGAGTATTTATCATCAGCGAGAGGTCGAAGTAATAGCTTGGTGCACTTCCTTGATTCGACAGGGCGAATTTATAACCTTCCTGTACATGGTTTACCATCGGCTAGAGGGCAGGGTGAACCTCTAACGGGGAATTTAAAGCCAGCTGCTGGAGCTAAATTTACGCATGTATTGGCTGGTAAGGATGAGCGTGTTATCTTCGCTTCTGACGCTGGCTATGGCTTTGCTACTCAGCTTGCAGACCTGCACACAAAGAGTAAGGCTGGGAAGGCATTGTTAAGTTTGCCCAAGGGTGCGTTAGCATTAGACCCGACGTTATTTCAGCTTGAAAGCACCTTAGTAGCGGCTCTTAGTCAACAAGGGCGATTACTTATCTTTCCTGTGAGTGACGTGCCTGTTTTGAGCCGTGGTAAGGGGAATAAGTTGCTGCAAATATCTCCAAAGGATTTATTATCCGGTGATGATAAGGTGTTGGGCTTATGCGTGGTAGCAGAAGATCAGTTGATTCGAATTAATGCGGGTAAACGTCATATTAATTTGAAGCTTGCTGACCTAGATGCTTATCGAGGAAAGCGTGGGCAGCGCGGTACAAAATTACCTCGAGGCTTTCAAAACCCAGATGCTATTGAGTTGATTGTTAAATAAAACAGCAATTAACACCACGCAATAAAAAGCCAAGCCCTGATTAAAGGACTTGGCTTTTTTGTTTAGCTTGTGTGTCTATTCGCTAACGATTGGAATTCCTGCAATTTTAGATTTCCATAAAGCCGGTCCCGTATTGTGTACAGACTCGCCTTGTGAGTCTACGGCAACGGTAACGGGCATATCTTCAACATAGAACTCTCTGATAGCTTCCATACCTAAATCTTCAAAGGCAATGACTTTAGAGCCTTTAATCGCTTTAGAAACAAGGTAAGCAGCACCACCAACGGCCATTAGGTAAGTGGCTTTGTGCTTTTTAATAGCTTCTATGGCAATAGGGCCACGTTCCGCTTTACCAATCATTCCCAATAAACCTGTTTTTTCAAGCATGGTTTCGGTGAATTTATCCATTCGCGTTGCAGTTGTAGGGCCAGCAGGGCCAACAACTTCACCTTCAACAGGGTCAACAGGGCCAACATAGTAGATAAACTTATTTTTAAAATCGACGCCATCCGGTAATGACTCACCTCTGGCAAACATATCGACCATGCGTTTATGCGCAGCATCACGGCCTGTTAGCATATGACCTGAAAGTAGTAGCCGATCACCTGGCAACCAAGCTTGTGCTTCTTCTTCGGTTACAGTATCTAAATTAACATGTTTAGTTTCAGAATCCGGTGACCAAGAAACATCTGGCCAATCTTCAAGTTTTGGTGGTTCGATAAAGCTTGGACCTGAACCATCTAATGTGAAATGTGCATGTCGAGTGGCTGCGCAGTTAGGGATCATCGCAACAGGTAACGAAGCAGCATGACACGCCATGTGCTTAATTTTAATATCTAAGACGGTAGTTAAGCCGCCTAAACCTTGAGCGCCTATGCCCAAAGCATTGACCTTTTCAAATAACTCAATACGCATTTCTTCAGCGCGATCGTTTGGACCACGTTTAATCAAGTCTTGAATATCAATGTGTTCCATTAATGATTCTTTCGCCATGATCATCGCTTTTTCAGCCGTGCCACCAACGCCAATGCCTAGAATACCAGGTGGACACCAACCTGCACCCATTGTAGGGACAGTTTTAAGAACCCAGTCAACAAGACTGTCGTTAGGGTTTAGCATTACAAATTTAGATTTATTTTCTGAGCCGCCGCCTTTTGCAGCGACATTAACGCTGACGGTATTACCCGGAACAAGTTTTACGTGAACAACGGATGGTGTGTTATCACCGGTGTTTTTACGTGCACCTAAAGGATCGCTAACGATAGAAGCGCGTAGTACATTATCAGGGTGATTGTAGGCTTGCCTAACACCTTCATCACACATTTCTTCAATGCTCATGGTGCTATTCCATTGAACATCCATACCCACATCAAGGAAGATGTTAGCTATACCTGTGTCTTGGCAAATAGGGCGATGATCCATCGCGCACATGCGTGAGTTTAATAGGATTTGCGCCATCGCATCCTTAGCTGCTGGAGACTCTTCTAAATCGTGAGCCTTACCCAATGCTTGAATGTAATCTTTAGGGTGGTAATAGGAGATGAATTGAAAGGCTGCTGCAATACTTTCAATGAAATCGTCTTGTTTAATTATTGTCATGTGAGGGCCTTAAAGTAAGTAGAGAAGGGCAAAAAAATATTGTACCAAATTGATTCTGCCAATGGTTTAGATGCTAACGTAAATATTACGATAAGCAAAAAAAGAGCCGGAAAACCGACTCTTTTTTAATTCATTACTCGCCTTAAAATCTATCTGTTAGGGATATGAATAGCTTTTTTATCAACCGCAAGAGCGGCTTCACGTAAAGCTTCAGATAATGTTGGGTGAGCATGAATGGTTAATGCTAAATCTTCTGTGCTTGCTGAGTATTCCATTGCAAGTACCGCTTCAGCAATTAACTCTGATGCCTGTGGGCCAATGATATGTACGCCTAGAATCTGATCAGTTTCTTCACTAGAAATGACCTTGACCATGCCCGTAGTATCGCCAAGTGCTTGTGCGCGACCACTAGCAGCAAATGGGAATGTGCCAACTTTAATTTTCTCACCGGCAGATTTCAAATGCTGCTCTGTTTGGCCAACGGAGGCAATTTCAGGGCTGGTATAAATTACACTAGGAATGACTTCATAGTTAATCTCAGGCTCTTCACCATAAATAACTTCAGCAACGGCAACACCTTCTTCAGATGCTTTATGTGCGAGCATTGGACCACGAATTAAATCACCAATAGCATAGACGCTAGCTTGGTTTGTTTGCCATATTTCATCAACTTCAACAAAACCACGCTCGTCTAATTCAACGGGTGCTTCAGGGGCAAATAAATTATCAGTGTTCGGGCGACGACCGACTGCAACTATTAATTTGTCGAGTTCAATGCTGTGAGTACCAGATGCATCTTCATATTCAACAATGACTTTCTTGCCTTTAGTTTCTGCTTTAGTAACACGAGCATTTAACTTAATGTCGAGACCTTGCTTTTTAAACTGGCGCTTTGCTTCAGCGGCAATTTTAGTATCAACAGCCGGTAAGAAAGTGTCTTGAGCCTCAAGTAAAACCACTTCTGAACCTAAACGGTTCCAAACACTGCCGAGTTCTAAACCAATAACGCCAGCCCCAATAACGCCTAAAGTTTTAGGTGTTTTATCAAAGTTTAATGCGCCAGTAGAGTCAACGATATGATTGTTATCAATTGGTGCAGATGAGATATCAACAGGGCGCGAACCGGCTGCTAGGACTATGCTATCGGCAGAAATAATTGAAACGTCATTACTTTTTGAGGTGACCTCAACTTGTTTGCCTGCTAACAATTTGCCTCGACCATAAAAGCTAGTGACTTTGTTGGCTTTGAATAAACCGCTGATACCACCAGTTAAACGACTAACAACGTCATCTTTGTTTTTAATCATCGCAGCAACGTCTATTTTAACGCCGCTTACTTTAATACCGTGATTTTCTAAGCCATGGTTTAACTGTTCATAATGATGAGAAGATTCAAGCAATGCCTTAGATGGAATGCAACCTACGTTAAGACAAGTGCCGCCTAGTGAGGCTTTGTCATCCTTACCGGTGAATTCATCAACACAGGCTGTTTTTAAACCTAATTGCGCACAGCGAATGGCTGCAACATAACCGCCTGGTCCACCACCAATAACAATAACATCAAATTTATTTTCTGAGCTCATGATAATCCTATAGGGTTATTGTTATACGTTTAAAAGTAATCTTGAAGGGTCTTCAAGGAAGTCTTTAATAGTAACTAAGAAGGACACGGCTTCTTTGCCATCGATAATACGGTGATCATAAGATAGTGCGAGATACATCATCGGGCGAATAACCATTTCATCATTTTCAACCATCACGCGCTTATTAATCGCGTGCATACCTAAAATGGCACTTTGAGGAGGGTTTAAGATAGGTGTAGACATCATTGAGCCGAAAATACCACCATTAGTAATGGTAAATGTGCCGCCTGACAGGTCTTCATAACTAAGTTTTCCATCTTTAGCTTTAGCACCAAAGTCTGAAATGCCTTTTTCAATACCAGCAAAAGTTTTAAGATCAGCATCTCTTAACACGGGAACAACTAAACCACGTGGTGAAGATACAGCGATACCAATATCGTAATAACCGTGATAAATGATGTCTTGCTCATCAACTGATGCGTTAACTGCTGGGTAAAGTTTTAATGCTTCAACTGTTGCTTTAACAAAGAAGGACATAAAGCCTAGCTTGCTATCGTGTACCTTAACAAAGCTATCTTTGTATTTGGCACGGATGTCCATAATAGGTTGCATGTTAACTTCGTTGAACGTTGTTAACATTGCAGTGTTTTGTTGTGCTTGTAATAAGCGTTCGGCAACCTTTGCGCGTAAACGAGTCATTGGCACGCGTTGTTCCGCTCTATCACTGGTTGGCAATATCGGCATTTGTTCTGCTTTTGCAGCTTTTGCTGGGGCAGGTGTAGGAGCTGCTGTATTGCTGACGTTGTTGGATGATTGAGACTTCATGTAATTTAAAACATCAGTCTTAGTAATTCTGCCACCTTTACCGGTTGCTGGAATTAGGTTGGTATCTAAACCATGCTCAGAGATCAGTTTTCTAACTGCTGGACTTAGCGCTTCCGTTGAGCCAGAGAATTTTTCTGCTGGAAGGTTAGCTGCTACGTCGCTTGCTGCTGGAGCAGCAACGATGTCAGCACTAACGCCGCCGACTTCAATACGGCCGATGACTTGACCACTTAATACAGTGGCACCTTCTGGTTGAACTATTTCGGCTAGAATGCCATTTTCTAATGCTGGAACTTCTAAAACAACCTTGTCTGTTTCTAAATCTACAAGGTTCTCGTCTTTTAAAATAGCATCCCCCGCCTTTTTATGCCAAGTGACTAATGTTGCATCAGCAACAGATTCTGGGAGAGTAGGTACTACGACTTCAATGCTCATGGTTTATTCCTTTGTAAAGACTGTTTTAGTAAAGAGCTTCTTTAATAAGCTGTTGTTGTTGTTCAACATGCAGGCTAAATTGTCCGACAGCTGGAGAGGCTGACATAGGACGACCGGCATATTTGAGTTCGAGGTTCTTGCTGAGTAAATCGAAGAAACGGTGTCTAATTTGATACCAAGCGCCCTGGTTCATTGGTTCTTCTTGACACCAAACAAATTGCTTTAATTTAGGGTATTGGTTAAATGTTTCATGCAATTGATCAATGGGGAACGGATATAACTGCTCCACCCTTAAAATAGCAACATGTTCAAGTTTGTCAGTTCTACGCTGCTCTAGTAGATCGTAATAAATTTTTCCAGAGCAAACGACAACACGTGTCACTTTATTAGGATTAATTTCATCTATTTCTTGAATGAGTGGCTGGAATGAACCTTCAGTTAACTCTTCTAATGTTGATGTGGCAAGTTTATGACGTAATAAGCTTTTAGGGCTCATAATAACCAATGGCTTACGGAACTTGCTAAGTGATTGACGGCGCAGTAAATGGAATATCTGAGCTGGTGTGGATGGTACACAAACCTGCATATTGTGCTCAGCACATAGTTGTAAATAACGTTCTAAACGAGCAGATGAATGTTCAGGGCCTTGGCCTTCATAGCCGTGAGGTAGCAGCATAACAAGTCCACACAAGCGGCCCCATTTTGTTTCACCTGAGCTAATAAATTGGTCCATAACAACTTGTGCGCCATTGGCAAAATCACCAAATTGAGCTTCCCAAATAACCAAGTCATCTGGTTCAGTTGTTGAGTAACCATATTCAAAACCTAAAACAGCTTCTTCAGATAAGAATGAATCAAACAAAGAGAATGTTCCTTGCTCCAACATTAAGTGTCTTAGTGACGTGTAGGTTTCACCATTTTGTGTGTTATGAAGTACAGCATGACGATGGAAGAATGTTCCTCGACCCACGTCTTGCCCAGTCATTCTGATGCTTTTGTTATCGGCTAACAATGTTCCGTAGGCCATGTTTTCAGCATAACCCCAATCGATAGGTTGGGCACCAACAGACATTTTTTTTCTGCTTTCTAAAACCTTTTCAACACGAGCTTGCAGAGCAAACTCAGGGGGTAGCGTTAGCATAAGCTCGGAGACTTTATGAAACTCTTTTGCATCAACCTTTGTATCGCATGGGTCATCCCATTTGCTGGTTAAAAAGGCATCCCATTTAGCAACAAAGGGGTTAACTTTGTCTTCAAGAATTGGACGCGAAACAATTTCACCTTTTTCTAGCGATGAGCGATAGGTTGATTCAAGTTCAGCAGGCTCATTGTTTGCTAATGTGCCCTCTGCTATAAGACGGTCAGCATAAATTTTACGTGTTGTTGGTAATGCTCGAATTGTTTTGTACATTAACGGCTGAGTTACCGCAGGCTCATCAGCTTCGTTGTGACCACGGCGGCGGTAACACACTAAGTCTAATACGATATCTTGTTTAAACTCTTTACGGAAATCAACAGCTAATTGTGCAGCAAAAAGAACCGCTTCTGGGTCATCCGCGTTGATATGTAGAATAGGCGTTTCAAGCATTTTTGCCACATCGGTACAATATAATGTTGAACGTGTATCAGCAGGGTTGCTTGTTGTAAAGCCTACTTGGTTGTTAATAACAATGTGAATAGTTCCGCCCGTGCCATAGCCTCTAGTACGAGACATTTGCAGGGTTTCCATAACGACGCCTTGGCCTGAAAATGCCGAGTCACCGTGGATTTGAATAGCACATACCTCATTCTCACCATTTTCACCGCGTCGATCTTGTCGAGCTCTAACTGAGCCTTCAACAACAGGGTTAATAATTTCTAAGTGAGATGGGTTGAAGGCTAATGCAAGATGCATTTCACCGTTAGGTGTGTCAATATCAGATGAGAAGCCCATGTGATATTTTACGTCGCCAGACCCGTTGCTAGCAGGGGAGGCTGCGCGTTTACCTTCAAACTCTTCAAATAATATGGATGGCTTTTTACCAAAAATATTAATAAGTACGTTTAAGCGACCACGATGCGCCATACCGATAACGGTTTCTTTAATGCCATATTCGCCAGAGCGTTGAAGCATTTCATCAAGCATTGGTATTAAGCTTTCACCACCTTCAAGTGAAAAACGTTTTTGACCAACATATGTTCGATGTAAGTGGTTTTCGATTCCTTCAGCAGCCGTTAATAGTTTTAATAACCATTTCTTTTGATCTTTATCCAGCTCTAAATGACAACGTGGACCCTCAAGTCTGCGCCTAACCCATGATTGCATATCAAGGTCGCTAATATGCATATACTCAATACCAATGCTTTTGCAGTAGGTTTCTTTAAGTACGGGTAATATGTCTTTTAGCGCTAATTGCTCAGGAGTATTGTGTAGGGTACCGGTATTGAACTTTGTGTTGAGGTCTAGCTCACTTAAACCGTGAAATGCTATGTCGAGTTCCGGAACGACGGTTGGGTTTGTTTCCTCAAGTGGATTAACAGTCGCTTTCTTATGACCATTAATGCGGTAAGAGTTCATTAGCCTTGAAACAGCGGCTTGTTTAGCAAGCTGTTCAGCCGATTCGCCACCTTGAATAACACGCAAACCAGTTGGGGACTTCGCTAAATCGGCAAAGTGCTTCCTAATTGTTGAGTGTGGTATATCAATTGTTTCGGTGCTGGATTGAATAGTGTTGAACTGGTCACGCCACTGTTCATCAACTGAATCAGGGTCGTTGAGGTATTGTTCATACATGTCTTCAACAAAATTTGCATTTGCGCCATTAAAGGCAGAAGTGCTTTTAAATAACTGAAGTAGGTTGTTCATCAAATGATTCCGTCAGATTTGAAGTTGTTTAGATTTAGTGTAGCTGAGAATTTTGAATATTCATGTCACATTATTTTTATAGTTAAATACGCATGCTAACTTGGTGCCCCGAGCAGGATTCGAACCTGCGACCTCACCCTTAGGAGGGGTGCGCTCTATCCAGCTGAGCTACCGAGGCTTTAATACCGTAATGCTTTGAAAGCAGTGCATTAATACGTTGTAAATAATAGCATTAAAGCGCTTTTAAAGGTTAGTTTAAAGGAGGATATTTGTGCCCTGTTTTGGGATTAAACTACTGTTTTTTGCACGTTCACGTGCAGATTCGCTAATAAACTTATGGAAGCTTCTTTTTTCAACCGGGCTAATGTTAATTAACTTACACCCGAGGCGGGTAAACCCATCTTTGTGAGCCTTTCTTACAGAGCAAACGTTGAAGTCGGCATTAATGGTGTTACCGTTTTTAAGAATGAGGCTTGCAGGTGAAAGAATGTTACCTTTTTTGACGTAGGTGTTAGATGACACGGCAATGGATATACCACCAAAGCTGACATCGATAAGATAGCCTGTTAGCGTGTTTTCGGAGTACTGTACGGAGGCTGAAAACTTGTATTTTTCAATATTATCTAATGGAATACGAAAAAAATCTCTTTTCTGTGGATGGTAAATTTTTTCAGGCATAGAAATAAAATATCCACCTCCTTTAGCTAAACTATCGATCGAGCTATCAAAATTAAAAGGGATGGAATTGTGTTTGGCTTGTATTTGAATGGTACTGCCAATTTCTATTTTGTTGTGTGCTGCTCGGCTGTTTAGTTGGTCTATGGTGATGCCGCTTTTTGAAACAGCGATAAGTCGAGAGGTATGTTCTGATTGGTCATCTAAAACAATGGATATATGAACATGAGATTCCATCAGCTGTTGAAGCGTGTGTTTAATACGTAGAGGCTGTGTTATGAAGTTTGGGTTGTCTGCGGCCTGATTAGTTACTTTTTCTTCAGAACTTAATAGTGACTTTAAACCCGTTAGGAAACTCATAGTTCGATTATGCGGTAAAAATAGTTCGTGAAAGTTTTTTTCTCGTTGCTTGCCCGTCAGCACCGTAAGTTGTATTGGAGTTGTTGCCCGTTTGCCCATGAAGAACATCAAGTGAGCGCTGGGTATAGCGGCGATTGAGCTCAATAATTGAGCCGTTGATAGTATTTTGTTCTTTGTTTGATTCTGTAACGGTTTGAATGTTTAGCCAAAGTTTAGATAATTGGAGTTGAATATCCCCACTTTTCATATTTTTTATAAAATTGCTTAGGCTATAAATTCCTTTATTGATGTTGATGCTTTTTAAAAAAACATGGACTGTTTTAGTTTTATGCTCTAACTGACTTGCGAGCTCTTTTTTGGTGGAGGATAGGCGTAATAATTGCTCAGTGTCTGATGCTTCTAATGCCTCTTTTTCTTCACCTAATGTGCAGCTAAACTGTTTGGATAATGTTTCAAGTGTTTGTAACAAATCAATGAGTTGTTTTGGCGTATTATTTGTCATGATGATTTTTCATATTATTTATGGCTAACTCACTTTTAATAATACCGTCAGCAATTTTATCGTTATTGATTTGGTATTCCCCATCATCAATTGATTGGCTAATTGAGTCAACACGTGCGCTATCTATAACAGGTATCTCACTAAGAGACTGCTCTATTTGCTGTAAATTAGAGGCAGTGTCAGTCAAATTAACACTGTCGGCATTAGCTTGATTGCTGCTGTTCGACTTAGCAGCGCTGCTTCCTTTGCCGCTTTTTGCAGGAGCGCTTGGCTTGCTTGATGTGGATTGCGTGGCTTTATTAGCCGGACCTTTAATATTGATAGACATAATAACCTCTGGTACGTGTATTCATTATATCGACTAATGATCGTTTTTCTTGAAGAGTGTCGATAAGTTTTTTAAAGCTTAACCCTAACTGTTTGGCTATTAACGGCTATTCCTTGAATTATTTTCTTGCTTTTACTGTTTTTCACTCTAATTAATTCACCTTTACTGGCGTTATTAAGAGCAACACCCTTCATATTTATCTGGAATCCTTCGCTTTTGGCAATAATGCTTACGGTATCTCCTCTCCTTATTAATATCGGTTTTTTAAGGTGATTAGAGCTAATAATATCGCCACGATTCAGCCGTCGCCTAACAATATAGTTAATAGCTTCCTGCTTGTTGCTAAAGTAGCCAGACCTTAGGTGAGTTATGTCGGTTCGTTGTAGCATCAAATCACTTGATTTTATTTGGTGACCTTTTGTTAGCGGCTGATTAGCGACAATAACTGAGGTAAATAGTTTGACTTGTGCAGAGATAAATATTCGCCATGGAGTCGTCGATGGACAGCTGACCTTTAACGTATTCTTACCCGTCTTAATCTGGTTGGCTGTTAATTGAAACTCGATACCGCTGCCGCATTTTTTTAGCTTAAGTCGTTGGTCAATATTTTGTATTGTTACTATATACTCACCACTTGATGAATCGAGTAGGCTGATCAAGTAAGAGCTTGCTTGTTTTTTAATGTCATCATGGCTTTCAGTATGCTCGCTTGCTAGGGTAGCTAGCGGCATAGAAAGTAGGAAAAAAATACAGGCTTTTAGAGACAGTTTCATAAATATTGGTCTATGCTTAGCTTTATATTAGAATGTATGAAGTATATATGCATTAAATATGCCGTATTTGAAAGCATATTATAACTTACAAGTAATTAACAGATTAAGGTGGCAGTAATGACTGGAATATTAACAGGGATTGATAACCGCACGAATTTAGCGGGTACCAATAGATTGGAGCTACTAATTTTCACCTTAAATGGTGGGCAAAAATTTGGTATTAATGTTTTTAAAATCCAGGAAGTTATTCAAGTGCCATCGTTGACCAGAATACCTGGAGGTAACCCTGTTGTTCGAGGTATTGCACAGTTACGCGGCAAAGATATTCCGGTTATGGATATGTCTATGGCCATTGGCGAAGAACCCTTGCCTGAATCCGATAATGCATTCGTAATCATTACTGAGTTTAACCGGTCAGTTCAGGGTTTTTTAGTGGGCGGTGTGGATAGAATTGTAAATCTATTTTGGAAGGATATTAACCCGCCACCAGAAGGTGCAGAATCTGGCGGTTATGTAACCGCGTTAACTGAAATAGATAATGATTATGTATTAATTATTGATGTAGAAAAAATTCTTAGTGAAGTCGGTGCGGGTCAAGACGGTGTTAAGAAAGAAACGATAGATACTCGCTTAAAAAAAATGGGTCATGTTTTGGTGGTTGATGACTCTCATGTTGCGCAAGCACAGGTGAAGCGAGTGCTAGATGAGTTAGGGCTTAGTTGCACCATTGCCAATGATGGTAAAGAAGCCTTTGATATAATTCGAAAGTGGGTGGCTGATGGTATTGATGTGCCTTCATTCCTAACGATGATGATTTCAGATGTTGAAATGCCTAGAATGGATGGCTATACCCTAACAACCGAGGTGCGAAAAATACCAGAATTAGATGGTTTGTATGTCATGCTACATACCTCTCTTAGTGGTGTTTTCAATGAAACAATGGTTGAGCGTGTTGGAGCCGATATGTTTATGGCAAAATACAAACCTGATGAGTTAGCGGAAGCCATTCAAGTTCGTATGCGAGAACTTCAAGGCATTAATATTTAGAAACCAAAGGTTGAGTGAATTAGTGTCAATAAGTCGGCAGGAATTTTTAAGTTTCAGGGATTTCTTAAAGTTGCGAAGTGGTATTGCATTATCAGATAGTAAGCAATATTTAGTAAACAACCGTTTAAGACCTCTTATGGAAGAGTCGGGGCTAGATAGCTTGTCTGACTTATTGAGCATGATTCATGCAATGCCTGATAATGCGCTCGCGATTAAGGCCGTTGATGCGATGACCACGAATGAAACTTTTTGGTTTAGAGATGGTTCACACTTCAACTATTTAGAGTCGCTGTTATTTGAAGAGCTATCACGCTTGGGTGGGCCATTAAGAGTCTGGTCAGCGGCTTGTTCATCGGGACAAGAGCCTTATAGTATAAGTCTAAGTTTTAATAAATATACAGAGGCTTGTGGGCGATCAGCTCAACTTAAAATAACAGCAACAGATATATCAGATAGCGTTTTGAGCTGTGCGCGTGAGGGAGTCTACGGTGATCTGGAGTTATCTAGAGGCCTACCAAATGATTTGAAAAAACGTCACTTCTCTGGGGTTAAGGGTGGCTGGAAGATTTCTCAGGAACATCGTTCTAGAGTGTCTTTTAGTAAAGTAAACTTGCTCAAAGATTTTTCAAAACTGGGTCAATTTGATATTATTTTTTGCCGTAATGTTTTGTTGTATTTCTCTGCTGAAACAAAGTTAGATGTCTTAACAAGAATGATTCAAACCATGAAATTGGGTGCTTACTTGTTTTTAAGTAGTTCAGAAATCCTTCCCCCAGAGATTAAAGGTTTGCAATCCGTTCGTGTTGCAGGCTGCAAGTGTTACCGTAAAGTTTAAACTCCTACCTACCTACCTACCTACCTACCTACCTACCTACCTACCTACCTACCTACCGTAAATATGTGCCGCTTTGCCGGCATATTGCCGTTTTTCCAAGTTGTAAATTATTTTGGTCTCTTTAACTCGTTGATGTTAAAGGGGTAAAAAATATGGCACGTTTCCTGCTTTATTGTTTTCAACGAAACAGGAGCGAGACATGGCAACTACCATCAATTCATTATTCGGCGTACACGAACAAGCGCTAACCTACCGTTCAAAACGGGCAGAAGTGTTAGCGTCAAATATGGCAAATGCTGATACCCCTGGATATAAAGCGAGAGACTTCGATTTTAAATCAGTGATGAATCAGCTGAATACGCCAGCCGCTCATGCCACACAAACACATAGCAAACATTTAGGTTTTGATAAAACACCGGCTGCCGTTTCTTTGGCTTACCGGATTCCAACGAGTGCTTCCTTAGACGGCAATACCGTCGATGCTAAAGTTGAACAAGCTCAGTACGCAGAAAACGCAATGGATTATCAAACAACGCTACGCTTTGTTAATGGCAAAATTTCTTCTTACTTATCCGCGCTAAGAGGAGATTAACTATGTCTTTATATAATATTTTCGATATTGCTGGTAGCGGTATGAGTGCGCAATCAACGCGGCTAAATTTAGTGGCTAGTAACATGGCCAATGCCGATACCGTTAGTAGTAGTTCAGGTGAAACATACCGTGCTCGGCAACCTGTTTTCGCAGCTGTTTTGCAAAACGAAGTGAATAGCCATCAGCAATCGGCCGCCAAGGGCGTGCAAGTAGCTGGCGTGGTAGAAAGCCAAGCACCTTTACGCCAAGAATATGCGCCACAGC
>Ga0209826_1000542_pt1 | contig 26805 bp, 29 predicted proteins | sample GOMGulsemesocosm_5_FD_184637 | JGI IMG/M metagenome (GOLD analysis project Ga0209826, IMG submission 184637) | Methane-oxidizing microbial communities from mesocosms in the Gulf of Mexico - GOM15C Gulf of Mexico (SPAdes) (version 2) | ecosystem: Environmental > Aquatic > Marine > Cold seeps... | reverse complement strand
GGTGGTTATATTCAAATTGAATGTCCTCCTCATGTCGTCGATTATAAAGACTTTGATGTTGAAGAAGAGTATCACTCTGATTGGGATCATTTCAATATCTGGCGTTATAAGTCAGTGGTTGAAGAGGACGTATTACGTGCCTACTCAATGGCTAACTACCCAGAAGAAGAAGGGATCATTATGCTTAATGTGCGTATTGCGTCACCTCCTCCAAGAGGGCCAGATACAATTCCACCAGGTAAAATGTCATCGTTTATCTTTAACTTAAAACCGGGTGATAAGGTCACGATTTCTGGTCCTTATGGTGAGTTTTTTGCTAAAGAAACAAAAGCAGAAATGATCTTTGTTGGTGGTGGTGCCGGCATGGCTCCAATGCGCTCACACATCTTTGATCAATTACGTCGGATTAAAACTGACCGTAAAATGTCTTTCTGGTATGGCTCTAGAAGTTCAAAAGAAATGTTCTACGTTGAAGATTTCGATATGTTGGCTAAAGAAAATGAGAATTTTGATTGGCATGTAGCACTATCTGATCCACAACCTGAAGACAATTGGGATGGGCTCACTGGCTTTATTCATGATGTGCTGTTTGAGGAATACTTAAAGAACCATCCCGCCCCTGAAGATTGTGAGTTCTACATGTGTGGACCGCCAATGATGAATGCAGCTGTTATTAAAATGCTGCAAGACTTAGGCGTAGAAGATGAAAATATTATGCTTGATGATTTTGGTGGTTAATTGAGCTTAAATAGTCAACCCGTTAAAAACATCGTGTTTTTAACGGGTTTTTTTATACTTGTCGCTTTAATGGTCGGTTGTGAATCACCCGCGCCACAAGCTATTGCACTGAATGGTCAGACCATGGGGACGAGCTATCACATTAAAGTGATAGGTGATGAGCTTCCTTCTCAGGATGGTTTGAAAAAAGAAGTCGATGAGCTACTTGTTGGCGTCAATAAGGTGTTCTCTACCTACCTTAAATCATCTGAAGTTTCTCGACTCAATGCTTCTAAAAGTGATGATTGGCAGCATGTGTCAGAAGCGTTTGTTAACCTCACTGGGGATGCATTGGAGCTAAGCCGTATAACTGGCGGGGCTTACGATGTAACGGTAGGGCCGTTAGTTAACCTTTGGGGCTTTGGTCCAAGCTTTTCTGAAGATCATATTCCTGATGATACAGAGATTCAGCATGCGCTCTCTCAAATGGGGTACCGAAACATCGTTCTAGATGTTGATGCTAAAAAAATCAGAAAGTTAAATTCTAATATTTATATTGATTTCTCATCAATTGCTAAGGGCTATGGCGTAGATCAAGTGGCTAAGCTAATTGAATCTAAGGGTTTCCATGACTATATGGTAGAGATTGGTGGAGAAATGCGAGTGAGTGGGGTGAACTCTGAGCAGAGTAAGTGGCGCATTGCCGTTGAAAAGCCAGATGCCACGACGAGAGCGATCCAGCGAGTAATACAACTCAGTAATACAGCTATTGCAACCTCTGGTGATTACCGTAATTTCTTTGTAAAAGATGGTCAACGTTTTTCACATACACTTGACCCCGTGACGGGCCGGCCAGTGAATCATGCCTTGGCATCTGTCACCGTGTTGGCACCGAGTAGTGCGCTTGCCGATGCATGGGCAACGGCTTTAATGGTGTTGGGTGAGAAAAAGGGGTACGATCTAGCTATGGAAAATAATTTAGCCGTACTGTTTTTAGTTAAAGAGGGGGCTGGCGTCAAGGAAGTGATGACGCCTTATTTCCAAAAATTGATTGAGGAGCACTCATCATGAGTACATTTTTAGTAACGTTTTTAGTTTTTATATTGTTTGTTGCAGCAATGGCTGTTGGTGTGATCTTTAGCAATAAAAAAATAAGTGGAAGTTGTGGCGGCTTAAATAATGTGGATGGTATGGAAGGTGATTGTTTGCTATGCAGTAATAAGAAATGCGATAAAAATAAAGCTGCTTAGTTCTGCCGTTAATCAAAAGATATAGCTTAAAGGAGGGTTTATGCTTAAATCAGTTTTAATCAAAGACTACATGGCTACAAGTCTAATAAAATTCACCGCAGAAATGCCAATTTCTGAGGCTATTACATTTTTAAATACACATAAAATTTCAGGTGCCCCCGTTGTTGATGGAAATGGTGCATTAAAAGGAATTCTGTCTGAGAAAGACTGTCTGAAGGTGGCGTTACAATCGAGTTATTATGAAGACTGGATGCCCGGTGTTGTTGCCGAATATATGACTGCAGATGTGGAAACGGTATTAGAAACGGCGAGTGTTGTCGATTTAGCCGATATGTTTATTAAATCTTCGCTCAAGCGTTACCCCGTACTTAATGAAAATGGTGCATTGGTGGGGCAAATTAGTCGAAGTGATGTCTTACGTGCGTTAGAAGTCCTTTGGTAACACTTGGCTGATACATTTTATTGGTACGACTATGAAACATCCGGCATTGATGCTGGGCGTGATCGTGTTGTTCAATTTGCGGGTATTCGGACAGATCACAATTTCAAACAAATAGGTGAGCCGGATGTTTTTTATTGTCAGTTACATGATGATATTTTACCGCACCCTGAAGCTTGCTTGATAACGGGGATCACACCGCAGCTAGCGAATGAAAAAGGGATGCTGGAGTGTGATTTCATTAATAGAATTCATCAGCAATTCAGTACACCCAATACCTGTGTTGTGGGCTATAACAGCATACGGTTTGATGATGAATTTACACGTAACTTACTGTATCGAAACTTTTTCGATCCTTATGCACGAGAGTGGAAGACTGGAAATTCACGTTGGGACTTGATTGATGTTGTCCGTTTGACGCATGCTCTACGGCCAGAAGGCATTGTTTGGCCAACGAGAGAAGGCGACTTAGTGAGTTTTAAACTTGAAGAGCTGACGAAGGCGAATGGCATTAGCCATGAGTCTGCACACGATGCATTGTCTGATGTGTATGCAACAATTGCCTTGGCCAAATTGATTAAGGAAAAGCAACCTAAACTGTATAACTGGGGACTAGGTTTACGGAATAAGAAAAAAGCGGCTGAAAGTCTTGATCTTGTCAATAACACACCAGTTGTTCATGTTTCAAGCAAGTATCCAGCCAGTCAAGATTGTTTGGCTATTGTGATGCCAGTGGCAATGCACCCGGTCAATAAAAATGCCGTATTGGTGTTTGATTTGTCGACGAGCCCCGATACGTTGATTCAATTAACGGCTGAGGAAATTCATCAACGACTATACACAGCAAGTGCCGATCTCGCCGATGGTGAGTCGCGTATTGCCTTGAAAGCCGCGCATTTGAATAAGTCGCCCATGTTAGCGCCACTCAATACCTTGACGCCTGAGATAAAAGAAAAGCTAGCCATTGATTTATCGGTTTGTGAAAAGAATAGGCAGACTATCTTGAAGGCGAATATAGCCGATAAGGTTAGCGCTGTTTTCGCTATAAATGATTTTATTGAGCCAAGTGACCCTGATTTGATGTTGTATTCAGGTGGTTTCTTTAGTTATAGCGACGTTAATAATATGAAGCATATACGAGATTGCACAAAAGAAAAGTTAAGTGAATTATCACTACCCTTTCAGGATGGGCGCTTGGAAGAAATGTTATTTCGCTACCGTGCAAGGAATTACCCTGACAGTCTTTCAGCGGATGAGAAAAGTGCGTGGCGTGAGCATCGAAAGGCGTTCTTGAACGATGAGTATGGCGATAAACGCTTAAGCCTAACAGCGTATTTTGCCAGAATAGATCACTTGTTGAGTGATGAAACATGTACCCCAGCGCAGCGAGAGGTTTTAAATGCGCTCATGCTGTATGGAAAACAGATAGAGGAAAGTCTTTAACTAGCACGAGAGATGGCTTTTTTGATAGAAACAATTAAACAAACAGAGTAACAAAGCGTTTGCTTACGTGCTTTATTGCTAAAATATAAACAATGTAATGCTTTTAATAACTAGGAATGAAAATGGCTGAAACAGTTGAAGAATTAACGGTTAGTTACACCGATGCTGGAATTGAAACAGTAAAAGAACTGGATAAAGTAGTCTTAACAAAAGGTGCGTGGGCTACGGTTATTTATAAACACCAAGACTGGAATAGAACAAAAGAAGAGTATGGTGCTGATAAATATACGATTCGTCGTTATCAAAAGCGTAATGGTGAATACCAACAAAAATCGAAATTTAATATTTCGAGTGCGGCGCAAGCAAAAGGTATTATTGATGCGTTAGAAGGGTGGATAAAGGAAGCTGAATAAAGTATTTATTCTTAAGGCTAAGAAAAAAGGCGATTAACCAGAAGGTTAATCGCCTTTTTAATAGGTTTTAAATAGTCGTTAAACTATTTAATGGTTGCTCGCTATTTAAAATACACGACCAATACCAATGCCCCAAACGATAGGGTCAACTTCAGCATTAACACGAATATCGGCACCATCAGTAATATGAGCAGTTGTGTCAATATCAATGTATTTAACATCTAAGTTGATGAACCAAGTGTCATCAATATCAATATCAACACCGGCTTGAGCAGCTAAGCCCCATGAGTCTTGTAAGTCAATATCGTCAGACAATGTTTTAATTGTGCCAGTAAGCTTTTCATCAAAGAAGTGAGTGTAGTTGATGCCAGCGCCAACATAAGGGCGAATGTTTGAATCAGGTGCAAAGTGGTACTGTAAGGTTACTGTAGGCGGTAATACTTTTGCATCAATGATGTTACCCAGGCCGCTTAGGGCTCCACTTGTTGTGCTGATTCCATGGTCAGTATAAGCAAGAATAAGTTCAACACCCCAATTCTTATCAATCATATAAGTGAAATCGATTTCAGGCATAGTGTCTGAGTTAACAGATACGCCACTAGTCATTTTTGTGCCGTTTACACTAACTCTACCGCTGTCATCTTGTGGATCAACATTGATGATGCGACCACGAACGATAATATCGCCGGCTTCATATGAAATGGCTGGTGTAGCAACAACAGTAAGTCCTAATGCTGCTAAAACTGCAGCGACGCTTTTCTTTACTTGCATTTTATTTCCCGTTTACTTAAAAATTGATTAGTGACGCGTATGATATAGCAGTCAGCTTGGTTGCTTCCATGATTTAGGTCACAAAAGCAGGGGGTTTTGGATAAAAAACAACAAGTGTCTGTTTGTTCGTGATGTTTAAAGATTAGAGGGGTTGCTAACTTTGTCTGTCGCCATATAGCTTTGCATACAAACCTTGTTGTTTAATTAATGCATCATGGCGGCCTTGTTCGATAATTTTCCCATCTTCAAAGACGTAAACATGGTCAGCTTGTTTAACCGCGCTCAAGCGATGAGCGATGATGATAGTCGTTCTATTTTTTAAAAAGTCTTTCATCGCTTTGTGTAACTGAAACTCGGTTTCACTATCAAGCGCGGATGTTGCTTCATCTAAAATAACGACTTTGGGCTTGCTTAAAATCATTCTTGCTATGGCAAGGCGCTGGCGTTGCCCCCCGGATAGACGGATGCCTTGCCTTCCTACAAGAGTGTCGAGTTGCTGAGGTAGGGTTTCTACGGTGCTTTTTAATTGTGCAATATTGAGTGCTTTCCATAATTCTTCATCGTGTAGCTGGCGGCCAATACAAAGGTTATCGCGTATTGAACTGTTAAATAAAACGGGGTGTTGTAAAACGGTGGAAACGTTCTCACGAACGATGTCAAAACCAATTTTATTTACTGGAATATTGTCAAAGTAAATCATTCCTTTGTGAGCGGGATATAGTCCTAGTAAAGCTTGCACCATGGTGGATTTTCCACCGCCACTGGCTCCAACAAGAGCAATTTGTTTGCCCGCTTCTATATTTAAGTTAATGCCATTGAGTACATCGGGTTTGTTGGCATAAGAGAAGTGAATGTCATTGACTTGAATGGAGACGGTTTGTTTATTTTCGAATGGATTGATTTGGTGTGGGTAGCGAGGTTCTTCTTTTAGAGCAACTAGAGAGTTTATTCGAGTTAAAGCGGCTTTAGCGGAGAAAAAACTGAATTGTACGGTGAGTATTTCTTGTACCGGCCCCATCATGAACCATAGGTAACCAAAGACAGCGAACATTTGACCAACGCTCAGGTCAGAGAAAACGACCATCAGCATGGCAGTTGCACGAAACACATCAAACCCAAAGAGGAATACCATGAAGCTAAGCCTGTTGGCTGCGTCGCTTCTCCATGAGAAGTTACTTGCATGCGTTTTGATATTCCATGCTTTTTCTGACAAGAGCGTTGTGTAATGCTTACTGCGGTTATTGGCACGTATTTCGCTAATCGCTTCAAGTGTTTCGGTGAGAGCTTGCTGGAAAACTTCGAAAGCTTTGTTTTCATGAGCCTTTAAATGTTTAACCTTTTTTCCCAGTGCGATGGTGAAATAAATAACCAAGGGGTTAAGCAGTAAAATAAAGAGCGCTAGCTGCCAATGCATCCAAAGTAAAACAACCGATGTTCCTAGAACGGTCAATATAGCAACGAGTAGTTTACTAACGGTGCCACCAATGAAGTGGTCAATGGTTTCTATATCCGTTATAAAATGCGTTGCGACGGTACCACTGCCGACTGTTTCAAAGTCAGCCATCGAAATATATTGTAATCGATGTAATAAATCTTGCCGTATTTGGAACGTGATCTCTTTGGCTGTCAGAGTGAATGAGCGAGTTTGGATGACATTGAAAACTAATGAAATACTTCGCAAAACAAGGGTGAGTAACAGCAATGCTGAAATATATAAAACAGGGCCGTGCCAGTTACTTGGGAAAAAGCTCTCTACGGTTTGAATGGCAATCCCGGGTTGATTAAGTAGTACCTCATCAACCAATAAAGGCATTAGCAGTGGCACAGGGACGCTTGCGAATACTGCGAGGATGGCAATAAAGTTGGCGGTTATTAACGCTTTTTTATGCGTTTTTGCCATTGCCAGTAATGTTTTCCACTGATAAATATCAGTGTGAGCGGTATGGCGATTGTTTTTTTCTAGTTTAGGCAAGGTGTCATCTATTCTGTAAAGCCAAGTAAGAAAAGTATTTTACGCGATATATAGGTGGCGCTGGGTTGTGTTTTCTCGGTTACGATGGGAATGCTATAAGGGGGGTATTCCTTGCAAGCTGGTATGCTACTTGTGAGTGAGGTTCAATGGGTTAGGGCGGTTTTATTCGGTGATATTTATTTTGCTGTATTGTAATAAGGGCGACAGTGTTTGTTTTGTAAATAGGGAGTGGTAAATGGATATGTTATTAATTGGTGTGTTGCTTGGTTTAGCTTTAGGTTTTGGTTTATCAATGTTATTTGACTACTTTAAGGATGGTAGTAGCTCGGAAGAGATAGGGCAGTTAAAAGCGGAGCATGAGGCTTACCGTAAAAAAGTAGATGACCATTTTGTAAATTCAGCCGTTTTATTTAAGGGTTTAACTGAGCAATACCGTGATGTATATCGTCATATTGCTGGTGGTGCGGGTGATTTATGTTCTGATGAAGCAAAAGCCTTACAGGTGGATTTGGACGAACCGATGCTATTGGGCCAGGCAGAAGAGAAGCCTGAGTCTATTCAAGGGAATGATAATGAAGTGAGTCATGATGACAACGAGGATGAGACCCCTTTAGCGAGCGAGGTTGAAGTGTCGGCAGAAGTTGTAGAGGAATTAAAAAAGCAAGCGGCAAAAAAAGAGTCATAAATGTACCTCACTATGGTTTAGAGGGGGTAGCTTGCTTTTTATAGCGCCCTTTCATTTATTGTTTTGCAAGCATGGCTTAAAAATCATGCATTGAACGCTATAAAATATTCTTTTATGCCTTTAGAATGGAAGGTTCACATTTAGAATAACAAACTGGCAGTCTTATGATTATTAAACCAAAAATTCGTGGCTTTATCTGTACAACCTCACACCCTGAAGGCTGCGCTGAGAATGTAAAAAAACAAATTAATATCACGCAGCAGCAAGGAACAATTGATAACGGGCCTAAGAAAGTGCTGGTTATTGGTTCTTCAAGCGGTTATGGATTGTCATCAAGAATTACTGCGGCTTTTGGTTCTGGTGCGGCAACAATTGGTGTTTTTTTTGAGAAGCCGGGTACAGAAAGAAAGACTGGGTCTGCTGGTTGGTATAACACCGCAGCCTTTGATGCAGAAGCTAAGAAAGCGGGCTTATATGCAAAACACATTAATGGTGATGCTTTCTCAAATGAAGCAAAAGAAAAAGCCATTGAGTTGATTAAGGAAGACCTTGGTCAAATTGATTTAGTTATTTATTCATTGGCTTCACCCGTACGAAAAGTACCGGGCACTGATACATTGGTTCGTTCTTGCTTAAAACCTATTGGTGAAACGTATACGTCAACAGCAATTGATACGAATAAAGACCGTATTATCGAGGCATCAGTTGAGCCGGCAACAGAGCAAGAAATTGACGATACAGTGACCGTGATGGGCGGGCAAGACTGGGAGCTTTGGATGAGCGCATTAACAGAAGCAGGTGTACTTGCTGATGGTTGCCAGTCAATAGCCTATAGCTACATTGGTACAGCGATCACATGGCCTATTTATTGGGATGGTGCCTTAGGTAAAGCAAAAATGGACCTTGATCGTGCTGCCAATACAATTGATGCCAACTTAAAAGCAAAGCATGGCAGTGCTAATGTGGCCGTGTTGAAGTCAGTGGTTACACAAGCTAGCTCAGCCATACCTGTGATGCCTTTATATATCTCTATGGCCTTCAAAGTGATGAAAGAAGAAGGTGTGCATGAAGGTTGTATTGAGCAGATTAATCGTTTGTTCCGTACGCAGCTGTTTAATGCGGGTGCAGATAAAAGCCTTGATGATACTAACCGTTTACGTTTGGATGACTGGGAATTACGTGATGATATCCAACAAAAATGCCGTGATATCTGGCCTCAAGTAACGACTGAAAACTTGTTTGATTTGACCGATTATGCAGGTTATAAAAATGAGTTTTTGAACTTATTTGGTTTTAACTTGGACACCGTTGATTATGAGAAAGACGTTAATCCATTGGTTGAATTTAAGTTGGAAACACTTTAACCCTTTCGTTGAGCGTCATTATTTATGGATAAAAAAGAGGCGAAAATCATTGTTTTAGGCAATGAAAAAGGGGGCACAGGTAAATCAACCTTGGCAATGCATATTGTTATTTGTTTGCTTAATGCTGGAAAGACCGTTGGCGTCGTTGACTTGGATTCACGACAAAAGAGTGTGGCTCGTTACCTACAAAATAGGGAAACCTATATTGACAGTACAGGGGCAAAATTAGCGATGCCTGTATTTCGAGTCGTGCCCCAATCAAGTGAGGGAAAAATAAAGGACCGTGAAGCGGAAGACCAGAAGAGACTGCAAAAGGCATTGAAGAAATTTAAGAGCGATGTCGACTTTATTGTCATTGACTGCCCTGGAAATGATACGTATTTGTCTCGTTTAGCCCATGCATTAGCGGACACTTTAATTACCCCGTTAAATGATAGTTTTGTTGATTTGGATTTACTCGGTGAAGTGGCTGCTGACGATTTTCAGGTAAAGAAACTAAGCTGTTACAGTGAAATGGTTTGGAATAGCCGGAAATTTCGAGCAGCAAGCGGTCTTCCACCGATGGACTGGGTTGTGGTCAGGAATCGTTTGGCGTCGCTGGGTTCTAGGAATAATAAACGAGTACATGATGCGCTTGATGCGCTACAAAAGCGGGTTATGTTTCGGTATGTCCCCGGTTTGTACGAGCGGGTTATTTATAAGGAGCTATTCCCGAGTGGGTTGACTATTTTGGATGTGGATAACTCAAATAGCCTATCAAATGTCGCAGCGAAGCAGGATGTGCGTTCATTAGTGGATAGCCTTAATTTGTTTTGAATGTTGGCCGAATTAACACAGAGGCAAGAGTCTATCGTTGTTGATGAAACTCACCGTTTTATTCAGTTAGGCAGTGAACTTTATAGCGTTAACCTTCCAAATATTGATATATGCTTTGATTTAAGCGGGCATACGATTGGGATGTATAAACGGCTGAGACAGCGGCAACTTATTCGTTATAACGCTGCGGTGTTTGCCAAGTATTTTGATGATAATGTGCGTGAGACGATTCCGCATGAAGTCGCTCATTATATTGTGGATATGCGTTTTAAACGGAAAGAAATTCGCCCACATGGGCGGCAATGGCGTGATGTGATGACCGACTTTGGTGTAGAGCCTCGCCGTACGGCGCGGTATGATTTAAGTGATATACCTAAGCGGCGATATAGAACTATAGCCTATGCTTGCAGTTGTCAACAGCATGACCTTGGTATTAGGCGGCATAACAAAATGCTTCGTCGAGAGGCCGAGTATTCGTGTCGACATTGCGGGGATCGGCTGATATTACTATGAATTGGTTGGTGTATATTATTGAGGCCAGTGACGATACGTTGTACACCGGCATAACAACGGATCTTGAGCGTCGTTTTCAACAACATTTGAATGGCTCAGGTGCTAAATATTTTAAAGGCAGGCGGCCCGTGCGCTTTGTGTTTACTGAAAACAACCATACGCGAAGCTCTGCTAGTATACGAGAAGCACAAATTAAAAAATTGTCGCGAGCTTCAAAAAAAGACCTTATAACAAAATCACCAACGAAACCATGCCTGAATCAATAAAAATTGTTTGCCCTCATTGCGATGCCGTCAACAAGCTTCCAGAAGATAAGTTAAATTCTGGGGGTACCTGCGGTAAGTGTAAGAAAAAACTATTTGCTGGGAAGCCTGCGGTGTTAACGGCTGCAAATGCACAGAGGCATTTCGAGCAAAGCGGTATTCCTGTTGTTGTGGATTGCTGGGCGGCTTGGTGTGGGCCGTGTAAATCATTTGCCTCAACGTATGATGCGGCAGCTAAAAAGCTAGAACCTAAGGCTCGTTTTGTAAAGCTGGATACCGAGAAGGAACAGAAGTTAGCCTCTCGTTTTCAAATAAGAAGTATTCCAACACTGCTCATTATGAAAAATGGTAAGGAAGTTGCCCGGCAAGCGGGTGCAATGAGTTTGCCGCAGTTTGAAGCTTGGTTGAAATCTTATTTATAGGGTTCTATTTTTGAAAGAGTGATTAATGCAGTATGGGTGCTGGTGCGTTGGGCGCATCGCTAAATAATGTATCAATATCAATAGCATCAAAATTGTAGTGTTTATTGCAGTATCCACAATCTACTTCGACGGTACCCTTCTCTTGCAAAATAGATAGAACTTCTGGATGCCCTAGGTTAATTAGGCTGGCTTCTACTTTTTCTTTTGAGCAATCACATTGAAACTTAACAGCTTGAGGGTCGAATAGGCGAATGGCTTCTTCATGGAACAAGCGGTGAATGACTTGTTGAGGGGGCAGTTCTAATAATTCAGAGTGGGTTATTGTATCAGCCAGTACTTCTACGTGTTGCCAGCCATCTGTATCACCTTGGTGTGCGGGCAACTCTTGTAATAAAAAGCCAACGGCACGTTCGCCATTAACGGCAAACCAAAGGCGGGTTTTAAGCTGCTCTGATTGTTTGAAATAGGTTTGTATAGCGTCAAGAATGGAGTCACCTTCTAAGCTGACAATTCCTTGGTAGGGTTCCCCTTGATCGGGCTTGATGGTGATGATTAAGCGGCCGTCACCAAATAGCGAGCTGGGCTTGTTATCGCTGGCTTCATCTTGCCAGTGCGCTAAGCCTCTAACAGCTTGATGGTCGGTTGCTTGCGCGACTAGCATATTAATGAGGCCATCACCCTGCACCTGTAAGGTTAAGCTGCCTTTAAATTTGATGGTTGCTGATAATAGTAATGAGGTGGCTAGCGCTTGCCCAAGTTGCTCGGCAACGGGTTCGGGGTAGGTGTGGTTTTGTTGCGCGGTGAGCCAGCTTGAATCTAATGATATTATTTCACCTCGGATACCATACTCACTGAATATGAATCGTAAAAGTTGGTCTTTTTCATCGTCTGCTATCAAGATTGCTACCTTTTATTGTTGCCCACTGAGGGCCCATTAGAGTGGGCTATTGTATTACAGGATGAGGTTTCGGCTGCAGTATTTGTGTTTTTCTTGGACGCTAGTTATCGAAAGAGACCTCTGCATAACTACTGCGCTAGACAATACGGCGTTAAAAATCAGCTCAAAATGCTCATTTACACCAGTACCAAGAGTAGGCCTCATGAGAGGAACTGCGCTTTTTCGCTAATTTTTGCCTCGCCTAAAGCGCCTACTTCTGGTGTCTTGCCGGCGCTCGCTACGTTATGCAGAGGTCTCCGAAAGGTATTATATGTTTTTGGGTTTAGGGAAATCGAGTATGGCTTGTGACGGATAAGATTGCTTACATTCATCGACGGTTTTCTTTGTGATGGCTTTTTTTAAGGCGGAATCGGCCATTAACCATTCTTTAGATAAGTTATCAGCCAGTCCAAATTCTCGTAAAGATTCTTCAAGAATTTCTTGCCGGAGTTTAAATAAATCGTCGGTAATGTGGATGTGCTGGTGAGCCATTTTGGGTGTTTTACCCGCATATTTCTTAGGGCCACCAATCAGCTGAGCCATAAAGTCTGTTTGCTGGTCTTCCAGTAATGTCTGCGGCCTGCCGGTGAAATACAGCTTCATCCACTCATGAGCATAGACTTTATCATAAAAAATCTTGTGTACTTTTTTAAGTGTCTCTAGACCACCAATGCGTTGAAATAGAGTTTTGTCGATTGTTGCCATATTCTAGGGTTTCATAAAAAGTTAACTTTATTATAGTTTAAGCTGAGAAATAGACATTAATGATCGCACTCTTCATGTAAAACAAGTTCCACGAGCTTATGAACGAGAGGGGATATGACGATAACGGTGGGGAATGCAATTGAAAATGCAAATGCCCATGCTTGCAGCCATCGTTGAATAATATCGCTTACAAAGCCTAGGTTAAACAAGGTAATCACAAAGGACATGATGCCGGACATGAGTAAGGCGATAAAAAATGAGAAAACTAATTTCTGGTGCTTTCTATGGATCATCTGGTTTTATAGTTGAGTTGTAAGGAGTAGACCTGCTACCTTCGTTGATTAGGCACTATAATTAATAGGTATTTTATTTACGGAGGAAGTGACAACGCTTACTTTAAAATGAGTGGTGTCGAGTATCAATGAATAAATCTAATTTACCAGCTTATGCTGATGCGTTAATTGGTCGCGATGAGAAGATAATACCGCCTAATCAGCACTATGTTCATCATGGGCATGTGTTACAAACGCCTTTTCCACTTGGTTTAGAAACAGCCTTATTTGGCATGGGATGTTTTTGGGGGGCGGAACGAAAATTTTGGCAGTTGAGTGGGGTGTACTCGACAGCAGTTGGTTATGCATCTGGCTCTACACCGAATCCAACGTACGAGGAGGTTTGCTCGGGTATGACGGGGCATAATGAAGTGGTTCTTGTTGTTTATGATCCGGCTGTTCTTTCTTATTTAGATTTATTGAGAGTTTTTTGGGAATCACATAATCCAACGCAGGGTATGCAGCAGGGGAATGATGTTGGAACGCAGTACCGGTCGGGTATTTATTATTCAACAGAGCAACAGTTGGCTTGGGCTGAGAAAACGAGCCTGGCTTACCAGGAAAAATTAATAGGGGCGGGCTATGGCGAAATTACGACAGAAATTTTAGCATTGCCGGTGTTTTATTATGCGGAGTCTTACCATCAGCAATATTTAGCAAAAAATCCATTGGGCTATTGTGGGTTAGGTGGAACGGGAACTTTTTTATAGCAATTTTGGGAGTTAGTGGCGTACTTATGACTTATGCCGGTGCACTCAATAAGGGAAGCTCCCAATGAATGGGCTTTTTACCGTGTTGTTTTAAGTAGTTATTTGCTTTGCTGAAATGTTGGCAACCTAAAAAGCCGCGATGAGCGGATAAGGGGGAAGGGTGTGGAGCCTTTAGTACACAGTGCTTTTCAGTGTTAATAAACTGTCCTTTTTTTTGTGCGTAATTCCCCCAAAGTAAAAAGCAAACATGTTCATTTTGTTCGGCAACAAGGCGAATAATTTTATCGGTAAATTGTTCCCAGCCTTTCCCTTGGTGCGAATTGGCTTTTGCTTGCTCTACGGTTAATACGCTATTCAGTAGCAGGACACCTTGCTTGGCCCAGCTTTCAAGGTAGCCATGATAACTACGGGGTATTTTCAGGTCACTTTCAAGTTCTTTATAAATATTGAGTAACGAGGGAGGAACTTTAACGCCAGGCAGTACGGAAAAACATAAGCCATGTGCTTGCTTCGGCTGATGATAAGGGTCTTGCCCGATAATGACCACTTTAACGTCGGGTAGCGGCGTCATTTCTAAGGCATGGAACCAATTGGATGAATGTGGGTATATCGTTTTATGAGCTGCTTTTTCGTGCTGTAAAAAGGCTTTTAAGCGGAGCATATAAGGTTCGTTTAACTCGTTATCTAGTTGTTCAGCCCACGTGGTGGCATTAGATAGTGGCATGATGTTTTACCTTAAGTGAATTAATTTTTAAGCAAGCCTAGCGGTTAGGTTTCAACGATAGGGGATATCCCATGTTATAGCATTTTGCTTGTTATGATGCATCTGCGTCTAGCCGCGATGATCTCTGGTAAAATACTCGAATGAATACAGACGATAAAACAAAGCTGCGATTTAATAAGCTACAAAAACGCTTACGACGTGAAATGGGGCAGGCGATTGCTGACTATAATATGGTTGAGGATGGCGACCGTATCATGGTGTGCTTGTCAGGGGGCAAAGACTCCTACACGATGCTCGATATTTTGCTTAACTTGAAACAAAGTGCGCCCATTAACTTTGATATCTTAGCCGTTAATTTAGATCAAAAACAGCCGGACTTCCCTGAGCATATCTTGCCCGATTACCTGTCATCACTAGGGGTTGATTATCATGTTATCGAACAGGATACCTATAGCGTGGTAAAGCGTGTGGTTCCTGAAGGTAAAACAACCTGTGGCCTTTGTTCAAGAATGCGTCGTGGTGCGTTATATGCCTATGCTGAAGAGCATGGCTACAATAAAATTGCTCTGGGTCACCACCGTGATGACATCGTTGAAACATTTTTTCTGAACATGTTTCATGGTGGGCAATTAAAAGCGATGCCAGCAAAGTTAAAAAGTGATAATGGAAAGCATATTGTGATTAGACCGTTGGCTTATGCGCGTGAAAAAGACATTGAAGAGTTTTCGCAGCTAAAAGGTTACCCGATTATTCCATGTAACTTGTGTGGCAGCCAAGATAGTTTACAACGTGTTCAAATGAAGAAAATGTTAACGACTTGGGATCGTGAATTCCCCGGCCGTGTTGAAACTATTTTTAATAGCTTAAAAAATATTAGACCTTCCCAATTATTAGACTCATCGTTGTTTGATTTTGAAACACTAAGTCAAGTGGATAATAAGGCTGAGAGTTCTATCCCTCCGCAGCCTGTCGTTTTTTCAGCAACACGGACAAGTAAATAATGAGTATCGTTATTTCAATGCTACGTAGCTTGTTGCGTTTATGGGTCCGGGTGAAGGTGCTGCCAAAAGATGATGGTCTACTGGTCTCATTAAAGAATAAAAAAGTATGCTATGTCACGCGGACCGATGCGTTGTCTAAAGAGCTTGTTTTAGAGCAGGTGTGTGCGGAGCAAGGCCTGCCTTTACCCAAAGCAGCGCTGCAACTGGGCGTGTTTCAACACGATTCATCCGTGTGTAGTTTAGAGTGTAGCCAAAGTCATTATGTAGATCCTGCGCCTGTTTATTTGCAGCAGCTAATTGACGCTGTTCAGCTATCGACGTTGGATGATGACGTATTGATTGTTCCAGTGTCTATTTTTTGGGGGCGGGCACCGCAAAAATCAGACAGTATTTGGGGTGCTTTATTTACGGATGAAGGGTTTAAATCGAACAGGTGGTCGCGATTGTTATCCATTATCTTTAATGGTCGGCAAACGTTGTTACGTTTTGGTGAGCCAGTTTCATTAAAGCAATTAGTGGCGGATAAACAGGCGGCAAAGTTATTAACGCGAAAACTCTCAAGAGTTTTGCGTGTTCACTTTGCCCGTACACGTTTAGCCACCATTGGCCCAGATCAGCCATCATCTAAAAAATTAGCAGAGAAGCTTATTCAGGAAGATATCGTTCAGCAGGCAATAGAACGAGAGGTTCGGCGCAAGAAAGTATCGAGGGTAGAAGCAGAGAAACAAGCGAAAGCCTATTCGCAAGAAATAGCAGCGGTCATTAATATTCGTGCGGCTATCGTTTTGGAAAAGATGCTAGGTTGGCTGTGGAATAAGTTGTATGACGGTATTGTGCTGCACCACTTTAGCCGTGTTGAGCGTTTATCACGCGAGCATCAAATTGTGTATGTGCCCAGTCACCAAAGCCATATGGATTATTTGGTTCTATCGTATGCTTTATTTAATAAAGGCTTAGCGGCACCGCACGTTGCTGCGGGTATTAATCTAAATATCCCCATTGCTGGCCCTTGGATTAGGCGCTGTGGCGCATTCTTCTTGCGTAGAACATTTAAGGGGAATGTGTTGTATAGCTCGGTGTTTGAAGCGTATATGGGGCATTTGGCAAGCAATGGTACGGCGGTTGAGTACTTTGTTGAAGGTGGTCGTAGCCGAACTGGGCGAAAGCTGAAAGCAAAGCCGGGTTTATTGGCAATGAGTGTGCGTAGTTATATGCGTAACCATAAGCGTTCAGTAGTATTTGTACCGGTTAATTTCGCTTATGAAAAGCTGTTGGAAGGTGAAACCTATGTTAACGAGCTGAGTGGCAAGCCGAAGAAGACGGAGTCGGTGATGGGTGTGTTGCGCTCGCTGAAAGCACTAAAAGACAATTTTGGTCAAGTACACGTTAACTTCGGTTCGCCGATCTATTTAGATAAGGTTATTGAAGCACAGCAGCCAAACTGGCGAAGAGATGGCGTGGTTGATAACAAAGCTGTTGTGTCGAAGGTGGTGGACAACCTAGGTGAATTAATTATGTCAGGTATTAACGAAGCAACGCATGTTAATGCGATTGGTTTGTTAGCGATGGCTTTGCTTAATGCACCCAAACAAAGTATGAGTGAGGTAGGGTTAATTCAGCAATTAACAATTTACTTGGCGCTTTTAAAGGCGGCGCCGTATGCTAAAAATGTTACTAAGCTTAATTTAAATGCCGAGGCGATTATTGCTTACGGTGAAGAGTTTGGTGTTCTTAAGCGGCGTGACAGTGAGTTATATATTGAAGGTAGTGATGCCGTTTTAATGACTTACTTTAGAAATAATATTGTCCACTTATTTGTACTGCCTTCCTTTATTGCGTGCTGTTTTTTGAGCCATAAATCGTTAAATAAGAAGCAAGTCATTCATTGGTTTAAGTTGGTTTACCCATTCTTAAAAGAGGAGTTGTCGATGCATTGGCGACAACGACAAATTAGTTATGCGGCCAATAAGGTATTGGCGAGTTTTGTTGAGCAAGGCTTGGCTAATCAGGTAGAGGATACCTTGTCGGTAAGTGATGGCAATTTACCGTTAATGGCTTGTTTGTCTGGTGGTGTGCTATTGAGTTTGGAGCGCTTTTATTTAACGGTGGTCTTGCTTAAGCAGCGGGGCCATGGGGTGCTAACACGCCTTGAGTTGGAGAAAACCTGTGGTACAACAGCTGAGAAACTCTCAGAATTGAATGGGTTAAATTCACCGGAATTCTTTGATAAGGCGTCCTTTAAAGGCTTTATCGAGATGCTATTTAATCAAAGTATTATTTGGGCGGATGATAAGGGTAAGTTAACTTATGGCGAAGCGCTTGAAGCTATTATTGATGATGCTGGTTTGGTCATGAGTCAGCAGGTTCGGAAGAATATTCACCAAATTACTGATTAATAGCGGTATATAAAATTAACTTCGATGGTTAGGCTTTCTATACCATCGAAGCTTGTTTTTTTTATTGGGCTGGCTTTAACTAGCTGAGTTGCTCAAAGATTCTAAACCCAGCAATGTATGTTCCTGCCGCAGAACCTATTGTGCTAAATAGGAAAACCAACAAGGTACGAGACACACGGTTTTTCCACCAGCCAGTGAGTTTTACGGTGTCTTTTTTTAAGGTGGAGAAGTCACCGACTCTGGGTTTTCTAATCCATGCTTCTGTTGCAGCGGTTACCATGCCCGCGCCCACGGTTGGGTTAAGTGAGGTCAACGGGGCGGCTAAGAAGGCAGTAATAACCGTGAGTGGGTGACCATTGGCGAGTAGTGCGCCTAGCGCGGATAAGCCGCCATTGATTAAAACCCATTCAAAAACTAATTGCCAACCAAGCTCTGGTGCACGGTTAAAGCCAATAGCAAACCCAGTGATAACCAGTAATACGATCAGCCAAGGGATAAGTTTTGGCCAACGACTTGCAGCTGGGATACTGTCTAACTCTTCAAGACTGATGGTGTTTTGCAGCTGTGATTCCAAATAGGCCTTAATGCCTTTTAAGTGCCCCGCACCGATAACGGCAAGAATACTACTGTGTTTATTTGAGTTGGCTTCATCAAATAAGCGGTGCGCCATGTATTGGTCTCGCTCGTTAACCAAGGGTTGATAGATTTCACTGGAGGACTCGGCAAATTGTGAAAAAGTGGCATCGAGTACATCGCCTTCTTTTAGTTTTTCGATGTCCTCTTCGCTTACTTTTTCTGCAAACATTACGCTACCGAGCAGCCCAGAGAATAGCTCTATACGCTTCCACCATGGCACATTTCTGTAGACACGCTTTAAGGTGGTGCCCACTTCACGGTCAATTAATAAGACGGGCTTATGGTTTTCTTTAGCAAGCTCTGCGGCCACTTTCATTTCAGCGCCCGGTTCTATATCCAGTTCATCAGCCATTTTCTGTTGAAATGCCCCAAGTGCTAGACTTGCAGTCACCATGGATGCTTTACCGTCTTTTATGACGCTAAATAGGTCCATCTGTGCGAGGCTATCGGGGTCGATTAACGCATTGTAACGGCTTGGACATAGTTCGATGGCAATGGCGTCGTAATCGTTTTCTGTAATGAGTGTTTGAACAGCCTCTGCGCTGGCTTTAGAGACGTGGGCGGTACCTAATAAGGTGATGTTGCAGTTATTGATGCAAATTTGTTCTATGGGTTGCTCTATCGGGTTGCTCAAGATTTTTCTCAGGTGATCGATTAGTTTGAATGACTATTATCAACGATATTTACATTGCTAGCCCAGTCTTTTGCAACTAAAAACCCACGCTCAAGTTCGCTGCTTGGTGATTCGTCCAATGAAAAGCCAGCGATGCATAAAGGGCGCTGCTGGTGCTCGTTTAAGAAATAGTGAAGGAGCTCTTCTGTGCAATGATTTATATCGCTGTACTTGTTTTGTTGAGGGGCAAACCACTGGTTCTTTTTAAGCGGTCGCCACCGTAGCGCTTTGTTTTTGAAGTGTGCTAGAAATTCGTCAGGTCTCGCCCACCAACCTCGTTGATGATTGTTGGTGGCTTTGTTAGGAGATGGGCTGGATGTTTGTTTGATCGGGTAAAATAAGCGGCCCTTCATAAGGCAGATGCGTTCATCAATAGAGATATTGAGCTGCTGTAAGAGCTGTTTGGCTGCGGGTTGTTCGGATAGGGCGCTTTGACGCTGCTGCATGGACTTGAACTTAATGTTTAAGCGGTCTTTTAGCATTGGGCCTAGCCAGTGTGTACGGTATTGCGTGTTGCCTAGCCCTAAGTAGAATTTACAGGCTACTTCCCAGTGTTGAGTTTTATTACTTAGGGTATCTTGAATGATGAAATCGAATTCACCGATGGTTTTGTTACCTTGGTTGACTTGTAAGTTTTGCGCAAGAATTTGGTAGCGCTTGTTATGTTGGAACCAATAGGCGAGTAAGGTTTCAAAATGATGGCCCAGGCGATGATCATGTTGCTGTTGTAATAGTTCGTTGAGAATGTCTGGGTTTGCATCTAACCGTTGGTATTGGCCTGTAAAGTTTCGGCTTTCATTTAACCAAAAATTAGATTCAGTCCAGTTTTTTTGCTGATGAATGCCTTGAATGATCGGTGGGCTGGAAATAACCCACTCGAGATCTCTAACGAGTGAGCTTTGCAAGGCTAACGATTCGACTTATTTATCCTCAGGCGCATTGAATAATAAATAGAGATCGATTACGCAGTCAGGTATTTTCTCTGCCATATCATCCAGTACCTCATCATCGAGTTGCATATCCTCAGCCTCATCGAGTAACTCTGAGCAGCTAAGGATCGGTAGCGTGAGCTCAGCAACTTCTTCAGGGTGTGAGTTGAACCAAGCTTGTTCTTGACCAAACACGCCTTGCATGAATCCCGCTGCCCAGAGAGTTAGGGCTTCTTCATCTTCGTCGTCACTGATGATGTCAGGGAAATCGCCATTTAATAGTGCTTTCTTAATGTCCTTGAGTAGCGTATCGACACTATTAATTAACTCGTCAGATGGTGTTTCTACAAAAATATCATGGAGTATTTGCTGCTGAGTTAGCTCGCCAGATTGAATGGCTAAACTGGTTAAAAACCCGTGCACTTCCATGAAGTACATAGCTTCATCGTTAACGTGTTCGGATTCAAGAAATTGTTTCAAAGTATTCATGGGATGAGGCTCGTTAGTGTAATTAAAGATTAATGGGGTATTGAATCTGTTTGATGAAAGGCATTATTTGTTGTGGCTACTATCACACCAAGGCATATTGGCTGACTTTCCACAGCCACAAACAAAAAGTGTCTGGTCTTTCTTTGCGGTATAGACTAAAGGTCGGCTATCAGTTTTTTTATGTTTGCCATCGCAATAGGGTGGTTTAGCGGTTTTTCCACATTGGCAAATATAGACTTCATCCTCTTTTTTAACAGGAACGACATAGGGTAGATTCTTGTTATACATGATTGTGATCCTCTGTTTGTGAATAAATGGATTGCCTAAGGCTAAGCTGCAATAATGGCTTCAAACTTATTAATTGTTACTGAGAGAAAGAATGGAAACATTAACACAGCTGCTAAATTCAATCAGTAGTTTTGTCTGGGGACCCGTGATATTGGCATTATTGTTAGGCACTGGTGTTTATTTAATGCTGGGTTTGCTATTTATGCCTCTACGGCAGGTGTGGCCTGCCTTTTTATTGTTGTGGCGTGGACGACACAGTGATGACTTGGACGAAGGGGAAATTACGCCATTTAACGCCTTGATGACCTCATTGGCGGCAACGATTGGTACGGGAAATATAGCCGGTGTGGCGACAGCAATATTTTTAGGTGGGCCAGGTGCGATTTTTTGGATGTGGATAACAGCATTGGTTGGGATGGCAACAAAGTATGCCGAGGCCGTATTGGCAGTTAACTACCGAGAGGTTAATGAGCAAGGGGCTTATGTGGGTGGTCCAATGTATTACATAAAGAATGGTTTAGGTGAGGGTTGGCATTGGCTAGCTTACTTGTTCGCTTTATTGGGTGCGTTAGCTGCATTTGGTATTGGTAATACGATTCAAGCAAACTCGGTCGCGGATGCACTTGGGAAAACATTTAATATACCTGCTTGGCAAACGGGCTTGGTGATGGCGTTACTTGTCTATGGGGTGTTAGTGGGGGGTATTAAACGTATTGGTCGTGTTGCTTCTAAGTTGGTTCCTTTTATGAGTATTGCCTATGTGTTGGCAGCTGGAGCTATTATTATTCAACGGTTGGATGCAGTACCAGCAGCATTACAATTGATTGTTAATGATGCCTTTACCGGAACAGCGGCAGCGGGCGGTTTTGCTGGCGCGGGTGTGATGGCCGCTATACGGTTTGGTGTTGCTCGTGGTGTGTTTTCAAATGAAGCGGGCTTAGGTACTGCGCCGATTGCTCATGCAGCAGCAAAAACTAGCGATCCCGTACAGCAGGGCAAAGTGGCAATGCTCGGTACGTTTATTGATACGATTATTGTTTGTAGTATGACGGCATTGGTGATTATCTTAACGGGGAGTTGGACGAGTGGTGAAACGGGTGCATCATTATCAGCGCATGCTTTTGGTATGGGCTTACCGGGTTATGGGGAATATGTGGTGAGTGTTGGTTTGGCTGTTTTTGCTTTAACCACGTTATTGGGTTGGAGTTACTATGGTGAGCGTTGCGTGGAATATATTAGTAGTGCATCTATTGTTCCTTATTATCGGCTTGCTTGGGTGTTGGCTATTCCGCTAGGTGCAGTCATGGATTTGGAGTTACTGTGGTTGATTGCGGATGTGCTGAACGGCTTGATGGCTATTCCCAATCTTATTGCGCTGTTATTGCTAAGCCCCGTTGTTTTTAAACTGACTAAGAAGTTATCTTGATGGTGTTTTTAGGCTTGAGAAGTCGGCTTTTTTTCATGGTTTTGATTGGTTTGAGTTAACTGGAAGCTTAGCCACTTTTCAAAGAAGTAATTAATGTTCCATTTATGGTTAAGTACGTTTTTGGGCGCTGATTTTTCTTGCTGAGTCAGTGCGGGTACTCCTGCTATGCTAATAACATCGACCGATTGAGTGTCTAGGTAGACGCGGCACTCGATGGTTGATATGTGATTGGCCTTATCAAGGTCGCCAAATGCAAGTGATAAGGTGTAGGTAAAGGGAGCGCGCTCTACTACGGTTGTTTTTACAAGGCCATTACTGCTGTGCTGCTCAAAACAAGGTACTAGGTTTTTTAGTTTGAGGTAGTTTTCTTCGCAGAATGACTTGTTCAGCGGGCGAACTCTATTTAACATTAGCTCCGAGAATAACTTGCGTTGGCGCTGTCGGTTTCCCAAACAGATACCTTGCTGACTGGGAAGTCTCCGCTCGTAACATAGTCAAAAATCATTTTAGCTAAAAATTCAGCGGTTGGGTGCTCGTCTACTACCATCACTCGCTCGCCAGATTCTTGTAGCATGGGTAAAACCGGATCGTCTTTGTGTAGAAGCATATTGTGATCGAATGTGTCATCAATCCACTGGCCTGCAAACGCTTTAATTTCGGAGAAATCACGCACCATTCCTTGTTCGTTTAGCTGCTCAGATTCTAAAGTGATCGATACGCGTGCAGAGTGGCCGTGTAAGTGACGGCATTTGCCAGGGTGGTTCATTAACCGATGGCCGTAGCAAAAGGAGAGTGTTTTGGTGATGGAGTACAAAGCTTACCTCAGAGTAAATAGTTAAGAACCCTTAATGCCTTCAATCGTCGCAGCAACTTCATATTCGTCGTTTTCTACGGCAACAACACGAATTATTTCAATTAATGCGCTTAGCGGAGGAGTGACAGTGTTAACGGGGTTAACGACTATTTCTAATGAGCTACCGGCTGTTAACTTGACATGGGTTCTAAAAAGGATGCCAGCAGCACTTAAGTTAATGCTATGGCCATTACCGCTTACCCCTGTTCCTGGGTGAGTAAACGACATGTCGCATTCAGCGTTCATGCGTGAAAACTTCCGATTATTAGATGTTACTAACATATTTTTAAAGCCTCATCATTATCAGTGAGAAAGTGGTTTATTTAGTTTAGCTTAAAATTTAATAAAAGTATTCGTTGTAAAGGGTTTGTTGTTTTTATCAGGGGTGCTGAGTTGCTGGTGAAAGTTGACTAAGATCATGAATGCATAAGTATTCATTGTTTTGTCATAAAGTTATGCTTGTATATAGCAGTTGGATTTGGCAGTATCAAAACAAGTCATTTGATTGAAATGGCTATTGATATTGAAGTGAGCTTAGGATCTATATGTTGATATTTTGGGGATTATAAGAAATTATAGGGAGTATTATGAGTCAAAGAGTTGCATTGGTAACGGGTGGTACAGGGGGTATTGGTGAAGCAGTTTGTCAACGTCTTGCAAAGGATGGATACAAGGTTGTGGCTGCTTATAACAATAAAGAAAAAGCTGAGGCGTGGCAGAAAAAGCAGAAAGAGGCAGGGTTTGACATTGATATAGTGCATTGCCCAGTGACTGATTTTGATGCCTGTGGGGAGGCTATTCAGTGGGTTGAAGAGAGTGTGGGGCCAATTGATATCTTAGTCAATAATGCCGGTATTACCAAAGATGGTATGTTTAAGAAAATGACGCTTGATCGCTGGGATGCTGTGATTGATACGAATTTAAACAGTGTTTTTAATATGACACGTCAAATCTTTGAAGGTATGTGTGAGCGTGGTTTTGGACGAATTATTAATGTGTCATCGGTGAACGGTCAGCGCGGGCAAATGGGGCAGTGTAATTATTCGGCATCTAAGGCGGGTATGCATGGTTTCACTAAGTCGCTGTCGCGTGAAGTGGCGCGTAAGGGTGTAACCGTTAATACTATTTCCCCGGGCTATGTTGCTACACCGATGGTTTTGGCCATTGCTGATGATGTGTTGAAGCAAATTGAAAGTGGGATTCCGATTGGGCGTTTATGCAAGCCTGAAGAAGTGGCTCATGGCGTTGCCTTTTTGGCGAGTGATTTGGCAGGTTACACGACAGGCTCAGAGATTAGTATGAATGGTGGTATGTTCATGCACTAGAGCTTAAGAAGCTATTGCGCGATAAAAAATGCCGCTTTCACAGCGGCATTTTTTATCAATGTAAGGTATAAATATACGTGGTTGGGTAATTACGTTCTTTTTGTCAAACCGTACAAGCGTTAGATAAGTGCCGTAAATAAAATAACAATATAGAGGTCGAATAAAATGTCAGAAAGTCATATTTTTAAAGTCAGTGATGAATTAGCCGCTCATTCGCATATTAATGCTGAAAAGTATCAAGTCGATTACAAACGCTCTATTGACGACAGTGAGGGTTTTTGGGCAGAGAAAGCGAAGGAGTTTTTGAGCTGGTCTAAAGAATGGGATACAACACTTGAATATGACTTTCCAAAGGGTGAAATTAAATGGTTTGAAGGCGGTAAGCTCAACGTTAGTGTTAATTGTTTAGATAGACACTTGGAAAAGAGAGGTGATCAGCCTGCAATTATTTGGGAAAGTGATGACCCTTCCGTCGATAAAACCTATACTTATAAAGAGTTGCACGCTGAGGTTTGTCGTTTTGCTAATAGCTTGAAGTCTTTGGGTGTGAAGAAAGGCGATCGAGTTTGTATTTATATGCCAATGGTTGCTGAATCAGCGATTGCAATGCTTGCTTGTTCACGAATAGGCGCGGTTCACTCCGTTGTTTTTGGTGGTTTCTCGGCAGATGCGCTAAAGGATCGTTTGATTGATTCGGAAACCAAATTGTTAATTGTGACGGATGAAAGTGTTCGTGGCGGCAAAACAGTTCCTTTAAAGGAGAATGCTGATAAGGCAGTTGCCTCGGCGCCTTTGGTCGAGCATATGTTGGTTGTTAAGCGTAGCGGTGGTGATGTTTCGTGGACGCCAGGGCGGGATGTTTGGTATCACGAACTAGCTGAGACTGTGTCGGACGATTGCCCAGCAGAAGAAATGGATGCTGAAGATCCATTATTTATTTTGTATACATCAGGTTCAACCGGTAAACCTAAAGGTGTCGTGCATACGACAGGCGGGTATTTATTGCAGGCAGCAGTGACCCATAAGTATGTATTTGATTACCATGAAGGTGATGTTTATTGGTGCACGGCTGATGTTGGTTGGGTTACTGGGCACTCATATATTGTGTATGGCCCGCTTGCTAATGGTGCGCAAACATTAATGTTTGAAGGTGTTCCTACTTACCCTGATGCTTCACGCTTTTGGCGGGTGATTGAGAAACATAAAGTAAATATTTTTTATACTGCGCCAACGGCTATTCGAGCGTTAATGGCAAAAGGCGAGGATCCTGTTAATGCCTGCGATTTGTCGAGTCTTCGTATTTTGGGTAGTGTGGGTGAGCCAATAAACCCAGAGGCTTGGGAGTGGTATCACCGAGTTGTTGGTAAAGGTCGTTGCCCAATTGTTGATACATGGTGGCAAACAGAAACGGGTGGCGTTATGTTAACGCCATTACCAGGCGCGACAGATTTGAAACCGGGTTCAGCAATGCAGCCATTCTTTGGTGTGGAGCCTGCACTTGTTGATAATGAAGGTAACGAAATACTGGGAAATCCTGCTGAAGGTATTTTAATTATCAAAAAACCCTGGCCAGGTATGTTTAGAACGCTGTATGGGGATCACCGGCGTTTTATTGATGCTTATTTTGCAAATTACCCCGGTAATTACTTCCCTGGTGATGGCGCGCGTCGTGATGAAGATGGGCACTATTGGATTACAGGTCGTGTTGATGATGTCATTAATGTTTCTGGGCACCGTATGGGTACGGCAGAGGTTGAAAGTGCTTTAGTGTTGCATGAGGCCGTTGCAGAGGCAGCGGTGGTTGGTTACCCTCATGAGATTAAAGGGCAGGGGATTTATGCTTATGTCACGTTAATGGATGATGTTGAGGCGACAGATGAGCTGCGTAAAGAGTTGATTTTACATGTCCGTAAAGAGATTGGTCCGATTGCCTCGCCAGATGTTATTCAATGGGCGCCGGGCTTACCAAAAACACGTTCAGGTAAAATTATGCGCCGTATTTTACGTAAGATTGCTGAGAATTTGGTGGATGAGCTGGGTGATACCTCCACGTTAGCTGAACCATCAGTGGTTGGTGACTTGGTAGATAGTCGACCGAACAAATAAGTGTATACAGAGAAACAAAAAAACCGCTATTTTTAGCGGTTTTTTTGTATTCTACATAAATGGCTTACTGTTACTCAGGTAGTGATGGGAAGTCTAAGCCCGCCATTTTTTGCATTACACGAATAACCTGGCAGCTGTAACCAAACTCGTTGTCATACCAGAGGTATAAAACACAAGAGTTATCGGTTGCAATGGTGGCTTTAGAGT
>Ga0209826_1000541_pt1 | contig 26823 bp, 18 predicted proteins | sample GOMGulsemesocosm_5_FD_184637 | JGI IMG/M metagenome (GOLD analysis project Ga0209826, IMG submission 184637) | Methane-oxidizing microbial communities from mesocosms in the Gulf of Mexico - GOM15C Gulf of Mexico (SPAdes) (version 2) | ecosystem: Environmental > Aquatic > Marine > Cold seeps... | reverse complement strand
GTGGTACAACAGTAACCGATTACATTCCTACTTAGGGTATCAAAGCCCTAATGATTTTGAATTGAAAATTAACGAGTTAGAAAAAGTAGCTTAACTAGGGTGACTGAATTTACTTGACCAGGTCATTCTATTGCCTTGTGCATTTCTTCCATTTTATTAAGAGGCTTCTCCGTTAAATGTTTTTCGTACGATGAAAGAAAGTCCAAATTGATTGAGTTTGATAACTCCGTAGCACCAAGAGAGTCGAACACTTCTTTTAACTGGGAGCATAAGTGTTTAACTTCAATAAACTCTTTTTTCCAGCAAGTAATACCACTATATTTTTTCTTAGCTCTCAAAGAAGTATTTGATGCTTTTTCATAAAGTTTTTTATATTCAAGTTCATTAAAATCAGAATTAACAAAAGTTTCAATATTTATAGAGTAAGGCATCATTATCGATAACACTTCCTCAAATAAACTATTATCATCAGATAGCTCAAAAATCACCCCTGCTTCTATTCTTTTTTTAGTTGTAACCCCTAGGTTTGCAGAGCCTACATATGCAATTTTTTTTGAAATGACTAACTTGGAATGATTGAAAAGCGTTAAATAAAAATAAGTATTAAAGTATTCATCAAACGCTTCTTTAAGCTCTGTTATATATTTTTCTAAATTTTCTACACCTTCGACTTCACAAAAAAAGAATAAATCCCTTTTATCACTCGTTTGATTAAAATGAATACCTTCTACTATTTTTTTTATTGAACTTTTATAAGGAGGAAGATAGGTAGTTATTAATAAATCCCCCTCACTACGTTCTAAAACTTCCTTAAAGTTATATTCATCATATGAAAATAACAATTTACTACTTTGAGATTTTATTGATATATATTCACTTATACGCTCTAAGCTTTTTAATTGATTTATACTCAAACTCTATTCCCTTCTTTTAGAGGTTTATTCACAACACTTTTCTTGGGTACTTTTGTAGAGCTCAAAAGCAGGTCTATCATTTCCTGACCATGTTCAATTATTTCATCTTCTCCCCACTCTTCATCCTTAGCTACTTTAGTCATTTCATAGAGTTTGAGACTATCGATAGTCTTTTTCCTAATACCCGCTGAGAAATGAGCGAGTTTTGCTTTAGGTGGAAGATTGCTTAACCTAGAGTTTTTACTATGACTGATCAAACATAAATTACCAAACTCATGTAATACATCAGACTCTAAAGGGGCATGTCCTTCCATAGGGTGTTGTGGGTAAAAGTGTTCAACTGAGCTACGGAAGGTGAACTCAAATTCTTTAACAATTTTTTCTTTACCTCGTCGTTCTAGCCATAACAAGTAATCTAAATAGTTAAAAACAAAGTTATTTTCAATTTCACCAAATAATAACTTTTCGCTATCTATATGCTTAAGTTTTTTATTCTTTGGGTAGTCATTATCATCAGTATCATAAATGATCTCATAATATGATTTCCCCTCTTCAATTGATAAGAAACGATCAAAGATGAAACGCTTAGCAAGTTTTGACAGAAATTGAAGATAACCTTGGGCATCTGTTTCATCTTCCATATAAAGAAAGTTTAGCGCTGCATTTAACCAATGTTTATAAACTAAAGTTGGTGTTGAAACATGAAACGCTGATAACAACATCAGTATTTGGCGATTAACTCCCTCATAACCACCTTCATTACCATCATAACTGTTTTTATAGCTTTGACTGTCTTTTGAATAGTATTTTAAGCGTTTCAGGCTCCATGCATCTTTGCCCTGATTATATTCTCGTTTAATTACATATTGATCAAATAAGAATTTACATTTGAGTAAGTCAAAAACAAACTGTTTAACTTCTTCAATTGGTTCATCTTCATTGAATAAGTGTTCTTCAAACTGTGCAATAAGTTGTTTGTCATCTAGCGCAATATCTTCCTCTATACGTACTCTCAATACATGCAATAAAAAGTTAGAAAAATTAATTACATTATTAAACCTATCAGGGGTTTCATTTGTACTTTTATTGCTTATTCTTTCTTTACCAAGCGGTTTATTTATTATTTTTTTTAGTGATAAAGCTGTACATTCATCGGTTTCAGTATCCGAATCTAAACAATTAACTAGCTCATCAAAGTCTTCAATAGTTAATTTTCCCCAGTCATTTTTACCAAATAACTGATGCCTTTCTTCTGGTGTAAAGCCATATTGGATATAACGTTCCATGTTAGCGCAAGCTTCCCATACTTTTTGCAGGGCATGAATACTTGACTGCTTTTCATCATAATCTTCAATATCATTCAATACCGACATCATTTTTGCTTTTAATACTTCGTGCTTTTCTAGCTGCTCACCACGATTATTCATTACTTCAAAGTAATGGTTTAAGTCGGTATCTTCTGGTACTTCAACACGCATTATTTGCACTTGGTCAAACAAATAATCCGTAAACTCATCCAAACTGATCTCTGTTAATTGCTCTAAACATTTTTTTATAAGGGTATAACCTTTAACAACGCTTTCGTTGTAATTCTCGCCATTTAAGTGATGTAAGACTTTACGTTGAGTTAATGCCGTAAAAGTATCACCTGATTTTGGACGACTTTCAAAGTCAATATTAACCTTTTCATACCAATCCATATCTAGGAAAGAATCGCCATCATAAGTTAAGTTTTTAAGATATATGGCCATCAAACTTAACGTGGTAAAACGCTGCTGCCCATCAATTACTTCAAAGGTGCCATTCTTACGCTTAAAAACAACCAAAGTACCTATGTAATATCGCTCATTACCTTTTTGTTCATAATCTACCACATCTTGTAGGAGCTGATTGATTTCCGCTTCGCCCCAAGCATAGTTTCGTTGATACATGGGCACAACATAAGTACCACTACCACTTAGTAAATCTTGTACAGAAAACGCCTTGATGTTGTCTTTGTTATTACTACTCATAATATTTCATCCCTTTAAACAGCTTTACCAAAGGATCTTTAGCTGCATTGTCCTTACGCAAATTATTTTTATTATCTGTATCTGTTAATGTGCTTAGCACTATTGTTAAAACATCTGAAGGCACTATGGCATCTTTTATAATACGAAAGACGTTATGAGATATAACATGGTTGTCCATTGTCGCTAACTGAACGACTTGTTGTTTTATGCGTAACGAATAAGCCCATATAAACAATTTTTCTATAGCAGAGGAGAGAAAGGCATCACCAAATTTATCAATATAAAAAATTAGCGCACAATCGAAAATAGCCCTAACATATTTATCACCTGTACGAGTACGTGCAGGGTACTTTAATTTTTCATCTGAGCCATTTAATGTTTGTAAAATTAATTGCGCATTATCTGTTAATTTGTGCCCCATAAAATATGGTTCACTACCATGTTCAGCATCAACAATAAGCCTTACTTGTGCTTGATAATGTGATGCCATTTCAAAAAAACGACGGCCATTAATGATCATTTGATCGAGATGAAAAGGGAATCTTTTTGTCTGGCCATCAATTTTCCGATGATACTGCTGATTATATTCATCTACATAATGATGGGTAATTCGAAGGGACTCTACATATGGAAAGTGCTCAATGTTATCAACATTTACACCTTTAAAAAGTCCTACGTCATTTTTACCAAAATAACGGGCAGAATGACCTAGTGCCCAGTGGCGAATACGATATAAATACTCTGCAAACAAAGCTGCCAACTCGTCACTTCCTAAGGCTTCCCAGCCTGCAACAGTAGCACCTTTTAGTGATTCTTCTTGCTCACTAAACTCACGTAAATGGTAAGCTTTAAGTAGATCATGAGGCGCTAAATCTTTCCCACGTGCATTTTGAGAATCAAAAAACTGAAAAGCTTCAGAAATATCCTTTAAGGTAAAAGTAACAACCTCACATTTATTTAGGAGAAAGTCTATATGATGCTCTGTAAACTCATGGCGACTAACAAGCCGCTTCACCTCAAGATAGTTTTGATGTAAATTACGCTGGCTTATTTCACTTTCAAAGTGCTGCCTTTGCATAAAATCATCTAAATTCTCGCTTAATGTTTCCAACTGATCAGCTAAATCTTGACGTTCAAGGTTATCTTTTCTCTGCTCAATAATGGCAAAAACAGCAAGAATTAACGTTAATGTACGTTGCTGACCATCCACAATATTTAACACTTCTGTATCATCGTCATCTTGATGAAATACAATAGTACCTAATCGATAAGCACTTTTAGTTTTATGCTTTTCAACATCTTGAAATAACTGATTGATATTGCGAGCAGTCCACTTATAAGGGCGCTGATAAATTGGGATCGTTAAGTCTGGTAATTGAAGTAATGTACTGACACTAATGATGTCCTTATCTAGGGCTTCTGCCATTTAACTCTCCTGTCGTATTTGAATAGAGTTTGTGAACTTTTATTGACTACCAAGCAGTTCTACAAACTTAGATTTAGCTTGTTCGTAATATTTGAGGAGATTAAAGTCCACACTTCTTACTTTTTTTATATATCTATCTTCTTTTGGTAATACAAAACTATGTAATTTTGTCCCATTAAACTGACCTTTCAAATCAAAATAAAATCGACGAGGATCATTGTGCTTTGCAAAACCCATAGCCTGATATTGCTCTGCCCTCGTTTTATTATCTTTACCCGCTAAATAATAAATAGCGTCATGTTTAAGTCTGAATTTTCCAACAACTAAATCATACAGAGGCATGAATCCGTACAATTGACCAGCCTTTCTGGCAAAAACTGGCACTTCCAACTTTTCAGCACCACTGGTCATAGTTATTATCGTTGGCCATGTTCTTTTTGGACCATAGCTCAGAAACTCAGACTCAAAATCATCAGAAAAAGTAACCTTGGAATTAGGCTCTTCTTCTAAATTAATGTTCAGCTTATCAGTTAAACTCATATAAACCCTACTAATTTTCTATATATAACTTGGCTATTTTTTCCAATAGCGAACTTTTACTCACTTCATTTATCTTCAAAATATCCTCAGTAAACGAATTAAAAAACAAATGTGTCACTGATTGCTCTAAAGCATTTAATAAGTCACCATTACTATTGAATGTGAGCAAGTTATAAATACGATTTTGCTTTGCAATATCTTGGTTAGGCCTTTGCTTTTGGGCGACAAAGTAAAACAAATCAACTCCAGCTTCTTGTAGGTAAACATGATGATATTGTTTGCGTTCTTTAGGCAACAAATAATAAGGCAAAATAGAGCTATCAATACTACTTTGACGATTAACTGTTTGCTCATCACTTTCCGCAACTGAAATCGAATCAACTAAGGTGTTACCAATAATTTGAGGTACACGTATAGTGCTATATGACGTTAATAAAACATCATTGTCTTTATCGTACAAATAAAAACTACCATTATGAAAGTTTCGATCACCGAAAAAAGAGCACTCTAACTTCAATCTAGCTTCAGACTTAATTATTTGATTACTTATTATTTTTAATACGTTGTCTTTTATCGCAACCTCAACTATAGATGAAAAAAAGTTATTTTTTCTTCCTGCTGTTTTTCTTACATAAACAAGCTTTAAGTTTGCGTTAGGCAATTTAATATCTGTAAATTGCTGATTGATGAAAACGTTCCTTTTCAACCACAACTCCGATTTAATTCTTTCCAACTTATAGGGGGATATTACATAACGTTCTTCATGACCTTTTACTATCGACTCTTTATCGGATTCAGAAAAGTTTAATCCCTGTATAACAACCGGTGTCTGCGACTCAAATTTATTAATTTTTAAACGTGTATAGTAATCAAAGTTCGGCTTTTGCGAAAAACTTGTATTTCGATAAGCATCCCAAAAACCAGTGAACACCCTATCTGGCTCACAGGATAAAGTGATACTAGAATTTCCATCCCCTTCATTTAATACGATATAACTTACATTCGGTGACATATCATCAGTTGCTAACTGAGGCTTAGCAACTGACAGGCCAGCTTTCTCGAACTCTGAATGAAGCTGAGATAAAGCTTTATCTTTTTTCACTGGGTCAAAATCACGCCCTAAATTATCTATTAGAACAATGTTTGAGGGATGCTCTTTTTCAGACTCTAAAAATTGATCCGTTACATGCGTTGCTTTAAATGTGCGTTGTTCGAATGCTATATCTAGTCTATTTAATATGCCTTGTAAGATGTCAGAGATAAGGTTTTGTGCATAATTAACTGAAGCGGGATACTTTTCACCAAAAGACACGAACTTGCGTTTCGAATATTTCGTGGCACTAATATCTCTACTTGCCTGGTAGGAAAACTCTTTGTTTTTAAATAACGCTTTGGTTTCATCTAGATCTGCTGTTACGGCTTCCAACTTTTGAGTTTTAAACACCTTTTTCTTTAACTCAAAACACAACTCTTGAGTAGGCGAAAAATAAATTTCAGGCTTAAGTACTTCAAAATATGCCGTTCCATTCTTTTTCTCTCGACCAGATCTTTGCACGCTTAAGTAAAGCTCTGCGTTATAAAAGCTTGGAGAAAACTCATATTTATCTTTAGTTTGTTCAATAAACTCAGTCTTAAGCTGCAAGCTAATTAACCCAGAGATTAAACGCTCTTTTTGAGATTTATTTAATTGAGTCAATTCCTCAACCAATACGTCATAGTTAGGTAGTTGGTGAGTTAAATAGAAAAAATATACTTCATATGAGCCATTGTTATATAGCTTTACCATCTCATATTGAACATTTTTATCCTTAGATAGTTCTAATTCTCTACGGATTGATATTTTTATCTCCCGATGAATTCTTTGCTCAAAATCAGCTTGGCTCTTTTCTTCTTTAACGAAGGACTTAGACTTACAACCTATATATAAATCACTATTAAGTGATTGAAATAGTGCAGTTATAAGTTCGTCGAGTTCACCGTTAACATCGATAATATTAGTAGACGCTGCCGGCATATTATTGGCAAGAAGAGTACTTTGATAACTCATTACACATTTCCTTGTAGTAAGGTTGATACAACACTGTTGAGTGCAATTCTTTGTTTAAGTTGGCTACCTTCAAAATATGGCGTAATCTCACCATCCCCATTTCTTCTATGTTTTGGTTTATAGCTAGATTCTTCTTTAAAAAGGTTCAAATAGTATAGTTTTCCGCTGCTATCAACCTCTTGCTCATGGTTCAATGAGTTATTCTCTAAGCGACCATTTACATACATGTAATGAACTTCATCATACTTACCACTAACGTAGTCTGAGATAGTATTAACCTTCGATAGTGCTTTTTTATGAGTACTTTTGGAAAGCACTGCTTTATCTAAACTAGATGACCAATTTTTAACATCAATGCATAGCAACATACCCTCTACTTCCACGTAAAAGTCAAAAAGTTCATAAGCTCTTTTACCAACCTTTTTAATTATTTCCTGAGTAGATAGCGGAGTAATATCAAATTTATCTAGGAGCATCGAGAATAAATGCTCTCCAACATTACCTTTAATCAATTTGATGAATTTAGGGTGAGGAACATACTTTTGAAAAGCACCTAAAGATATAGATGCACTTTCACGAACAAGCTTTGTAACAAGGTTATCTTGAGTGAATTCCATTTTACTCGTGTAGTCTAAAGATATCATTTTTTCTGGACGATATAGGCGATCACCGTTGACTATGTCAGTCAGTATTTCAGGGTACTTGTCGCTGTAGCATAGTTTTAAATTCTGCTTATGACCGTCTAACGTAATGTACATTTTATCAATAGCAGCTGCGACCAATTTATCATTTTTTGCTATTTGAGATGCTTGTAATTGTTGAATGTACTCCTCTGGATTACTGACAGATGCTATTTTTCGTAAACGCTCATTAAACTCCATAGCATCATGGTCACCTCTTCGAGCATCTTCAATAATTTCAGGTACTGTTACTTCGAAAAACTCATTCAAAAGCTCGCCTGATGATTCAACTTCTAGTTCAAACACTTCTCTTTCATACAATGTTTTGAACCCGACTTCAAGGCTTCTTTCGTGGCACTCTGTTTTAAATCGATGATTTAGTAGCGACATACTTTCGAAGAATATGTCATTTTTAGGATCTTTTGATAACCTCGAAAACTGAACAGCAGCGATATCAGCAAGATCAGATGCCATATATATTTCACTAACCATATTCGCATCTTTTCTCTCAACACGTCCAATGGCTTGCATAATGGCTTTCAAAAGCTCAAGTTCATGCTCATAGTTTAAAAATCGATAATCTTTACCATGAACCAAGTTTACTTCAAAGTCACTAAGCGCTTTATCTTCAGAAGTATCTGAAATACGTTTCATAATTGATAAACAATTAGCTAATGAATAGAGCGTTTTCTCACCTGTTGAACTATCCTTTATGACCTGACTCCAAAATGGGGAGTTAATTAACACCAATCGCTCAAAATCAACTTCGAATCTACTATCTGGTTCGTTAAGATATTCAACAAAATAATTGAGCCCTGTGCCTGCTCCTTTGTAGGTAGACATAAATGCTAGTTTTAAATTATTTGAATCAACTTTAACGTATTTTCTAACATCAACCTCTTTATTAAGTTCTGCATTAAACAGCACAGTTTGAATAACCGGTTTGCCTTTAAAAGGGGTAAATTGGAATATTCTTCCTTTTTTATCTAACTCTCTAAACCCTTTAGGTTTAAAGACTCTTCCCGCCCTTATTGCCATTACATATTTTTTTAAGGCTCCTAAAAAGTTACCCGATAACGCTAAAGATAGTGTATGTTTTCCATCATATGCACAAAGTAGCCAGGCTGATAATTGACGTTTAAATTCAATTACTTTGTACTTATCTTGTTTATAGCTATATTCTTTTAATGTGTTGTACCAGAGATTAAAAACTTCTTTAAAGTCATCACATAATACTTTTTCTTCAATAACTTCATTGTGCTCATTAAATACATGAAACCGTACATCTCTTAACTCAGCTCTTGTTGCTCTTAAGTTAACGAGTGTATCTTTTGAATTTGAATCTCTAACAACAATCTCAACGCCCAGGTTATTAGTACCTTCACAACAGTATTTTCTTAAAAACGGTTGATTATATTGACCAACAATATTCTTGTTTATGCCACTTGTAGCACTTAGCGCTATTACTGCATTTTGTGTGTTGTGCAGCATACGTAAAATTGAAACTTCGGGTTGCTCCTTAATTAAACTCAAAGAAAAGTTTACATAAGTGAGCTTTTCTAACGATGGCTCTCTAAATTCAAGTAATTTTTGTGGAATTAATGAAAAAACAGTTTTTGGATGAAAATATGTATAGAAATGATCAATCTGAATTTCATCACTCTCATCAGGACGATCAAACATGCTTTCAACTTCAGAAGCTACCGTTCTGGCTTTTTTCATGAACTTATATAGCGGGTAATTTTGGCTACTATCTCCGCCTTGTTTCAGTGACTTAACAAATTCAGATGATGACTTAAACTCCTTTGCTGCGGCGGCCAATACAGCCATAGTTACTTGGTAAACATCATGCAGCGATAAAGTGTTATCAGAATCATCGGTAGTATAGTAAAGCTGACATGTGCCCGTACCATGAGCTAATCGAACTTTAATCATTTTTAGGCCATCTTCATTGAAGTAACGCTTAGGGGTAAAACAAAAAGCATTCCTTGTTAGGTTAATGATTTGTTCCGCATCACCATGCCTTATCTGAACAAAATCAATATTTCCTGCAAATGTCGCTAAAACCGACTTTAAATTTAGACCCGCCGATAAATCACAATACTTAGAAAGGTTGCCTTTAATCTTATCAATAAAAGCTAACTTCTCAGCGTAAAATGGTGTGTATTCAATATCACTTTCAACCGTTTCTGTCGCCTGCATATATATTCGATGAACACCAGCAAAGACATGAGCTAGCTGAATGTCTGGAGTAATTAAAGTAGTAGTTGCAGAATCTGAGAAAAGTTTGTGTGCTTCATGTAATTCATCAATAACGACTGTAAAGCTTATCCCTTTACCTCTGAAGTAATTTGAGTCATCCGCCTCAAAAAAATCTTCTTTTAAAAACTCTACTCTTTTCTCATGTTTATCTAATAGGTGAATACCTGTCCTAATGTTTGAATCCGTCAGGTGTTTTTTGCCTCCAACAATACAATCGAATGGCATTGATTTAAAAGAAAACATCCCTTGAGGATTTTTTTGAGGCAACCGAATATTAAGATCAAACTTGTTAGTTGTAGCTAACATGATACAAGGCTTTACCATTGCTACGGAAAACGGGATACAGTGTTTTATGATGGCAGTTCGAAGCACGCCTAATTCGGTATTAGATTCAAACAAAGCCTCTATATCAACTGGCTCAGAATTATAATTCAAACAGGCTAAAGCTAAATCAAACAACGTCTTTTCCATATTTCTGCGCTGTTCTTCAAGTTGCTTTTTTAAATCACTTATAAGTTCTGCATTATCCGCTTCATAGGTTTTTACTTCTGTATTAATACGATTTTGAAGTGACTCAACTGTTCTTACTGACTGTGCAAGCCTGGTTAGCTCCTTTTCTAACGATTTATACTTTGTTTTCTTCTTAATCCACGCAGTGTACAGAACACTATTTTTAATTTTTTTTCCATTCGGTGAACTAACCCAACTTTCAAACTCAAGATCTGTTAGATCTAGCATTGAAAGAAAAGCGACAAACTCAATACCGGCGTCATGTGCCTTTCTTACTAAGCCTGAATCAAAATCAAATTGTGACTTTTGTGGGCTAACGAAAACAAGATTAGTAAATTGTTCGTTAAGATTTGGCTTAGTCGAATAATCTATGTACTCAGAAATAACACCATAGGATTTGCCAAAACCAGTTCCATCATTTGATTGAATCAGACAAGGCCTATTGTGGTTAGTCACATTATATAATTGGGATGCATGTGCCCTATATTTATTAACTGCATTTTTCAGTTTATTGTCGGGTTGTAACTTACCAACTGTAACAGCTATAGACTCGTCTTCCTGGAGGTATGTTCTGTCGGAAAATTGATACCCTTTAGTACCGTCATGAACTAGAAGACTAGCCTTAAATAATTCATATTCTACATTCAGTTCACTTATCTCGAATTGCTTACTTAATAAAAAAAGGCACTCTTCCATCGGACTGCTAATTTTGACTAATTCGGTTAGTGCTAACTCAAGGTGAGTTGCTCTTTCTGTAGATAGTTTTTCAAATTGTGGGTGAATGGTAAACTGCTCAGTAGAAACTTTAGCATCTCTTTTATAAAAAACACCATCTCTATAACTAGTACGGTTATTAGCCTTAAAAAATCCCATCTTCGCTAACATGAATAAAACAGCACGAGGTTCTTCATCAAGTCGTTCAGCAATACTATGTATTACCTCACTAGACTCATTTACTTTCTCCAAAGCTACTAACTTTTTATCATGCATCTTAGCAATAACAAATAGCTGCTCTTTCTTTCCATTAGTCCATTTCATGAATAACCTCTTATACTATTAATCTTCAAATTACATCACATAATAAGAAATACCGTAGCTTTGCCTACCGCCACCAATGACAAAGAAAGCCACAAAAATACTTAGCCTTTCGGTGGATATGGATCATTACCATAACTATTTTCTTCTCTGATTTGACCGTTCTTACCATGTATTAACATTTCTGAACCTTGATTTTGTGCGATAGAGCGAGCCTGTGCTGCCGCTTCAGACTGCGTGCTGTGTATTGACGTAGCTTTAGAGTTACCAGCACCTTTAACGGCCCAACCGGAGTCATGTGGTACTACATGTTGATTTTTTCCTGACATTTTTCACCCCTTAATAAACAATTTAATAAACCTATATAACAAACATATTCGGGTGTTCACTTAGTAACCCAAGCAGTTCAAATAACAATCTACCGTATACTTATGATACAGTCAAGATACACCAACAAAACAAACATAGAACCACAAAAGTATTGTGACAGTGTTGTATTTGTACTCTAATAGAATCTATGCTATACAAACCTTATTATAAATAAACGACGCTTAAAGATGATTGATCTCAAACATTTACCTTCACAACAAGTAAGCCGATTAAGGTACATAGAGTTTTTCCTAAGATTTCTAGGTAGCTTTACCAGAGCTGATCTTATTAAAAAGTTTGGGATAGGAACTGCTGCCGCAAGTAGAGATATTGCTGAATATAAAAATTTGATGCCAAACAATATCTCTGACTCATCAAATTCAAAAAACTATTTTTTAAGTGAGGATTGGGAAGAGTTATTCAAATTCAAATCTTCAGAGGTTTTAGCCCAACTCACAGGAAATGAAATTCAAGCTAATACAAAGGCTTATATTTCGAATGAAGTTATCGATATTATTGATGAACCCAACATTGAGATTGTTACTGCTATAACTAAAGGCATCCTTCAAGGAAGTCCTATAAATTGTACGTACTTCTCTAATTCTAGTGGAGAAAGTGAAAAAATATTAATTCCACATTCTTATATGTTTAATGGTTCAAGGTGGCATTTGAGGGCTTATGATAGAACAAAAGGCAGGTTTGCTGATTTTGTAATTTCTAGGTTTAACAGTGCTCATACAATTGAGGATCTTGTGCTACCAAAAGAGCTTCAAGGTGAAGATGCTCAATGGAACCGTCAAGTTGACTTAGAAATTATTCCTCATCCTAGTTTGAAAGATCCAAACGGTATATTGAATGAATTTAACATGACCGAAGGGGTACTTCACAAACGAGTAAGAGCTTCATCAGTAGGCTACTTACTTCAAAAGTTATATGTTGATTGCTCAAAAGACTCAATAAATGAAAAACATTACTTTAGATTAAAACTTAAAAATCGTTTGGCATTATACGATGTTAAGGGTCTCCATCTAGCACCAAATTTTGATGGTTTCGATGATTGACACTTTTTTACTAGATTATTTAGAGATCACAATTGGTTCAAATAAATATTGAGCATTCATTTTTATACGATGATCTTCTACTTCTCTACCATCCGGGAAAACTTTATATACTTTATTATTTTTAATAATTGTAAAAGCAATTCCTTCTTTTTTAAGCTGCTTTTTAGCTTGTGCAGACCCTTGAAGAGCATAAGTCCTTAGTTTATGAAAATTATCTAGTGGATTTTTGCTGTTACTGGCCATAGCTCTTTTATTTATTATTACATCACTCATTTACAATCCTCTTAATATTCAAGGAATAGATCAACATAGCATAGTCACTTGTTTTACTTGGTACTCGCCTGTTATCAAAAGTTGAGATAAAGGGAAACTTTAAACAATCAAGAAAAGTCCCCTCGCTGTATTCTATTTAAAAGGTCTTCAACAGCCTCTGGTTCACTTTCTAGTCTATCAGCTGGTGCATCACCCGAAAGTTGAGCCTTCGGAGTTAAAAGCCACTTTAGCGCAACTTTATGCTGCTTAAACAATCCTAATAGAGTCATTTTTATTTCAACATGGTCTTCTAATAAGTCGTTAAGTAATTGTTCTGATTTCATAGTGATTCCTTAGTATTGGTTCTAAAATATCTTTGTGAACGTGGAACTTCTGGTGGTAAATGATTATAAAGCCAAGCCTTGTCATGTTTGTATAACCAAATATAGGAAGCACCATGCGCTTGTCTAATCAATTTTCGTGTGTCTAAAGGGTTAAGGTCTACATGCACCAAAATTGTGTCTCTATGATGCTTTTGGCGTTGATAAAACCAGATCTTTTTTCGCAGCTCCACAAGCTTGGGGTGTTTACGCAATATTTGCTCAACAGCACCGATAGATATACTGAACTTATGAGCAATGTCCGCAGTTTTTCTACCTATCAGCAGTAATCGCCATATTGCTCGTTCAATGGCGACAAAAACTTTACTAGGGCGACAATCAACATACACGCCAGCTTTCTGAGCAGCTATTTTTAACGAGGTTACGCTTATGCCCACCACCTTGCTTACAGCCCTTAAACTCTGTCCTGATTGAAGCAAGCGTTTCGCTTTGGTAGTTAATTCAATCGATTTTTTATGATTGGAGATCATTACTTTCGGCGCTGGTTGTTGCACATAGGGCTTATTCACTTCCGCAATAAATTCAGGCCAACTATTAAATAATGCTTCAATGATTACCAAGTGTTTTAGTGGGTGATGATTAACTGTTTCCTGATAAAAAAGACATTCTGGAAATTGATGCTTGGGTAGTTGATTGTGCAAGTAGTTAAAAGCGACATTTTCTGCTTTCACCTCATCCAAATGGTTTTCAATAATTCCTCGAAAATGCTGAAATCGAATACGATGCAGCGCTGTAGTCAAACCCATTTCACTCAACCGTCTTCGGTAAGCCACAAGGCACTTTTGCTTTAGAAATGTTTGAGAGTCCTCGTTATACATATTTTGAATCAGAAATGCGTAACGTACTTCTATTGTTGTTGCGGGACGCTCTATCGCTATCTCCGGCAATATAGCTTGCGATTTTATTCTTGGTACAGCATGTAGTATTTCATGGTGGTAAGGACACACCACAACGCCTGTTAACTGATGAATTAAATGCCAAAATGGAAAACCATACTTATCAATATCATCCTTAATACAGTGACGACAACTAAACAATAGCTGCCCTGGTGTCATGCGATTAGCAACAGCACCTAAGCTAGATTGTATATTTCGTGTCTGTCCCGTTGCAAGACAGTCCCATAACAACTGACGTAATGTTTCAGGTAAAAATGTCGCATAATAACGATAAGGCGTCATAGATTGAATAACAGTGGTTAAAGGTATATCACCAGCTAATGACAATTGAGATAAAAAACATGGGAATTCATTTGACGCTCTTCCTTCTACAACTCCCAACATAGCCAATGTATTAGCTCTAAAACTGCAATGACCTGACATCAAGTGATAGCGACTGATCAAGCTATAGGGTGTTTCCCCTTCAGCTGGAGCCGGAAAGAAAGTAAACCTGTTCGAGTTTTTCATTTCAGGCCTCGCTTATCTCAATTATATTTTTGGTATATTGCTGAGTTCACCAAACATCACACGAATTAACATCAAGTGAATTATTGGAGATATTAATTTACCTTCACTGAACGCTGCCTGGTAAAGTGATAGTGCTACAGAGCGTTTTTTATCGGGTCGTTCGTCAGCATTAGTCAGAAATAATCGATAAAGACGTGGGTCGAATGCGTTGTCGATGTGATGTTGAGCATCCTGTACAATGCTACGTTCTTTTATATTCAACACTCCTTGCCTTGGCCCAATCCCTAACCATTGACGGTACGCTGACTGCAACTGATTCAAAGTTAGATGTTTATAGTCACCATGCAATAACCGGTAGGACATATGTTGGATCCATTTAACATCGTCGTCTCTAAACTGCTCGACAATTCCAATAGCTGAGCAGCAATTATCACAAATATCATTCGATGGCGGTGCCAGCAATCTTCCAAGTTTTTGCCAATCATTACCGCACGCTACGCATCCACTTCTAAGTAACGTGTCATGCTCATGGCAATAGGTTGTACCTGGTAATTGATGCGCCACATGGAAGTAAGGAAATCCATGTGTTTCTATATCTTCTTTTGCGCACTCGGAGCAATATCGCCAAGTATTAGTGTAACGAACGACTCTAACGGAAGGTGCTAATAGTCGTTGATTATTTTTAATACACAAAGCATGTTTCTCAGGTAGAAATGGCCGATAAAAATTGAATAGTGAATGTTCTCTCGCAAAGTTATCCAAAGATGCTTCTGAATACCATTGTTTGTGAACATCACTATAACTTTGACGCCATATAACACCTGGCGTCAAAGCATCAGAATCCTGAGTGATGGAAGATACAGTATCTGGCATACTCCGGTAGGATGAATACAGAAACAAGCGTGCCAAAGGTCCCAATGCGTGTTCACCTGGTAAAATATGTACATTAGCCAAAACGGCTTTTCTCTGTAGCATTTAATTCACCAACTTCTCAATTAATTCACCTTTCGATAGACCTTTAAGGTTCCGGATATCATCAATAGGTATGTAGTCTTCTACTACTTCTTCAAACTCAAGAACCTCTCCTTCATCGCCATTATTTTTCTTAGCTAATCTGTCATGGTATATAATGTCATTGTTGATAGCCTCCTCCAAGAGCCGCTCATTTGAAGTCTTAAAAGCATGGTTCGGCAGTATATCTTCATACCCATAGTCATCCCCCGATTTCAAAGATTCTATAGCCTTGTGAAGTAAGTCAAATTGCTCGTAATAAATCTCATCAAGCAATTCAATCGATAATATTTCTTCTTCTGACTCCATGGCCTGCTCATATGCTAAACGCATTAGTCGTGCTGTTAATGCCGGCAAGCCAGCAGTTAAGCCATACACATGGGTCATAAATTCCAGATCAAACTTAAAAGACTTTTTCAATAATTGTGGATAATGAAAACTTTTAAGAAAAATCGACCAATACGATTGCTCCCCAAGTTCCAGGTTTGGTAAATCATTTTCAATATTAGTAATGTTAAATTTACGTGACGAGCTTAGTCGTCTCGTTGTACTCATTGTTGTATCAAATAGTGGTCGTGCCTTAGGCGTTCCAGCCACGATAAGAGGGACGCCTACGGAGTTAAAGAAATCATCAATAAATTCTAGTGTTGGGTAATCCTCTTTGGCACCGATTGATGCACAGCGCTGTATTTCGTCGATAAACGCCATACCTAGCGAGTGATTTAATGCAACTTTTTTAGCTTCCTGAATAAGAATAGGAATAGAGATGCTTTTGCCTTTCCATTCATTGTAATATTTCGTGCCTATCACGAGATCTACCGCTATGAAAAAACTTAATACAAAGCCTCTTCGTGTTTTTGTAACTGGCGCTTGAAATTCGATATAAACGATTTGATCTAAAATTAAGCTTTCGCCTTTGTATCTAGAATGTCGTATAACTTGCGGAATAAAAGAGCAGCACTGTCTTACAGACAAGGTTTTACCCGCACCAGACACACCAATGATTGCAATACACTTTGACAAGTTTTTTGTTACTGGAAAATGGTAATCCTCTTCGATAGATACCTTGTGTTGCTCAGCTTTCATATCACGATCTACTGGGTTTCTGTGAATATACCCCGTTAAGATATTCTTCAAAATAGTTTTGTATAACGGGTATAGCTCAGGAGGAACCGTATACGTTAAATCGATCAATTCAATGCTCAATTCACGTTCAAAATCATCAAGTTCTTCATTTTCATCGTATGACACTTTATAAGCTATTTTTTCAGCGAAGCTTTGAATATCTAACGCAGGACGAAGGGCCTCAATCAAAGGATTCCCTTTAATTTTGGCAATTTCAAACGTTTTATATGGTTTATATACTGCTTTTTCAGCTTTTAATTCAGTTTTCAAGATGATTCCCCTCCATATAGGGCTGCTAGGTTTTTCTGCTTAGATTTGCCAATTATTTGCATATCAATAGTGCCAGGTGCCATGCTTACTTTTCGTTATCTTCAACATTCAAAATACCCCTGAATAAATTGGCGATTTCGTTTTCTTGTATCTTTTTCTCAATGAATGCAATCGTTGGAATTTGCTTATTGGAAGGTTTACTAACCGGCGCATTTGCATCTACAACTGATTCGTACTCTGCTTTTATAGTTTTCAAGATGATTCCCCTCCATATAGGGCTGATAGATTTCTCTGCTTAGATTTGCCAATTATTGGCATATCAATAGTGCCAGGTGCCATACTTAACTTACCTTCACTATCAACACTCAAAATATCCCTGAACAAGTTAGACGTTGCATTGCTTTGCATGTTTTTTTCAATTAACGCCATCGTAGACACATGCTTTTGGGGAGATTTACTCGTCGGTGCGTTGGTCCCTTTTAATCGTTCTCTAGCTAAAGCTGTTTGAGCTGAAGTATCATTGAACTGTTCTATTCGAGCCTCTCGCTCCTTGCGTTTTTGAATCGCTCGTTCTTTGGTATATATCTCCAAGCGATGTAATGCATCAAACCAGTTACGATTTCGATAAATCTCAGAATGGTCGTTCAAAGACGCTGTATAAATTTTACCTTCATAGCGATACCAAACTTGATTAGTATCACTATCCAAATAACGTACTTCCAATGATTTAACCGCTCGTGTTTTACTGTCAGTCAACCAGTTTTTTGAAGCCGCAAACAGGCAAGAATAATGAAGTCCTTTGAACTTTATTCCTCTAGATGTAGTTCTTGCTTTCCCGGAGGGTAATAAAGCAAATAACATTTGCTCTTTTGGGAAACGCTTTCCACGTCCTTCATTCATGTAATATTTCATACCGAAATTCCACACAGCTAAAGAGGTAGAGTCGATACCTTCTTCCGACATGACTTGGTCGTGAATATTATGTTTAAATACTTCATTGTTGCGGATAAGTGTCTGAGCAATAAGGATACGGATAAAGTCGTAGTAAGTGTATGTTGCGAAGTTTGATGCGTGTGACTCGCCCTTTTCAGGTAAACGTTCGACATAACCCGGCATGAATTGGATTATGTCTTTTTTATCAACTTCAAAGCCTCCTTCAACACCACCCTTACTTCTCCCACTATAAATAGCAGTGTAATTAATACAGTCAATTCCCATACTCTCCTCAAGTAATTGCCCCATATTATCTTTAGGAAATTCAACGCCATTGTCTATGGTCAGTTCAGTACAAGAAACATCACAAGGCCACTGCCATGCTTCAATATTAATATCGTATCTCTTACAAAATTCGACCTTGTCGGTAAAAGCATTGTAAAGCGCTTGCATCACACCTTGCCAATTAGGACCACCAATCCCTACATGGAAACCCACTACCATGCCTGAATAGACACAGCTCACCCTGTACGTAACGGGACGACCCGATGACAAGCGTTGTTCATGGAAGTAAGGGAATATTAGGTAAACATCTTCTTTGGTTGCATCAATTTCATAACGGAAAGATGGCCCTGGCACCCCATCACGAGCACGACCAAACCTACTCTCGTACTCTTTTAAGAAGTGTTTTTCCCCGTTTTTTCGCCATACAAACGAACCATCATTTTCTAGCTGTTTAACATAGCTATAGTACTGCGCAAAACTGATACAATCATATTGAAGTAAAGGCACTCTTCTCGTGCTTTTTTCACCTTCTTCATTTTCAGTAACCACCTCTCTGCTCTGATAATAGAAATCATAAAGCCGATATTGCTGTGTATAATTGAATCGTTTGAAAAGTCGTTTACCTAACTTGCGTAAAAACTGTTGTATTGTCTGCTCATCCTGCTTAAGTCTATTACGATACTCACTATATTTAGCTTTACGTCCACGTTTTGGTGAATCAACTTTCATCTCGAATGCTGGTTGATAATTGCAACCACAATAACGATAATTTGGAAACAGTGCTTTTCGACTTCGGCCCCTAAAAAAGTACTGCGCCAGCAATCTTGCTATTTGCGCTCCTTTAACACCTGTGCTCCTACTTATTTTCTGAATATGCTGGTTTCCATTGTCTGAATATAAATAGTCGTTACATTTATCTTCATCTTCAACAATTGGACGGATCAATTCAAAATTATCATCAGCAGCTTCTTCGCGTTCTATTATGAGCGCTTCTTTTTTCATTTTTGGAAACTGCTTAGGTATATACAAACCGTTTTGGTACTCTGCTCTCTCAACTTGATACTCGTACTTTTCTACATGGATGATGAACTCATCCAAGAACATATTATTTGGCTTGTCTTGTCTTCTCGCAGGACGAACGGTTGAATTTTTTGGTGAGTCTGAGCGATTTTTACGCCTATGAGGCTCTTTATTCAGGTCGTAATAGGCAATTTTCCCTTTTTTATGATTAATATCCACAATCAAATAATTAAGTGAGTTAGTTTTTGTATGAAGAATTGAGTGTTTCTGAAACATACTAAGCAGCCTCTTTCATCAATAGTGGACGAAAAGGGTTAATCTTAATTTCTAAATCAGCTGGAATTTGGTGCGTCCAAATTCCCCACTCAAATAAGGCTATTAGGTCTGTATGACCAAGCCCTAGTTTTGGTTTAAGTTTTTCCAAATGCTCTCGCACACTGATATCTTGGTGTGCAAACCAAGAGTCAATGAAACCATTGATAAACCTAGCTTCATGCTCAATAAACTCATCCTTATAAAACGCTGAAGCGCGGTGAGCTTTTAGGTTATGAGCGCAGTTTTTAGAAATGTGTGCGTCAGTAATAATCTCAAACCGGATATTCTTTTCGAGGTAGTAGCGTCTTTCAAGTTCAAGCTTAGCTAAAGTTCGATTGATTGAAACCGGGTGTTTAGATTTAAAATCAAATGAATCAATCGGTTTATAGGAGTAGGCTACCTTCACAATTCTTTGTAATTTAGGATCATATTCTCGACAAAGTAGATCCGTTGACATCACATAGGCTTCACCATCCTTATCCATCGGATAACGAATCTTCATTTCATGGGCAATGCGAACAGCTAATTCTATATCCCAAAGAGGAAATTGCTCAAAGTAATCAATGACATTAGGCAATGATTCATAATATATACCCGAACGATATTCACCATCCGATAAAAAATGATGGTTTTGTTTTACTTTAAAACCTTTTAATAAATGCCTACGTGTTCCTTTGGGACCCGACCAAACTTTGATCAAGGGATCATACGTGCCATTGGAAAGTAACTTTAACCAAGCAGTAATAATCTTATTGGCGCGGCTGATTTTAACTTTCATGAAAAATTCCAAAAAATTGAAATAAAACGAAGAAATCAACCTTCAAACAAAAACATGAATTACCTTCATGTTTTTTAATATTACAAACCAATTTATCAACATATTTTATTAACATAACTTAGACCTAAACATTAATCACTCATCTAAGTTTAGCTCCTAAAACTCTCTCGTCAACCACCTACAAACCATGCAAAGCCTTGTTTAATAAGAATATATATTATTGTTAATATTATGTACTGAGAAAGTTTATGACACTTATATATAATTACTTATATATTAATAATGGTTAAAGCAATGAATTAGAACGAAAAGCTAAAAACTGTCAAACTAAGGGACGATTTTAGTTATATTTGTACTGATATAATTGGTCATAATTTCTAACTAAAATGACTATAGAAAATAATTTGAAAATAAATTTTATCTAATCACCCTCGATTCTTGTTTATTCCTCAATTTTCTCATATTATCGTATTAATCAATTTTAAGGTTTTGATGGTAGCAATAGATATGACCGACGAGATATTAACCATTCAAGAAATTGCTGAGTATTTAAAGCTCAATGAAAAAACAGCTTATCGATTAGCAAGTGAAGGTAAATTACCAGGATTTAAAGTTGGTGGTAGCTGGCGCTTTAAACGCGTTGATTTAGAAAAATGGATTGAAGAGCAAAAAACATGTCAGAAATAAAACTACGTTCAGATTCAACCAAACTAAAAAGTATTCATGTTTTATTTATCCATGGTCTAGGCGGAGATGCCGATAATACTTGGCTAGAGCGAGGCTCTAAGGAACAATCATGGCCATTATGGTTACTAGAAGACTCCGATGATTTCAATATTTGGTCCATCGAATACTCAGCTCCAAAGTTCACGTTTAACAATAGTGGCATGGGAATTCCTGACCATGCAACTAACATTCTAGAACACATATTAAAAATTCCAGAGTTGTCCGAAGGTGAAATAATATTTGTATGCCACAGCCTTGGTGGCTTAATTACAAAGCAAATCCTTAGAATTGCAAATGATCAGACAACAAGGGCAGCTACGCAGGAATTTTTAGGAAGAGTTTCCGGAGTGGCTTTTTTAGCGACTCCACATTTAGGCTCAGATATTTCTTCATTAGGAAAGCGAATAATTCCTCGTATTATGATGCGAGGTTTAGCGTTGTTGAAGCCATCTATTGCTGCGGCATCATTAAGTCGCAACGATCCCAACCTTAGGGAACTTAATAACTGGTATAGAGAATGGGTGTCAGGCCGGAATATTAGGCACCTAGTTTTAGCAGAAACTGAGAGTATGTACGGTGTAATTGACGTTGTTAAACAAGATAGTGCAGATCCTGGCTTAGATGGTGTTAGAGCAATACCCATAGCTGCTAACCATGAAGATATTTGTAAACCTGTAAATAAGGAAGACAATATTTACATACAGGTCAAAGGATTCCTCACTCAAAAAAAAAGAGATAATCACGAGGTTTGGTTAACATCAAGATTTGCTAGCAATGTTAATTCATGGGAAGGATATGATAACTGGGCAAAATGCCCTTCAGGTATATCGGAAGAATACATAGTAGACGAAAAAATTAGACTAATAGACTCATCATCACAAAATAATGAGGGTTTAAGTGGCGTTGAGGGCATAAATGCTTTACGCCAAATATTACTCCAAAATAAGTCTTCAATTCGGTTAGTCGGTCTTTCTGGCGTTGGGAAAACTAGGTTTGCCCAAGCATTATTCGATACACGTTTAGGTGAAAACCTAATATCTACAGAAAGCATATTTTATACCGATATAGCTAACGGTCCATCACCGAACCCTAGGGTTTTAGCCGAAAAACTAGTTTCAGAAGGTAAAAATGCTCAACTGGTTGTCGATAATTGCCCTCCTGAATTACATAGGACGTTAACATCCATATGCACTAGTGAGACCAGTAAAGTTAATTTATTAACTATTGAGTATGATATTAGAGAAGACCAACCTGAAAAAACAGAAGTATTTTCTCTCGAACCCTCTTCTATTGAACTAATTGAAAAAATATTAATCGCTAGGTATCGTAATTTAGGGCAACAAAACTCAAGAACTATCAGTGAATTCTCCGGTGGAAACTCAAGAATAGCGATAGCCCTAGCAGAAACGATTGAAAAAGATGAAAATATTTCTAGTTTAAAAGATGAAGAGCTTTTCAAAAGGTTATTTCATCAACGCCATGACCAAGATAAGTCGCTTGAGAAAACAGCTCAAGCTTTATCATTAGTTTATTCTTTTCAAATTAATAGTGATAATCCCTATAGTGACGATGTAACCTTCATTAGTAGTTTGTCTGAAATTCCTCCTAAAAGTATTTACGAGGCCGCTATAGAACTAAAACGACGGAACTTAGTTCAGCAACGAAGCAAATGGATGGCAGTATTACCTCATCCGATAGCTAATAGACTAGCTAAATATGCTTTAGAAAATATAAACCCTGCAATAATTTTAAGTAACTTTAATGAAGTTACAGATGAAAGACTATTAAAGTCATTTTCCAGACGCCTAGGTTATTTACCACAATGTAATGAAGCTAAAGCTATTATAAATAATTGGTTAAGTGAGAATGGTCTACTGGAAAAGTTACATTCAAATAACCGAAATGATTTAGCATGGATTCTCATTGGGAATATTGCACCTGTTTTGGTAAAAGAAGTTCTAGTACACATTGAAAAATTAGCTATCAAACCTGAGTTTTGTACTAGAAATAACAAGCAATTTACCCAAATTACGAGGCTTATTAGGTCAATTGCATATGAGCAACAATATTTTGATCAGTGCGCAAAATTGCTATGCAAATTCGCTCTATCTGAGGATAAGGGAGAAAATAACAATTCCATCAGAGATATTTTAAAGTCATTATTTCAACTTTACTTATCGGGAACACACGCAACTAAAGAACAGCGCCTAAAGATCATCGATGACCTAATTAACACCACAATCCAAAGCAATGCAGATCTCGCTTTAGAGCTTTTAGACTCATCTCTTGTAGCTCATAGTTTTTCGTCTAGCCACAACTTTGATTTTGGTGCAAATTCCAGAGACTTCGGTTATAGGCCCAAAACAAATCAAGATGTTGAATGCTGGTATGGATTATTCATTGACTATACCGCTGAGTTAATAGCTAGTGGTTCTCAAGTTTCGTCATCTGCAAAAAAAATACTCAGTAAAAACTTGCGAAGCTTATGGGGAGTAAGTTCCCTGAGAGATATAATTGAGAAGATATGTAGAGAAATAAGCAAATCAGGGATGTGGAGCGATGGCTTTGAAGCAATCCATTCAATATTGAGGTTTGACTGTAGTTCATCAAATGAAGATGATATTCAAAGGTTAAAGTCAATATCTGAGGTGCTATCGCCGAACTCTCTTCTGGACGATATAGATATGTACGTTCTAGCTGAACCATGGAAATTCTATGATCTAGAAGAGATGGATGATAATGGTAAAGTAATTGAACGTGGGCATAAAAAAGGGCACGAATACTCTATTGAGCTAGGCATCAAATTAGCAAATAGACCACAAAAAGAGCTTGAAGATATTCTTTTCAAACTACTATCATACCCTGAAATAAGTTCTAATTTATTTGCATTCGGCAAAGGGTATGCTGAAGGAATAAAAAACAACTCTGAAGTATTAACTAGAATAACAGGTGCACTGGAGAAACTTTCCGAAAAAGAGAGAAATCTTGATTTTTTATGTGGCCAAATATATTACCTTTCAAAAAATAATATCGCACTTACTAATCATTTCTTAGATGGCCTTCTAATTCATCCTACACTTAAACAACACTTCATTAGAGTTCAACTAAGTTACACGATTGATACAGAATCTGTAGCTCGTATTATTCAAGCGCTACAAGAAAATACATGTCTAACCTGGGAGTATAATGACCTCGCATCTGGACGAAGGCACGAACCAATAGCTGATGAAAAATTATGCGAAATTTTGGATTTGATTTGGCACAAAGAAGGTGGTCAGGACGTTGCTATCCATATATTATCTATGCGCTTTCATGGACTAAAGCAAAACCAAAACTATATTGTTTCTAACTTACTTAAAGAAAAATCTGCATCATTTTTAGCTTCATTCGATTACTCTGAAGAAAGAGATCCTACTGGCGGCAAAGATCATAGCTTAACCCAGATAGCCAATGTTTGTTTCTCAGCAGCGGCAAATGAAGATAATTTATTCACAACACTTAACAAACTAAAGGCTAGGATTTTAGAAAATAGAATAGGTAGATACGACTTTCCTGAATTCATGTCTACAATTATCCAGTTGCATCCAATCTTAGCTCTTGGAGTTTTTATTGGTGAGGATACAGAAGTATCGTACCAAATAAAAAGTGTAATGAAGGGAAAATTTGATAAAAAAACAAGCCCATTCTCTAAAGTTGATATTAAGACTACATTAGCTTGGTGTGAAGAGGTATCCAATAGCCGATACCCAGCTCTCGCATCAATAATTACTCCTTATGAATCTATTGAAAAAAACATAAAATGGACCCCTTTGGCTATTGAATTATTACATAATGCGCCTGTGCCTATTAAGGTTCTTGATGAATATTTGTCAAGCTTTAGCCCTTCTGGGTGGTCTGGTTCTAGAGCAAAAATACTTGAATCACGATTACCTTTATTTCACTCATTAATAAACCACGATAACAAAGAAATATCGTCTTGGGCAGTTAATAAAGAAGTTAAATGGAAAGAGTTCATTACTAGTGAATATGAAAGAGAAGTAGAACATGACATTGATAGAGACGAGCGATTTGAATGGTAGCTAAAAGCTATAACTTGACCATAAAACAGGCGTTGTTTGTTTAATGCTAAGATGTAAAAAGGGATCATATGCAATTTGTATACATTGATGAAAGTGGGTACACGGGAGGTGATCTCCTCAACCAAGAGCAGCCATTTCAAGCTGCATCTGCTATTTATATTTCTGAAAATGATGCCGAAATATTGATCAAAAAGCACTTTCCTAGAATAAAAGCTAATGAACTTAAATATAAAGATCTTTCAAGAAATAAAGGGAATAGGGATCGACTTTTAGCTTTACAGGAAGATATTCTGACAAATTTCGATTGTGTAACTTATATTTGTGATAAAAAATTCGTACTAATTTTGCATTTCTTAGATTACGCAGTAGAACCATTTTACTACGCTAGAGGATTTAATTTCTATAAAGATGGAGCAAACTACTCATTAGCATCTTTACTTTATTATGCAGGCGATGCTCTTTTAGGAGGGAATAAATTTACCGAAATATTGAAAAGTTTTCAGTACACCATTAAATCAAAAACAGATTCTTCCATATCTACATTAATTAGTAAAATCAGGTCGGCCAATTGGAGAAAGTTACCTGAAGCTTTTGGCCCTTTAGCAGGAGGGGATATATCATGTGTTCAAGCAATAAAATGTGAGAGTGTCTCGTCGGATGCAGCATTCATTGTATTGCAATCATTAATAAGCCGACTTGAAGTAATGATCAATAATCCATATTCAATAAAGCATGACAAATCAAAAAACCTAGAACAGTATGATGTTGCTTTAGGTAAACTGATGAAGCATGAAAAAAATATCTCTTTTAAAGAAACGGCAATAACTACGCTTAATTTCCCATTAAAAGTTACAGGGATGGAACAAGTTGAATCAAAAGATTACGTTGGAGTACAGTTGGCAGATATACTGGCTGGAGGAATAATAGATTCATCAAAGGCAATTACAGGCGTGAAGATCAATGAGTACAATAAAAAAATTGTTGATTTATACGAAGACAACCAATTAATACATTTACTACCTAGCTTAGATTTTAAAGAGCAAAAGCAATTTAGAAAAAATACTGAAGCTGGAGATCTCATTAATTATTTTTCAGAACATTTCAGCTAAAACTAAAAACCAATAAACAATTAAAAGAAATTAAAAAAAAGACAAACCTAAGTTTGTCTTTTTTCATCATATTAATGAAAGTTAACCAACTTCATTAAGATAACCATCTTCATTAAATCGTTAACCAACTTAATTAATGATCCTCAACAGAAATATTTATTCACTATAACTTTCAATTGGCGGACAGCTACACACTAAATTTCTATCTCCATAAACATCGTCAATACGGTTTACAGTTGGCCAGAATTTATCAACTTTTA
>Ga0209826_1000540_pt1 | contig 26830 bp, 24 predicted proteins | sample GOMGulsemesocosm_5_FD_184637 | JGI IMG/M metagenome (GOLD analysis project Ga0209826, IMG submission 184637) | Methane-oxidizing microbial communities from mesocosms in the Gulf of Mexico - GOM15C Gulf of Mexico (SPAdes) (version 2) | ecosystem: Environmental > Aquatic > Marine > Cold seeps... | reverse complement strand
AGTTTTTGTTGTGGCGACAACAAGACTAGGATGCATGAGTAGTTCTAATTTGTCTTCAGGCGGAGCCTTTCGACCAACTCCACGTCCTCAGGACGTGGTTTAATTTTTAATTAAGCTACTTATTTTTTTAAAATGGAAATTATTTATCTGAGAATCTATAATACAAAGTTCATCTTGCTGAAAATAGGACAGTGTCCTGCATAGTCCTGACGCTGAATACAGCAAGTTATTTTTGTGGTTGCTGCCCTTCGGGTGATTTCACGTGGCATTCATGCTTGAAATCCATAAAAGAAATGGCTATGATTTAGCTCGCGTGAAAACTCAAGCTGATGGGGGCAATGCCTTAAATAATGTCGAATATCGCAAGCATACGATGGCGGATCTCTAATCCCGCTGGACTTATGGTTTGGTGGCAAGCATTCTGGTATTATTGGGATGATTTTGGCAGGTGATTCAGTCGGTGGATTGGGCGTCGGTGGGCTGGGAATTAAGTTGACTGACGGCTTGGTTTTCCTAGATTTGTAGAAGGTTATTACTAGGATAGAAGATGAGCAAAACAGCGGTTGTATTTATTCATGGACTTGGGAGTAATGAAAATGAGACATGGAAAGACTTAAGGGCTATTATTAATGATAGCAGTAACTTTACCAGAAATTTCAACTATTTTGCTTATGAATATGAAAGCCAGAAGATTGACTCTCTGCGATTTAATTTAACACACACTGTAATCAAAAAAATCGCCAATCTGAGCGATTCAGATAATTCAACGGACTTTTCACAAATCAAAAAATTATCTAAAGCATTCAAAACTTATTTAGATAGCGACATATTTTCAGGATATGACAATATTTTTATTGTTGCCCATAGTATGGGGGGGCTAATTTCAACAAGGTTATTATTAGATGAGATTGCTAACGCTGGCACACTTAAAGTGAAAAAACTCCTTTGTATATGCACTCCTTTTCTAGGCTCTGATTTTGCAAGTGCGGTGAAGAACATTGGGATCGGCTCTACTGAAACAGGGGAAATGAAAGTAAAATCTAAGTTTTTAACACAACTCCTCACCGATGTTAAGGCTACAGATTTTGAAAACAAGGTAGACTGCTCTTATTTCTTTGGTGCGAGCGATAAGGTTATAACCGATTACTCTAAAGAGAGCTCTAAAACATTTAAAGGAGATCATTCGTCAATATTAGACCAGCCAGGTGTTCAGAAGGTTTATGATGAAATGATTAAGTTTTTCTTAGAAAAAAAACATAATACTTTTTTTGAACACTTATATACAAAGGCAGTTTCGGCGCGAGATATATTTTATAAAAATGACATTGCTCGAATTCTTGATAATAATGAAATAAATTATGATAAATTACAGAAAAATAAGCTTGACCTTGCCCTTTTAAATAAGGATGAGCGAAAGCTGTTTGACACTTTTCTTAAACTCGTTAACAACCCATCTTTTAATCCACATGAGGAATATATAGGGGGTACATACAATGTTGATATTGAGGAAAATAAAATTCTCTTAGACGAGTATTGGGAAGAAATAAGCCAGAATAAAAGAGTGCTGCCTTATTTTTATATTGGGCCAAGGGGGTGTGGAAAAACGTTTTTACAGAATAATTGGTTAGATAATAAAAAGGAGGATATGGAGCAACAAAATGTTTTTCATGTTCGATGTGATGTCCATAAAATTTATGATGCAATACGATCTTCTAAGGATAATGGCAGTATAAAAATATCTGATTATCTTGATATGCAATTTTTATATATATTCTTAAAATATCGAGATGAAAAATATAACAATAAAGGAAAGAATACAGGGGGATGTTCTTCACCGATGCTGCAGAGAATTGATGTGTTGTTAGATAAAAAAGACACAACTCTTTTTAAAAATAGCAAGTTTACCAATCTGGGAGATTTTCTAGATAAGCAATCTAAGCATATTGAGCACAATGAAGTCAAAATTCGTTCAGGAGATAGGACGTACAGTTTTGCAATGGATCTTATGAAAAATAGTGTTCAAAATGTAGAAATAGACTTTATTTCTGTTTTACTGAGGGACTACGATAAATTAGTTAGGGCAGTTAAGGAGAACGAAGCTAATAGAGAGCTAGATATGTTTTTAGGGGTTTTGGGAGATACTGAAAGAGAAAAAGCACTTGAAGAGATAGTTCTGAGAATAGATGAGAATGGAAGGGGGGATGATGATGAACTCAAAAACGCTGCAATGCAGTATACCCTGACAAAAATAAAATCTGGAATTAAAAAAAAGAAAAGAAACACTACAATACTTTGGAAAGAAGTATCTAAATATATTCAAAAAGAAATAATTTCAAGCGGTTATAAAATATTAAAAATTATTGACGGTATTGATAATATTTTTATTCAAGATCACGAACAAGAAAAGGTGTTTTTTGAAGATAAGATAAAGGAGGTCAATAGCATTATTGAAGGGAATCAGCTGGATAATATCTATTATTTTATTTCGTTGCGAAGAGATACTTTTATACAAATAGAACAAAATAAGCCAAATGAGAAAGGGTTTCGAACTGGTGATATTTCGGGTGGAGGGAGGATGCGGTATACATTAAACTCTCATAGTAGTATGAATGAAGCATTAGAAACTATCCTCAAAAAAAGATATAATGCTGCGATAGAAAATATTGGCGTGGAGCATACTCTATCAGACACTTTGTATTTTTTAATTCTAAAATATACATTCAATATATATCCAAAAAAATCCAATCATAATGAGTGGGAAATTAGAAATTTTAGAATAATATTACGTCATTACTTATTTCTTTCTCTTCAAGTTTTATTTGAATTAAAAAAGAATAATCATGTTGAAACCAAATTCTCAGAGACTCAATGCTGTTCTTTGATAGAAGAACATTTTTATTCAGTATTTTTTTTAAAGAATCTATCTCATGTTAATACAGAAAGAAGGACGGTAAATGATCAAGTTGAAGGCGAATACAAGGCCTTTCCGAATGTTTTTTATATTGATCAAGGCAGCGTTTGTCGTCACGAATTCTGGCTTGGGCTGTGTCAAATTCGTATTTTACAATTATTAGGTGGTAGCGAATTAGAGGTGGGTAAACTCGTAGAGATACTGGAGAATATTTATCCTAAAGATTACATCTTAAAACAGGTTGATATTGCTTTCCATTTCAACCTTATTGAAACTGATTTTGGACATGATACTAAAAAAATTAAGTACAAAACCACTGATAAAGGGCGTTATTTATTAAGCATAATAGGTAAGGATATGCATGTTTTGTATTATTTGTGCCTTGACACTGCATTACCGAAGGAATTGATTATAAAGCCCCTGATTGAGATTCATAATGAAGTTATTAAGTATAATAAGCTTCGTGGGTATGCAAACTCCGTGATTAAGACAGTGACTACATTTATCTTATTTATAAAATACATTCATGAAGAAGAGATTTTAGTGTTGAGACAAAAAGGTATAGACGAGGATATTATCGATAGTTTGAGGTTACCTGTTGACTGTAAAAAGATAGAGCTAGCTATTAAAAGTGTGTACTTGGATACGGTTAAGAATTATGAACCGCTACAGACTTTCTTTAAAAAGGTAGGGAAATATGAAGCAACTGAGGAGCTCAAAAGAGATTTAGAGTCATTTAAATGGAAAATGACTAAGGAAAAAAGTTAATTCACTTTTGCTGACGAGCTCTTTAAAAACTTAGTCCGAATAATCAATACCTTCGCCAAAATGAAAATATACTCATTTTGTCAAATTTATCAACATGCAAGTTATTGATTTACATAGATCGAAAAATGATATTTTTAGCATAAATCAAAATTGGCGAAGGTATTGAATAATAGGGGAAAGAGTAAAACCTGAATTCGTATAATAAGGTGCTATTCCGCGCTTTTATAACTTGGCAATCAACTTGCCCCATTCTTCTAATACAAAGTTCATCTTGCTGAAAGTAGTAAGCTCTTATTCGCAGTTCTGACGTTGCATACAGCAAGTTATTTAATAGTTATGCATCAAAATGTAAGGTTGCCGATTCTAAATGGATAATTTAAAGCTTAAAATATCAACCAAAATTCTTGATTTAGTTGAAGGACTACCTAGACTCAGAAAAGGCACTATTTCTAGTTTGCAGGATATTAGAGATCGACAGAAAAAATGGTCGTCTAAAGAGTTTACAAGACGTAGTGCGCCTAAAGATTCAATTATCGAGTTAAGCCAAATAACTTTGGTTATAACTTTTGAGCACGAAGAGTTTCAAAGTGTAATCAAAGGATTAAAACAATATTTCCCAAAAAATGAAAACGTGCAGAAATTTGTTACATCTCTTAAAGAATCTGAAGATAAGCTACATGCAAGTAGCTGGCACAATCTCGGATATATTACTAGGGAACAAGGTGTTTATCTGCCATATATGGCAGTAGATGGGAACTTACCCACAAATGTTAAGAATGTTTCATTGTCGTTTCATAGGATACTCCCATCTGTCGCATGTATTATATTCGAGTTTCAGTTAGATGATTCGGTAAGCAAAGCATTAAGTATAATTCAAGATCAGATTTATCTGAGGCCGGTGGAATTTAAAAAACTATGGCCTCTTAGTAGTCTACATCGTGGTTACACAATGGGTACAGGTTACGATTGCGCTGTTAAATCTGTTAATAATGAGAAAAATTCCGTCAGAGCAAGAGTTGAGGCATGGGTGGAAAAGGGATTCAACTGGAAGCCACAAACAATAGATGCAGTTTCATATATTGATGTTTATAAAGTGTCGGGGAATCCAACAGATACCGAAGAGCGTCGAGAATGGCTACGTAAAAATAGTTCCTACCTTAATGAGTACGGAATAGATGTTAATGGGTTTGATACTCTGGAAGGGGAAGGTTTTTTAGTTTCAAGGCCAAGGTCAAACAATCAGAAATATATACTTTCAAACGTAATTTTAAAATTTGACTCCAAAAACGAATCTGAATTTGGTGATTTTCTTGAGTATAAAGTTAGAGGTATCGCTGTTTCAGCTACGATTTTTAGCGTTATAGAAAAATACAGAAATAAAATTGAAGTTTTGCGTGGACAAGGCTTTAAAAATCTTTACAAAAGAAAAAAGTTGACGCGAAGAAACCAGCATAATATTCAGGAGATTAAGAGAACAATAGTAATGATTTCTAGGCTGGAACACGAAATAAATCAATCAGGGCATTGGATCTCACATTCTATTTCAGAGGTCGGTGAATTGATAAGTCTAGTTAGAAAAGAAACTGTAAATCTAGGAAAAGATACGATTAATAACGCAAATTATCAGTTAAAACAGATCAAGGGTGCCGCAACCATAATTGATTCAGGACTGACAAACTACTTGTCAGTACAAAGTATATATGTAATGTATAAACTTCAAAAATGGATGTTTATTCTGTCCATAGTTGTAACAATTGCTACAATTATAAGCGTGTTGTCTGGGTGGAATAGCCTTAGAACCCTGATTTCCGGTTGGATAAATGCATAACAATCGCATACACTAGGGCTGCCGTTATTTTGCTGAAAGGGTAATTCATCGACTGTAAGGTTTGGGTTGTAACAGCCGTAGCATATAGTAAATATTTAAAGATACAATAATGAGCGCTATAGTATGTTGGATACTAAGCTGTAACCAATATATTAACAACACTGTACGACAGCCAGCTCATTCCAGTCTGTTGTATAACGTTGTGATAAATACTCAACAGGTACTTGCCAGCCCGTATTAATGCTTGTCGCACTTAATGTAATCCCTTTAGGAAAACGGCTATTGATTTTATCAATAGTATTCATCAGTTCAGTACTGTTGTTTGGTTCATCAACAGCAAAAATATCAATCTGGGCAGGTAATGATGCGGCATGAATATGTCCTAATTGCACACCACATTTTTGATAACGATAGCCGTGTTTAAAAATCTCTGTTAGTAAGCGTTTAGCTATACTCACTATTTGTCGGGTATCACTGCTTGCCTGTTGTAATTGCATATTAATAGAACGCTGATATTGTGGCTCGTCAGGATTGTGTGGGTTGGTTTTAATAGAGACTGTAATAGAGCCTGCAACAGAACCCTGTTTTCTTAACTTCTCAGCGGCACGACTGCAAAAACTGGCTAGTGCTTCAGCGAGTTCCTTATAAGTTGTCAATCTACGTTTAAAGCTACGCGAGCAAACGATTTGTTGTTTATCGGCTGGAATATCATCTAAAGATAAACAACGGATACCATTTAATTCCATTACTGTTCTGGCAACCACAATATTAAACTGAGCTTGTATCGATTCAACGGGTTGATTGGCTAAATCATAGGCTGTGTTGATACCCATCAATTGGAGTCGCTTAGTGGTTTGGCGACCAATTCCCCAGACTTCATTAATAGGAACTAAATGTAATAACTTATCTCTGCGTATAGAGTCAGATAAATCCAAAACACCACCTGTCTTATGCCATTTCTTAGCGACATAGTTAGCGAGCTTTGCTAAGGTTTTGGTCGGAGCTATGCCCACACAAACAGGAATGCCTGTCGTACGAAAGACGGTTTGTTTAATCTGTTGTCCATAAGCAATGGAATCGTTATGACATATGCCGGTTAAATCTAAAAAAGACTCATCAATAGAATAAATTTCCAGTCTTGGTGTATAGCTTTCCAAGCACTGCATAACACGAGAAGACATATCGGCATACAAAGTGTAATTGGATGAGAATAGATGAACCTTATGACGCTTAATTAAATGCTGTACTTGATGAACAGGGACCGCCATCTTAATACCTAAGTCTTTAACTTCCTGACTACGGGAAACAATACAGCCATCATTATTACTGAGTACAGCAACAGGTTTATGGTTAAGGTCAGGACGAAAAACACGTTCACAGCTGACATAAAAGTTATTACAGTCGACTAAAGCAATTAGTCGTTGGGACTGTTGTTCTTGTTGCAGCATTAAAGTGAGTGAATAACATTAGTAACCACACCCCATATAACAAGATCAACTTCTTCTTGTACCGTAATATCTTGGTATGTAGGGTTCTCTGCACCTAGAACAATCTCTTTGCCAATACTCTTTAAGCGTTTAACGGTTAGCTCACCATTCAAAGCACAAATAACAACTTTACCCACCACTGCTTCAATTGAACGATCTACCACTAAAATATCATTAGGATGAATACCTGCCCCCAGCATTGATTCACCTTCAGCTCGCACAAAGAAAGTGGCCGCTGGTTTTTGAATCAGTAAATCATTCAGGTCTAAAGTTTTCTCAATATAATCATCAGCAGGGGAGGGGAACCCAGCTGCCACTTTGCCCGAAAATAAGGGAATCTCAATATGACTAGGTTCTGCTAAAGGTACAGAAAGAGTAGAAGAGCTTTCAAATAACTGCTTACGATGACTTAGCATCGCTTTAACTTTTGGCACCATACTTTCAGGAACACGAATAGCCTTAGTGGTTTCTCCATAAACAGAAGAACCTTTTTTGCGACCTGCACCAGGACGAGATCCGCCGCGTTGAGGTTTAATTGTTTCTGTCATTAAAAAGGTAGGGTAAAAAGGGAATAAAGAAAAGTGTACAGTAATCCTTGTGAAACAATCAAGCTGTTCCTTATTCGATCCATTACAATGAAAGAAAATATAATTTAGGTAACAAGCTTATGTGTGGTCGATATAACCTAACAGCAACGTCTGAAATGGTGGTAGATACCTTCGGGTTACATCGTTTGCCTCGTTATGAAACTAGTTACAACATTCCACCAGGCCAAAAAATACTGACGATAGTTAAACTGGATGATGGCAGTAATAAGGCAGTTAATTTACATTGGGGATTAATTCCTCACTGGTCAAAAGACAGCAAGATAAGCTGCCATCTTATCAATGCCCGAGCAGAAACTCTGGTTGAGAAACCCTCATTTAAAACAGCTTATCGACAAAGGAGATGTTTAATACCTGCTTCTGGTTTTTACGAATGGCAACAAACAGAATACGGAAAACAAGCCTATAACATTAATCGGCAAGACCAGAAGCTATTTGCATTTGCTGGATTATGGGAATATTGGGATCATGGAGCAGACACTATTTATAGCTGCACAATCATAACCACACAAGCGAATGCATTAATGGGCCCGATTCATCATCGCATGCCTGTTATTGTCGATAACAATCATTACAATGGATGGTTAGATAAACAAACATCACAACAAACAACGCAGGAAATACTATCAATGGATGCTTATCAGGGAATGATTGCTAAACCGGTTAGCGACTGGGTAAATAATCCACATCATAATGACAAAAACTGCTTGAACTAATATGTGTAAAGGCACAGGCTTTTATTTCAACATGGTTATATACAAACCACTGGTTAAATAATCATAGCGCTGTTGTTTTTTGTGATGATTGTAAAAAATTGTTGATTAAAGTAGGAGGGGCCTATTGGCCGCGACTGCTCTTGATCTTGTTTCGGTCGCGGCCAATAGGCCCCTCCTACCAAAAAGAACAACTCTAATTTTTTATAAACCTGTGGTTTGTATAAGAGGCATGTATTTCAATTTAAATGAGGATAGATGAATGGGTACTGTATTAATTACCGGCGCTAATCGAGGCATTGGACTGGAGTTTTGTCGCCAGTATGCACACAAGGCTGGCAAGTGCTTGCTTGTTGTCGTCAACCAGAGCAAGCGGTTGCGTTAAACCAACTTGCTAACTCAATGTCTATTGAAGTCTATAAAATGGATGTCACCAATAGAAAGGGAATAGATGAATTAGCCAGTAGATTAAAAAATCAAACAATTGATTTAGTGATTGCCAATGCTGGTATTTATGGTGATAGCAGTGGCTATGGCTTAGGTAACCTTCACTATGAAAGCTGGCTAAAAACACTGGAAACTAATGTGTTGGGTGCTGTTAAAGTGATTGAAGCATTATTACCTAACCTGAGGCTAAGTAAAGAGCCACGTATTGCAGTGCTGAGTAGTCAAATGGGAAGTATAGAAGATAATGGCAGTGGTGGAAGCATCCTGTACCGTTGCAGCAAAGCTGCTTTAAATGCAACCATGAAAAGTATAGCTATTGATTTAGAAAGTGATGGTGTGGGTGTATTAATTTTTCATCCAGGCTGGGTGCAGACAGATATGGGTGGAACACATGCCTTAATCAATACAAACACAAGCGTGTCAGGAATGGTTGAACAAATAAGCCGTTTTAATATGCAGAATACAGGACAGTTTATTAAATATGATGGAAGCTTATTACCGTGGTAAATAAATAAGTTGCAGGACATTGGATTATGAAACGATTATTTTTTGCATTATGGCCAAGTGATAAAACCAGAAAACAAATAAACAACTTTAATCGTTTAATTTCTTCTACGCATTTGAAACAGGTTAAAGTTGATAATTTACATGTGACTTTGGTTTTTTAGGCAATGTATTAATCGTTCCATAAGTTCTGGCAGTCTATTTCACCCTCATCCCAGCCTTCTCCCTCAAGGGAGAAGGAGCTATATGCGAAAACTTTTGGAACGATTAATAGATACCGAGTCTGAACTGGTGCTTAGGCAGAGTGTGAGTGATATTAAGGTCGAACCCTTTGAATTACATTTTGATCAATTGGCTTTTTGGTCAAAGCCACGGATCTTGTGTTTGTTAACACAGCATTATGATAAACAGTTATTAATGTTGTTCAATGAGTTAAAACGTAAGGTTGAGCAATGCGGTATTAAAATAGAAGAAAGGCCTTACATTTCAGGGTGATGTGGTTTTTTTGGATTCATGTGTTATCGGCGATCCGATATTAAGGACTAATAAAATGTGCAAAATTTTGGGTTGATTTATAAACAACTATTAGCATACTTAATTTGCATAGCTTTAGCTTGAAACTATAATATAGCTACAAATGTTTTTTCAAGTAATGCCCTGTAAAAGACGCTTTATTATTAGCGACTTCAGTTGGAGTACCTTCAGCGACTAATGTGCCTCCGCCTGTTCCACCTTCGGGTCCCATATCAATAACCCAGTCCACTGTTTTAATGACATCCAGGTTATGTTCAATAATAATCACGGTATTTCCATGATCTCTTAGGGTATGTAATACGGAAAGTAATTGTTTTATATCGTGAAAATGAAGACCTGTTGTGGGTTCATCTAAGATATATAAAGTTTTTCCTGTATCACGTTTAGACAGTTCTTTGGCTAGCTTGACTCGCTGGGCTTCTCCACCTGAAAGAGTCACGGCATTTTGGCCTAAAGTGATATAGCTTAAACCCACATCAATAAGAGTATTAAGTTTTTTAGCTAATACTGGCACTGGACTAAAAAATTCAGCCGCATCTTCAACCGTCATATTTAATATTTCGTTAATGGTTTTACCTTTATAACGAATATCCAGTGTTTCTCTGTTATAGCGTTTACCGTTACAGGTATCACAGGGCACAAAAATATCGGGCAAAAAGTGCATTTCTACTTTTATAACACCATCACCTTTACAGGCTTCGCAACGACCCCCTTTTACATTAAAGCTAAATCGGCCTGGTGTATAGCCACGTGAGCGTGCTTCATGCGTGGCGGCAAATAATTCACGGACAGGGGTGAAAATTCCCGTGTAAGTGGCTGGATTTGAACGCGGCGTTCTACCAATGGGGCTTTGGTCAATATCAACAACTTTATCAACTTGGTTTAAGCCACTAATATCATCGCAAGCTGCAGGGATGCAACTGGCTTTATTGATCTGTACTGCAGCATAACGGTATAAGGTGTCATTGATTAAGGTCGATTTACCTGAACCTGACACCCCTGTAATACATGTCATAAGGCCTATTGGGAAAGAAATTGTGACATTTTTTAGATTATTGCCACTGGCATTGTGCAGGGTGATGACTTTGCTTTTATCAATGGGGGTTAAAGTTTTAGGTACTTCAATCCCCTGTTTTCCAGATAAATATTGTCCTGTTAAGGAGTTTGGGTTGTTTTTAATATCTTCTGGTGTGCCTGTGGCAACAATTTCTCCGCCATGAATACCTGCACCAGGGCCAATATCAACAACATGTTGTGCCGCCATAATAGCATCTTCATCATGTTCTACCACAATAACTGTATTGCCTAAGTCGCGTAAGCGAAATAGGGTATTTAATAAGCGTTGGTTATCACGTTGATGCAAACCTATAGATGGTTCATCCAATACATACATCACACCCACTAAACCCGCACCAATTTGACTAGCGAGTCTAATACGCTGGGCTTCTCCACCTGATAAGGTGTCTGCACTTCTATCTAAGGTTAAATAATTTAATCCAACATTAACTAAAAATTCTAAACGTTCCTGAATTTCTTTATTAATTTTTTCTGCAATTTCACCTCTATGACCAGGAAGTTGGAGATTGTTAAAAAACTCTAAAGCCTGTTGAATGGGAAGGCTAGTGAGTTCGTGTAAAGGCTGTTCACTAATAAATACATTGCGAGCCGCTGTGTTTAATCGAGCGCCGTGGCATTGATCACAGGTGTTTTTTGAGAGGTATTTTGATAGTTCATCCCTTACCATTTGTGACTCAGTTTCATGGTAACGACGTTCCATATTGGCAATAATGCCTTCAAAAGGGTGGCTTTTTGTTTGTTTATTACCGGCCCCCGATGTGTAATGAAAATTGATCTTTGTTTTGCCGCTACCGTAAAGAATAATTTTTTGAATATCAGTGGCAATTTCAGAAAAAGGAGCTTCTGTATCAAAACCATAATGTTCAGATAAAGAACAGATAATTTGATAGTAATAGGCATTCCGTCTATCCCAGCCTCGAATCGCTCCACCTGATAAACTAATCTCAGCATTATGAACCACAAGATGGGGATCAAAATCTTGTTTAACACCTAAACCATCACAGCTTGGGCATGCGCCTTTAGGGTTGTTAAAGGAAAAAATGCGAGGTTCTAGTTCGGTAATGCTATAGCCACATTCTGGGCAGGCATAGCGTTCGGAAAAGACTATTTTTTTATCGCTGTCCATACTGGCAGCTATAGCAATACCATCAGCTAGGCGTAGTGCTGTTTCAAATGATTCTGATAAACGTAAACTAATATCATCACGGATTTTAAAGCGATCAACGATGGCTTCAATCGTGTGTTTCTTTTTTAAATCCAGCTCAGGTGGCTCATCCAAATCAAAAATTTCACCATCAATTCTGGCTCGAATAAAACCTTGGGCACGCAAATCTTCCATTAACAAGATATGCTCGCCTTTGCGGTCATTAACGATTGGCGCTAGCAACATCCAACGTTCACCTTCAGGCTGCGATAAAACCTGATCAACCATTTGGCTAATAGTTTGAGCCTCTAAAGAACTATGATGTTCTGGGCAACGTGGAATGCCTGCGCGGGCATAAAGTAATCTTAAATAATCATATATTTCAGTGATGGTACCGACAGTCGAACGAGGATTATGTGAGGTGGATTTTTGTTCAATAGAAATAGCAGGAGAAAGTCCTTCAATATGATCGACATCAGGCTTTTCCATCATCGATAAAAATTGTCGAGCATAAGCAGATAATGACTCTACATAACGTCGTTGTCCTTCAGCATAAATCGTGTCAAAAGCTAAAGAAGACTTTCCTGAACCCGAAAGTCCAGTAATTACAATCAAGGAATCTCTGGGTAAATCGAGGTCTATATTTTTGAGGTTATGGGTTCTGGCGCCTCGAATACTGATTTTGTCCACGAGATAGAATTCCTGATGGTTAAAGAACCTGATAATATACGTGCTTTTATCCCACAATAGCAATGCAACGTTAATATTAATTAACGGTATTTTAAGGAGAGTTAAGTTTTGACACAGATACAGGACATTACCAGCCCAATGACTGCGCTAGAAAAGCGTGCAACACTGTCATTAGCCAGCATTTATGCCTTACGCATGTTGGGTTTGTTTATGATTTTACCTGTATTGTCATTATTTGCGGAGCAAATGGAAGGTGCGACACCCGTATTGATTGGATTGGCCATTAGTGTCTATGGATTAACGCAAGCTATTTTACAAATACCCTTCGGTTTATTATCTGATCGATTTGGCCGTAAGAAAATTATTATAATCGGACTGATTTTATTTTCAGCGGGTAGTATTGTTGCTGCTGTGTCTACCACCATTTATGGTGTATTGCTGGGAAGAGCAATACAGGGCAGTGGCGCGATAGCGGCGGCTATTATGGCCTTGGTTGCTGATTTAACCCAAGAGGTTCATCGCACCAAGGCAATGGCAACTATTGGCGCAAGTATTGGGGTTTCTTTTGGTGTCGCTATTACTTTAGGACCTATTCTTGCTGCTTATGTTGGTATTTCTGGTATTTTCTGGCTAACAGGTATTTTATCTATCTTAGCTATCTTTGTTGTTTTGTTTATTGTCCCTAATCCAAAAAAATCTATTGTTCATTGTGATGCTGAACTGGTGCCAAGCCAGTTTTTTAAAGTATTGAAGAATCCAGATTTATTAAGACTCGATTATGGTATTTTTGTTTTACATCTATGTTTAACAGCAAGCTTTGTAGTGTTACCTTTATTAATTAGAGATGCCGGATTAATACCTGAAGATCACTGGAAGGTCTATTTACCCATTTTGATCACATCAATGGCAGTGATTGTTCCTTTTGTTATTATTGCAGAGAAACAACGAAAAATGAAAGTTGTGTTTGTTGGTGCAATAATTACCTTGATGTTAGCTAATATAGGTTTGTATTTATTCTTTAATAATTTAATCGGGCTTATTGGTTTTCTATGGTTATTCTTTTGTGGATTTAATTTATTAGAAGCCACATTACCCTCGTTGATATCTAAAACAGCCCCTGGTGATTTAAAAGGAACGGCAATGGGGGCTTATTCAAGTTCTCAATTTATGGGGGCTTTTGTTGGCGGCGCTGCAGGTGGCTGGTTGTATGGTGAAGTGGGTGTGGAAACTGTTTTTTTGTTCTCTGCTATCGCAACAGGGTCTTGGGTGCTTGTTGCCTTATTTATGAAACCACCAAAGTATTTAGCAAATATGTTGATTTCACTGGATAACATTACTGCTGATCACGGTGAAAAATTTGTAACTGAACTATTGGATATTGCAGGAATTGAAGAAGTAACTCTACATTTCGAAGAGAGTGTTGCTTACTTAAAAGTAGACAACAAAGTATTGCAAAAGGATGATTTGCAAAATTTACTAAACCAATAAAATATTGGAAGTTTATAAATAATCAGGACTTAATGCGCATTCAGGAGCTGTATTAGGAACGTGTATGGAATAACTTCCCGAAATTATAAGGTAGGATTTTTGTTTCAGATGAAATGATCTCATGAGGCGCATAGCAAGCTACGCAACGAATGAGATCATTTCATCTGGAGCAAAAAGACAAGTTAGAAATCGGTAAGTTGTTTCATGCACGTTCTTTAGCAATATTTATGAAAAGATATATCACTTTGTTATTTAGACTTTTAAAAATGCAATTAAAATTGTATTTATCGGCTGCTGTGATTGGCTGTATGGCGGGCATTATAATTTTTTATCCTTTATATGATTTTGTTTATTATCATGAGCGTGGCGTAGAAAATATAGCTGTTTTTGATTATATTTTTGAGCGGTTTATAGAGTCATTACAGGGCCACACACCGATAAAAACTTGGTTTTTTGCTAAAGTTGGCATTGTTTTTGGTGTTGTTTTGGCATGGGTTTATGGAAAATTACATAAAAAACTTAGCCAAATAGAACAGTTAACGGCTGAATTACAACGTGATTTAAAAGCATCAATACACCAAGGTGAAGGCCCTTTATTAGAGTTTAAATCATCATTTCGTTGGGATTATAAACAAGAATGTACCAATAAAAATATTGAGATCGCTGTCATCAAAACGCTTGCTGGATTTATGAATAGCTATACAGGGGGGACTTTATTAGTGGGTGTTGCTGATAATGGTGAAATTCTAGGATTAGAAAATGATTTTAAAACCTTAAGAAGAAAAGATAGTGATGGCTATGAACAGTTATTAATGACAACGATAGCTTCCAGTTTAGGCGCTCGTTTTTGTCAGTATGTTCATGTGATGTTTCATTTTGTTGATGAACAATATGTTTGCCGGCTAATTGTAAACCCTTCTGCTCACCCCGTATTTTTTAAGCAAAATAAAGATGCCAAGTTTTTTTTGCGAACGGGGGGAGGGACAAGAGACTTAAATATTGAAGATGCTACGGATTATATTACTCAGCGTTGGCGTCGTTGAGGCATTATAGCCTTGCCGCATGTTTTATTTGATTAGAGTATCTGCTACAGCACGACTAAAAATGGCTATGGCTTGGCTCTGAGCTTCTACCTTAGATTCATAATTATTATATTTAATGTGAACCTGATAAGTATTCCTTAACCTTGTAATATTTTGAATATTGCCTTCTGGCCAGTAGGCCCATTTCACAGCTAAAATAGCTTCTCCCTCAAGGTTTACATCAAGTTGTAGCACTTCAATAGACAAATGAATATTTGCTTTGTCGCCATGCAGTTCTGAATATTTCACGGCATGATTAGGTGAGATGCATCTATTAAGGTTTTCAGTAAAAACACGGGTAAATTCATTTTCTAAAGGTTCTGCCCAGTACTGGTTTTCACTCAACTTTAGTTTATAAGCACTTTCTCTAATAATGATTTGAGGCTGGTCCAGGTATTCAGGGAACTTTACCGAGTGGATTAAAATAGTTAGGTTTTGAGTATTTGGTACAGCGAGATTGTTATTCTTTGCATCGATAGATTTGAGCTGATAAAAATAAACAGTAGGGTTTGAGCTGCAAGCAACTAAAAATATACAAAGGCCAAGTAATAAATATATTTTTTTAAATACCATTACTCATCCTCTTCAATAACTGCGTCTTTGCCAAACAGCAAAGCATCAGGGTTACGTTCTATATAATTCATCATATTTTTAGTTGATCTAGCCGCACGCGTTAATTGATTGAGTGCTGATTGTAAACTTTGGTTTAACGGCGAGTTATCATTAACTAATGATTTAACATCATCTAGTGTCGAGTTAATACTTTCTAACGTATTTTTACCAGTTGAAATGATTTTCTGCCCGTCTTTTAATATGGGTTGAGTATTATTATCTAAACTAACAATAAATTGATCTGCATGAGTGATCGTTTGATTTAAATTCTGACTGAGTGGACCTAAGTCTTTTTTTACAGTGCTGAGAATTTGTTGTAAATCTAACATATTATTATTAAGAGTAGTTAATGTGCTTTTTGTTTGAGCAGATCCTGTTAACTGTTCAATATTTGCTAAAGTTTTTTGTAAATTAGTAAATAAACCTGCAATATCAATAGATTTAGTGCCTTCAAGTACTGTCCTTAAAGCGACTTGAATTTCATTACTATTAGAGGGAATGGAGGGTATTTCTTTAAAGCGAGTTGTATGGCCATTTAATTTTATTTCTGTTTCAGGTAAAAACAGTGCTTCGATAAATAATTGGCCTGTGACTAGACTACCAAGCTGTAATTGCATCCGTAAGCCTGAGTTAATGAGTGTATCAACTTCTGTATGGCTCCAATTTTGTCTTTTTGTGTCTATGTAATGGGAAATTTTTTGCTGATCGACCTCAAAAACTACGGGGATTAGTGTCAAGTTCTGTTGTAGATCTCTCTCAACATTAATTTCTGTTACATGGCCAATTTGGACACCATAAAGTTTGATCGGGGCGCCAACATTAAGCCCATTAATTGATTCTGTAAAAACAACAATAAATTGCTGGTTTTTGCTAAACCATGATTCGCTACTAAAAATAAAAATACTTGTAATTAATAGGAGTAAAGCACCTACAATAAAACTGCCAATAAGGGCTGGGTTAGGTTGGTTGTTCATAACTTTTCCGTAGTAGGTTTTCTATTCTCGGGCCGCTTCCTAGTGCCACGAGTAAGAAACTGTTGAACTGTTGGATCAGCACATTCTTCAAGCAATGTTTTAGGGTTTCCACTGGCAATCATTGTTTTAGACTCTGTATCAAGAAAAATAGCATTATTGCCAATGGCAAAAATACTGGCCAGTTCGTGTGTCACAATAATAACAGTTGCGCCTAAACTGTCACGTATTTCTAAAATTAAATCATCCAATAATTTAGCACTGACGGGATCAAGTCCTGCTGAGGGCTCATCAAAAAAAAGGATGTTAGGGTCTAAGGCAATGGCTCTAGCCAACCCCGCACGTTTTTGCATGCCACCACTGATTTCTGAGGGGTAATAATCTTCAAAGCCTGATAACCCTACTAAGGCCAGCTTTAATGAGGCCAGTTCTTTAATTTCAGCGATATTTAAATCAGTATTTTCAGTTAAAGGCAGAGCAATATTTTCAGCTAAAGTCATCGAGCTCCATAAAGCCCCACTTTGATAAAGAATACCATTTTGACGCATTATTTCATTTTTCTGTGGCTCGCTGGCTTGCCAAAAATCAATGTCTTCATAAAAGACAGAGCCTTTATTTGGTTGCTTTAAACCAACGAGGTGACGAAGTAGGGTGCTTTTACCACAGCCACTTCCCCCCATTAAAATAAAAATATCTTCTTTATTAATAGTGAAATTTAAATCTTGTTGAATGACAAAATCACCATAAGCCATGGTTAAATCATTAACAATAATATGAGCTTCAGTGACCATAAGCTAGATTCCCATACGTTCAAATAGCAGGGTAAAGATGGCATCAACCACGATGATTATCACAATACTTCTGACAACGGCTTGAGTTGTTGCATCACCCACAGCAGAAGCACTACGACCACACTGTATACCACTCATACAGCCAATAATGGCAATAAGTAAGCCAAAAATAGTGCTTTTAAAAATACCTGTAGACCAATCGATTAAGGTAATTGATTGTTGAGTTTGTAGATAGTACTCAACGGCTGTCATATCCATGAGGCCTACGCCGACACAAAATCCACCCAAGATACCAATAGTATTTGAGTATAGAGTGAGCAAAGGCATCATTAATACCAGTGCTAATATTCTGGGTAAAACCAAAAAGTCCATAGCAGCTATGCCCATGGTTTTAAAGGCATCAATTTCTTCATTAACTTGCATGGTACCTAATTTTGCAGCAAATGCCGCACCTGTGCGGCCCGCCATAATAATAGCTGTCATCATGGCGCCCATTTCACGAGACATTCCTATCGCTACAAGGTTTGCAACATAAATGTCAGCGCCAAATAAACGTAACTGGATGGCTCCCATAAAGGCAAGAATAAGTCCCATTAAAAGACTGATTAAGGTAATGATAGGTAATGCAGTAGGGCCGCATTGTTGTACTATCAACCAGAAATCTTGGTTTCTAAAGCGTGCTTTTCCACGCAAAAAGCGATTTAAACTTAAATAAACCTCACCTAAGAAAGTTAGAAACTTTAATGTCTCATTAAATAAGCTAATTGCTGTATTACCTACTTCTTCTATTACAGTCGGTTGGGAATCAATTTTTTTAGCATCTTTTCTGATGGGGACAGCAGTGGCCAGTTTTATAAGACTTTGTACGCCTGAAGGTAAGGCGCTTAAATCAACAGTAATATTATTGTGGCTTGAATTTTCGGTGAGTAGAAAAATAAACGAAATTAAACGGCTATCCCATTGGCCAAGGAATTCGCCCGTAATACTGATGCGATTTATTTTAGGGTACGAAGATAGATTTTCTAGGATATTATTTAAACTAGGCAAAATATTACCGATAACCCAGTCACCTATTAATTGCAGTTCTACGCAATTTTCGTTGCTGGGTAAGGTTTTATAGCTACTAGATAATTGTGATTTTGCCATGAGTTTAACTTGAATACTTTAAGGCTTTTCAATAAATTCTAATGCGTTTCCATCGATATCTCGACAAAACAAAGCCTTTCGACCTGATGCACTCAAAGTATAGCTTACCCCTTCTTTATCCAAAGATTGTTTTATTAAATCAAGGTTTAATACATGAAAAGCAATATGGCGATCTTTTCCTCCATGAGCAGGACGACCTGTTGTCGCATCAGGATTAGGTAGCTCTAATAAATGGACTTGTTGAGAGCCTACTTCTAACCATGCGCCATCATAGGGAAAATTGGGCCTATCCAGCGTATTTAACCCCAAAATACCACAGTAAAATTTTAGGGATTCCTGTGTGTTTTTAACAATAACGCTAGAGTGATGAATATTTAAAATATTTTGTGACATATTGAGGTGTTAGATTATTTGTTGATATAAATTATTATGCTCTGGACATGTATTTTCCAGTATCTGTATTTACTTTAATAATTTCACCTGTCTCAATATATTCGGGTACTTGAACTTCCAATCCTGTCGTTAATTGTGCTGGTTTTGTTCTATTGGTTGCACTTGCACCTTTCATGGCGGGGGGGGTTTCAACAATCTCTAAGCTCACCGTGGTGGGTAATTCAACACCTAGTGGTGCATCATCTAAAAGTAAAATAAGAATACCTTCTAAGCCTTCAGTCAGATATTGTATTTGTCCTTCAATATCTTCTGCATTTAAAGTGTATTGTTCATAAGTTTCAAGGTTCATAAAAGTATAGCTTTCCCCCTCTTGATAAGAGTATTGAACTTTTAATTTAGAGCAATCGGCTTCTTTAAGAAAATCATCACCTTTATAACTTTCATCTAATTTTTGCTTGGTTTTCATATGAGCAAAACGAATCTTATATAAAGTTGAAGCACCGCGAGATGTTGGGTTTCTCACTTCAATTTTTTTCACTGCATAAGGTTCTCCATTTATTTCAATTGCAGAACCTTGTTTTAAATCACTGGCTTTTGGCAAGATCTTATCCTCTTTTAGTATGAATGATTAATCTGTTGAATTATACTTGTACATACTCTGAATATGTAGAAGGAATTGATATGTTTTGTTGCAAATGTGGTAATCAATTACTTGTTAGTGCCAATTTTTGTACAGAATGCGGTAATAAAGTCTTTGTAAATATTGTAGATTACAATAAGTTACATAAAATCAATAATGTTATGTGTTACGAAGGCAAGCCTTATAGTGGTTCAGGTGTTGCTTATTATTGTAATGGGAAGAAAAAACATGAGGAAACATATCATAATGGTTTAGGGCATGGAAAATGGAGTTATTGGTATGAAGATGGGACAAAAGCACAGGAAATACATTATGTCGATAACGTTATTGATGGACTCGATATTGAATGGTTTGAAAATGGACAAAAGAAAAGTGAAGTAAGCTGGTCAAAAGGAATCTTAAATGGATTATGGATTTCTTGGTACCCTAATGGTCAGAAAGAAGGTGAAGTTATTTATACTCAGGGTAAAAAAAATGGCTGTGAGACTATGTGGTATGAAAATGGAAAAAGGTATTCAAAAGGGATGTGGAATAAAGGTATTCAAGATGGTTTTTGGGTCGCTTGGGAGAATTGTGGAAAAGTAAAGTGGCAAGGGAATTGTAAAGAAGGTGAAATGATTTTTGATATTGAGTAATATGGAGATAAGTTATGTTTTGTCATAATTGTGGTGCTAAATTACCTGAGGCAGGGAGTGTTAATTTTTGTTCTGAATGTGGTAAAGAAGTGGTGAGTAAAGTTGTAAACCGATTACTTGAACGAGATGGTTACTTTTACGAACCCAGTCATGATCAAGCCTTTACTGGAAAGTATATTTCACGTTTTGCCAATGGTCAGATAGAAAAAGAAGTGCATTATAAAAATGGACTTTCAGAGGGGGTGTATACGGCCTGGCATTTAACTGGGCGTAAAGAAAGTGAAGGTCTTTATAGTCTAGGAAAGCAAGAAGGTTTATGGACTTGGTGGAATGATTGTGGCCAGCAAATAATAGAAAAATACTATAAAAATGGCATTAAGCATGGGTTATGGGTCGATTGGCATGCAAATGGGCAAAAAAAAGTCGAAGGTAATTTTATTAATGGAAAACGAGAAGGCTTAGTGACTATCTGGGATAAGGATGGCCTGAAAATTAGTGAAACAGTGTATAAAAATGATGAGAGGGTTTGTTAGAAGGTTTATTTAATCATGTCAAAAAATAATAATAAAAAAACAGGCACTAAATCGGCCGGCGTAGGGTATTTAATTAACACCATTCAAACGTTGTTTGTGGGGATGCTTAGAATCTGGACAATTCCTATTGTTTTAATGCTGAGTATTGCTTCGGGGTTTACAACGTATTATGGACTGTCACATTTTATTACAGCATGGATTGCTTTAGTTATAACCGTAGCCATTCAGTCTATTGTTGTTATATGTTCTCTTGAATTAGCAGGCATACACTGGAAAGCTAATCGTATGCGTTACTTTTCAGTGGTGTTGTCATTATTAATTGCATTAATGGCCTCAGTCTCTTTCTCATATTTTAAATTTTATGAAATTTCCCAGAAAGATACGATTCATATCAATCGATTAAATTTAATCAGACACGATATTAAAGGCTATGTTGGCGAAGTTTTAAGCATTAAATCAAACGTATTAAAACAACAGCACCAAGAACTAAAAAAAGCATCTGAAGAAGTCTCTTTAGCTTATTTTGGAACACATCCTCTTATTGTTGCCGGGTATAGAAACCAAGTGGGTGAAGGCCCCTTTTGGAAGCATTATAATCAAATTTATCAAGAAAAAAAGCTTAAGCAGGAAACACTTGATTTAGCCTTTGCAGAACTCGATAAAAAGATTCAAAAACTTCAGGGTAGCTTGAGTGATCTTGATATTGCTGAAGACCTGGAAAGCTCGTTTTCTGAAGTATTGCAGTTTTATCAGGATGTTCAATTACAAGTAGGACAATTATCTAGTGCTATTGGCTTGGGTTTGCCTGAAGCCCCTCTGTTAATGACTTATAAGCAATACACAGAAGATGTAAATCCTTCTGTTTCAATGTGGAAAGGCTTTTCATTGTTTGCTTTTATTTGCGCAGCTATGGTTGATTTTTTCACGGTTTTATTATCATATCGATTAGAATTTACCGCTCCAGGCCCTTTAACATCAGAAGAAGAAGAGTTGGTTTTTGAATGTTTAAGACAATTTGGCGAATTCACTATTAATGAGAATGATGAGTTGCAAATGGTGATTGAAAAAACTGAACTGGAAAAAGCAAGGCGTTATTCTGATTGGTCGCGAATGTTTGCTGTTGGCTTATTATTAAATCGTGGTTTTTTACGCAAGATTGATCATAGAACGGTTGAATTTGCTCCCAATTTATATCCGTTAATTGCTGAAAAAATGTCAGAAAAAATCAACCAATTAAAAAATGCAGCATTAAAGGCAGAACGAGTTATAGCTGATGAATAATTTAGAATCAGATAACTGGGTAATGGCTTTGTCATCTGACGATCAAAATATAGTAAATGATTATTGGGAAGCTGGTTTTGAAGTCGATAGGCAAGTTGTACACAGTAAACTTGGACCTTATAAAAAATTATTTGAGCGACCTGAAAATTTTGTTAAGCGTTTTTATCATACTGTTTATCCACTATTAATTGAAGAGTGGCAAAGTGTAGAACAAGTTAAACTTTATGATGGATTTTGTACGATAGATATAACGTTAGATGTCAGGTTTCAGGCAACAGTGAAATATGCGAAGAGTCATATTGAAATTTTGTCTGAATTAAATGAGCATATAAAAAATTCTTACCATGATTTAGTCTTTGAGTTTGTTACCAGAGAACTACTTAATCTATCAGATGGTGCATGGGTACAAAAAGGGCTGGATTCAACAGAAAAGAAAATTGCTGTATCGATCAATGAAATGTTGATTTTAAAAGATATTCAATCTGAAGTGGTCTGCCAATTAAAACCTAGCTTTAAAGAATTTCCTGATGTCGCTTTTGCTAAGGAAAGTGTTTATCTTTCTGTGTTAAAGAAAAGTTTTGAGTTTAATGAACAAGAAAGAGATGAAGTGTTCAGGCAGCAGCAGCAAAGAGAAAAACAAAAAATAGAACAAAGACGAACACAGTTACAGCAAATAAATGAAATAGCTGAACTTGATCGACAAAAACAAGCGTTACAAGCTGATAATACTAAACTTTTATTGGAAGAGAAGGCACAACAGCAGTTAGAGCAGTTTAAAATAAAACAAAAAATACAGACTGATAAAATAAAACAAGATAGTCAATTAAAAGAGATGGCCTTGATTGTTGAGTTAAAAGATCAAGAAAATAAGCAGACTTTATTAAGAGAGAGGGAGCAGCATGATAAGGCTGCTCATATTGCTCATCAAGCGGAATTGAAGCAAAAGGAATTGGATGCTGATATTGTTGGATATGAAATTGAGCAAGCTAGCTGGCGAGAGACAAAAGATAAAATTCATACTGAAGAATTAGATTTAAAACATAAACAGAAGCAACTTGAATTTGATACAGATGTTGGTTATAAAAAAAGGTATGAAATACAGCGCTTAGCTATGCAAGAGGAAAGTTATACGGCCAGAAAAAAAGCAGATGTTTACTTAAAAAGAGAAATTGAATTGTTGGAATTAGAGAAGCAAAGACTGGCTTTACAGATATCTATCAAAGAAGCGAAGGGTAAAGAAGAAAGTGATTGATTAGAAAACTAGGAGGCTGTCCGAGAATAGAAACCGTAGCGAGGGGAACCCATTTTGAGTCAGTTTTTTCGATCATTTAAGGCGAATAGTTGCGCTATTTAACGAAAATGATCGGGAAAACTGGCCGAAATGGGATTTTCCGTAGTAGGTTTTCTATTCTCGGACAGCCTTCTAGCTACGATGCTGGCTATCATATTGATCTTTTAGAAGCATAAACTTCATGACTTTTTTGATAAGGAATATAACAATAACAACCCCGAGAATATAAAATAAATTACGAATATCGAATATTGCTTTCATCAAGTTACCATCACTGAAAGTATATTTTTCAGGTGATACTCGCAGTTCCATTTCTTCTAACCTTGCGGTTTGAATTTGTTGGCTATAACTGTTCTCATACGATGAATAACTTTTAGCGTGAGAGTTTTGTTTGTTAGCTTTAATCTCCTGTTGTACCAATAATAAATCTTGTTGATTAAGGTTTTTCAAGCCCATTGAAATTATAATCTCTTGAGAAAAATTATGAATGGCTAAATCAGTTTCTTTAAAAAGATCTTGAGTTTGACTCAGGAAAACTAATGTATCTTGTAATAAAAAGTTTTCTTTATTATTTTGAACAAAGTCTTTTCCTTGGGTATATATATCAGTATAGAGTTTACTATTCGAATTTTTTATAGCATCAACTGACTTCGATTGTTCTTCAATAAAAAGTTCGGGAGGGTGATTGAAAGTATCTGGTTGGGTAAAACTAGAGCTGTATAAATTATCTTCTATTTTTGATGAATTATATTTAGGGCTTTGAGATGTCTCTATAACAGATATAGAGGCAGCATAAACATGAGAGGGGAATATCCCTTCAATAAATTGGCTTAATATTAAAGCAAATAAAATATAACTAAACTTAGATGAAGATATCATAAGCATATATTTTATATGGTTTTAACTCTTTTGTAAAAACGGGATTTTTTTATGCCTAGTATTATATTAGGCATGATATATAATTAGCATTAGCTTTTTGATTTTGTTAGAAATTAAATATTCACAAGGAAATTAATAAATGAAAGTAACGGTTTTTGGATCAGGGTATGTTGGTTTAGTAACAGGTGTATGTCTAGCAGAAGTAGGGAATGATGTTATTTGTGTCGATGTTGATCAACATAAAATAGATGAGCTTCTTAAAGGTAACATACCCATTTATGAACCAGGTCTTGATGTGATGGTGAATGAAAACCAAGCTGCAGGCAGGTTGCATTTTACAACAGATGCCAAAAAAGCAGTTGAACATGGTACTTTTCAGTTTATTGCAGTTGGAACCCCGCCAGATGAGGATGGTTCTGCAGATTTACAATATGTTTTGGCTGTAGCAGAAACCATTGCTACTCATATGAATGAATATACCGTGGTTATAAACAAATCGACTGTTCCAGTTGGCACCGCTGATAAAGTCAAAGCAAAAATAAAGCAAACATTATTAGCTAGAGATGGCCACACAGAATTTGATGTGGTATCTAACCCAGAGTTTCTTAAAGAAGGCTCTGCAATTGACGATTTCATGAAACCTGACCGTATTATTGTCGGTACAGATAACCCAAGAACTACTGAGTTATTAAAAGCTTTATATGCACCATTTAATCGTAATCATGAACGTGTGATTTCTATGGATATACGGTCGGCAGAGTTAACTAAGTATGCTGCTAATGCAATGTTGGCAACAAAAATTAGTTTTATGAACGAACTTTCTAATTTGGCTGAGTTATTAGGTGCAGATATAGAAAAAGTAAGAAATGGGATTGGTTCTGATAGTCGAATAGGCTATTCCTTTATATACCCAGGCTGTGGTTATGGAGGCTCATGTTTTCCTAAAGATGTTAAAGCGCTGGAAAGAACGGCAAAGCAGGTTGGTTATAATGCTGAGTTACTAAATGCTGTTGAAAATGTAAATGGGCGTCAAAAACAAGTTTTATTTAATAAAATAAGTAAGCATTACGCTGGTGACGTTAAAGGCAAAACATTTGCTTTATGGGGCTTGGCATTTAAACCCAAAACAGATGATATGCGAGAAGCACCGAGTCGAGTTTTAATTGAAGCACTTACTGATGCTGGTGCAAAAGTTCAAGCCTTTGATCCAGAGGCAATGCAAGAAACAGCACGCATTTATGGTAAAAAAGAAGGTCTATCATTAGTAGATTCTGTTGAAGAAACATTAGTCAATGCCGATGCTTTAGTTGTTGTGACTGAATGGAAAAATTTTTGGAGCCCTGATTTTGATATGCTAAAAGAAAAATTAGCTGATGCCGTGATCTTTGATGGTAGGAATTTATATCAACCTGAAGTTTTAGAGGAAAAAGGGATTGCTTATTATGCAATTGGTCGAGGACGTTCTGCATAGAAAACTGGAGTTTTTTTGTGGAATATGATTTAGTATACATAATGAGTTGATAATTTAATGGGTGATAAAATGGATAATAGTAAACAAGAGCTAGAAAAGCAAAGCGATGAGCTAGGTAGCCAGGTCGATGTTGATAAGACTAAACGTAAATTTTCTAAGGCGGGCTTGGCAGTACCAGTACTAATGACTTTAGCAAATCGACCTGCATGGGGAAATGCAAATACTCAATGTCAAGTGTCAGGTTTTAATTCTTTGGCTGTTGTTGGTAATAAAGTTTCAGGAGTAACCTACGATCCCAACGAATCTTGTGGTGCTCGATTTGATTGGGCTACAAATGAAAATAGAAAGAATTGGCCTATACCTTGTATTGCTGTTGATAAAAGAAAAGACGCAGATAAAGTTATTTTTTATAGGGTATTTAGTTCTGGTGCGAATGTCGACTACCCCAGTTTAGTAGACGTAGCAACAGCAAACCCAGGCAGTGTTTTTAAAGTATCAGATATATTTCCTAGTTTTTCTGGAGATAAAACGATATACGATGCGATAAGACGAGTATCAAATTCTAATGCTACTCCTGAGCAAATATTTTTAGGAACTATGTTATCTCTTTATATGTCAAGCGATAAGGGAGGGTATAGCGCTCTTTCTAAAGCTCAAATTGTAGATCTTTATGATGCCTTTAAGAGTAGTGGGGGGTCGTATGAAATCACACCTGGTGTAACATGGACAATAACTGAGTTTGATGCTTACCTAGCTTATTTAAAGTTACATTAATAGACTATTTGTGGCTATTTATCAGAAAACTTCTGAGGTATCATATTCCATGTGGGATGGTTTCTCAGTTGTTTATAATATAAGCTCTGGAAATACTTATTTAATTGAAAATATCCCAAATATTTTGATGGAATT